>Ga0265323_10000044_pt1 | contig 68290 bp, 58 predicted proteins | sample 41225metaG_FD_193580 | JGI IMG/M metagenome (GOLD analysis project Ga0265323, IMG submission 193580) | Rhizosphere microbial communities from Carex aquatilis grown in University of Washington, Seatle, WA, United States - 4-12-25 metaG | ecosystem: Host-associated > Plants > Roots > Rhizosphere...
CAGCTTAAGGGGCCATGCAAAAGTCTCACTGGAGTGGACCCTGGTCTGCGTGAGCTATAACCTCAAACGGCTCTTCGCCCTCAAAGACCTCACGGGCGCGGCGTAAAACCGCCGACCGAACCTCTCCCCGGTCGAAAAACCGGGCCGGCGGCGGCGAAATGCGACTCCAACTCGTTTTCCCTCCCGCCTCCGTTCCCACTTGGCTGTTTTTCAGGTCTCACGCACGGCTACGCGTAAGTCCGTCCCAAATGGCGCCAGCCATTTGTTTAGGAGCGCGGAGGGCGAAGCCCGACGGGCTCCGAGAGCGGTCTGAATCGAACTGTAGCTGAGAAAACGGTAGCTGCGAGCGCCAGCCCCTCGACTCCGGGGCACTGAATCCCGTCGCACGGGCGAGCAGAAGGTTCGTCCACTCGCTGGCGCTCCCGGCCACACTCTATTTGAAAACGCTCTACCCGACGCCGCCAAAGGACACATAATCGTCGAGGTCCAGGTGTTCGCAATACGTGCGGATGTCGTCGCGCTTCGGCCCGTACGCGCTGATGCGTTCGGCGAGCCAGGCGTGCCCCTGGGCGCCGCCCGGCCCCAACGTCTCCAGCCAGGATGACCACTGCACGATCTCGGACTGCGTGCGCACGGGATTCAGATGCTCCAGCACCCAGGCGAGCATCTCACCATCGGTCTTCCCAGTCTTCACGGCATCGAGAAACGCCGCGGAATCGATCCCGGTGAAACTGAAGAACTGTCGGTCCATCATCGCGGCATAGACATAGAGCCCGTTTTTGCCGGCAGCCGTCGCGCGGGCCTTGTCCAGCAACCGCGGCAGATGGGCGAACCCGCCCAAGCGCACGCGCGGGCTGCGGGGAGGATGCTGGGTGAGATCCGGCTGGCGGTAGTCGATCATGTGGAGGCCTTCGATGGGGTTCCTGGAGAGCAGAAACCACCGAACTGCATCGATGCAACGGGAAATTCCAATCTGGCGCCGGCATGGGCCACATCTCCCGATTGACGGTGGACCGCAGCGGCGCGGCCCGCCTTCGCGCAAGGCTACGGCCCGGCAGGCGCGCCGGCAGGAATTACGCGGTGCGATTTACGATTGCTGCTGCCAGGATCTGTCCATCAGATGAACGTGGTCCGGCTGCGATGCAAAGTCGGTTCGCTGGCGCCTGCAGCCACAAATGAGCCGGGCTGCGATTGCAGAGGCAGAAACAAATTCCGAGACGGATCGAAGTAAATGAATCGCAACTCGTAAATCGTCCCGCCGGTGTCCGACATCTTTCAAGTCACGCTCTTCACCCTCGGGATCGCGCTGCTTGGCACGATGCTGATCGTGCCGCCCGGCGTTGCGCTCGGTTGGGCGCTGGCGCGCCGGCGGTGGCCGGGCAAGGCGGTCGTCGAGACGCTTGTGGCCCTGCCGCTTGTCATCCCGCCTGTTGCAACCGGACTGGTCCTGTTGAAACTTTTCGGGCGCCACGGCGCACTGGGACGGCTCTTCGAGAACGTTTTTGGCGTCGAGATCGCGTTTACCTGGCGCGCGGTGGTACTCGCGACCGGGGTGATGGCCTTCCCGCTGCTCGTGCGCACCGCGCGGGTCGCCTTCGAAGAGGTTCCTGTGCGGCTTGAAGGCGTTGCGCGAACCCTGGGCGCAGGGCCGTTGCGCGTCTTCTTCACGATCACGGTGCCGCTCGCCCGTCGCGGATTGATGGCCGGATGCGTTCTCGCCTTTGCCCGCGCGCTCGGCGAATTCGGCGCAACCGTGATGGTCGCGGGCATGATTCCCGGCAGGACGATCACGCTTGCCCTGGGAATCTACAACGACGTTTTGCTCGGAAACGACGGCGCGGCGTTCAGGCTGCTCGCAATCTCGGTCGCACTCGCATTCGCCGCGGTGGCCCTCAGCGAGTGGCTGACGCGGAGGCACGCGCCATGACCCTCGCCTTGCACGGAGTGCGGCTGCGCGCCGGCGGTTTTACGCTCGAAATCGAAGCGGAGTTCACCGCGCGGGTCACCGGACTCTTCGGCGCCTCCGGCTCCGGGAAGACGACGCTTGTGGAAATCATCGCGGGTTTGCGGCGACCGGACGCCGGCCGGATCTGCCTGGGCGACACGGTGCTCACCGAGGTCGCCTCCGGCGTGTCCCTTCCGCCCGAGCGACGCCGGATCGGTTACGTGCCGCAGGACGCCGCGCTGTTTCCCCATCTCAGCGTCGATGGCAATCTGCGGTTCGCCGAGCGCCGGGCAGGAGCGGCCGGTGAGGCATTTTCCCGCAGCCATGTTTGCACGGTGCTCGGAATCGGCGGACTGCTGTCGCGGCGGGTCACGGACCTATCCGGCGGCGAGAGGCAACGGGTGGCACTCGCGCGGGCGCTGGTCTCCGCGCCGCGACTGCTGCTGCTCGACGAACCCCTGGCCGGCATCGATGCCTCACTCAAGGAGGCGATCCTGCCCTACCTGCAGCGCATCCGCGACGAATTCGCCGTCCCGATGGTCTACGTGAGCCACGCGGCACAGGAAATGATCGCGCTTTGCGACGACCTGGCGGTGTTGAGCTCCGGCCGGCTTCTGCAACTGGGCGCGATCGACGAGGTCTTCCGGCAGCCGGCGACACCCGAGGTTGCGCGTATTGTCGGAGTGGAGACGGTGCAGCCGGCACGCCTCGTCGAGGTGCGCGACGGGCTTGCGACGGTGTCGCTCGGCCCGGTCAGCCTCTCCGCACTCGCAACGGACCTGCCGCACGGCACAACCGCCGTGCTCGTGAGCATCCGCGCGGAGGATGTGATCCTGATCAAGGACGCCGGTGCGGTGCAAACGAGCGCGCGCAACCACCTGACCGGCACCGTGCGCGCCATCGTGCCCGCGGGACCCATCGTGCGCATCGAGCTGGATTGCGGGTTTCCGCTGGTCGCCATGCTCACGCGACAATCGGTCGAGGAACTCCAGCTTGCACCCGGCGTCCGCGTCAGCGCGCTTGTGAAGGCCCCGCACGTCCACCTGATCGTGCGCGGCTGAGACGGAGTTCCGAGGCCGCCATCCGCGCAAGCCCCATCCAGCCTCAGGCGGGGAGATCCTCAAAACGTTGTAGCCGGGGTCGCCGACCCCGGCCTGAAATTTCAACTCCCGGGGAACCGGCCTCAGCGAAGCCGGCTACAAAGCACCCCTGTTTCTCAACAGAACACGGGTGTGGCCGCAGTCAATCACCGCCCGGTCCACCACTGGCGCACGGATTCTGCGGCGTGATGCAGGAAGGCCGGCAGCGCGAGCAGCGTCCGATGGAAACCCGGCGCAAAACGATCGGCAAGCCAGACAGCCAGCACGAGCATGCCGAGTGCAATAAGCCCGTGCCGGAATTCGGCAAACGGATGCCAGCAATACGGCCCGCACATGCTGCGGCAGCAAAGGGCGCGCCTCATCGCCTTGATTGGCGCCACGACGACATGATAGGCGAGAAGCAGAAGAAGAACGCCGGCCCAGATCGGAAGCCCTGCGGGCAGCGAGACGCCGCAGATCGCTCTGGTTGCGATCAACGACAGGATGGCGAACCAGAGCACAAACACCAGAAACGCCTTGAGCGTGGACAGGATTGGCAGGACCAGAAAAGACCCGACCTGCGAGGGACAGGAGCCGGGAGGCGGATCCCAGCGGTGCCGCCAGGCGCCGAAGTGACCCCGCATTTCCCAATGGAAATCGCGTTTCCAATCACGCATTCTCCGATGGAACTTCCGTTTCCATTCCCGGCGGGCCTCCCGGTCGTGGATCGACTTCAGGCCTTCGTAATAGCCTTCGTGCGCCATTCGGATGAATTCCTGCGCCGTCGGTGAAGGACCTGCGGCCGCGGCCTTTTCCTCCGGTGTTCGCGCCACCGGGATGATGAATCGCGCGACCAGATAGACGATCGCGACCGCACCGCCGCTGAGACAACCCAGAACGACCGCCGCCAAGCGGATCAGGACGACGTCGGCACCAAGGTAGGCGGCCAGGCCCGTACAGATGCCGGAGATCACGGCGCCATCGTAGATGCGATACAGCCGCTTCGGCGGGCCAGAAGAAGCGGGTCCCGTCTGCGCAGCCTGCTGGGCAGCGCCCGGTGCAGCTCCGGATTTCTGGTCCGACGCTGACGCGGAACCATCGTCGACGGGCCCCATCTCGGCGATGACTGCCTTCACCTCGGCCGCCAGCACGACATTGCGGCCGGCATTGAGAAGGGCGCGGAATTTCTCGCCGATCGCCTGCTCGATGTCGGCGAGGATCTCAGCCTGATCGGGATTCGCCGCCAACTGGCGCGCGGCCTGGTCGAGATAGGCGCGCAGGGCCTCGTAGCCGGCTTCTTCCAGCTGAAATGCGGCCCCGTGCAAATGGATGGAAATGACTTTGTTCATGGGCGTTGGATTCGTTGGAATTCGGAGGCGCAGATCACAGGCCCAGTCCCTTCACGGTCCCGTTGATCTTGTGCCAGTAGTCGGAGATCTCGCGCAGCTGCTCCCGGCCCTTGGCCGTCAGCGTGTAGTATTTCCGCGGCGGACCCGCGGCGGACTCCTGCCACTCGTAATCGAGGAGTCCCTCGCGGCGCATTTTGCTCAGGAGCGGGTAAAGCGTGCCCTCCTGCGTCGCGAACTCGGTGGCGTTCAACTGCCTCAGGATGTCGGCGACGTAGACCTTGTCCGCCGCGATGATCTTCAGCAGTAGAAACTCCAGCAGGCCCTTTCGGAGAGCGGAGAATTTTTCATCGAGACTCATGGGGGATATCAGAATCAGCTACCTTTGTGTCACAAGGTAGCGTTCTCCGCCAAGCCGTCAAGAACCAATTGCATTCAATTCGCCGAAAAGATCAGCGTCGCCATGCCACGATCCAAAGCCGGGCGCCCGCAGGCCCATCGACCATCACGGCCTCGCCCCAACTACTCCGACTTCTTCCACGCGTCGCCCGAATCCTTGGGCGGCTGCCATTGCGGGGTCAGCCAGTGCTCGTCCTTCTCGCGCTCCGGTGGCGGAGGCGGAGGCTTGACCTCCGGCGGCCGCACGGGCCGGCGGTCTTCATTCTTCCAGGTCCGCGGCCACAATCCACCGCCGCGCCGGATCAGATTTCGAAAGTCCCAAAGCATCGGTCCCGCGGATTCTCGCGATTTCCCGACCGAGCGCCATTCAAAAAGCCCGGGGCCGCTGCCGCCCTATCTTAAAAACAAGCGCGCCAGCACCCGGGCTCGCTCAAAGCGATGCTCGGTGCCCGCGCGGAGCCGGCGCACGTTACTGCGATGGGTGAAGCAGACAAACGCAGCGATCGCCACCGCTGCGACGATCCACACCGGGCGCCGCGACCCGGGGGCAAACAAGGCCGCCGCCGGGATCAGCGCCAGACTGCCAAGCATCGAACCGAGCCCGACGAAGCCAGTGGTGGCCAGCACCAGCAGCAGCACCGCCAGCATCACCGCCAGCCCTGCGGGCCATAGCACCAGCAGCATCCCGCACACCGCCGCCACGCCCTTGCCCCCGCGAAAGCCGAAATAGAGCGGCCAGACGTGGCCGGCCGCCGCGGCCGCACCGGCCAGCAGGGCGACGACCAGGGCGCGACGAGCGTCGGCGATTCCGTATCCACCGATCCACGACGCCAATGCGGCCTTGCCCACGTCGATCGCGCCCACGCCGAGAGCAAACCACAGCCCCTGGGTGCGCAGCGCATTCGTGCCGCCCGCATTCCCGCTGCCCTGCATGCGGATGTCCACCCCGCGCAGCCGGCCGAGCAGCAGGCTGCCGGAGGCCGACCCGAGCAGGTATCCCAGCACAATCCTGGCGGCGTCCGGCATCATGGCTTCGGCGGCTCGTAGTCCTGAACGCCGATCACCAGCGCGCCCGGACCTGCATGGGTGCCGATCGCGGAGCCCGTATCGACGATCCACATGCGGTCGATCCCGCGCACCCGGGCGCGCAGCACAGCCGCCACGCGCTCCGCGTCCCCGGCGCAATCGCAATGGCCGACGATCAGCCGGTAGCGGCGCGCCGGATCGAGCCGGCGCGCGATCGTGCGGGCGAAGCGCTCCGGCAGCTGCTCGCCCCCCCGCAGCCCGCCCATGACGCCGAGGCGGCCGTCGGCGCGGTTCCGGAACATGAGCGACAGATGCAGCAGGCGCGTCAGCGTCAACGCCACCTTCGGCGCCCGGCCTCCGCGCACGGCATGGCTGAGGTCCCTGGCGACCGCATAGAGCGCAGTCCGCGGACGCATCCGCGCCAAACCGTCGAGGATGCGCGCCGCGTCGAGTCCCGCCTCCGCAGCCTCGGCCGCCCAGATGGCCATCAGGCCCAGGGCTGCGGCGACATGGCCGGAATCGAACACGCTGATCCGGTCCCTGGCGGTGCGGCCTGCAGCGCCCGCCGCCGATTGGAGCGTGCCCGACAGCGCCCGCGCGAGGGAGACGTCAACCACGCGTTCGTGGTGCTCCAGGAGGAGCTCGAACATGCGCCGGAAATCGCCGGGGGGCGGCTGCGACGTGCGCGGCGCGACCGGTCCGGTTCGCATCTCCTCATAGAACTCCCGCGCCGAGAGGGAGACTCCATCCACAAAATCGCGCCCGCCGATCGAAAGCCGCTGGGGCACGACGTGGATCTCGAGCCGGTCGAGCACCTCGGCCGGCAGATCGGCCCCGGAGTCGGTCATGATCGCGACGCGCTGTCGCCGGACCGCAGCCTCCGGCGTGAGCGTGTCATCCGATTCCTCCCGCGACACCGCGCCGAACCGCGCCGCAGTGGCGAAGAATTGCGCCGGATCGCCAAGGTGCGCGTGCAGGCAGACCCGGCTGAGGGAACCGGCGATGACGAGCCGGGAGAGTGGCAACGCGAGGAGGGCCGCCTTCAAGGCCCCGCGATCAACGCGCTCGGCGCTGACCACGCATTCGGCGCAATACCGCTGTCCGGTGTCCTCCGCGACTTCCAACGGGGCGTCGACCCCGGCCAGCGAGAATTCCTCGGGCAGCGGTGCGTCGTTGCTCCCGTCGCGTCCGCGATCGATGAATCCGGCGATGCCCTCCAGCAGGACCACGAAGCCGAGGCCGCCCGCATCGACAACCCCGGCGGAGCGCAATGCCTTGAGCTGCGTGGTCGTCCGGCTCAATGCCTCGCGGGCTCGCGTGGTGGCGCACCGGAAACAGGCGCGGATGTCCTGTTCCCCCGCTCCGTCCCGGGCCTGCAGCTCGTCCGCAAAGGCCCGGATGACGCTCAAAATCGTTCCTTCGAGGGGCTCGGCCATCGCGGTCCTGGCCTGCGCCGCCCCGCTCATCGCAGCCCGGGCCAGCGCGCTGGAGCTCAGTTGCCGGCCGGGTTCCAATGCCGCCGCCACCCCCTGAAGAAACTGCGCCAGAATCGCTCCGGAATTCCCGCGCGCTCCATCGAGCGCCTCGACGGCAGCCCGCCGCAGGACGTCACTTGCGCTTGCAAACCGCGGGTTGCGCATGCCCTGCAGCACCGCGCCAAGCGTGAATGCCAGGTTGGTTCCGGTGTCGCTGTCCGCCACCGGGAAGACGTTGATGCGGTTGATCTCCTCGCGCTGCGCCATGACGCGCTGGATCCCTGCGATCAGCGCGCGCCGCAAACCGAATGCCGAGAGATGCCGCGCACTCATCGCGGCTCGATCCCGCCGGCCGGTCGGACGCCTCGCGGGGTGCCCCTCAGTTTCGCCACAGGGCCGGCAGGGGTGGCCGGCAGGATGGGATGCATGGGGTGTTTGACGTAGGAGGCGTTGGAAAACGGCGCAAGGAGAATGTCACGTATTACGTTACATCACCGAGCAGCGGACGGCGCCCGTTTGTCACGTATTACGTTACATATCCCGGATGGGCGCTCCCGATGGCGGATCGTCTCCGACAATGCCAAACCGCAGAGCCCTGACTCGAGACGGATGCCCCTGCCCACCGCATCGGATGAATCACAGAACTCCGAACCGCTCTATGCTGGCCTGATGTGGTTGGGTCAAAATCGATAATCGCACCGGATGGGCCGCAGAACTCCGAACCGCTCTTCCGTTGCATCTGCCAGGTCCTGCGGAACCGTCCGGACTGGCTCTCGCCCGGCCTGCTGCGCCTACCTCGTTTTCGGCAGGCGCCCAACCGCGGTCAGGATGCCGTGCAGCAGGGCATGGGGATTGGGCGGGCAGCCGGGGATGTACACGTCGACGGGGATCACCGCGTCGACGGCCCCACGCGTCGCGTAGTTGACGCCGAAGATTCCACCGCTGCAGCCGCAGGCCCCCACCGCGACAACCAGCCGCGGCCCCGGCATCGCGTCATAGGTCTTCCGCAGCGCGAGCTCCATGTTGCGCGTCACCGGACCGGTCACCAGCAGCATGTCCGCATGCCGCGGCGATGCCACGAAATGGACGCCGAAGCGCTCCGCGTCGTAAATCGGGCTGTTCAAGCCGACGATCTCGATCTCGCACCCGTTGCACGAACCGGCATCGACTTCGCGGATGTGGAGCGAGCGGCCCAGCAGCTTCCGGGTTCTGTCCTTCAGCTCCCGGCCGACCGCTTCGACAGACGCGGCGGATGCGCGGGCATCGAGGGACGCGCCGGCGCCGGAGCCGCCAACCGAGGGCGGTTCGATCAACGCGTCATGACTGCCATCCGGCTTGAGGCTGTAGGTCGCCGCGGCGACGAGCGCGCCGCGCGAACTCGCGGCACATTCGCAATCCCGGGTCATCCGGATCGCAGGATCGACCTCGGCGCACAGTCCGCAGAACGTGCATTTGCCAAGATCGAGCGTCGCGCGGCGCCGACCGTCGGCATCGGCAAGCGCGATCGCGCCCGTCGGGCAGATCCGCGCGGCGGCGCGGGCGTCCGCCCAGGCAGCCCAGTCAATTTCCGGCCGGCCCCGGCTGTGGGCCGAAACGTCCGCGGGCGCGGCAGGATACGACGTCGTGACGACTCCAATACGCAGACTTTGTCGGAGAACGTTGAACATGGTCAGCGGTCCGTCCCGGAATAGGACAGGTTGAAGCTCTTGTTGACGACCGGAAAATCCGGAATGATGTTGCCGAGGATGGCCTCGGTCAGCGCCGGCCAGTTCTGGAGCGACGGGTCCTTGACCTTGCAGCGCGCAAGACGGCCGCCGGGGGCGGTGCGGATCCAGTGGAAGATCTCGCCCCGCCAGCCTTCGACGTAGCCGAGCGCGACGCGGTCCGCCGGCGGTTCGCCGACCTCCACGCGCACCGGCCCGTCCGGAAGCTTCTCGATCACCTGGAGGATGATTGAAATGGACTCGTAGAGCTCTTCCCGCCGCACGGCCAGCCGGCGTTGCACATCGCCCTCCGAGAACACCGGCACGGTGAATTTCACCTCGGCGTAAAACGCATGCGGAAAGTCGCGCCGCACGTCGCGGTCAAGTCCGGAGGCGCGCCCGGCCAGCCCGACCACCCCGAGGTCCCGGGCCACTTCCGGCTTCAGAATGCCGGTCGTTTCAAGCCGGTCCCGCGTGCCCGACGATTCCCGGATGAGCTCCACGAGCGCGTCGAATTCCGGCTTCAGCCAGGCCAACAGCCGGGTCAGCGATTCCACCTGCGCTGCGTCGAAATCGTAGCGCACACCCCCGAGGCCGGCCATGCCGCGCAGCAGACGGTTTCCCGTGAGCTCCTCATTGAGCCGCAGCACCCGTTCCTTCAGGCGCATCGCGTGCATGTTGGCTGTCGCAAAGGCGACGTCCGTGCAGATGGCGCCGATGTCCCCCAGATGATTGTAGATGCGCTCCAGCTCGAGGCAGATCGTGCGGAGGGCCCGCGCCCGCGGCGGCACCGTGACATCCGCAGCCCGCTCCACGGCGTGGCAGAACGCCGTGGCATGTGCGAAGCTCGAGTCGCCGGAGATGCTCTCCGCCAGCCGCACGCCGTGCCCGACCGGCATGTTCTCGAACAGCTTCTCCGTGCCCTTGTGGACATAGAACAGCCGCAACTGCAGGTAGAGCACCGGCTCCCCCGCGACACTGAACAGGAAATGGCCGGGCTCGATGATGCCCGCGTGCACCGGGCCGACGGGCACCTGGAAAACGCCCTCGCCTTCCACCTCGCGGAACTTGTGCCGGACGCCCTGAAATGCCGGAAGCTCCGTCCTCAGGTCGAAATCCTTGCGCAGCGGATAGACCTCGGGCCAGTCGTCGTGCAGCGCGCAGCGCCGTGGATTTGGATGCCCCAGCAATTTCAGTCCGAACAGGTCCTGAACCTCACGCTCCTGCCAGTTCACGGCATGGAGGGCGTCCGTGAGCGACGTGAACTCCGGTTTGTCCGCCGCCACCGGAACGCGCAGCGTGAAGAACCCATGCGCCGCATCCAGGGCAAAGACGTAATAGAGATGAAACACGTTCCGCGTATCCCGGACGTCGTCCGCAAACAGGCTGACCAGCCGGGCGTTCCACTTGCGGTACAGGTGCGCGCAAAAACCCGCGACGATTTCCATCGGCGCATCGAAGTAGACCTCGTCAGGTCGTGGAGCCTGGACCGCCACGATCCGCCCGGCAAAGCTGTCCTGCAGGTCGGTCAGGGCGGGAAGAAGTTCCGGCCGGATATTCATGACTCACCTCCGATGATGTGCGCGGTTTGTTGAATGAGCTGGTAGAGCGGGCCCGGGAGCCAGAATCCAAACAGAATCACAATCCCCGCCACCGTGACAATCGCGGTCAGCTTCCACGGACACTCCGCAACGCGCACGGGTGCATCGTGCCGCGGCTCGCCCAGGTTGAGCTTCGACATGTGGACGAGGAATCCGGCAAAGATCGTCACCACGCCGGCAACGAAAAGAAATGCGGGCCAGTCCTGATGTGCCGCAAGCGCGGCGCTCAGTACCGTGAACTCGCTCTGGAAAAGGCTGAATGGCGGGGCGCCCGTCACCGCCAGCGCGGCGAGCATGAACAACCCTCCCGTCCACGGAAGCGTCCGGATGACCCCGCGGATCTTCCAGAAATACGGCGTTCCGAAATGCTGCTGCACGTTCCCCGCGCAGAAGAACAGGAGCGGCTTTGTCGCGGCGTGGAACAGCATGTGCAACATGGCCCCGAGCGCGCCCAGCCGTCCGCCAAACCCCAGCGCCGCAACCATGATCCCCGCGTGGTCGATGCTCGAATACGCGAGCAGCCTCCGGAAGTTGCGCGACGCCAGCACAAACGGTGCGGCGACCAGGATGGACGCCAGGCCGAAGCCCGCCAGCAGCCGCCCGGGAAAGGCGTGGCCGAGGCATTTCTCCGCCAGCACGTCGAAGCGCGCGATGCCGTAGAGGGCGCAGTTGATGAAGGCCGCTCCGAGCAGCGCGGCGGTCGGCACGGGGGCCTCCGCATAGGCATCCGGTTTCCAGGTGTGCATCGGCACCAGACCCGCCTTCGTTCCATATCCGAGCAGCACCAGGATGAACGCCAGCCGCATCGCCCGCGGATCGAACTGGCCGGCGATGACCGCCAGGACGGACCAGTTCATGCCGTGCGCCGTGTCGTGCCCCAGCACGCCGACGGCGGAAAAGTAGGTCAAAACCGTTCCGAACAGCGCCAGGGAAATTCCCACGCTCCCGATGATGATGTATTTCCAGCCCGCCTCGAACGAGGTCTTCTGATTGTAGAACGTCACCAGCAGCACCGAGGCCAGCGTGGCGCCCTCCGTGGCGACCCACATGACGCCGAGATTGTCGGCCAGCGGGACGAGGAGCATGACGCCCACAAACAGCGGCGTGAGCACATAGTACCGGCGGAGCTGCGCCTCCGAGATGCGGCCGTCGCGCAAATCCCGGCGCAGGTACCCGACCGCGTAGACCGCACAGACCAGCGCGACAAACGCCGTGATGTCGATCACCAGCACGCTGAGCGCGTCGGCGCGAAGGAATCCGTCGAGTGCCGTGACCGGACCCTGCGCCAGCACCGTTCCGCCAACGTCAAGGGCGAGCAACGCCAGAACCGCAAACGCGAGCAGATTGAGCCGCTCCCACGCGCGCGGCGAACGCGTCGTGAGACAAAGCAGGCCGGCCGCCACCGGCAGAACGAGCAAGAGGATCAGCTCCATGGGAAAGTCCGGGCCAACCTGGAAATCCCGCACCGGGAACGGGCCGCGGTGCGGGCTGTCTTGTGGAGGCGCGACGCCACCGTCGCGTCGTCAAGGGATCGACGCGGCGAGGGTGTCGCGTCCCCATCGAACATCCGGGCGTCCACGCTCATGGCCCGCCTCCGATGATCCCCGCGGCCTGGTGCATCACGTCCAGAAGCGGGCGTGGAATCCAAAGGCTGAATACGAGCAGCGTCCCCAGCAGCAGCCCCATCGCCGGCACGCCGTCCGTCGCCCGCCCGTCATGCACGAGGCCCGGCTTCGGCTCGCCGGGCAGGATTCGCGTCAACTGCCGCAGCATGCCGCAGAAGCACGCGATCAGCGCCACCAGCACGAAAACGCTGATGGCGACCTGTCCCGCCGCAATGCCGCCGCTGATGATCGTCAGTTCGCTGAAGAACAGGCCGAAGGGAGGCAGTCCGGTCGCCGCCACCGCCGCAATTCCCATCAGGAGCACGGTCACCGGAAGCACCTTGACCAGGCCCGGACCGATGAGCCGGAATTCGAGCGTGTGGCAGGTCTGGTGGATGTTGCCCGCGGCAAAAAACAGCACCGGCTTCGTCAAGGCGTGATACCCCATGTGCATGAGCGCCCCGAAGATCGTGATCGGCGTCCCCAGGCCGATGCCCACGCAGATCAGGCCGATGTGCTCCAGGCTCGAATAGGCGAGCATCCGCTTGAGGTTCTCCTGCACCAGGATGAACGGCGCGGCCAGAAACAGGGACAGGAGCCCGAACCCGAGCAGCAGATGGCGGCTGAACGCAGTGCCGAGGCACGCCGTGGTGAGAATGTGAAAGCGCAACAGGGCGTAGAGCGCGATCTTGAGCGACACCCCGGACAGCATTGCGCTGGTGGGAGACGGGGCCTCGCTATGCGCGTCCGGAAGCCAGGTGTGCATCGGCGCCAGTCCGGCCTTGGTGCCATAGCCGATCAGCGCAAAAACGAAGGCAAGGCGGACGAGGCGCGGATCGAGCTGCGGCGCCACCGTCATCAGGTCCGACCAGTTGAAACTCGGCAGCTGCCGCGGGCTGTCCTTGCAGGCCGCGGCATAAATGAACACGGTGCCGAGCAGCGCCAGGGCCAGGCCGAGACTGCCGAGCATGACGTATTTCCACGCTCCTTCAAGCGAGGTCCGCCGGTTGTAGAGGGCGACAAGCAACACGGAGGACAGCGCGGTCGCCTCCACCGCAGCCCACATCACCCCGAGACTGTTCGCCAGCACGACGAGGAACATCCCCGAGCCAAAAAGCGGCGTGAGCACAAAGAACTCGCACATGCGCCAGTGCGTCACCGACCCCGCGGCAAGATCGCGCTGGAAATAGCGTCCGGCATAGAGCGAAGTCGCGAGCGACACCGTCGAAATCAGGAGCACCATCCAGGCGCTCAGCGCATCGGCCCGCAGGAAGCCGGCCCATTCCGTCACCGCGCCGTCCGCGGCGACGCGGCGGAGCAGCACCACGCCGAGCGCAAGCGTGAAACCGAACGCCAGCACATTGGCCGCCGCCATCGCGCGACGCGCCCTCAGGAGCAGACACCCCAGTCCTGCGGCCGCGGGCACTGCGAGCAAAAGGGTGAGAAGGCTCATTTCAGGTCAGGCGGCGCGGCCACGGCCGCTCATCCCTTGAGCTGGCTGAGCTTGCCGATGTCCATCGAGGCAAACGTCTCGCGGATCCGGTAGACGAGGATGCCCAGGATCATCACCGCCACCAGCACGTCGAAGAAGATCCCGAGCTCGACCACCAGCGGCATGCCGTAGGTCGTGAGCGCCACGGCCGCGAGCATGACGCCGTTCTCCACGGTCAGCAGCGCAAGCACCTGGGTGATCGCCTTGCGCCGGTTGATCATCAGAAAGAAGCCGGTGAGAACGAGCGTGATCGCGACCGCGAGCGTGTTGTTGCCGAGCCGCTCCAGCGACGTGAACGGGCGCGCCACCAGGTAGCCCAGCAGCGTGAGCCCGCCGCAGACCAGCATCGACGTGGGAAAATTCATCAGGGGCTCGATCTCCTGGACGATCTTCATCCGCTGGACCTGGCGGCTGAGCAACCACGGGAGAAACGCGACCTTCCCGATCAGCGTCAGCACGACGACGACGTAGACGTGGAACGCGCTGTTCGAGTACGCCACGACCGCGGCGATGCCGGCGAGAAACACCGACTGGATCGCAAAGAGGCGGATGCTCGTCAGCAGCATGCGCTGCACGACGAGCAGCAATTGCACCACGAGCATCAGCGCCGCGAAAAGGGCGATGAGCTGCGCGGGAATCTCCGACGGGACCGGGGCGTTCATGGTGTGGTTTATTGGAACAGGAACGTGGACAGCAGCGCCAGGCCGGCGAGGACGAAGGCCGCGCTGAGCAGATCGGGAACACGAAAGAGACGGAGCTTGGCGTTCGTCGTTTCGACAACCACCACGATCCCGGCGACGGCGAACAGTTTCGCCAGGTAGGCGAGCGCACTCAGATACAGTTCGGCGGGAGCGCCGGTCGCCAGGCCAAAGGGGAAAAACACATTCACGAGCAGCGTCATGAGCACGAGCTGCTTGATCGAGGCGCCCCACTCCATCAACGCCAGGTAGCGCCCCGAATACTCGAGGAGCATGGCCTCATGGATCATCGTCAGCTCCAGGTGCGTCGCAGGATTGTCCACCGGAATCCGGCCGGTTTCGGCAAGGAGCACGACGAAAAGCGCGGCGAAGGCCAGCACATGCATCGGATTGAGGAGGCTCCAGCCCGGTCCAAGCGTCGCGGTCACAATGCGGCTCAGGTCGGTTGATCCCGCAGCGATCGCCACCGTGAAGACGGCCAGCATCAGCGCAGGCTCCGCGATGGCGGCAATCGTCATTTCGCGGCTGCTGCCCATGCCGCCGAAGGCGCTCGCCGGATCGAGTCCGCCCAGCGCGAGGAAGAAACGCCCGAGCGCCAGCAGCCCGACAAGGGCGAGCACGCCGCCGAACAGACTCAATGGCGCCTGAACCGTCACCATCGGCACCATCAGCCCCGCCAGCAGCGCCGTGATGAAAACGACATAGGGAGCGAACGAGAACACCCAGGAGGCATGCTCGGAGATCACCATGTCCTTGCGGAAGAACTTCCACAGATCGAGGTAGGGCTGCCACGCGCGCGGCCCGCGGCGGTTCTGCAGCTTCGCCTTCCAGTTCTTGATGACACCGGTGATCAGCGGCGAGAGCGCCAGCAGAAGCACCGTCTGCGAGATGGTCGCTGTTGGGTCGGGGCTCATAGGGCAAAAATGAGCAGCAGGATCAGGGTTACGAAAATGTAGATGAGATAGGCCTGAAGGCTCCCGGCCTGCAGCGCTCGCATCCGCCGCGAGACCCGCCAGACCAGCCAGTTCAGCGGCCGGTAGATTCGCGTCTGGAACACCTCTTCGACGGTGCTCTCGAAGCGCAGATTCTTGGCAAAGTAGGGCGAGAAATCATATTCCCGCTGCACTTCCCGGCGGGGCCGGAACAGCGCCTTGAAGATCATGCGGATCGGCTTTGAGAAACCCGTCGCGGTGTATTCCATGCGTGGCGTCAGCCCCTGCAGGCCGCAATCCCACGTCGGGCCGCGGCGCACGCTGGTCGCGCGAGAAAAGACGAACCACAATGCCAGGGGAACCGGCAGCAGGCACAGCGCAATCAACGACAAGCCGAGCGTCGACACGGTGCCGCCGGTGGCGACCGCGCCCGAAAGCACCAGGCCGTTCGCCATGCTCAGCTGGGAACTCAACGCCTGACCGGCCAGCTGGACGGTCACCGGATCGAGCAGCTTCAGGAATTGCGTTGGAAACAGGCCCAGAAGCACGCAGGCCACAGTGAGAACCACCTGTCCGGCAAGCATTGTCGCCGGCGCCTCATGGGCCTGCGCGGCATGATCGCTCCGGGGCTGCGCGAGGAACGTGATCCCGAACGCCTTGACGAAGCAGGCCGCGGCCAGCGCGCCCGTGAGCGCGAGCATTGCACCGGCCAGCGGAAACATCAGCCGGACCAGGCTCGATGTCGTGCCGAACCCCTGCAGCAGCGACTGGTAGGTGAGCCATTCGCTGACGAATCCATTGAGCGGAGGCAGCGCCGAGATGGCCACGGCTCCGACGAGGAAGAAGAAGGCCGTCCGCGGCATCCGCTTCACGAGCCCGCCCATCTCCTCCATGTTGCGGGTGTGCGTGGCATGCACCACCGCGCCCGCCCCGAGAAACAGCAGGGCCTTGAACACCGCGTGGTTGATCGTGTGATACAGGCCGGCGAGCAGCGCGAGCGAGGCGAGCAGCGGATGGCCGGAGTGCAGAAACATGAGCGCTGCCCCCAGACCCATCAGGATGATGCCGATGTTCTCGATGCTGTGATACGCCAGCAGCCGCTTGAGGTCGTGTTCCATCAGCGCATAGAGCACGCCCAGGACCGCCGAAACGGTGCCGATCGTGAGGATCGTGACACCCCACCAGTTCGGCGGCGGCCCCATGAAATCGAATGCGACGCGGGTCAGGCCGTAAATCCCGGTCTTGATCAGCACGCCCGACATCAGGGCCGAGACATTGCTCGGCGCCGCCGGATGTGCCACGGGCAGCCAGATGTGCAGCGGCACGATGCCGGCCTTCACGCCAAAGCCGACAAGAAAGAGCAAAAAGGCCGCGTCGCGCGGCCCCGCCGCCATCTTCGCCCCGATCGCATGAAAGCTCTCGAATCCGTAGCCACCGGCTGTCTGGAACAGCAGAAGAAAACCGAGGATCAGACATCCCGTGCCGATGTGCGACATCACGAAGTAGAGCACCCCTGCATTGCGCGACTCCTCTTTTTCGTGCTCGAAGCTGACCAGAAAATAGGTCGCCAGCGCCATGATCTCCCAAACGATCAGGAAGAAGAAGGCGTTGTCGGCGAGAAAGACGAGCGTCACCGCCAACAACACCGCGTTGAAGAACGCGCCAAGGACTCCGACGTTCTTGCGACCGTAATACCCGCGGGCGTAGCCGAGCGAATAGATCGATATCGCAAGGCCGACCAGCGAAACAATCAGGGTGAAGAACAGGCCGAGCGGATCCAGCCGGATTGAGAACCGCACGTAAGGAATGAGCGCCGGCAGGATCTCGATCGACTGGTGTGCATGGGCGGCGCCTGCCAGCAAGCCGGTGACACTGGCGACCACGCCGGTCAGCGCAGCGAGTGCAGCGAGGCCGAACGCGCAGATGTTTGCAGCCCTCTCGGCCCGCAGGCAGAGCAATCCAGCCACCGCCCCGGCGACGTACCCAACCAGGGTCAATAGCAACAATGTGAGGGGTAGTTGGCCCATGGGAAGACTCAAGTTCAGATTACACGACAAGTCGGCGCAACGTTCGTTTCTGGCAAATCGGGTCAGTGTTTTGTCGCATCCGGGCCGGAGCTCTGAGGGTTCAGTACTTCGTCGATGCGCCCGATGGCGCTCGCAAGTTCCTGGCGCACCGTCTCCAACTTCCGTTTCTCCTGGTACAGCGAATCGGTCGGCGCAGCCGGAGGAAGGCCGAGGATGACGCGCGAGCGGGCAAGCGCTGCCGCAATGTTCGGACAGACATTGTCCCGGCCGATGCGATCCAGGAATCCGGCCTTTTCCATCAGGAACAGCGGCTGCGTGTGCGGTCCGCTCAGGATCAGGTGCTTGCTCTTGCGGCGCAGCCGCTCGCAGAGGTCCTCCAGCGCGTTGAGGCCGGTGGCATCCATTGCGAGGACTTTGCGCATGCGCAGGATGAGCACGGCGGGCTCGCGCTTCTCCCGCTTGAGCACGCTTTCCAGTTTGTCGACCGCGCCAAATAAAAAGGCGCCGAAAATCCGGTAGACCATGACGCCGTCGGGTACTTCCCGGCCGACAAGCGAATGCTGCGAACCCTCCGTCTCGGTCGTCTCGTCCACCGCCGTGATCTGGGTGGTCTCGGAGACACGCTTGATGAACAGGACGGCGGCGAGCACCAGGCCGATCTCGACGGCAACCGTCAGGTCGACCACCACAGTCAGTATGAACGCAGACAGGAATACCGCGGCATCGCTTGCAGGCCACTTTGGCAGACGTGCGAAGTTGTGCCACTCGCCCATGTGAAGCGCGACGTTCACCAGAACCGCGCTCAGTGTGGCCAGCGGGATGAACTTCGCCAGGGGGGCTGCGACGAGGATGACCGCCAGCAGCGTGATCGCGTGGACAATGCCCGCAACCGGCGTCCGCGCCCCGCTCTTCACGTTGGTCGCGGTGCGCGCGATGGCGCCCGTGGCAGCGATCCCGCCGAAGATCGGGCTGACGATGTTCGCAATGCCCTGCGCCATGAGCTCCTGGTTGGAATCATGCCGGTCGTCGATCATTCCGTCGGCGACAACGGCGCAGAGGAGGGACTCGATCGCTGCGAGCATCGCGATGGTCAGCGCCGGCTGCAGCAGGTTCTGAATGTTCTTCCACTCCAGAACCGGAAGGTGCGGCGCAGGCAACCCCTGGGGAATGCCCCCGAAACGGCTGCCGATCGTCTCCACATTGAGCGAAAATATCGCGACGACCGCGGTTCCCAGAACCAGGGCGACAATCGAGCCCGGCACACGCCGCTGGAGGCGCTTCGGCCAGAACAGAATGATCGCCAGCGACACCGCCGAAATGGCAAGCGTCGGCCATTGCGTCGTGCCCAGGCCGCCGGCGAGCACCCGCATCTTCTCGACAAATTCCGAAGGCACCTGGGCCACCTGCAGACCGAAGAAATCCTTGATCTGAGTCGTAAAGATCAGGACCGCGATGCCGCTGGTGAAGCCCATCGTCACCGGATACGGGATGAACTTGATCATCGTGCCCAGGCGCGCGATGCCCATCACCAGCAGAAACGCCCCGGCGAGCATTGTGCAAATGGCCATGTTTCCGGGCCCGTACTTCACGCCAATGCCATAGAGAATGACGATGAACGCCCCGGTCGGCCCCCCGATGGAAACCTTCGATCCACCGAGCGCGGAAATCAGAAACCCTGCGACGACCGCGGTGAAAATGCCGGCTTCAGGCTTGACACCGGAGGCGATGGCAAAGGCCATGGCCAGAGGCAACGCGACGATGCCCACGGTGATCCCTGCGATCAGGTCGGCCGTGAACTCCCGGCGAGAATAGCCCTTGAGCGTGTCGAATAGTTTCGGTCGGAACGATAATGCTACCATTGATGCGTGTTACGGTGTCGGGTCGTTAGTGTGATTCGATCGGCGTCGCAGCACTCGCCATGGCACTCCCCCGCAATTCAATCTCGCGAAAAACCGTCAGGATCTCCTCGCCGCCCGCAGCATTGCGGATGGTGTCCAGCAACAAACTGTTGCCGGAAAGCCGCGCGAGGCCGGAAACCAGCGGAAGATAATTCTCTGCGTCGGCCGGCACCGCCAGCAGGAAGACCATCCGTACCGGATGGGTCATGCCAGGCCCCCATGAGAACGGCGCGTTGCTGCGGCCGAAGGCGAACGCCAGCTCCCGCAGACCGGATAGCCTGGCGTGCGGAAACGCCATTCCGGCCTCCATGTCCGTGCTCAGGAGAAACTCCCGGTTGAGCGCCTCGTGATAAAACGGCAGCCAGTCGGAAACAAAGCCCTCGCGCTGCAACACGAGACTGAGCTCATGGATCGCGCTGGTGGCGTCGCGGCTGACCAGCTTGGGAATGATCAGCCCAGCTCTGGTGAAATCCGCCAGGGTCATTCGCAGTCGAATCAATGGTTGCGACCTAGACGGCGGCGGCCACCGGCTTTCTCCGGACCTTGCGGACAGGAGCCGGCAACGGCGCAGGCGCTTCCGCAGCAGCGGCGATTTCGTCCAGCGGAAGCAACAGGTAGCGGCCGCAACTGTCGCAAAGATAGAGGTCCTTCGGATGAACCAGGCTGGCTGCCGTACCGGACGGGACCCGAATGTGACATTCGCGACAAATCCCGTTGCGAACCAGCGCGACTCCCTTGCGACCTTGCGCAATCAGGCGGTCGAAATGGGCGAGAATCTGCGCGGGAATCCCAGTGCGGAGTTTTTGAATCTGAGCTTCGCGCTCCGGCGATGCCGGGGCGGTCTGCAATTGCAGTTGTTGCAGGGCGTACAGATTTTCCACTGTTGTTCGCATGTTTTGGGTCTCCTGTGCAAAGATCGTGCCGGTTGCAGCAAAACGTCTGTTAGTCGTTGGAACACGCCGACTTGGTTTTCCGACCTTTCTGATCAGCGCAGTCCTGGTTGAGTGGCACGGTGCGTTTGTGCACTCCTTGCGCACTTTTCGCATCAGTTGTGCAAGCCACCAAGACGGCCGCCGCCATTCTTCAATTCGGAAGCCATCATCCGATACCGCGGTGCTTGCGAATGCGAGGCGGGGTCCGGCCACCTTCATTCAAGGATACGGTGAACCGAGGCGACCCCGCCCGATGATTCAATGCGCAATCAGCTTAGATCTTCTTTGCGCCACGCGCCTTTTTCGATCTGCCGGATACAGCCTTCGCGGGAACGACAGGTACTGCTGGTGCCGGAGCCAAAACGGGTGCGGCGACTGCCGCGGCTGATACCTGAGTCGGCACCGGTTCGGCAGCGGGCGGGCATGCAGCAGGAACAGACGCTGCGGGAGCGGCAGGCGTGAGATTTGAAGAGTCCATGGTTAATATACTGGTTGAGTGATTCATGCGCCGGAGTCGTTGTGATCCTAGCGCGCTCATGACCCTGCATCGCTTGTGCCGCCCCGAGTTCATATCGACAAAGTTGTTGGTAATGAACGGCTGCCAGGACGAACCTCGAATGATTGGCCGGGCGCCAGTTTCTTCTCAGGCTCCCCATTCGAGCAATTTGTGCACGTACATCGCTCGCCGTGTGCAAGCAGCGCGCAGAGTTCCGAATCACGATACTTCCAGATTATGGGACAGGCTATATCGGAGCGCCGTCGGCTTGCTGTGCCCATCCGAAGCCTTGGGCGAATGTGGGGCGAGGGCTGGTCGCGTCCCTCTTCCCAGACCCGAAACGGGCGAAGGCAAGACTGCGCCCCTACGACGAAGGAATACGTGTTGCAGCAGTCGTGAATGAATCCGCCCTGGCGTGGTATCAGACCGAGCGGTTCTGGCCTGCGCTCAGACGGGAACTTTGATCACTGTCTTCCGGACAAGTGAAGGCTGACCCACAGCGATGGACGGCATATGGGCATCCGAGGGCCAGAATATTGCCACATCCCCGGCTCGAGTCCTCAAAACCGAGGACGAATGGCTGTCTCCATGTTTCGTGAAATCCTTGGATTCGTCATAGGCGTGGGTCACGGCAACCCGGTCCGCGTGATCCACCTCCATCATTTCCTCGCCGGCAACGACAACCTGCACGTCGATGAATTTGCGATGCGTCTCGAAAAACCCTTCCGATCGGGCTTTTGTCTGATAGGCCATCTCCATCGCATAGGCGCCGCCCTGCAGTTCGTGGCGATGCGCCGGGCCGGTTTGGAGAGCCATCAGCCGCGCATGAGCCTCAGACCCGGGCGTCAATGCCGCCTCGGCGTAGGCAAAGGCCGCGTCAAATTCAGGGCGTGCGCATTGTTTGCGCACCGATTCAAGGGGTCCAAATAGAGCCATCTCGCAATCTGATGTGGAGTTTCGGCCCCGCTCAATCCGCAAATTCGCGATGTTCGCGATCCGGTGTTCTTTTAGCGCTAAGAACTTGAATTGAAATGCAACGCCATCAATATGTTTTCACCCCCATGAAAACACTCAGAACCATTGGACTGCTTTTTGTCATGCTGGCTGTGACGGCCGGCGTATCGGCTCAGAACTTTGAAGGCAAAATCCGTTTCAAGATGATTGGCCAGGAAAGGCCCTCAAGAAATACCTCCAGCGATTCCACGTCGTTCATGACCCAATACATCAAGGGTGGAATGATACGCGTCGACATGGAAATGGACGGTGGAAGAATGATGGGCGGCATGATCATGGATACGGCGAAACGCGAAATGACCATGCTGATGGTCGAACAGAAGATGTACATGGTCATGAAAATGCCGGAGCCCAAACCGACCGCAGACACGGCAGCTTCTCAATCCGACGTGGAATTGATTCGCACGGGAGAAACCGAGACGATCTTGGGGTACAAATGCGAAAAGATGATCGTCAAAAACAAGAACGGTGAAACGGATGTCTGGGGAGCAGAGGGCCTCGGCACCTATCAGAGCATGGCCGCAGGCGGTCCGATGGGTCGGCCCGCTCCGAAGAGCGCATGGGAAGCCGCCCTGGCCGAGCGCGGGTTCTTCCCGCTGCGAGTGGTAAGCAAGGACAAATCAGGCAAAGAGGTAATGCGCATGGAAGCGGTTTCCCTCGACAAGCAATCGCTGCCGGACTCCACCTTCCTGCCGCCCGCCGATTTCCAAAAGTTCTCGATGCCCTCGATCCCCGGCCTCAGCGGCATGAATCCTTTCGGCTCGAAGAGCTGAGCGGAGGGCGGATCCGTTCAGTCAGGGCGCCGCGGAGGTCTGGCCCGCGCACCGATTCGGCTGCAGCGTCGCTCCACTGTGCTGAACACAGCGTCTTGATTGATTGCGCTTGGCGTGGAGGGCGAGGCTCCCGCCGAGCCGAAACCGGAATCTCGGATGCGGCTCGACGGGAGTCTCGCCCTCCATGAGCCGCGATGAGCAAAGACCTGTGACACGCTGCATCGTTGTCGAGTGCAAGCTGAGGCCGCGCATGACGCGTCGCGATATTCCAGCCTGCGCCTGTTGCCGAGCACAGACTGAATCCCTGCACTACGACTACGGTCCGCGCCAGAGCTCGTCGGCCGTGAACGGCTTGGGCTCCTCCAGACGCGGCCAGACCTCATCAACGGTGCTCACCACGGTGAATAGATCGTGCAGACCCGGAGATTTGAAGCGCTCGCGCGTCATCCGCTCGAAAAACCGCAACAGCTCGTCGTAGAATCCGTCTTGATTGACCAGGATCACGGGCTTGTGCACCAGATTCAGGTAACGCAGAGTCATCACCTCGGTGAACTCCTCGAGCGTGCCGATCCCGCCGGGCAGGGTCACAAACCCGTCCGCACGCTCTTCCATCAGTTGTTTTCGCTCGCGCATCGTCTGAACGGTGACGAGTTCGTTCGCCGCATCGAGTGCAAGCTCGCGGGTCTTCATGAACTCGGGGATGATGCCAACGACGTGGCCGCCCGCCTCCTTGACCGTTCGCCCCACAACACCCATGACCCCGCGGTTGCCGCCGCCATACACCAGACCCCAGCCATGCGCGACGAGCTGACGGGCGAAACGTTCCGCCTCCCGGTAATATTTCTGGTCGAGCTTGTCGCTGGATGAGCAATAGACGCAAATAAGCCTTGGCATGACCGCAACCACGGATGACACAGATGGTCACGGATGAAAGCCGAAATTGATCCTGCACCTGCGCGCACACCGCGTGACTCCGTGCAATCCGTTCTTCCTCATCCCTCCGGTTATCGAGGGCGCCTTGCACCCTCCCCGACCGGCTATCTTCATCTCGGTCATGCGCGGACGTTTTGGACGGCGCAGCAGCACGCCTCGGCTGCCCGCGGAATCCTTGTGTTGCGCAACGAGGACCTCGATGCCGCGCGCACCCGTGCCGATTTTGTCGCCGCGATGCTGGAGGATCTCCGGTGGTTCGGCTTCACCTGGCAGGAGGGACCGGATGTCGGCGGACCGCATGCACCGTACAACCAAAGTCAGCGGCGCGAACGCTACGTGGCGGCTTTCGAACGGCTCCGCGCCGCGGGCGCCGTGTATCCGTGCACCTGTTCCCGGCGCGATGTGCAGGAATCGGCCCGGGCGCCGCACGAAGCCCCGCCCGGCGAGGCATGGGCGTCCGATGAGCCCATCTATCCCGGCACTTGCCGACCGGACATTCGCGAAACGCCGGTGTCCCCTTCGGCAATCCGGGCAGGCATGAACTGGAGATTTCGCGTGCACGACGGCGCGGCGCTGACATTCGTCGACGGCCATTATGGTCCGCAAACCGCGGTGGCCGGCGTTGACTTTGGAGACTTCATCGTATGGCGCAAAGACGACACGCCGGCCTACCAGCTCGCCTGTGTCGTTGACGACTCCGCCATGGGCATCACCGAGGTCGTGCGCGGCGCCGATCTGCTGCTATCGACCTTCCGGCAGCTCCTGCTTTGCGCCGCGCTCGAGATCGCGCCGCCGGCATTCTTCCACTGTCCGCTCATGACCGACGCCGGTGGTACGCGTCTCGCCAAACGGCACGATGCGCTCAGCCTTCGCGCCCTCCGCGCCGCCGGCCGAACACCCGGGGAGCTCCGCCAGGGCTTTTTTGAACCGATGCGCTGAGCCGGCAATTGAACCGCGCTATTCGCGAAGACCAGATCGCTCTTCCTCCCATGCCCCAAGCCCTGAAACACCTCTCCGGAATCCTCTTCACCGCACTCCTGCTCGGCATCATCGCGCGAGCGCAGACGCCGCAGGCCGCTCCCGGCGGCAGCGCAAGCGTTTTCGACGTGCGCGCCTTCGGGGCCGTCGGCGACGGCAAGACCCTGGATACCGCGGCGATCAACCGCGCCATCGAGGCGGCCAGCGCAGCGGGCGGCGGCACGGTCTATTTTCCTGCGGGCACGTTCCTCAGCTTTTCGATCCGGCTGAAAAGCAACATCGCGCTCCGCGTCGACCAGGGAGCCACGATCCTCGCCGCAACGACGGCAGAGGGTTTCGGCAGCTATGATGCGCCCGAGCCCAACGAATGGGGCGACAAATTTCAGTATCAGGACTTCGGCCACAGCCATTGGCACAATAGCCTGATCTGGGGCGAAAATCTGGAAAACGTCTCGATCCTCGGACCCGGGCGCATCGACGGAACCAAAGGGCTGACCCTTTTCGGCGCCCCGGGGCGGGGCTGGAAACCATCTCCCAACGAAGGACTCGGCACCCCGCCGCTCCGTCCGCCCAACATGCCCCGTCCCCCCGGATGGAACATGGCCGGCCAGGGAGACAAGGCGATCGGCCTGAAGCTCTGCCGCAACGTGGTCATCCGCGACATGACCATTCTGCGCGCCGGCCACTTCGCCGTGCTGGCGACCGGCGTCGACAACCTCACGCTCGACAATCTCAAGGTGGACACCAACCGCGACGGCTTCGACCTCGACGCCTGCCGCAACGTCCGCGTCTCGAACTGCAGCGTCAACGCGCCCAACGACGACGCCATCGTGCTGAAAAGCTCCTTCGCCCTCGGCTTCGCACGGGCGTGCGAGAACATCACCATCGTCAACTGCCAGGTCACCGGCTACGACATGGGCACGTTTCTCGACGGCACGTTTCAGCGCACGATGGACCGGGCGCCCGATCGCGACGGTCCGACCGGCCGCATCAAGTTCGGCACCGAGTCCAACGGCGGGCTCAAGAACATTGCCATTTCCAACTGCGTGTTCGATCGCAGCCGCGGTCTCGCGCTCGAAACAGTCGACGGCGGCCCGGTCGAGGACGTTGCGATCACGAACATCGTCATGAGGGACGTCTCGAGCTCGCCGTTGTTCCTCCGCCTCGGCAACCGCGCGCGGGGCCCTGACGGGACACCGGTCGCCGTCATGCGGCGCATCACGATCAGCAACCTCGTCGCCTCCGGCGTCGATCCGCGCTACGCGTCGATCATCGCCGGGCTGCCCGGACATCCGATCGAGGACGTCCACCTGAGCAACATCCACATCGTCTACAAGGGCGGCCTGGATCTGGATCATGTTGCCCAGCAGACACCCGAGTTGACCAATACATTCTTCCAACGCGGCGCGGTTGCGGCCCCCGCCGGTCCCCGCGATCCTTATGCAGTGCCGGAGCGGGAAAACGGCTATCCCGAGCCGAGCATGTTCGGCCTCACTCCGGCCTACGGACTCTATGCCCGCCATGTGAAGGGGCTCAGTGTGCACGACGTCGAGGTCAGCTATGCGCAGGAGGACAAGCGTCCGCCCTTCGTGCTCGACGACGTCGCAGGAGTCACGTTCGAGAGCGTGAGAGCCCAGCGCGCGGCAGGCGCGCCTTGTTTCGTCCTGCGGCAAGTCCGCGATTTCACCGCAAACAACGACTCGGGCCTGCCCAACACGCACCGTGAACAAGTCGACGCCGAGCAGTTCTGACGGATCGGCGGGAACCTGGCCTTCGAGATGGATTTCGCGCCTCAGTTCCGCCACATCGGCGGCACGATCGATGCCGTGCCGTGCAGGCACATGCGGTAGTAGAGCCAGAAAACGAATCCGCCTAGAGCCAGAAAAAACAGGATCTCGCCCAGCTCCCCGGCATTCCTGCGGCTCGACTGGCGCAGCAGGTGAACGACGGTCGTCAGTGCCGGTGCGATGACAAACGCGGTGATGGAACTGCCGAAAAGCACGAGCAGGATCACCGCCGTCGTCCGCAGGAACGGATCGTCAATGATGCCCGACTTGTAGCCGATGATGCTGTTGACCAGATTGAGCAGCAGCAGGCAGCACGGCAGGACGTAGTAGTTCTGGACGACCTTGTTCTTGTTGATGGTCATGAGGGATTCCGGCCGATTGAACAAGCCCCGGGCCGCTCCGCAAGCATGCAGGAGCCGAGTGAGGCACCCAGAGGTTTGCGCTGGGGAATTGCCACCTTCTCCCGTCACGATGGCGTTTATTGCAATGGCAAATTGCCCCGTATCCGGAAAATCGGAAAAATTCGACAGCGAACGCAAAATTGGTCATACTAGAGGCCGTCAGAGGCCGAGTTGGAGTCGATTCACCATCAACCGGAGGCACGCCATGCCCTATCTCAAGATCCAGACAAATATTCCCCTCTCGAAGAAGGCCGAGCGCAGCATTCTCAATGACGCTTCGGCGCTCGTCGCGCAGGAACTCGGCAAGCCCGAGGAGTTTGTCATGATCGCGGTGCAAGCCGACACCCCGATGCTCTTCTCCGGAACCGACGATCCGGTCGCGTTTCTCGAATTGAAGAGCATCGGACTGCCAGTGAAGAAGACGAAGCACCTGAGTCAGACGCTCTGCGACCTGATCAACAAACACCTCGGCATCCGACCGGAACGGGTCTACGTGAAGTTCATCGACGTCCGCCGCGGAATGTGGGGCTGGAAGGGCGACACGTTCTAGCCCGCACGTGTCGGCCGCCAGACTCCGCCCGCGGACAGTCAACAGACTGCAGGCAGACGACAGAGTGGAGTGTGCCAATATCGGATCGTCGCAGTTTGCGACGATTTTGCATCCTCCCCGGCAAAACCGGACAGCCAAGTGGCGTCAGTCTTCGACTGGCGGAAGTCGCCGGTCACAGACCGGCGCCACCTTTGGTTCCGGCCTCAAGGCCGCGGTGCGAAACATCCGGGCGCTGGCTATCGCCGCCAAACGAATGATTGCCGGCGCGGCCCAGACACTCAACGATGCGGGCTGACAATGGCCACCTACGTCTATGAGACTGTCCCGCAGAAGCCGGACGCATTGCCGGTGCGCTTCGAGTTTGTGCAGAGCATGAAGGATGACGCGCTCAAGCGACACCCGGAAACCGGCGAGCCGGTGCGCCGCGTCATCACAGGAGGATTTGGCATCATGGGCCTCGGCGGAAAGGCTTCGGATTCACCCCGGGCCACGCGCGGAGGCGGATGCGGGTGCGGTGGCGCATGCCGGTGCAACGGGGGCGGCTGAACCAAAGCAACGCACATCGCAGCGACCTCAGAGTTCGGTGTATTTTTCCGAACGGCCCCGCGCCTTTTCAACTGGGTATTTCTGGGCATTGGCGGCCAGCTTGGATTCGATGGCCGCGGCAAGATCGATGCCAGTGACGTTCGCGAATTCGAGCGAGTAAATCACGACGTCGGCAATTTCCTCCTCGATCTTGAGGCGCCGCGCCGTCTCCCGGCAACGATCCTGGGATGAAGCCGAATCCGCCCACAGGAAATGCTCCATCAATTCCCCCGCCTCGGCGGCGAGGGCCATGCTTAGGTTTTTTGGAGAATGAAACTGTTCCCAATCGCGCTCCCGTGCGAAGGCGAGAACGCGTTTCTTGAGGTCGGCGATCGTGGTGATGGCGTCAGCAGGTGCGGGCATGGTAGGAAATTGCAGGACAGATAACCGCCAGCGCTCACCGTTGCCAGCCTGGATCGTCCGGTACAGTGCGAATGTAAAGACGAGGTTACAGCGAAAATATTTCTTGGCGCGGGATCTGCTTTGTGCATCTTGGCCTCGCTTCAGTCCAATGACCCGGATTCCACAGTTCATCAGCCGCACGGTCCGCACTTCGCTCACGAAGGCGGTCCGGCAGTCTTGTCGCGGCCAGATGCATCCGGTCGTCGCTCGCTGGAGCAAATTCACCGACGCCGGCTGCCTGGCCTGAACGATACCGTTTCCCGGTCGTTCGTTTTCCAGGAGATCCGGCGGTGAAAACCGACGAAAGGAGTACATCCACATGCACCAAATCATCCGTTCCCTCAGTTCAAGACAGTCTTCACCGGCTTTCGCGCGCAAAGATGCGTACCGCAAGCCGCATTACGACTGTCAGGAGCAGATGGATGCGCTCAAACTCGTCCTCTACGTGCCCGGCGTCGCCGCAGCCAGTGTCGACATCACCGTGCACGGGCCGGACCTGGTTGTCACCGCACCCAGACAGCATCTCGTGCGGACCAACTGGCGCGCACTGCACCTTGAACCGGTCCAACGCGACTACCAGCTGCGGTTGCGCCTCGGCTTCAGCCTCGATTACGACGGGCTTGAAGCCGCGCTGCACGACGGCGTGCTGGCCATCACAATCCCGAAAAGGACGGCGGTGGTCGCAGCCGGCGCGGCAGCGTAGTGCCCCGGCCGCCTCCAGCGCGGGATCCGCATGCGGTTCTCGCGCTGGCCGGTCGGATGGGCGTTGCGCTGTTTTACTGGCTCCACCGCTGGATTTGCCGCCATTTCTCGCTACAATCTTCTATCTTACATCCGATTGTATCATGCGTTCTCGGTCGTCCAATGAATGAACTAATGGAACCGATTGCGGTCCGCCGCGCAAAGGGCGTCCGCAAATCTGCTGCCCCGTTTCCGTCCGACCCTGATGTTGAATCGTCCCGACTCATCTTCAGCAGGCCGCGCTATCACTGTGAAGAACAATCAGATACATTAACGCTGGTCGTTCGCCTTCCCGGTGCGGATCCGGCCGGCGTCGATCTGGAAGTGAACGCGCCCGATCTGACGATCACTGCAACCCGGGGTCAATCCAAGCAGCCCTCGGGGGTTGGCGAGGCTGTGCGCGACTATCAACTCCGGCTGCGTCTTGGATACAGTCTCGTCTACAAAGCTCTTCAGGCCGAGCTCCACGGCGCCACGCTGACGGTCACGATTCCCAAGAAGACGGCTGAATCTCCCGGCTAGCCTGATCCCATCTTCGCGCGACGAATCTGCCGTTCCGGCGGCTGACTCGATTAAAAACCGCACAATTTCCGCCTGTCGAATTTGAGAATGGAGGGAGATAGGCTTCTCTTGGATCTGCCGGTGATCCTGATAAAGAAATGCCATCTGCTGTCGCGAAAATGCCGGAACAATATCTCGTGTTCCGTTTCCAATTTGACGCCGGTGAAGCCGCCGGTCCCTGCAAACTTATATTCCGACCGTTTGAGTCGATTACAAACCTGACACAATCTCCCATGAACTGGCCCACGCTAACCTCGGCACTTGGACGTCCTTCTCCCGCTCGCGGGACCGGCTCCCCTGTTGCTCTCGTTCGCGACGTTCAATGGGGTCGGCCTGTGTTTCGTCCGCCTGCGTTGCCCGCCTTTCCGCGGCTGTTCAATACGGTGCCCTTCACCGCGATGAGGCCGCTCCGGCCCACAAGCCGCGAGAAGCACGAGCTGAGTTACTAACAGGAAATCCGCCGGACTCCGGGTTCAGCGGATTTCTCATTGTTCGGGAACCAGCCAGGCCCAGCGCGAACTCGCGCCGGCATCGATGGCAAGCAAATCCGCAAGGACGGGCAGCAGCGATTGCAGCTCGCCGGCAAAGCCCCACGGCGGATTGATCACAAGAAGACCGCATCCCTTCATCCGCACCTGCGGATCCGCAGTAACAGCGAGTTCCGCCCAGATCGTCGGCAGTCGCGTGATCGTCTTCAAACCGGCCCGAAACATCTCCGCTGGAGCCCGTTCGGTCACCGGATGCCAGACAACGAAGACGCCGCTCGGAAAACGCCCCAACCCTTCGCGCAGCGACGCAAGAATCGCATCGAACTCGCCCTGGTCTTCGAATGGAGGGTCGATGAGCACCAGCGCCCGGCGCTCCGGCGGGGGCAACGTCGCCCGCAAGGCGCCGTAGCCATCGCCGCATTCGACGCTGGTGCGCCGCCGACCGGCGAAATCATTGCGCAATGCGCCCACTTCCTCGGCTTGTTGCTCCCAAAACGACAGGCGATCCTGCGGCCGGCGCGCAAGCGTCGCAATCCAGGGCGAGCCGGGATAAAAATGCGGCTGGCCGCCGTCCCCGCCCATGCTCCGGTCGAAATCCCGCACGAGCGCCAGATAATCGTCCAGGGGCGGCAGCGGGTTTGCCGCCTGCCAGAGCCTGCCGATGCCATCGGGCCACTCGGGAGGGCGATCAATTCCGGTTGTCGGAGAATTGGGCTGCGCGTGAAGGTCGTATCCGCCACGCCCGGCATGAGTGTCGAGATACAGGAAGCCCTTCTCCTTCCGCTGCAGCGCGCGCAACAGCCTCAAGAGCAGCGCATGTTTGAAAACATCCGCGTAGTTTCCGGCGTGAAATGCGTGGCGGTAATTCACTTCGTGCGGCCCGCAAGGTGTTCGTGGACCGGACCGAAATTGCCCGCTTCGCAGCAACGCACGAATCCCTCGGTCACCGACTTCAGCTCCTCCCATCGACCCCGGATGTCCTTCGACTCTTGCTTGGTGATTGTATTGTCGGTCGCCGCCGCCGCAATCACTGCCAGCATGTCGGCAAACTCCTGAACAATCGTATTGGTCGCAGGAATCAGGTGGGTGGCCTGCGGATTGTGCTTCGGGTTGAGGATGAAAAACCCTCCGGCCCGTTCCGACACCCACTGCGCCAGCCGCCGGTCGCCGGTCAGCTTCAGCAGTTGCTCGATGCGATCCAAGGGGTTGGATGCACCGCTGCCCTCCTCCGCAGGCTCCGCCCATTTGTAGATCAGCGAAAGGGAAAGGCCCAAGTCCGCGGAGATCTGTTTGGCACTGATTTTCTGGAGGATTTCCTTCAGGAGCTCGTGCGATTGCATTTCTGAAGGCTGCTGCTGGATCCCTTAAAGGCAATCTCCGAGCGGCGCCGCCCAGAAGTTGATCGACGTCGATCTGGCGCAACGCTTCAGCCGTCTGCCGCCAGGCGCACTGCGTGTGAGACCGAGCTACAATTCACCTTCATTCATCGGCATTTGCCATCGCCTGGGTCCAAGCCCCGATTCCAACCAAAGTCACCTTTTGTAGACCCGCAGCGGCGGTTTCTCACTTGTACCCGCCGATTTTTGCGGATTTAACACTTCCGACATTTTCTCCACCACATGGTTACCCTGATCTACGCGATCTGTCTGGCGGTCGGATTGCTGTTTACGATTATCAGCGCGACCGTCGGCCATTTGTTTGGCGGGACCGATGGACATGCGGACCTCGGCTCCGGGGGCCATGCAGAGGCCGGATTCGATCACAGCGGGATGCCGGGCATTTCGTTCTTCAGTCCGACTGTGCTCGCTTCATTCGTGACGGCGTTCGGCGCATTCGGCCTCATTTTCACCCGCATCCATATCACGAGCAGCGTCTGGGCAAGCGCTCCGTTGGCGTCGGTTGGCGGCGGAGCGGTGGCATGGCTCGTTTTCGTGCTCTTCAACGCACTCTTCAGCCGGACGCAGGGATCGAGCGAATCCCGTGTTGCGTCCCTGGTGGGCCAGTCAGCCTCTGTCATCACCCCGATTCCGGTCGCGGGCGTCGGCGAGATCGCCTATGTGCAGGGCGGCACGCGCTACACCGCCCCGGCGCGCGAGGCGGACGGCAAGCCCGTCGGCAACGGCCGGACGGTCAGGATCTGCCGCATTGCAGGCAGCCAGTTCCACGTGCGCGCCCTCGACTGAGGCAGCCGCTCAACTTCGTCTTTACCATCCCATGAATCACCTCATCCTGTCCGCGATCGACGATCTGCCCCTGCTGACCCTGATTGGCGGAGTCGGCGCCATTCTCTTCGTCATCTTCGTCTTCGCTGGGATTTGGGCCAGCCGGTACATGAAGGTCGGCCCGAACCAGGTGCTCGTCATTTCCGGCAGAAAACGCCGGATGGTCGACCCCGACGGCACCGTGCGCGACGTGGGATTCCGCATCGTCAAGGGCGGCGGCGTGTTCGTCTACCCGGTGCTCGAAAAGGTGGACCTCCTCTCGCTCGAACTGCTGACCATCGACGTCCAGACGCCCGAGGTTTACACAAGCAAGGGTGTCCCGGTAAAGGTCGACGGCGTCGCCCAGATCAAGGTCAAGGGCGACGATATCTCGATCGCCACCGCCTCGGAGCAGTTCCTCGGCAAGAGCACCGACGAGATCCGCAACATCGCGACGCAGACGCTCGAGGGACACCTTCGCGCGATTCTCGGAACGATGACCGTGGAGGAGATCTACCAGAACCGCGACTCCTTCGCCTCAAAGGTCCAGGAAGTCGCCGCCGGCGACATGGCGAACATGGGCCTCGGCATCGTCAGCTTCACGATCCGTGACATTCGCGACACCCAGGGCTACCTGGACGCACTCGGCAAGCCGCGGATCGCCCAGGTCAAACGCGATGCCCAGATTGCCCAGGCCGAGGCCGACCGCGACGCAATGATCAAGTCGTCGCAGGCCACGCAAGCCGGACAGGAGGCGAAATTCCTCGCGGACACCCGGATCGCCGAGGCCCAACGCGACTACCAGTCGAACGTCGCCCAGTACCAGGCTGCAGTGAACCAGAAGAAGGCGGAGGCCGACCTCGCCTATGACCTGCAGAAGTTCAAGACAGGTCAGCTCGTCAAGGCCGAGGAAGTGCAGGTCCAGATCATCGAGAAGCAAAAGCAGATCGAGCTCCAGCAGCAGGAGATCATGCGCAAGCAACGCGAGCTCGAAGCGAATGTCCAGAAGCCCGCCGACGCCGAGCGCTACAGGGTCGAGATCCTTGCCAACGCCAGGAAATTCCAGCTTGAAACGGAGGCCGAGGGCGCCGCTTCCGCGACCAAGGCGACCGGTTTTGCCGCCGCCGACGTAGTGAAAGCCACCGGAATGGCGGAGGCCGAGGCCAACAAGGCTCGCGGTCTCGCCGAGGCGGCAATCATCGAGGCGCAGGGTCTCGCCACGGCGGAGGCGATGCGCAAGAAGGCCGAGTCATTCAAGGAATACAATCAGGCAGCGGTGATCGAGATGATCGTGCGCGTGCTGCCGGACATCGCCGGCAAGATCAGCGAGCCGCTCTCGAAGACCGAGAAGATCGTCATCATCAACTCCGGCAATGGCCCCGGCGGCGGCGCAAGCAAGCTCACCGGCGACATCACCGAGATCGTCAGCCAGCTGCCTCCCGTGCTTGAGAGCCTCACCGGCGTGAAGTTCGAGAAGCTCCTCGAACAGGTCCCGGCCATCCGCAGAGCGATGGGCAAGGATGAGCCGATGACGCCATAGTCGTCTCCACGCAAAATGCAGGAAGCGAGCTTCCACCTTCGCTGAAGCTACGGTGGACGGGTGCTCGCGACCTGTCCTCCGTCCTGTCCGCCGCAGCCTTGGCGAACGTGGAAGGCCCGGCGAAGGTGGATTCCGAGGTGAGAATCGCCCGCGAGCGGGCTTCATGCGCCGGTTGCGTGGCGGGATATTGTCCACGAATGAATGCCGCGGTTATTGCATAAAGACGCCGTACTCGGTTGGGTGCGGGTAGCCCGATAACGAGGAGTCGGACCAGGCGCAAAAGGCGGCGCAGTGGCTTTTCTATCGACCACCCGGAGGCTGCTGCCGACGGACCCGGCCTTACGAGGCCGGCTGCAATAACGCCCCGGTTTACAGTCCGGACTCCATTTGCACCTTTTTTTTTGCGTTGCGCGCCGCATTTGTGACACGATCGGTGCACTGATGAACATTCACGAATTCCAGGCCAAGACTTTGCTTGAGAAATATGGCGTCGCCGTGCCCAAAGGCGTCGCCGCCCGCTCAGCCGCCGATTTCGAGCCGGCACTCGCCCAATTCCCGGAAGGGCTTGTGGTGGTGAAATCCCAGATTCACGCCGGCGGACGCGGCAAGGGCACCTTCACCGATGGCTTCCAGGGCGGCGTGAAGATCGCCAAGTCCAAGGCCGAGGCGCTCGACTACGCCCAGAAGATGTTCGGCAACACCCTGGTGACGGCCCAGACCGGCCCCGCCGGCCGCAAGGTGCAGACCATCTACTTCACGCAGGCCAGCGGAATCAAAAAGGAATACTACCTCGCGATTCTCCTGGACCGCGCCAGTTCCCGGCCGGTCATCGTCGCTTCGACCGAGGGCGGCGTCGAGATCGAGAAGGTCGCCCGCGAGACGCCTGAGAAGATTGTCAAAGTCTTCATCGATCCCGCCATCGGCCTCGCCGACTATCAGGTCCGGCAGCTCCTCTTCGGCCTGCGCTTCAATCCGGTCGAGCAGAAGAATGCCGCGAAACTCATCCGAAACCTGTACAACGTATTCTGGGACACCGACGCCTCCATGGTGGAGATCAACCCGCTGATCACCACCCCAGACGACCAGGTTCAGGCGCTCGACGCGAAGATTTCCTTCGATGACAATGCGCTCTTCCGCCACCCCGAGATCGTCGCTTTGCGCGACCTGAACGAGGAGGATCCCAAGGAAACCGAGGCCTCGAAGCACAACCTCAATTACATCGCGCTCGACGGAAACATCGCCTGCCTCGTCAACGGCGCCGGCCTCGCCATGAGCACGATGGACATCATCAAGTATTTCGGCGGCAATCCCGCGAACTTCCTCGACGTCGGCGGCGGCGCCACCAAGGAGCAGGTCGTCGCGGCGTTCAAGATCATCCTGACCGATCCGAAGGTGAAGGGGATCTTCGTCAATATCTTCGGCGGCATCATGGACTGCAATGTCATCGCCGCCGGCATCGTCGACGCAGTGAAGGAGGTCGGGCTCCAGCTGCCGCTCGTCGTCCGTCTGGAAGGCAACAACGTGGTCGCGGGCAAGCAGACGCTGGCCGCAAGCGGCTTGAAACTCGTCAGCGGCGACAGCATGGCCGACGCCGCGAAGAAGATCGTCAAGCTCGTCGCCTGACGCACCACTCTCGCAGCGTGCCGTCCTGCGCGCCGCGAAGCGTTCACTTTAACTCTCACCTTCATTTTCGCTTCTTCCCATGTCCATTCTCATCACTCCCGAAACCAAGATTCTCATCCAGGGCATCACCGGCGCGTTCGGCGCCCGCCATGCGCAGCTTTCGCTCGACTACGGCACAAAGGTCGTCGCAGGCGTCACGCCCGGAAAGGGCGGCCAGTTCTTCGAGCATAAGGAACACAAGGTGCCGATCTTCAACTCAGTCGCCGAGGCTGCCGCTGCCACCGGAGCCACGGTTTCCGCGATCTTCGTGCCCCCGCCATTCGCCGCCGACGCAATCCTCGAATGCGTGGATGCCGGCCTCGATCTTGTGGTCGCAATCACCGAGGGTATTCCGGTGCGCGACATGGTGCGGGTGAAACGCGCGATGGCCGGATCGAAGACGCGCCTCATTGGTCCCAACTGCCCCGGCGTCGTCACGCCCGGCACCGGCCCCGAATCCTCGGGCGGCTGCCGCATCGGCATCTCCCCGGGATACATTCACAAAAAGGGCCACGTCGGCATCGTTTCGCGCTCCGGCACCCTCACCTACGAGGCGGTCTGGCAGGTCACCTGCATGGGGCTCGGCCAGAGCACCTGCGTCGGCATCGGCGGTGATCCTGTCAACGGCTCGTCGCACCTCGATATCATCAAGCTCTTCAACGCCGACCCGGACACCAAGGGCATCATCATGATCGGCGAAATCGGCGGCACTGCCGAGGTCGAGGCCGCGCGCTGGATCAAGGAAAACTGCAAGAAGCCCGTCGCAGGGTTCATTGCCGGTGCGACAGCCCCGAAAGGCCGCCGCATGGGTCATGCGGGCGCCGTCATCGGCGGCAAGGAGGACACGGCGGCGGCCAAGATCGCCATCTTCCAGGAATGCGGCATCGAGGTTGCGGTCACTCCTTCCGACATGGCCGACGCGCTCCGCCGTTCTGCCCGCGCCAAGCACAAGAAGCTCGCGTGACGCGCTTCTGACCACCGGACGTCGCATCCGACGTTCTTCAATTCAAGGCCGGGCCGGGCGCCCGGTCTTTTTTGTCGAATCTGGGCCGGCCTCAATGATCTCAAATCCGCCGCAACCGCGATTTGCATTGGGGGCAGGCGGGATCTCGCAGGAACGGTCATCGAGCGCGCGGCGTTGCAGCCTTTCGCGATTCCGCCTTTGAGCGCCCCGGCGTAGTAGCCTGTCCCTAACGCACCGTCGTCCCTATCCCACCGTCAGAGGAACTGCAGCGGCATTTCAGGGTCTCGTTTCTTGATACAGGCTTCACGAGGCCCGCCTCGGTTTCGTCCGCGCCTGCGCTTCACCGTGCCGCTCCCGCCCCATGGCCCCGCTTGTCATCGCCGCATCAACGCCTTCGTCGTTCAAGGCGCAGCGAAGGCGCTCAGGCACACCGACCGTCCGGCATGAGAGGCCTTATCCATCCAGCAACAGCAATGAAACTCACGAATTCCCTGATCGCACTCAGCTCACTTGCACTGTCCCTCTCCGGCTGCGCCACCTACTATCCGCCCGGCGCCAAGGCCGACCTTCAGGCGTTTGCACCGCCGAGCATCCAGGAAGGTTTTGCGGCGAAACCGACTTGGCCGTTTCCGGCGGGCATCGCCGCTGTCCGAGTCCAGGCGCCTAAATACAGTAATTACAATCTCGGCCAGAATGGCGGCATGTATGGCACTGGCCGCTATTCCATAATCACGACAAGAGAGGTGGAGGAGCCGGCGGAATTTGACCGGGTTGCGGCGCTGCCACAGATTTCCGGACTGGTTGGTTTGAGCCGGATGCTTCTGCCCGCCCGGCTTGAGGGGGATCTGGAAATTCGCCAGGCAGCCTCACGCCTCCAGGCGGATCTGGTTTTTCTCTACACCTTCGACACCGCGTTCTTTGACACGGACGCTGCAAAGCCGCTTACGGTCATCACCCTGGGGCTTTCGCCGACGAGAAAGATCGCCGCGGTCACAACGGTCTCCGCCCTTCTCATGGACACCCGCACCGGCTACATCTACTCAGCCTACGAGACCACGGAACGCGAAGCCACCGTTTCCACCTCGTGGGGCAGCAGGGCCACCGCAGATGAGGCACGCCGAAAGACAGAAAGAAGGGCTTTCGGGAAGCTCATCGATGAGCTGGTTGCGTCCTGGCCCAAACTGCTTCAACGCTATGAGAAGCAGGAGCCAGCTTCCGTGAATAAGCCCCCGAGCAGCGGGGGTTGAGGGACAAGGCGTGTGCCGTCAGGACGTGCCTTCCCCCATTTTCCATTCAATTCGGGACACGCCAGGAAATCCAGTTTTGTCACGTAATACGTTACAAGACACGATTGGGGCTCCTGCGTTTCCAAAGTCGATATGACACAAAATCGCCTGAGCTGAGCACGACGCCCGCAAAAACCGTGGCCGGCCTACACGCCCATCGCCTCGCAACACCTGCGGAAATGGTATCCGTAGATTGAAAACGTCACTGCCATCGGCAACAGCGAGGGCCGGTGGAAAAACGTCCAGACCATGAGCCGCCAATACTGGAAGCGCTCCCGCCCGATCACCCCGAGGCGGACGCTCGAAAGCCCAAGCGCCATCAATCGCCTCCAGTCCAGGGAAGCGGAGAACTTCGGCCGCTTGTATTCGCGCAAAAACGTACGGACCCGCTGATAATACGGTCGCGGCGCGTAGATATTCTCAAGAATGCTCCGGTAGCCCTCGCGCAGCGCCTCCAGCTTCATGCAGGGGACGAAGTTCAGCGAGCCGTCCGCATTGTCTCCGGTGCTCTGTTTCAGCAGCCTGCCCTCGCGATGAAGCCGCGCATGAAGCTTCGTGTCCGGCAGCGCGTTGAGCAGCCCGACCATCGCCGTGACGATGCCGCTCCTCTGTATGAACTCGATCTGGCGGCGGAAAATCGTGGGAGTGTCCGTGTCGAATCCGACAATGAATCCGCCCTGCACCTGCATCCCGGCGCGCTGGATGCGCTTCACGTCCTCGACGAGATCGCGGTTCTGATTCTGCCGCTTGTTGCAGCCGGCCAGTCCCGCCTCGTCAGGCGTCTCGATGCCGATGAACACCATGTCGAAGCCCGCCTCCCCCATCAGCTTCATCAGCTCGTCGTCGTCGGCGAGGTTGATCGAAGCCTCGGTATAGAACGGGATACCCTTCCCGTGCTTCTGCCACTCGATCAGCGCCGGAAGCAATTCAGTCTTCAGCGTCCGTTTGTTGCCGATCAGGTTGTCATCCACGAAGAACACCGGGCCGCGCCAGCCGAGCCGGTAAAGTCCGTCCAGCTCGGCGATGATCTGCGCCGCCGACTTCATGCGCGGCCGGTGGCCGAACTTCGCCGTCACGTCGCAGAACTCGCAATCGAACGGGCAGCCGCGCGAATACTGGATGCACATCGATGCGTAGCGGCTGAAGTTCACCAGTTCCCACAAGGGCTGCGGCGTCTGATGGATGTCGGGCAGCTCCGTCGTCGAATAGACGGGCTGCGCACGCCCCTGTTCAAAGTCGCGAAGGAATCCGGGCAGCGTCACCTCCGCCTCGTTCAACACGAAATGGTCGACGTCGGGAAACTGTTCATGCTCGCTGGTGAACAGCGGCCCGCCGGCAACGATCGTCTTTCCGGCCGCGCGGCAACGGGCGATCAGCGCCTGGGCCGCTCCCCGCTGCACGATCATCGCGCTGATGAACACGACATCCGCCCAGCGGAGGTCCTTGTCACGGAGCTTGCCCGCATTCAAGTCCACAAGCCGCTTCTCCCACCCGGAAGGCAGCATCGCCGCCACTGTGAGAAGTCCCAACGGGGGCAACGAAGCCCGCTTGCGGATGAACTTCAGCGCATGCTTGAAACTCCAAAACGTGTCCGGGAATTCCGGATAGAGCAGTAAGACCTTCATGCTCCCGTTTATGTAATATTGATTTGCCCGGATTGGAAGGATCATCGCCGTTTTGTCCTCGGCGCACACGTGTCGGCCCGCGAAGCGCGACGCCCTCGTCGCCCCGGCGCCTCCCTTCGCAAGAGCGATTCCTGCTGTGTCTGGGTGTTTCCTGGAGACGCGACGCCCTCGTCGCGTATTCCGGAAAAGTGCGCGACGAGGGTGTCGCGTCCGCAATACTCTGCCTGCGGCACGGGGCCATAATCGGCGCAGAATGCGCCCTGGTGCGATAACCCGCGTGCAGACGTTGGCGCCACATATCTTTGCTTCGGTGTAACACTCGGCGGTTGCCGGCGTCTCAAGCCGCATGGGAACCGGCGCCTCCTGCCATCGCTCGGTGCAACCCCTTCTTGCTCGTCAGCGGTCCGGCCGCGCCACTATTGGCGGTATGTCTCTCCGCGGATGCGCCGGGAGTGTGTTGGCTGCCTTCGTCTTGTTCCGAGGCTCCGTTCCCGTAGCCACAGCCGCCGATGTCGATCCCAGGACCCGCGCACTTTTTGAATGGCCGTCGGCATCGCATCCCGCGTGTGAGGTCGACGGGCTTGTGTTTGGACGCCTGGCGCAGCTCGGCATTGAACCGGCCCGCCTGTGCTCCGACGCCGTCTTTGTCCGCCGGGTATACATCGACGTGCTCGGCACGCTGCCCTCCGCGGCGGAGGCCCAGCAATTCCTGCAGGACCAAACCCCCGAAAAACGGCGGGTCCTGATCGACCGCCTCCTCGATCGCGATGAATTCGCCGATTACTGGGCAATGAAATGGAGCGATCTGCTGCGGGTCAAAGCTGAGTTTCCAGTCAACCTCTGGCCAGCCGCCGCGGAGGCCTATCACCATTGGATCCGTGCCGCGATCCGGGAGAACCTGCCCTACGACAAATTCGCCCGGGCGCTGCTCACGTCCAGCGGCAGCAATTTCCGCGTGCCGCCGGTCAACTTCTACCGGGCGGTCGAGCGAAGGGATCCGGCCGGCATCGCCCAAGCCGTTGCGTTGAGCCTCATGGGAACCCGCGCGGAGAAATGGCCTGCCGCCCGGCTTTCCGGCATGGCGGGGTTCTTCTCGCGGGTCGGATACAAATCCACCGCCGAATGGAAGGAGGAAATCATATTCTTCGACCCCGGCAAGGCGCCCGCGGGCGGAGACGCTGCGGGACCGGCGGTATTCCCCGACGGTACGGCCGTCCGGCTTCAACCGGATCGCGATCCCCGCGAGGTGTTTGCGGACTGGCTGATCGACCCGAAGAACCCATGGTTTACCCGCAACGTGGCGAACCGCATCTGGTGCTGGCTGCTCGGGCGCGGCATCGTCAACGAGCCGGACGACATCCGCCCGGACAATCCTCCGGCCAACCCTGAACTCCTTGCGTTGCTGGAGCGGGAGTTGATCGCAGCGCACTATGACCTGAAACACCTTTACCGGCTGATTCTAAATTCGGAGACCTATCAGCTCTCCTGCATCCCGCGCACAAACGATCCCGCGGGGGCGGTCAATTTCGCCTATTATCCCCTGCGCCGTCTCGACGCCGAGGTCTTGATCGACGCGCTCAACGAGATCACCGGCGGAACGGAGAATTTCACGAGCGCGATCCCCGAACCCTACACGTTCATGCCCGCCGGGCAGCGCGCCGTCGCCCTTCCGGACGGAAGCATCACCAGCGCATTCCTCGAAATGTTCGGGCGCCCGTCGCGCGACACCGGCCTGGAGTCGGAGCGCGCCAACCGCTCCACCGCGATGCAACGGCTGCAGTTGCTGAATTCGAGCGTGATCCAGCAAAAGCTGGAACAAGGTCCGAAGCTCCGGGCGCTGCTTCGCTCGGCGGGCAGCCCGCGTGAAGTCGTCGACTCCCTCTACCTGACGATCCTTTCCCGCCACCCGACGCCCGGGGAGCGGGACGCAATCCGGGCGTATACGGAGTCGGGGGCCTCCCGGGGGCGCGAGGCCGCGTTGGATCTCGCGTGGGCCCTGATCAACAGCGCCGAATTCCTCTACCGGCACTAGCCCGCATATTTCACAGTTTTCGCCACCGCTATGATCACTTATCCGCACGCGTCACATCTGCTGGCGGTGGTCGCAGGATATGCGGGCTAGATTCAAAACCGCCCCTCTGAAGAGAGATGATGCCACCATATACAACCGAGAACAGTGGTCTGGCCCAGGAAGATCCCAGGAGCTTGCCTGGCCTACCTGCGGAGTATTCTGGGGGCGGTTTTGCCAGTAGCCCGGATGTGTTGGCCTGCAGACTCGGCCCGCGGATCGTCAACAGTCTGCATGCAGGCTGCCGAGTGGAGTGCGAAACATCCGGGCTAGGCCCGCCCTGTCCATGAATCTCGCCCACACGTCTCCCGCCCCCACCATGACGCTGCGCTGCGCGCTGCGCCGGGGCCTGCTCGCCGCAGGCGGCCTGACCGTCGCCAACCGCCTCGGCCTACGCCTCTTCGCAGAGTCGCCGGCGCCCCCGGCTCCCAAGCCCGGGGCCAGGGCAAAGGCGTTCATCCAGATCTGGCTCTGGGGCGGGGCCTGCCACCTCGACACGTTCGATCCCAAGCCCGAGGCGGGAAACGACTATTGCGGACCGTTCAAGACGCCGGTCGCAACCAACGTTGCCGGAATCCGACTCTGCGAACTGCTTCCCCTCCTCGCAAAACAAGCCGACAAATATGCGCTGATCCGGAGCATGACCCATGGCGTGAACGCCCACGAAACCGCAGCCTACATGGTGCAGACCGGGCGGATGGCCGGCGGCCGCGACGTGTTTCCGGGCGTCGGAGCGGTCGTGTCGTTGTTCAAAGGATACGAGGCCGGTTATCGCGGACTCATTCCACCGTACGTCGTCCTGACCGAGCTGCAGGGGCGGTTTTCGGAGGCCGGATTTCTGGGTCCGCGCTATCAGCCCTTCGCAACCGGCGGCGATCCCGCGCGCACGCCCTTCGCCGTCGAAGGCATCGTGGCACAGGGAATCTCCGTGCCCCGCCAGCAAAGCCGTCGCGAGCTGCTTGGCCGTTTGAACACCCTCGCGCAGGCACTCCCGGGTGACGCCCAACTGGCGGAGCTGGCACGGTCCGAGACACAAGCCTACGACCTGATCCTCGGCGATTCTGGAAAGGTGTTCGATCTTTCGCAGGAGAAGAACGAGCTCAGGGACCGGTATGGCCGGAACACATTCGGGCAGTCGTGCCTGATGGCCCGGCGCCTGGTCGAGCGCGGCCTGCCCTACATCACCATCAATTACAAAGGCTGGGACACCCACAAGCAGCACTTCCAGGCGATGCGGCGCATGCTGCCGGAACTGGACAAGGGTCTTGCGACGCTCCTGCAGGATTTGTCCGACCGCGGTCTGCTCGCGAGCACGATCGTCTGGTGCTCCGGCGAGTTCGGCCGCACGCCCCGCATCCAGTGGGAGGCGCCCTGGAACGGCGGACGAGGCCATTACGGAAAGGCATTTTCGGCCCTGGTCGCCGGCGGCGGCTTCAAAGGCGCCTCGGTCGTCGGCGCAACCAATGCCACGGGCGAAGACGTGACCGAGCGGCCGGTCTACCCCGGGGATCTCATCGGCACCTTCTACGATTTGCTCGGACTCGGCCGCGACGCGCGCCTGCCGCATCCAGAGGGAGAGTTGGTGCACGCGACACCATCGGCCGACGAGGGACTCAAGCTCGCAGGCCGGCTTGCGGAGATCACATGACGGCGGAGCAAACCAAACGCGGACCCTTGGGGATTGCGCTGGCTGCCCTGCTCGCGCTAGCGCCGGCGCTCCGCTCGCAACCCTTTGCGCAACAATCCAGTCCCAGGATCGGATACGTCTACCCCGCGGGCGGCCAGCAGGGCAAATCGTTCACCGTGACGGTTGGCGGACAGAATCTGAACGGGGTCAGCGAGGCCATCGTCTCCGGTGCCGGAGCCCAAGTGAAACTGCTCGCCTATGACCGCCCACTGACCGCCAGGGCGTTTCAGGAAATGCGGGAGGCGGCGCAGAAGTTGATGGAACGCCGCGCGGCGACCAGGAGCGGCGGCGGAGCGGACGCGGGGACAATTCCACCTTCGCCCTGGACACCGGCGGACGAGAAAGCGCTCGCCGAATTCCGGACGGAGATGGCCAAGCGCGCCGTCCAGCAGGCCAATCCCGCCATCGGCGAGGTCGCGACGTTCGAGGTCGCTCTGGCTGCGGACGCAGCGCCGGGCGCTCGCGAGCTCCGGCTTGAAACTCCGGCAGGACTCTCCAACCCGCTGGTCTTTTGTGTCGGTCAGCTTCCCGAGTTCGGCCAGCCAGCCGCAGCCACCCTGGTGCCGCTCGATTCCCGCCCCGGACGGACGGCGGATCCGCGCAACCGTAGGCCCAAGGTGGATACAACGATCACGCTGCCCGCTGTCGTGAACGGCCAGGTTCTTCCCGGCGAAGCGCACCGCATCCGGTTCCAGGCACACAAAGGCCAACGGCTGGTCTTCGCGGTGAGCGCCCGGGCTCTGATTCCCTTCCTGGCGGACGCCGTGCCAGGATGGTTCCAGGCGGCGCTCACGCTGTTCGACGCCGCAGGGCGCGAACTGGCCTACGACGGCGATTTCCGCTTCAACCAGGATCCGGTTCTCGCCTACACGGTTCCGGCGGACGGCGAATACGCGTGCGAAATCAAGGACGAGATCTATCGCGGGCGCGACGATTTCGTCTATCGCCTCGCCGTGGGCGAGCTTCCATTCATCACGGGAATCTATCCCCTCGGCGGCCGGCCCGGCGGGAAGACGACGGTCGAACTGACGGGCTGGAATCTGCCCGCCGACACGATGATCGTGGAACCGAAGGACAAGGGGCCGGGGACGCTGCCGTTGTCCGTGCAGAAGGACGGGCTGCTTTCAAACATTGTGCCGTTCGCCGTCGACACACTTCCAGAATGCCAGGAAACCGAGCCAAACGACCGGATCGAAAACGCAAAGCCCATCGTGCCGCCGGTCATCGTCAACGGTCGCATCGGTCAGCCCGGCGATTGCGATGTATTCCGTTTCGAGGGCCGGGCCGGCAGCGACATCGTTGCCGAGGTGTTCGCGCGCAGGCTGAACTCCCCGCTCGACTCCGTGCTCAGGCTGACGGACGCCGGCGGCCGCCAGCTCGCATTCAATGACGATCACGAAGACAAGGGCTTCGGACTGACGACCCATCACGCCGATTCGCGCATCAGCTTCAAGCTTCCGGCGGACGGGACCTACTACCTCTGGCTCGGCGATGCCCAGCATCACGGCGGTCCCGCGTACGGCTACCGTCTTCACGTCGGCCCGCCGCGGCCGGGATTCGCGCTGCGCGTTGTCCCGTCGGGCGTCAACGTGCGCGGTGGCGCCAACACGCCGATTACGGTTTACGCCCTGCGCCAGGATGGATTCACCGGCGAGATCGCCCTCGGCCTGCGGAATTCGCCGCCTGCGTTTGCCCTGGGCGGAGCGCGGATCCCCGCGAATCAGGACAAGGTCCAGTTGACAATCACCGCCCGCGCTGCGTCTGGCATGACTCTTTGCGACCTCACCCTGGAAGGCCGCGCGATGATCGACGGGCGCACGGTCGTCTGCGACGCGGTCCCCGCGGAGGACATGATGCAGGCATTCGCCTACCGGCATCTCGTTCCCTCGGCGGAATTCAAGGCGGCGGTTTACGGGCGGAGCATCCCGTTGTCGCTTCTCGATCGAACGCCGGTGCGAATTCCGGCGGGCGGCACGGTGCGGGTCCGGACGCGGATCGCGGTGCCACCAGGCCGTTCCCTCGACAACCTCCAGGTCGAGCTGAGCGATCCGCCCGATGGGATCGCGCTGCAGAGCCCGTCGGTCAACGGAGGGGACTCCGGGGTGATCCTGACCTGCGACGCGGCGAAGCAGAAGCCCGGCGTTCAGGGCAACCTCATCCTGCTGGCCTACGGCGAGCGCACGCAACGCTCGGCTGACGGCAAGCCGGTTGGCGACAGGCAGCGTGTGCCGCTGGGCACATTCCCCGCAATTCCGTTCGACGTCGTCGCGCCGTAGCCGGCCCGCGGCCTTCAGAAATGGAAAAATGGATACCGGCTCGCACTTCGCCGGTTCCTCGGACAAGCTTGGCGCATCATGAAAGCAATCCGACTGCACGAGTTCGGTCCGCCCGAGGTCATGAAGCTGGAGGAGATTCACAATCCGCATCCCGCGCCGGGCCAGATTGTGGTGCGTGTCCATGCCGCCGGAGTAAATCCGGTGGAAACCTACATCCGCGCCGGCACCTATGCCCTCAAGCCGCCCCTCCCCTACACGCCCGGCGGCGACGCGGCCGGCGTTGTCGCGGCGGTCGGCGAACACGTGATGCATTTCAAGGCCGGTGACCGCGTCTACACCGCTGGCACGGTCAGCGGAGCCTACGCCGAATTCGCGCTGTGCAACGCCGAGCAGCAGGTGCATCCGCTGCCGGATCACGTCTCCTTTGCGCAAGGTGCGGGTCTGCACGTGCCGTACGCGACGGCCTACCGGGCGCTGTTTCTTCGCGCCCACGCGCATGCGGGGCAAACCGTCCTGGTCCACGGAGCCTCGGGCGCCGTCGGAATCGCAGCCGTGCAATTCGCCGCGGCTGCGGGATTGACCGTCATCGGCACCGGCGGCACGGAACGCGGGCGGCAACTCGTGAGGGAAAATGGCGCGGCCCACGCGCTCGACCACACGGCGCCCGATTATCTGGATCAACTGATGAAGCTCACCGGCGGACGCGGCGCGGATCTGATCCTCGAGATGCTTGCCAACGTGAACCTGGGCAAGGATCTCACGGTCCTGGGCCTCGAAGGATGCATCGTCGTCATCGGGAGCCGGGGCGACGTGCAGATCAACCCCCGCCTTTTGATGCGGGCGCAGGGCTCGATCCTCGGGATGACCGGCGGCACTCAGGAGCAGTATGCGCAGGCCCACGCCGCAATCGGAGCCGGACTTCGGGCGGGCACGCTGCGTCCGGTCGTCGGCAAGGAGCTTCCGCTCGCCGAGGCTCCGCGCGCCCATCACGAGATCATCGAGGGCACGGCATACGGGAAGATCGTGCTGCTGCCGTAGCAATCCGCTGCGCCGGCGCCCACCACCCCAGCCGGTCACCACTGGTTGCGATGGACGCAGTCCGCGCGGAAGCGCGTGCGCATCTCCTTGTGCTCGCCCGCGTAGCCCAGCGCAATGACGCTGACCGGAATGATCGACGCCGGGATCCCGAACAGTGTGCGCAACGCCGCAATGCGGGATTCGCGGGGATGAACTCCGAGCCAGCACGCCCCCAGCCCGAGCACGTGGGCAGCCAGCAGCAGATTCTCGATGGCGGCGGAGCAATCCTGCAGCAGATAGCTAAGCTGGCCGTCGTGCGCCGCGGCCGGATCGCCGCAAACCACGATCCCCGCGGACGCGCCGCCCAACATTCCGCCGTGCGGCAGGGCCGCAGCCGCGCGCCGCAACATCACCGGGTCCTGCACGACGATGAACCGCCACGGATCCCGGGCGGCCGCCGACGGCGCAGCCATCGCGGCACGCAGCAAATCGACGATGATCTCGTCCGATACCGGCTTGCTCGTGAATGCGCGGATGCTGCGCCGACCCCAGAACATGGTGAGTTTCTTGTTCAGCTCCATGGCTGCAGTGTAGCGATGACCCCGTTGCCGCCAATCGCGATCTTTTCGCCTGCAATTCCCAGGATTTCGTCTTCCCTCCCGACAGAGTCTCTCCAACACTCCGTTCCTGCGATGAAAATCTCCCTTTTCGGCATCACCGGCATTCCGCTCGGAAAACACAACGTCAAGGACGCCCGGCTCGACCAGATCAACAAACTGGTCGAGGCGAAGAAGAAAACCTATGTCCAGGTGGACATCGCGGGCGAGGACGAGGTCGTGACCGCCGATGCAATCGCGGCGTCCGAATCGGGCCGCCTTGATGTGATTTTGCGGGATCTCGAATTCGTCGAGAACCGGCTTGAGCGCAATCCCGAGGAGCCCGAGAAGTTGGTCCTCAACAAGATCAAGGCGGCGTTGGAGAGCGAACAGCTGGTCGCTGCGGCCGGGTTGACGCCCGCCGAGCTTCAGTCCGTTGCAGCCCACGCGTTTCTCACCTCGAAGCCGGTCGTCGTGGCGGGACCGTCTGAATTGGTGGCATTCGACGAATTCCTCGTCCGCGTTCTGGCCGAGAGCGGATACATCAGCTACCTGACCGTGGGCGGTCCGGAGAACCGCGCCTGGCTCATCAAGAAGGGCGCAACGGCACAGGAAGCCGCGGGCGCAATCCACACCGATATCCAGAAGGGGTTCATCCGCGCCGAGATCATCAGCTTTGCGGATTGCATCGCCGCCGGGGGCGAGACGCAGGCCAAGCATGCGAACAAGCTCCGCCTGGAGACAAAGCTGTACGTCGTGCAGGACTACGACCTGGTGAATTTCCGCTTCAACAAGTAGGCGGGAACAAGGCCAGCAAACCTTCTTCGCTGGCGGGACAGATGCCCCGTTCGGTGATCAGGCCGGTGATCAGGCGCGCCGGAGTGACATCGAATCCGTAGTTGGCCGCATGGGTTTCTTCCGGGCAGATCCGCACGGACCGCAATTCGCCGTCGGCGCACAGGCCCTCGACGTGGCGCACCTCGTCCTCCGCCCGCGACTCGATCGGAATCTCGCGCACCCCATCGCGGACCGACCAGTCGATCGTGCTCGCTGGCATCGCGACGTAGAACGGAACGCGATTGTCAGCCGCCGCGAGCGCCTTCAGATACGTGCCAATCTTGTTTGCCGCATCGCCCAGCCGCGTCACGCGGTCCGCGCCGACAAGGCACAGGTCGACAAGACCGTGCTGCATCAGGTGGCCGCCGGCGTTGTCGGGCACCAGGGTGTGCGGCACGCCGTGTTCGCCCAATTCCCAGGCGGTCAGCTTCGCCCCCTGATTGCGCGGCCGCGTTTCATCCACCCAGACGTGGACGGCGATGCCCGCCTCGTGGGCGGCGTAGACCGGCGCGGTCGCGGTGCCATGGTCGACGCACGCCAGCCAGCCGGCGTTGCAGTGGGTCAGGATGTTCACAGGCGCCCCGCCCTTGCGGTTGGAAATCGCCCGGATCAGCGGAAATCCGTGCCGGCCGATGGCCGCGCAGGCGGCGACATCGTCGTCGCAAATCCGCAGCGCCTCTTCGCGAAGCCGGCTCCGCGCAGCCTCGGGAGATTCGCACGCGCGCCCGATCGCCAGCATGCGCCCGACCGCCCAGGCGAGATTCACCGCGGTCGGCCGCGTCGACTTCAGCAGGTCTCCCGCCTCGTTCAACCGACTTCGCCAGTCGCGCAAGGCATCGGCGCTGCACGTCGTCACGGCAAGAACCATGCCCCAAGCCGCCGCCGCGCCGATCAGCGGCGCTCCGCGGACATGCATTTCCCGGATGGCCCCGGCCATCTGCTCCGCAGACCGGATCTCCTCGATCAGGAGGCGATGCGGGAGCGCACGCTGGTCGATGATGCGGACCAACCCGACATCTGTGGGATCCGGCCAGATGGTGCGATACGAAACGCCTTTGATTTTCATGGATCGACCTGAACGCTGGCGGTTTGGTTTTCCTCCGGCATTGCGACCGAAATTCGCCGTGCAGCCCTTCCCATTCCGATTTCGGGAAGGCCGCAGCGAAGAACAACATTCTGCCGTCCACTCTAATTTCCGCGGAACATGAAGTCGCTGAGTTCCACTCCAGTAGCGCTTCCGGTGTTGTTGAACTCCACCAAGGCGATCCCAGCCGGGACGTTCACCTGTATGGTCCTGCCCCCGGCAGGGCCCCACGCATCCGGCAACTCCGTGTAGAATTCCGGCCGGTCACTTTCCGCGGTCATCTGGCGCTCCGTCTGCGCGGTTTGGCCCGCCTTGACGTTCAGCTGGTTCGCGACCTGCGCCGTTCCCTTGCCATGATCGTTCCAGATTCGAAACGTCAACACGCCTCCCTTGGTGTTGGGGAGCGCCACCCGGCCACTCGAGTACCCGTAATACTGCCGCCCTGACGAGGCGCCCCGCAGCACCCGTCCGAAGTCCTTGAGCACTTCCGAGGACCGGTTGAGATGCTCCTTGAAGTCGAATACCACCGGCGCACCCTTGGTGAATTGCACCTCCGAGACTTCGATGCCGGTCTCCGAGCCTCCATTATTGAACTCCACCTTCGTCGTGCCCTCGGGAATCTGGATGGAGACGCTCGATCCGCCGGCCGGTCCCCATTGATTCTCCAAGCCGGCGAAAAACTCCTCCAGGTCGAGAGCGGTCGTGTACTGCACGAACGACTCCGTCCGCCCCCCGACGCTGATGTTGATCTTGTTGGTCGTCGTTGCAAAGCCGGGCGCCTGGTCATTGTAGAGCTTGAAGCTTAGAAACCCGCCGTTCGCATGGGACAGGTGGATGGTCCCGCTCTGGTAGCCGTAATACTGCCGCCCGGTTTTGATGCCTTTCAAAACCCTGCCCGTCTCGACAATCGGCGCGCCCGACGGCCGAAGCTCCGACCGCTCGAATCCACCTGGGATCGGCCGGTAGCCTTCGATGAATTTCAGCCCGGAAAGTTCGATCCCCGTGTCGCTGCCGGCATTGTCGAAGGTCACCGAGTCGGTGCCCGGAGGAATCGCGAGGGTTATCCGTGAGATTCCGGCAGGGCCCCAGGCACCGCGCAATTCGGCGTACTCCTCGGCAAATTGGTTGTGGGTGGCGTAGTTGACAATCTTGATCCGGGATGCCCCCACGGTCGCGTTGAGATCGTTGGTGAGGCTCGTTCCACCCGTGCTCATGTCGTTCCACAAATCGAAGGCCAGCAAACCGCCCCGCGCATGAGGCAGGACGATTTTGCCGCCGTCATACCCATAGTAGCGCGCGCCGGTCACGCTGCCGGTCAACACCCGGCCCACCGCGATTGTCACGCCGCCCTCGCGATAGTCCTCTGCGCCCAGATGCGCCGCGATCAACGCCAACAACGATCCGATAATCAGTCTGTTTCTCATGGAGAGCTCTTCCGGTTGAATGTTCCGATGGGTTCGATGGGACGGCAGGCACGAACCGGAGCCCGAAAGGCACCCGGTCAGGCCGGCAGAAAACTATGGTATGACGACGTTCTCCGGCAGCCGGGCGTACACGCCGCGCGGGTCGTTGTACTGCAGCAGGACGTGGGCTTCGTCCTTGAATTCGCCGAACAGCTTCAGGAGCGCGCCCTCGTCCCCGGCCTTGTCAGGCGCCGCGTCCTGCAGCGCCTCCCGGATGATGTCGGCCAGCTGCTTCCGGCGGGGATATTCCGCCAGGCGGTAGTTGTTTCCCAGCGACGCTTTTTGCGCCGCATACTCGACCGCCCGGTCGAGCCCGCCGATCTCGTCCACCAGTCCAAGCTTCCTGGCCTCGATCCCGGACCAGACGCGCCCCTGGGCGATCTCAAGCACCTTCGCCTTGTCGAGCTTGCGCGAATCCGCGACCTTCGTTGTGAACTGGTCGTAGATCCAGTCGACCAGCTTCTGGAAGATCGCGATCTCCGCGTCCGTCTTCGGCCGGCTGATGCTCAGCATGTCGCCAAGCTGGCCGGTCTTCACGGTGTCAAAGGTGAATCCGAGGTTGTTGGCCAGCTGCTTGACGTTGATGAACAGGCCAAAGACCCCGATGGAGCCCGTGATCGTGGTCGGCTCCGCGAAGATCCGGTCGGAATAGGTCGAGATCCAGTATCCGCCCGAAGCCGCAACCGAGCCCATCGACACGACGACCGGCTTTCGCGCCATGGTCAGGCGGAGTTCGCGCTGGATCTCCTCGGACGCCGAGGCGCTTCCGCCGGGGCTGTTCACGCGCAACACGACGGCCTTGACGTTGTCGTCCTGCCGGAGCTGCCGGAGCAGCCGCGAGAATCGGGCGCCTCCAATGTCGCCGCTCTGCCCTTCGCCACCGACGATCTCGCCCTCGGCATAAACCACCGCGATCTGGTGGTTCCGGCTTCCGTACCCGTCGCCGGCGTCGGACGCCAGACCAGAATAGGTGCGCAGGCTGACCTGCTTGAAGCTCTCCTTCGTGCCCTTCCGAAGGCCCGTCTTCACCTTCAGTTCATCGATGATCTCGTCGCGATACGCGGTCCGGTCGACGAGCTTGTGCGCGAGGGCGCTGGATGCCGAAATCACGCCCTCCGAGTCCACAACCTGCTGGAGGTCCGCGCGGGAGATGTGGCGGCCGGCCGCGATGTCGCCCAGCAGGTCGGCCCAAAGGTCGTTGAGAAGCTTCTGCAAGTCCTCGCGCGCCTCGGGGCTGAGATCCTTCCGGGTGAATGGCTCGACGGCCGCCTTGTATTTGCCCACGCGCGTCACCTGTACGCCGACGCCGAATTTTTCAAACGCCCCGGCCATGAACAGCGGCTGGCTCGCCAGGCCCGGAAGCAGGATTGCGCCAAACGGATCGAGGACCACGTCGCCGGCCGCAGAGGCCAGGTAATAGTCGCGGGTCGTGGCGTCGTTGAGGTAGGCCACGACGGGCTTGCCCGACTCCTTGAACGACAGCAGCGCCGCGCGCACTTCCTTGAGCGCTCCGTAGCCCGAGCCGTAATTGACCGGCCGGAGATTTCCGGTGATGAGCAGGCCGGAAATGCGGCTGTCCTTGGCGGCCTCACGGATCGCGCGGGTGACGGACCGCAGTTGCAGCGTTGTCATGCGGTTGCCGCCGAACAACGGGCCCAACACCGCACCCCCGTCAAACTCAGGCGGCGCATCCTGGATGTTGGCCGACAGGTCGAACACCAGGTAGGATCCCTGCGGCACCGATGCGGGCCGCCGCTGGCCCATGGCGGCCATCGCCATCAGGAAGACGAATCCGACAAACGCACACCCACAAAAAAAGACGATCACGGCCGCAAGCGAACCCAGGAACGACGCGAAGAAATTCTTCATGGAGTCTCAACCTAACGGCTTGCCGGGCCTCAGCCAGAGAAAAGATGACCGGCGGCGCGGCAGCGGGTTGTGGGGGCGGCGTGCCCCCCTCTTCAGCGCTGTCAAATCGTCAAACCAGCCTTTCCTTTCCGCCGTTTTGCTGTTCGCTTGTGGAGCGCCCCCTGAGCACCGCAATCCGCGCGACCTGCGGCGAACGGTGTCGCACGCATCCGACACAAACCATCGCCGCCATGAGTGAGCAAAAGACAGAGCTTCTCACAACCAGCCGCAAGGCCCTGACGATCAACCTGGAAGAGAGCCGCTACGGCACGTTTGCCGAGATTGGCGCCGGTCAGGAGGTCGTCCGCCACTTCTTCCAGGCGGGGGGCGCCTCGGGCACCATCGCGAAAACGATCTCCGCCTATGACATGGTGTTCAGCGACGCGATCTACGGCAAGGCGCCGCGCTATGTCTCCCGCGAGCGCCTCACCACGATGCTGGACCATGAGTACAGCCTCCTGGAGGAGCGCCTGGCGGAGGCCCGCGGGAGCCGCACCGCGTTCTTCGTGTTTGCCGACACGGTCGCCACGCGGAATTTCAAGGGCGACAATGATGCGCATGGATGGCTTGGCATTCGTTTTCAGATTCATCCCGGCGACGCGCCCAACGACATCATCCTGCACGTGCGGATGAGGGACAAGGACGCGGTCCTGCAGCAGGAGGCGCTGGGCATCTTCGGGGTGAATTTCATCTACGGCGCATTCTTCTACCGCACGGCTCCCGAGAAGTTCATCCGCTCACTGGTCGAGAACCTGAGCACCGACCGCATCGAGGTCGACATGCTGAAGTTCACCGGCCCCGCGTTTGCGCAGGTCGACAACCGTCTTCTGTCGCTGCTCCTCGTTCAGACCGGACTCACCAACGCCGTGATGTTCGGTCCCGACGGCGACGTGCTCCAGCCGTCGGAGGTGCTCTACCGCAAGGCGATCCTCGTCGAACGCGGAAGCTTCCGGCCCGTCACCCGCGTCAACGTCGACATGCTCGACTGCACCACCGCGCTCTTCCTGCAGGAGCCGGCGGTCAAGGGCAAACCCGTGATGGTCCTGACGGAAATCACGATGAACAACCTGCTCGCATCCGGCAAACTCGACTCCGTGGATTTCCTCGCGCGCGTGGACCTGCTCGGCAGCATCGGATTCACGGTGATGATCTCGAACTACCCCGAGTTCTACCGCCTGACGTCCTATTTCCGCCGATACACAAAGGAGATGATCGGCGTGGCGCTGGGCGTGAACAACCTCATCGAGATCTTCAACGAGAAATACTACGAGAACCTCCCAGGCGGCATTCTCGAGTCGTTTGGCCGCATGTTCCGGAACGCGGTGAAACTCTATGTCTATCCGATGCGCGCCGCGGCGTACGAACGCTATGTCGCGGCAACGGCACCCGCCGGCGCGCCGGCCGCAGGCGGAGTTTCGCCCAGTCCGGCGGGCGCCTCAGTTCCCAACGTCGTCGCGGATGTGCTGATCACCGCCGACAACGTCGTGGTGCCGCCCCACCTCCGCCACCTCTATACGCATCTGTTTGAAAGCCACTACATCGAGGGTGTCACCGGCTTCAACGAAGCGACCCTCAACATCATCTCCCGGGATGTCCTGGCAAAGATCAAGAGCGGCGATCCAACCTGGGAGCTGGCGGTTCCTCCCGCCGTGGTCGGGCTCATCAAGCAGCGGGGCCTGTTCGACTATCGCGCAGGCCAGGAACCTGTCGGGCTTCGCCCTCCACGTTCCTAAGCAAATGGCTGGCGCCATTTGGGACGGACTTCGCCTCGCCGGATTCGAAACAACCACCCGACGGTGCGCCAGACACTGCCTTTCGCGAAGACGAAGAGGCTGGGTTCGCGGGTTCTATTCCGCCAGAACCAGATGCCGGCCCCTTCACGACATCCCGTTTTTTCGTGCCCTTTCGCTCGATTCGTGGTTTTCCGTCCGTTGTCCGATGCACTTCTACAAATACCACGCCCTCGGCAACGATTACATCGTCATGAATCCGCGCGACCATCCGGAGGGGCGGCCGCCGGACCCCGGGCAAATCCGCCTGATCTGCCATCGCAATTTCGGCGTCGGTTCGGACGGCATCCTTTGGGGCCCGCTCCCGACTGAAAAGGCTGACTTCGGCCTGCGCATCTTCAATCCGGATGCCTCGGAAGCGGAGAAGAGCGGCAACGGCCTGCGAATCTTTTCCCGCTTCCTCTGGGATCAAGGTCTGGTCAAGACCCGCCGATTCACCGTCGATACGCCGGGCGGGGTCGTCGATGTGGAAATCGAGAACGAGCACCGCATCACGGTTGCGATGGGCCATGTGAGTTTCGACAGCGAACGGATTCCCGTCGCCGGGTCGCCGCGGGAGGTGATCAACGAATCGATCGCGATCCAGGACCGCACTTTTCTGTTTTGCGCCGCGACCATCGGCAACCCGCATTGCGTCATTCCGCTCGCCGAGATTTCTCCCGGGCTCGCGAAGAAATACGGACCCGACATCGAGGTGCATCCGAATTTTCCCCGCCGGACCAATGTGCAGTTCATGCAGGTGCTCGACCGCGGTAACATCCGTCTCGAAATCTGGGAGCGCGGCGCCGGGTACACGCTCGCCTCGGGCAGCAGTTCGAGCGCGGCCTCCGCGGTTGCGCACCGCCTCGGCCTGGTCGACCGGTCCGTGAAGGTCCACATGCCGGGCGGCACGATCGACATCGAGATCGGAACCGATTTTGCCATCCGCATGACCGGGCCCGTCACCAAGGTTTGCGAAGGAACCATCCACCCGGAGATGTTCGCACCGTCTTCTGCGGACGCCGGAAACTGAACATTCCAATGCTCCACCGCTTCGCCTGGCTTCTTCTTGCGCTTTCATTCGCTGTCGCGTCAAAGGCCGCGGATTCGCCGGCGCCGATCGACCGCCGCGCCCTGGTGTCCCGGCATAATCCTGTGATCCGGAAGCTCGATGTCGACGCCCCGCTCTCGGTCGGCAACGGCGGATTTGCGTTCACCGCCGACATCACCGGATTGCAGACGTTCGCCGCGCTTTACCACCGGACAGGCGTTCCCACGGAAACTCTCGGCCGCTGGGCATGGCACACCGATCCGAATCCGAACCACTACACGCTGCAGGATGCCATGCGTCCGTACACGGCGTTCGGCCAGACCGTCAACTATGCCACCAACGGCGGCAGCCCTGCAGGCGACTGGCTGCGACGCAATCCGCAGGATGTTCCGCTCGCGCAGATCGCGCTTGATCTGGTCAAGGACGACGGCTCGGCACTGGCACCCGGCGACGTCTCGAATCCCGTGCAGACGCTCGATCTGTGGAAGGGTGTCATGCAAAGCGACTACGAACTTGACGGCACGCCGGTGCGAGTCCTGACCGTCTGCCATCCGGAGCTCGATCTTGTCGCGTTGCGCGTCGAATCGGATCTCATTGCCTCCGGCAGGCTGCGGGTGCGGATCGAGTTTCCGCGCGGTTACGACCGCTCGGTCAAGAACACTCCCCCGCTCGACTGGAGTCACCCGGAGTTGCACACGACCGCGATCGTCAGCCGCACCGGCAGCCGGGCCGATCTCGCCCGCAGCATCGGCGACACGCATTACAGTGTTGCCATCGCCTGGGCCGGCGAGGCCGATTTCGCACAGGCCGCTCCCCATCGTTTTCTCGTGAGCTCCGGCAAAGGGCGGCGCGCGCTCAGCCTGACAATTGCGTTTGCGCCGCAGGCGCTCCCTGAATCGCTGCCGGATGTTCCCGCAACGATCGCAGCGAGCGCAGCGCACTGGGAGCATTTCTGGCGCAGCGGCGCAGCCGTGGATTTTTCCGGAAGCCGCGACCCGCGCGCCGCACAGCTCGAAGAGCGCGTCATCCTGTCGCAATATCTCACCGCCATCCAGCTTGCCGCCGACGTGCCGCCAGCGGAGTCCGGACTCACGTGCAGCACGTGGTACGGAAAGTTCCACACGGAGATGGTGTGGTGGCATCTCGCGCAGTTCGCTCTCTGGGGGCATGACGAATATCTCGCCCGGAATCTAGCCTGGTTTCAGAACCACCTGCCCCTGGCTCGCGAGATCGCGCGCAGCCGGGGCCTTCGGGGAGCGCGCTGGCCCAAGATGGTCGGACCCGAGGGACGCGAGAGTCCCGGAGGCAATCCGCTGATCGTCTGGAACCAGCCGCACCCGATCTATCTGGCGGAACTGCTTTATCGCGGCACGCCGACGAACGTGACGCTCGCCCGCTACCGCGATCTCGTTTTTGAGACCGCCGACTGCCTCGCATCGATGCTGCACTTCGACGAGGCGCGCGGCTGCTACGTGCTGGGTCCGCCGTTGTGGATCTCGCAGGAGATCTACGACCAGTCGACGAGCCAGAATCCCTCCTTCGAGCTGGCCTACTGGCGTTTCGCCCTGGAAACGGCGCAACTGTGGCGCGAGCGGCTCAACATGGGCCGCTCAGAAGATTGGGACCAGATCCTCGGGAAGCTCGCCCCGCTTCCGGTCAAGGATGGACGGTACGTTGCGCTCGAATCCCATCCCGACACGTTCGACAATCGCAACAGCCGCCACGATCATCCGACGATGCTTGCGCCGCTCGGCTTGCTGCCGGGTCACGGCGTTGATCGCGCGACCATGGAGCACACGCTCGACGCGGTGTTGAAGACGTGGGACTGGGAGGCGAAGATCTGGGGCTGGGACTATCCAATGATTGCAATGACTGCAACGCGCCTCGGGCGGCCCGCGCAGGCGCTCGACATTCTGCTCCGCGATGGTCCAAACAACCGCTATCTCCCGACCGGGCATTGTCCGCAGCGAAGCGACGAGACTGCGCCGCTCTCACCGCGACCCGGAGCGCGCAAACGCGAGATCGCCACATATCTTCCCGCCAACGGAGCGTTTCTTTCAGCGGTTGCGCTGATGGTCGCCGGCTGGGACGGCTGCACTGAACCCTATCCGGGCTTTCCTAAGGATGGCAGCTGGACAATTCGGGCTGAGGGAATTCGAGCTCTCCCTTGAATGTGCAGAGCCAGGATTGGTTACGCTATCGCGTGGCGTGAGTATCTTCAGCCCGCAAGATTTGTTTGGAGAGGCCGAGTCCAGGATCAGCTGGCGGTCCAGCCTAGCCCGCATATCCTGCGACCACCGCCAGAAGATGTGACGTGTGCAGATAAGTGATCGCAGCGGTGGAGAAGACTGTGAAATATGCGGGCCAGTTGGCGCGAGCAACCTGTTGAACGCGCGCTATTCTTCGATCTATTGAACACCATGTTTACAAAAAGCTTACAGTAAGAATCTTACTGTTAGATTATCCAATTTGTTGCGGATGCGAAACTGGGGTGTCATACCCACCTTCAAAGCGCCCCCTTTTAGCATAATACGCATTGTTCCTGTGCCTTAATTTCACCCCACTTGCATGTTGCAGGCACAGGCCGACAGTTTGGTTAACATCAACCCCGTCTAGTCCAAATATGAACACCGTAAGTTCCGACGCGCGTCGCCGCGTCATGCTTCGCGTAACGCTCGCCGCCGTTTGCATCGGCGCGTGCAGTTCCGCTTTTGCCCAAACACCAGCTGCGGCCACGGCCGACCAGGAGGTCGTCCAGTTGCCCAAGTTCGTAATCACCGAACAGGCGGCCAACCCCTACCAGTCCCAGCAAGCCCTGTCGGCCACCCGCGTTGCGATGTCGATTCAGGACATCCCGCAGACGATTTCCGTCGTCCCTGCTCAATTCATCCAGGATTCGCTGAGCTTGAAGATGTCTGACGCCGCAAAATATGTGACGCCCGTCGTCGAAGGGACGCTGCCCTTCGGCGGTGATCGCTACATGATCCGCGGCTTCCAGGTTTCGGAAGAGTTCATCGATGGCTCCGTCATCTCAGGTGGATCGGGATACAGCATGTCAATTCCGACACAGAACATCGACCGCATCGAAGTCATCAAAGGCCCGAATGCGATCATGGTCCCCGGCGGAAGCCCTGGTGGCGTGATGAATCCGATCACCAAGGCCCCAATCGGCAGGAACGCGGAGTCGATGACCCTCGAGCTGGCGCAGTACAACGGCAATGATGTGAGCTTCGACGTTAATCGCGTTCTCAACGACAAGGACCACATGGCCGTTCGCCTCGTCGCGACCTACTGGCGGAACAATTCGATGTACATCAAGAATATGTACCGTATCGGTTACGAGCTCTCGCCGTCGTTCTCCGTCGACATTTCGCCGACCGAAAAGCTGACCATCAAGACCGACTTCGTGCAGAATCGTGAGACCAACATGGGCGGTCTTCCAATCGATCCGAGCGTCGCCTCAGGCCAGACCGCGTTCATCGCGCGCGGCCTGCCGCACGACTGGTCATTCGGAAATGTCGACGACAACCGCCACCGTTCCACCGAGCGTATCAGCACGGAATTGGACTCGATCTTTGGCGACCATGTTTCGTCCCGTTTCTATTTCATGGCTGACCACGTCCGCCGCGTCGATGTCGGCGGCAGCAATGACGCCATCACCGCTACCGGCGGCGGCAGCGTCAATCCGTACACGGGCAACTATGAACCCGGCGTCACCTGGGCAAATGGAGCCACCGCTGCCGACGGAACGATCACGCCGACCAGCACACCCGTTGCGGTCACCGATCCCTCGGCCTGGATCTACACCCACAACGTGACCAAGGTCGACTTGGAATACAACGAAGCGCACCTCAAGAACGACTATGCCGCCAAGTATGAAACACCCTGGTTCAAATCGACGACCCTGGCCGGTTACGCCGCCGATTTCTCCAAGGTCCGTTACAAGAGCTGGGCCTCCGCCTCGCGCCCGAGCGTGACCAATGCGACACTGAATTCGATCACCTATCCGCCCTACCAGTTCCCCGCGATCGCGCCGTCAGTGTTCCCAGTTCCCACCGCAACTTCGCTGCAGATCAATCCGACGCTCGTCCAGAGCGGCGGCGACGTCATTTCCAAACAGAGCACGTTGCAGGGCTTCTTCCTTGAGACGATCAGCGCCTTCCAGGATCACGTGCAGCTGAGCGCAGGCCTCTCGCGCTTCTATGGGACTCTGTCCCGCGCTGACTCCACGCTCACGGCCCTCAATGCAACGATCCTCACGGCCGATCCGACCTACAATCTCGAGACCAACGCCAAGACCATCGGCATCGTGATCAAGCCCATCAAGGAGATCTCGCTCTTTGCCAGCCGGAACACGACTGGTGGAACGATGCCCGGTGAACTCAGTCCTGGCACCTATCTGGAGAACACGACCACCTTCGGCCCCGATGCCTATCATCCTGGCACCGTCGGAACGACCGTGCTGGCTTTCAAGCCGACGTCGGGCGGTCAGGACGAGTTCGGAGCGAAGACTTCGCTGCTGGACGGCAGGTTCACGGCCTCGGTATCGTATTTCAAGATCTCGCAGCAGAATTACCCGGTTCCAAACAGCGATTATTACACGCTGGTTGCCCAGGGTAACCAAGCGGCAGCGAACTTGCTGCCGAATCCGATCTATATGAACCTCAATGCCAAGGGCTGGGAGTTCGAAACCACGTATTCGCTTAGCAAGAACCTGACGGTGCTCGGCAACTACACCTCGATGAAAGAGCGCCAGCCAATCACGAATGTGCGCGTTCGCGGAGTGCCGGACAAAGCCGGTGCCGTGTATCTGGACTATCGCTTCACCGATGGCGCATTGAAGGGCTTCGGTACCAATATCGGTGTGGATTTCAAGAGCGACGTTGCAGGGACAAGCACAACGGGCTATACGACGACTGTGCCGATCAAGGGTTCTGGTTTCGTTCCGGCCCAGCCGACCTTCCTCGTCGCCGGCCGCACGCTGATCAACATCGGCTTCAGCTATCGCATGCCTTCGTGGACGATCCGCCTGATGTGCACCAACGTTGCGGACAAGGATTACATTCTGGCCGCGGGCAGCCGCACTTCGGCAATCGTAGGCGATCCTCGCGCGTGGAAGATGTCCACCACCTACACGTTCTAGGTCACTGCCAATCGACTTAGTCTGCTAGGTTAATTCACCGGCCGGCCTCCCAAGGGCCGGCCGGTTCGTTTTTGCTCAAGAAAGGGCGCCCGTTGCGGCCCGCCTCGCAGAGCCTCGGAATCGCGCGCAAGCGCGCTTCCCACAATTTGCATGGAGGTCATCGGTGTAGATTCCCGCTCTCGGGCGAGTCCAGATGGCTCGCCTGCGCGACGCGTTGCATCCGACAAGGGACAGGTTAATGATGATCGCATGCTCTCTACACAGCTGCTGGGACGCACCACGGTCCGCTGGGGTATCATCGGCTGCGGCGACGTCACTGAGAAGAAGAGCGGCCCCGCCTTCCAGAAGGCAGCAGGATCCCAGCTGGTTGCCGTCATGCGACGCAATGGAGCTCTGGCCGCGGATTACGCGCGCCGTCACGAAGTGCCAAGGTGGTACGACAGCGCCGAGGCACTCATCGGCGACCCCGAGGTCGACGCTGTCTACATCGCCACGCCGCCGGAGACCCACGCAACCCTCGCATTGATGGTCGCTGCGGCGGGCAAACCGGCCTATGTCGAAAAGCCGATGGCGCGGCACACTCCCGAGTGCGACCGCATGGTCGCTGCGTTTGCGGAGGCCCGCCAGAAACTATTCGTCGCCTACTATCGGCGGCGCCTGCCCCGATTCTTGGAAGCGCAGGAGCTGATTTCCCGGCGCGCGTTCGGTCAGGTGACCGGCATTCGCTATCGCCTCGACGCGCCGGCCCATCGCGATTCCGGCGGCGCCTGGCGGCTCGATGCTGCCAAAGCCGGCGGCGGGCTCTTCCTGGATGTCGGTTCCCACGCGCTCGACCTTCTCGATTTCCTGTTTGGCCCGCTGGCCGATGTGAGCGGGGTTGCCGCCAACGTCGCTTCGCCGCACAGCGTCGAAGATACAGTTGCAATGAGTTTCATGACTGCGTCCGGCATCCCCGGGGCCGCAACCTGGAACTTCGCCAGCAACGCGCAAGCCGACCTTCTGGAAATAGCCGGCATCGAGGGCATGCTGCTGTTCAGTGTGTTCGGCAATGAGCCTCTCCGCATGGAAACGCTGGCAGGCGCGCAGACCTTCGACCGGCCGAATCCGCCCCATATACAGCAGCCATTGATCCAGACGGTCGTCGACGAATTGCTGGGCCGAGGGACGTGTCCGAGCACCGGAGGGTCAGCCCGCCGCACATCGAAGGTCATGGACCAGGTCCTTGACGGCTATTACGGCGGCCGCACCGATGAATTCTGGCTCAGGCCCGAGCGCTGGCCAGGGCGCAAAATCCGAAGCCGGATTTTGTAGGGCGCGGTCGCCCGACCCCGCCGCGACAATTCCCGCATTGTGAAACATGAGACCCGAACCGATTCGAATCGTTACGGCAGAACCAACATCAACAGCGCCTTCGCCCGGGTTCATCGCCGCTTTCCGGGAGCAGGCCGGTGCCGGCGGCATGATGTCGTTCGCACGCTTCATGGATCTTGCGCTCTACAACCCAGGTGTCGGCTACTACGCAACGCGCCGACGGCGGATCGGACGCGAAGCGGACACGGATTTCTTCACCGCCACTTCCTTGGGCCCGTTGTTCGGCGAACTTGTCGTGGCTGCTTGCGTCGATTTGCTCGGGCAGAAGTCGCCGGCGGATTGCGCGTTCGTTGAAATTGGGACGGATCAGGCTGGAGAAGATGTCAGCGGGCCTTCCGGCGTGCTGGCCCCGGAAAAGCCCGGAGCACCCGCTGTGGCGCATCCGTTCGCCAGCATCCGAAACATCGCACTCGGACAATCTCTCGCGATCCCGCCGGTATCGGTTGTCTTTTCAAACGAACTGTTCGATGCCCAGCCCTGTCACCGGCTGATCCGTCAGGCGGGGCACTGGAGGGAGGCCGGCGTTGCGCTCAAATCCGGCGCCCTCCAAGAGGCCCTGATGCCCGAGCTTTCGCCTGAAGCAAAGACTGTCGAGGGCCGCCTTCCGTTGTCTGCGCCTGACGGATACAGGATCGATCTTCCTTTCGCTGCCAGTCGACTCGCAGCTGCCATCGCAGCAAAGCCGTGGACCGGACTCTTCGTCGCCTTTGACTACGGGAAATCGTGGAAAGAACTGTCCGACGGAACTCCGGCCGGAACGGTTCGCGCGTATTCGCGTCATCACCAAAGCAATGATCTGCTCGCCCGACCCGGGAAGCAGGATCTCACGTGCCATGTCTGCTGGGACTGGATTTCCAAGGCGTTGACCGCGTCCGGGTTCGAATCGCCGACGCTCGAATCGCAGGAGGCGTTCTTCGTGCACCACGCCGCGCCGGCGCTCAGCCGGCTGGCCGCCGCCGAGGCGGCTCGCATGAGCGCCCGCAAGCTCGGCATGATGCAGCTGCTCCACCCCGGAAACATGGGTCAACAGTTCCAGGTCCTCTGGGCGCGACGGAAGTCGATGCCGCTTGCCGACCCATAGCGGCGCGGCGGTGCGTTCCACGCGGAGTCCAGGCTGGGAGGGTTTCATAAAAGTGTGGCCGCGAGCGCCAGCGAGTGGATGAACCCTCTGCTCGCTGGCGCTCGCAGCTACGCTTGCGTTCTCGGCTACAGTTCAACCTAAACTACACCAAGGACTCCGCCATGCCTCAGTAGGTTGGGCGCGACCGCCCGCCGTCGCTAAGCTACAGATTTCACACCAATAATGGCTCCCCTATTCAAACTGTGGGTTGGAGACGCGACGCCCTCGTCGCGTTATCCCATCGAAAACGCGACGAGGGCGTCGCGTCTCCATTCTGCTGTCTGTTCGGATCGTTCACGTTTGCGACGATTTCTTTGGAGAGCGAGGCTCCTTGCCGAGCCGTCAACCCACGGCTCGCCAGGAGGCTCGCCCTCCTCCCTTTGGTTGCGGCTCTGCCGCGCTAGGAAATATCCGGGCTAAAGCTATGGCGGGCAAGATTGCTTTCGTTGGGCCGTCGGAGCCTCGGCGTATGCGGCTGGGCGCGCCGTGATCGAAAATCTACGGCCCGCCGCCCTACGCTCCGCCAAGTTCGGCGAGGCCCTTCCTCTAAGCCGGAACCAGTCAGTTGAACCACAGATGAACACGGATCAACACGGATGAGAGAATGAACAAGGCCGCCCGAAGCCTCGGCGAAGTCGGGCGGCCCGTTTCCACCTCGACCTCTTCAACCGTGTCGCAACAACGCGTTTTCCCTTGCTTCCCTGATGAACGGGCCTTTACTCCGACCCCTTTAACACGAGAAATCCCATGGCACGAGTTTGTTACGTCACAGGCAGGAAGCCGGTCAAAGGCAGCATCATCAACCGCAAAGGTCAGAGCAAGAAAAGCGGTGGTATCGGCACGCACATCACCAGCATTACGCCCCGCAAGTTCCGTCCGAACCTGCAGCGCATCCGCATCAAGATGGCCAATGGCGGGACCAAGCGAGTCTGGGTTTCGGTCAAGGCGATCAAGGCCGGTCTTGTCGAGAAAACCTGATCCCCGGGTATCCGAATCACTTTGAGGCCCGCAGCCATTCGCTGCGGGCTTTTTGTTGGCGGCTGAGAATCGCGAGCAAGCTCAATTCCTACAATTCGCGTGCGGTCTCGGAATCGCGAGCGAGCTCGCTTCCTGCAATTTGCCTGAATGCGGCTTGGCGGCGCGTCCGCGCTGCTACACTTTCGGCAACAGATCGTCGATCGAATCGCTCTCGGTGCTGATGTCGGCGAACAGCCACGTTGAAAGATAGCGTTCGCTGCTTGAGGGAACGATGACGACGATCTGCTTGCCAGCGTTCTCCGGGCGCTTTGCCAGCTGAAGCGCGGCCCAGATTGCGGCCCCCGACGAAATGCCGACCGGAATGCCATCCTGCTGGTTGATCTGTTTTGAGATTGGCGCCGAATCGGCCTCTTTGACCCGGATGACTTCGTCGTAAATCTTCGTGTTCAGTACCGCCGGAACAAAGCCGGCGCCAAGACCCTGCAATTTGTGCGGGCCGGGCTGGCCGCCGGAAAGCACCGGGGACGCGTCCGGCTCAACCGCGACGATCTTGATGTTCGGATTGCGGGATTTGAGCGCTTCACCCACGCCAGTGATCGTTCCGCCGGTTCCGACGCCTGACACCACAATGTCGACCTTGCCGTCGGTATCGCGCCAGATCTCCTCGGCCGTGGTCCTGCGGTGAATCTCGGGATTGGACGGGTTGGCAAACTGCTGAAGGATGACGCTGTTTGGAATCCGTTTTTGAAGTTCCTCAGCCCTGGCAATTGCGCCTTTCATGCCCTTGGGCCCCTCGGTCAGCACCAACCGGGCCCCGAGCACCTTGAGCAGTTTCCGCCGTTCCATGCTCATCGACTCAGGCATTGTGAGGATGATCCGCAAACCGCGCGCCGCCGCGACAAACGCCAGCGCGATGCCGGTATTGCCGCTGGTCGGCTCAATCAGGACCGTGTCCTTGTTGATGCGGCCCGATTTGAGCGCATCGTCAATCATCGCCGCCCCGATGCGATCCTTCACGCTGCTGAGCGGATTGAAGAACTCGAGCTTCAACAGCACGTCGGCCAGGGCTCCGTGGGCCTGGGCGGTGCGATGGAGGCGGACGAGCGGCGTGTTGCCGATCGTGTCAACGATGGTGTCGAATATCTTGGCCATGTGTCAGTGACGATTGAGGTTCCGATGTCGTTTGGTTTGAAGAAAGAGTGCGACGGCAGGCTCATTTGGAAGTGCCCCAACGCCGGTGCATAAAGCGTTCCCACGGCGAGAAAAGGACCTTGTCCGCCAGCAATCCGATGAAAACGATGACCACCATGACGCCGATCACCTGGTCCATTGCGTTCAGTTCCCGACCATAGTGCAAAAGCTGGCCGAGGCCGAAGCCGGTCAAAATCGTCACGAAGATCTCCGCGGCCATGAGAGAGCGCCAGGCGAAGGCCCAGCCCTGCTTCATGCCGCTGACGATGAATGGAAGCGACGCAGGCATGATCACCTTCAGCCAGGTGTGCAGCCAGCGCGAACCCATGGTGCGTGCCGCGCGGACATAGATGGGATTTACATTACGCACTCCCGATTCGGTTGCAAGGACCACGGACCACAATGTGCCCATGACCACGACAAAGAGCATCGCGGTTTCCGACTGTCCGAACCATAGGAGCGAAAGCGGAACCCAGCAGACGCTTGGCAGACCCTGCAGGCCCAGAGCCAGCACGCCCAATGTATCCTGCGCCCACCGGAAGCGCGCTGTGATCATCCCGAGCGGAAGTCCCGCAGCCAGTCCAATCAAATAGCCGAGACCGAGTCGCTTCATCGTGATCCCAATGGCAAAAAAGAGCTGCCACCGGTTCGGGTTCGGCACTTCGTCCGTACCCGGACTGAAGGTATAAGCCCACAAAAAGCGCCCCACGCTTGCCGGACCTGGCAGCAACACCGGCGACCAGATCCTCGCCGCGACGACAATCTGCCAGGCAGCCAGCAGCACCGCAAAGAAGATGACTGCGGTCAGCACCCGTTTCATTCGTGCACCTCCGATTCGCGCAGATGTCCTTTCAAGGACTGCATGATTTCCGTCGCGTGTTCCGCGAGGTCGACGCTGTTGATGTCCCGCGGGCGCGGCAGCGCGATTTTGAACTCCTCGCGAATGCGGCCGGGGTGCGTGGAAAAGAGCACCACTCGATCTCCGAGGCAGACCGCCTCGCGGACATTGTGGGTGACGAAGATGATCGTCTTCCGGCGCTCCTGCCAGATCCGCTGCAGGTCGCCGTAGAGTTGCTCGCGCGTGAGCGCATCGAGCGCTGCGAACGGCTCGTCCATGAGCAGGATCCGCGGATTGGGCGCCATCGCCCGCGCGAGCGCCGCCCGCTGCTTCATCCCCCCCGAAAGCTCGTGCAGGTTCGCCCGGTGAAAACTGTCCAGGCCGACGAGCTTCAGATAATAACGCGCCACTTCCTCGCGTTCGGAGTTGGAGAGTCCGGGTTTGAGTTTCAATCCGAACATGACGTTGGAAAAAACGTCGAGCCAGGGAAAGAGCGCCGCGTCCTGAAACATCACCATGCGGTCGCGTCCCGGACCGCGGATCGGAACGCCGTCGGTCTGCACAGTGCCCTCGTCGGGCGATTCCAGCCCCGCAATGATGTTGAGCAGGGTCGACTTTCCGCAGCCGCTGGGGCCGACCAGGCACACAAACTCGCCCTCGTTGACATTCAGCGTTACGCGGTCGAGTGCCTGCACGAGTTCGCCGCCGGTACGGAAGGCCTTCGACACGCCCTTGACCGCAAGCTTTGCGCTGGGCGAAACAGCGAGTTCCTGCTGAAGCGTCATGGCTTGCCTGAGAACATGCGGTCGAGCGGAATTGCGTTGGGCAGAAATCCGACGCTCTGGGCGTCCGCAACGACACCGGCGATCTGCTGCGGAGTCAGGTCGGACGTGAACCGGAGGCGCCGCCACGCACTTTCGACAAGAAGAGCTGAGAACTCGCGATGCATCTCCGCGCTGAGCCCCTTGCGAACCAACCCGCGGGCCTCTTCTCCGTGCGCGCCAATCCAGCTGGTGAGTTCCACATGCGCCTCACGGAACCGCTGCGCCAGCCCGGGATGTTCCTTCAGCAGGCGGACGCTTGAGACCAGCAGCGTCGTGACCACCTCAGGTTGTTCGAGAAAAATCTTGCCACCGGCTTCCTGCTCAAGGCGCGAAACCCATGGCTCGACTGTCCAGACAGCATCGATCTGGCCCGCGGAAAACAAGGCGAGTTGATCGGGATTCGAGGTGGGGATGACAAACACGTCCCCTCCACCGGCTGTGATCTTGAAACCCTGTTTTTTCAACCACGCGCGAGCCGCCACATCCTGGGTGTTGCCAAACTGGGGCGTCGCAACCTTCCGGCCGCGAAAGTCGGCCGGTGTCTTGATACGACCATCGCCCGGCACCACGAGCGCCGCACCACCCTCCGCGGCCCCTGCGAGCACACGGATCTCGTCACCGCCCGACCGGATGTAGGCGTTGAGCGCCGGATTCGGCCCGACATAGGTCAGATCGATCGAACCGGCGAATACACTTTCCATCGCACTCGGACCCGCGTTGAAGGGGAACCATTGAATCGTGACATCCGGGCCAAGTCGCTGCTCAAACCACCCGCGCCCCTCGCGCGATGTCTGGCTGCCAATCACGCCCTGCGCGTGCGTGATGTTTGGGAAATAGCCGACGCGCAGCACAATCTTTTCAGCCCGGGCACAGACCGCGCTGAGCGCAAGCGCTGCTGCAGGAAGGACGAAGCGGAGTTTCATATCGCATAATCCCCCAATAGATTGTTGATCAACCCCTCGACTGGCTGGAGCCGCAAGGCTGCGGCGGCGCGCGTTTCGATTCGTCCCTTGCCAGGAGCCACCGGCAGCCGCCGGGGCGCGGAGAACGGCAATGGCACACGGTCCCGGCGCATCTTCCGGAGCGTTACCTCGACCACATCCGCGAGCGAATATCGGTCAAGAATGCCCGTGATCGCATTTCGCACGTCCAGCATCAGCATCCGCAAACCGCAATGCGTCTCGTCGGGGCACGAACATTTTTCGTAGGCCGTCTGGCTCACGCATCCAATTGGAGCGAGCGGGCCGTCAATCAGGCGCACAACCTGACCGATGACAATCTTGCCCGCCGGACGGGCCAGACGATAACCGCCAAACTTCCCGCGCTGGCTCTCGATCAACCCGGCCTCCTTTAGCACCATCATGATCTGTTCGAGAAACTTGACCGGCAGCTTCTCGTGGGCGGCGAGCTCGGTGACCTGCAGAAGGGACCGGCCGACTTCGGCAGCGATGCCGAGATCGATCAGGGCACGAATGGCATACTCACCTTTCTTCGAGAGCTTCATAATGTCTATCCGTTCAATCTAGATTATCGAAGTAGATTTTAGACAAGCTCTTTCTTTTTTCAACTCGCTCATAAAAAGAGCTGAACCGATTCCTTGCCTACCGAAGCCTCATCAGGGCTTGCCCAAGGAAGCGGGCTCACCCAAAACAGCGGGCGCATTTCCTATCTCATGGCACCGCATGGTCCCGCGGCGGGAACCTCAACTCCGAGACGCATTCCCACGTTCAGCCTGGATTGGCCGGGCGTGGCGGGCGGCGCAATCCTCGCCGCAGGCACGATCGCGATCTATTGCCGCACGTTTTCCGTTCCGTTGCTGCTCGACGACAGCACGTCAATCGCGGACAACCTGTCGATCCGCCGGCTGTGGCCGCTCTGGCCGGTGTTGACGCCTCCGAACGACGCAGGCGTCGGAGGGCGGCCGC
>Ga0265323_10000045_pt1 | contig 67774 bp, 54 predicted proteins | sample 41225metaG_FD_193580 | JGI IMG/M metagenome (GOLD analysis project Ga0265323, IMG submission 193580) | Rhizosphere microbial communities from Carex aquatilis grown in University of Washington, Seatle, WA, United States - 4-12-25 metaG | ecosystem: Host-associated > Plants > Roots > Rhizosphere...
GCAAATCCGCTCGACCTGATTGATTATGTCAGGAATGTCAAACAACACGAAGACGAGTATGATTACCTGATAGTCCTGCTTCATGGGGGAGACGAATTCCATGTTCCCAGTCCCCGATTGAGAGACACCTGCCGGTTCATGATCGAGATGGGCGCCAATGCCGTGATCGTGCAACATTCCCATTGCTTGGGCGGTTATGAGCAGTATCACGGCGGCCACATTGTCTATGGACAAGGCGCGCTGGTCATGGACGAAGGCATCTACCACAATCTCAAAACATTTCACGAAGGTTTCCTGGTGAAGCTGTTCATAGCCGAGGACACCAGCTCGAAGATGGAGCTGGTACCGTTTGTCCAATCCGACCCGGTGCCCGGCGCCCGCAGGATGGGCCGGGAACAGGAGGCACAATTCCTCCGGCGGCTTGAGGAGAAGGCCGGCGCTCTGCAGAACGATAATTACGTCGAGGACAACTGGCTCAAGTTTTGCGAAAAAGGCAAACATGATTACATGAGCTGCTTGCTTGGGCATAACCGCATTCTGGCCAAGTTGAACGCTCGCGGTTTTGTGGAGAAGTATTTCTATGGGAGGAAGGCGCTATTGCGCGCCAGGAATATCGCGTGCTGTGAAACTCACCAGGAAGTGATAGATACGATCTTCAAACATCGGATGGTATGAAGCACACGCCCACTGAAGCCGGCCAAGACCAGGGCAATAGTAACGCAACTCCCTGGTTCAGATCTCTATTGGGTTTCCCCGGGATTCATTATGTTGCGACCAGATTTGGCGGCTCGCGGCTGCGCGCCGCCAGCTTTGACCAAAAATATGCCAGTGGAGACTGGAACTTCGAAACAGACAACTCCTCAGAGCTGGCGTCGGTTGTGGAGAAATACGCCGCCAAGGGGAAAATCCTCATGCTTGGCTGCGGCACCGGTTCCATTGCGACGAAGCTGGCCCCAGAATCCTTTGAATCGTTCCAAGGGATTGATCTTTCACACGAGGCGATTTCTCGGGCTAAACTGCGAGAAACTGAGAGGATACGCTTCGAAGTTTGTGACATTGTGAGTTACCGCTGTTCAGCGGAATACAACGTCATCCTATTTTCTGAGGCCTTGTATTATATCAATCCTCTATATCGCGAGTCCCTCCTGAAAAGATGCTCCCGGGATTTAACTCGGGATGGCTGGATAATTGTGACGATTGCGCAACCTTTGCGCTACGCAGGGATTCTCAGGATGATCCGGCGCAGCTTCGATGTAGTTGAGGACCGGTGTTTTCATCGCTCGTCAAGACGCCTGTTGGTATTTCGTTGACTTGTCGGGGACGCGTTTTGGGAGTCGCTTCGGATGGAGCGATTGCGTGTCCGACCGCACCAGTTGAGGGTGGAGCGGCGTATGTATATGTCTCTTTGGATTTCAATCAAACCGCGTTCAAACGGCCTCAAATACCTGCGCCGTCCAAGTTGCTATGTGTCCCTGGAAGCCGGATTCTAAAGTCAGCAGCCAGTTGGTTGCAATGGCTTGCTTGCAAACCCCGGGTGGCGGCGGTTTGGATTCGGTAAATCGTAGGCATGCACTTGCAGGGATTTTGATACGCAAAGAAAGCTGGCGACTGTCTGTCCGCGGGAAAATTTTGGTGCTGATGGCCCTGGTTGGAGTGCTGTTTGCAATCCATTACTTCATTTATCCCTGGCTGGCCGTAACCCATCGCGTTTCAGGTGAATATCTGGTGGTGGAGGGCTGGATCCACAACAATGGCTTCGTGCAAGCGATCCAGGAGTTCAAAAAGGGTGGTTATGCAATGATCCTGACAAGTGGGTGTACAATTTTAGACAAGTCGGACTTTGGGGGCAACGCCAATTTCGCCGATTGGGGTGCCGAAAGGCTGGAGAGGGCCGGCATATCGAAGGATTTGGTGCGGCCGGTTCCCTGCTGGAACGACCATGTGGACCGGACTTATCATTCCGCCCTTGCGATCCAGGATTGGTTTCGCGATCACCACATAACCGTCACGGGAATTGACATCGTCACCATGGGGCCCCACGCGCGCAGGACACGTTTGCTCTTCCAAGAGGCCTTTGGCAGCAAAGTCGCGGTGGGTGTGATTGCGGTGCCGGACGACGCGTATGACCCACGGCATTGGTGGCGATCGAGCGAGGGTGTGCGCGACGTCGTGGGAGAGGCGATTGCCTACGTTTATGCCAGATTCTTTTTCTATCCCGCCGGCTCAAATTAAAGGCCGCATCACCGGGCAAGACACCTGTTTTCCGGAGAGCGCAAGTCTCCCGAGGCATTCAAGATGCTATCAAGCAACCGATAACCGAAGCAAAGCCCCCCCTCGGGATTGAAAACGGTTCGAAGCTGCCTCCGCCGTTCAAGAATCTGAGGAGGCAAAAATCGAATTATTACGAAGCTATCGAGAATATGCCGTCGCAGATAAATAAAGATGACTGTCGAGTGGTTGGCTCTGGCATTCGGACGCCGGCGGCCGCGTTTGCCGAAATGCCTCGTCGCCTTGATACGGTGTTTTCGGAGCCATCGATCCAAGTTGCCATTCAGAGGAAGCTGTGGGGATTGTGGAACCGGCCACTGAGCGACAACTTTATCGTTCGGGCAAAGTCCAGACGCTTTGGTGGAGCCGTCCGGAAACAGCGCACTGGCCCGGACTCCGGGAGCACGTTCCGCTTAGTCAGCCGTCCAGACGCATGAAGCCTTACATATCGGTCGTACTGCCTGTGTTCAATCGGGCGCACTATGTGGGGCGCGCGATTGACAGTGTTCTGGGGCAGACCTACAGCAATCGAGAGTTGATCGTGGTGGATGATGGCTCAACCGATGGCACATGCGATCGGCTGGCAAGCTTTGGCGAACGTATTCAGGTCATACGGCAGGCAAACCAAGGTCCCTCGGCTGCGAGGAATGCTGGAATCCGCGCTGCGCGAGGCAAGTTCATAGCGTTCCTTGACAGCGATGACGAATGGTTGCCCGAAAAACTGGAACACCAGGCGGCATTAACCAGCGACGAAAGGATTGTTCTCTCAGCAACAAACTGGCGTAGCAGAGAGCCGGGCGATTCCTGCACCGGGTTTGACGCGCTTGCTTTTGAAGAGCCTTGGATTTGCGATCGCCCGGCTGAACTTGTCTCGCGGCCGGGCGGACACCATATTATGCTATCCTCGTGGCTCGTCCGCCGGGATGCGTTGCTGGCGCTCGGAGGCTTCAACAACACTTTGGCTTTGGCCGAGGATAACGACCTGCTGTTCCGGTTGTCGTTTGTGGGGCGCTTCGCTCTGACAAAGAGGATATTGTTGTTCAGAGAGACAGCGTTGGATTCCGTGAAGCTGTCGCGCCCCGGGAGTCTGAAATATCACCGCGAACTGGCCAGATCCATGTGCATTGCACTGGCGAACGCTCGGGTGCTTGCCTTTGGCGAATCCGCACTGGTGCAGAGGCAGTTTGGCCGAATGTATGCCTATTGGCTGCGCAAAGAAATGGAATTTGCGGCTTTGGATGGACGCAATTGGGCGACCCGGCGGCTCGCGCTGGAAGCATTGGTGCATCATCCGGACAGCAGGAGCGCCCTCCTTGCTTGCACGGGAACCGTCTTCCCTCCATTGATCCGCTGGAGAATGCGGCGGAAATATCCAATGTGAAACGTGACGTAACTATTCAGCCCAGGGGGAACGATGGGTGTGGTGATTCGACAAAGCTGAATCCTGCCCGGGGGCAACCGACATACGCCCTGAGGACGACGTCGAGAATTGACCGGCCTGTTAGCGACCGCCGGCCAAACTCGAGGCTCGTAATGAATCTGTGCGGTTCTGCCCCCGTACTGGCGGGAAGCATTTATGGATGAATTGATTATCGAAGCCGGCCGAACCCAACGCCAATATTGGCGCGATCTCTGGAGGTACAGGGAGCTCTTTTACTTTCTGGCGTGGCGTGACCTCCTCATCCGATACAAGCAAACGGTGGCAGGTGTGGCGTGGTCGGTAATCCGCCCCTTCCTTACGATGGTTGTACTCAGTGTCGTATTTGGGAAGCTTGGCAAGATGCCTTCAGGCGGCGTGCCGTACCCAATCCTCGTCTTCTGCGGCATGTTGCCCTGGCAGTTTTTCTCGACCGCGCTCTCCGAGAGCGGCAACAGCCTGGTTACCAACTCAAACCTGATTTCGAAGGTGTATTTTCCGCGGCTCGTGATTCCCGCCAGCAGCGTCATTACCAGTTTCGTGGATTTTATCATTTCGGCGGCATTCCTGGTGTTGTTGATGATCTGGTATCACTTTGCGCCGTCACTGAACATCTTGTTTCTGCCATTGTTTGTACTGCTGGCTATTGCTGCATCCTTCGGGGTGGGCTTGTGGATCGCGGCGTTGATGGTGGAATACCGTGATTTCCGGTTCATCGTGCCGTTTATCGTGCAGTTTGGGTTATACATCTCGCCCGTGGGGTTTTTGAGCAGTATCGTGTCGGATCGATATGGCGACCACTATCGTCTGCTCTATTCGTTGAACCCGATTGTGGGGGTAATTGATGGGTTCCGCTGGTGCATCCTGGGCGGCCTGAACACGCTTTTTTGGCCGGGGTTGTTTGCTTCCATGATTGGCGTCATCCTGCTCCTCGTCAGCGGCATATGGCATTTCCGCAGGATGGAACGCACATTTGCGGACGTGATTTGAGCCGGGAGCAGGAAGCGTGAACGTGACAGCAAAAGAGTGTGAATGAATAACAATTTAGATTTCAGGATTTTGGAATATGGCAGCGAGGCGGAGCCATCAGCGGGGATCTTTTCAAACCGGCGGACGCCCTCAAAAATCGAAACGGCGCCCTGCTTTACTCTATGAGCGCCCCGGTCATCACCGTTGAGAACCTCTCGAAGCGCTATATCATAGGCCATCAACAGGCCCGGGGAGAGGGATTACGCCATGTCATCGAACGGGCCGCAAAGAATCCAGTCAAATGGCTGAAGGCAAAAAAAAAGGAATGGAGCACGGAGAAGGAGGAGTTCTGGGCGCTCAAAGATATCTCGTTCGAAGTCAAGCAGGGTGAAGTCCTCGGGATCATTGGTCGAAACGGTGCCGGCAAGAGCACGCTCCTCAAGATTCTCAGCCGGATCACCGAGCCGACGACGGGCCGCATTCGCACTCGAGGACGGGTGGCCAGCCTGCTGGAGGTGGGAACAGGATTTCATCAGGAACTGACCGGGCGCGAGAATATCTTTCTCAATGGTGCCATCCTGGGAATGAGCCGGGTGGAGATAAAAAGGAAATTCGATGAGATCGTCGCCTTTAGCGAAGTGGAGAAATTCCTCGACACGCCGGTGAAGCGCTACTCGAGCGGAATGTATGTGCGACTAGCCTTCGCCGTGGCTGCGCATCTGGAGCCGGAAATCCTGATTGTGGACGAAGTGCTGGCCGTGGGAGATGTCGAGTTCCAAAAAAAGTGTTTGGGCAAAATGCAGGACGTTGCGGCAAAAGAAGGCCGAACAGTTCTTTTCGTCAGCCATAACATGGCTGCCGTGAGTCGCCTGTGTCAAACAGGCGTGCTGCTGGATAAAGGCGCTATCGTTGCCAACGGCAATACAGTTTCCATTGTGGCCAGGTATCTTCAATCCGACACCGGTGACAAAGCGCAATTCATTCCGAGCCCTGCCAAACCGCCTGCCGGCAACGACACCGCGACTTTGCTCGCCTTAACCGTCAAAGCGCCGGATGGCAGTTTGGGGCCAACGTTCATCAACATCACCACTCTTAAAGTTGAAATTACCTACCGTGTCTTGAAACCGGCGCGCGGGTTGCGCGTCGGTTTCCACTTGCACGGCGCTGACGGCACCATTGTTTTTAATGCCACCGACGCGGATGCGGATGAGGGTAGAGATGATGAACGGTCACATCGCCCCGGCATTTACATGAGCAGTTGTACGATTCCTTCGGGATTACTCAATCACGGACATTATTCCATTACGGTTGGTTCGGACACGCCCACGGCGCCAAACTTTTACTTTGAAAATGCTGTTTGCTTTTTGATTGTGCCGGGCGGCGGTCTCGTCACCCGCGGGGATAATCGTCCGGGACTGGTATGTCCTCATTTGTCATGGGAAATTCAATCGGTGTCGCCAACCGCTTAACATCGGGTTTTGCTCCCGATTGTCGTCGTTGAATTGCCGCTGTCTTTAACTCGCGCACACAATGTTTCTGCTAGGCAGGGGAAAAAATTGCTTGATGCACTGTAATCCAATACGCCAAAGTCAATTTGATATGAAAAGCATATTGTGGCTGTTACTGATCGGATCGCTCAGTTTGCTGGCAGGCCGGGTAAACTCGTCCGCCCAAACTACGGCATTTACCTACCAGGGGCAATTGAACGATGGAGATAAATCGGCGAACGGTTATTACGATTTTAGTTTCAGCCTTTACCCAACAAATGTGGGCGGCACTCCAGTAGGAACAATCCTTACCAATAGCAGCGTGGAAGTCTCGAATGGACTGTTCACCACCGGTCTGGATTTTGGACCGGTTTTTGATGGCACGAGTTATTGGCTTGAAATCGGCGTGCAAAAAACAGGCAACACAAATGGCTTCATTCTTCTTTCCCCCCGTCAATCACTGGGTTCTTCTCCTTATGCAATACATGCGCTCAGCGCCGGTTCGGTTTCAGGAGTGTTGTCTCCGACAAATTTGCCAGTAACCGTCGTTCAGCTAGACTCCAGTCCCGCCTTCACTGGGACGGTCACGGCCAGCAATATTTACGGCAACGGTTCCGGCCTGACCAATCTTGATGCTTCTCAGTTAAACTCCGGAACGGTGTTGGATGCGCGGTTGAGCACGAATATTCCATTGTTAAATGGAACCCAGACGTTTACCGGAACCAACACTTTCACCGGCAACATAAAGGCTTTCGCTTCGACGGGTGCTGTTTCCATTTATCATCCAAACGCCGTCTGGTATTACTCATTGGGAAATGGTTGGTGGTATTATAACTCTATTGCATTCCTTCAACCATCGCTGAGCGGAGATTTTGCTTTAGACATCATTCCTAAAGGCGGCCCAAACAACGCATGGATAGATATTTGTGACACTGATGTGACGACCAATAATGCCATCAATGGCGAATGGCTGCATTTGGAAAAGTACGCGTCTTCTTACTCGTCTGTTTCGAGTTTTGCAAACGGGAACGGACAAATCCGGCCCCTTGTCCTTCAAGAGATTGGCGGCAATGTCGGTATTGATACGACAACTCCGGAAGCTCCATTGCACGTCAATGGTCAAGATCAGCCTGTTCCGGTCTATATTACGTCCACAACAGATCCGGGCATCATGTTTAACAATCAATTGATTCACCAGGACTCCACAGTTTACGCATACATCGGCGTAGCTACCAGCTCAGGAGACTATCTCGATCAAGCTGCTGTTAATGATTTCTGCCTTGACGCATCGTCCCGATTGCTGCTTGGAACTGGTGGCGGAATCGGTTCACCACCAGGTGTCACACAAATCATTCTTTCACCCAATATGCTCCTAATCACAAATGTTCCGGTCTATATTCAAACGAACATAGCTCCCTTTACGATAGACGTCAGCGACCTTGTCCTGAACCGGCTTTATACAAACGTTAACAGCCGCCTGACGCTGGTCGCCTCCGTTGGGTTGGGCTCTGGGGCGGCGGCGGCGCTTTATATTGGCAAAAATAGTGCCCAGAAATGGATTACTCGGATTCCGGTAGCCACCCCAGAGCAATGGGCTTCGACGAATATCCTGACTGGCTGGGTACAACCTTTTGCGGTTTACTGCATCACAAACATTTCATCTGGTGGAGTAAGTATAATCTCGGGTAGTTGCCAGCGGGTATGGCAATAATCCGGGACTGAACAAGCGCTCTGAGTGACTGTTTGGAAACTAAATTTGTGATCCAGCAATGAAGCACGAGTCAACACATGGATAGATGGGCGAAGGCTCCGACGACTTTGGCCTGGCGTTCACTGAATTGTCTTGGGTGACCATCACGAACTTCCATGTGTAAATTTAGAAGAAACATTCTCAACAAGATTGGTTCAAAGAAAAAAGCGATGATCAACTGGTTTGAGCTTTGCGCCTCTGCGAGTTTTACCCTTATTGTTCGCACTCATGTCAAACGCTGGAAAAAAGTCGCCTATGCAGGTCCCCCGCCATGGGATGAGCGCAATGAGATCATTGCGGCATTTATACCAGAAGACAGCCTGGTGCTGGATATTGGTTGCGGAGCACAGACATTGCGGAAACATCTTCGGCCGGGGTGTAAATATCAGCCTTGCGACATCATAAAAAGTTCTCCGGACGTCATTTTCTGCGATCTAAACTCCGGCATTTACCCTGATATTGAGGGCTCCTTTGATTATGTGGTTTGCAGTGGTGTTTTTGAATACATTCACGAGCCCAAAGAGTTTCTGGAAAAAGTTCCGCTGTTGGGCCGCACAATGTTAATGTCTTACAATCCTTTGCTGGCAGGGGACTCAAAATTTGCCCGGCTTGGAAATAACTGGGTCAACCATTTAACGAAAGCCGAGCTAGAAACGCTGTTTAGCGAACTGGGCTTGGAATGGACGGTTCTGCACACGGACAAGCTTCGATACCTAATATACTCCATTCGATCCATGACTGGAGACAGAAGGCCTGTTGTTTAGGGGTCTATGCGTTTATTGCACATTTATCGGAAGGATGGTCGAAACGTTGGAGACATGAAATCATCTCCCCATCTTTACTTCAGATTTGGTGCTGAACAGGAGTCAATAGATGTGTTAGAGGCTGGCAACATTAATGACTGGTCGAAATATGATGCGGTTATCGTTGGAGGAGGAGGTCTGCTGCAAGACAAATGGTTTATGCCGGCTCTTACACATATTCGAGATAACTTCCACGGAAAAGTTATAGTGTGGGGGGCAGGTTTAAATAATCATTTCTATAAGGAGACTATTTGTTTCGCGCCATCGTCTGCGACACGCTGTCGGCTGTGCCTGGATTGGCTTTTTGGAAGACACAGATTCAGGGTCAGGTTAATTAGTCTGGGTTGTGAAAGTACATTGAAACGCGATGCTTGGCTAAACAGATGCGATCTGGTTGGGGTTCGTGATTATGGCACTATGTTCGATTGGGTTCCTTGTGTCAGTTGTATGGATGAGGGAATTGATCAGCATCGTCAGACAACGCCAAGACATCCGCTTGTTGTAGTAGATCATCCCGACGTATGTAGGATCGGCCTAAGGGGAGTTCCGCGCATGTCAAATCTAAACAACAATTTTGCCGATCTATTGGCTTTTATCGCTTCGGGCGAAATTTTATTGGCCTCGAGCTATCACGCTGCATATTGGGGAATCTTATTGGGGCGCCGTGTCGTTGTGGTCCCGTGGTCGGAAAAGTTCTGCGGCTTCAAACACTCTGTCCCTGCTTGTTTAACGCAACGTGAGCTAAATGACTGTATTTCACATTCGCACGCTTACCCGGAAGCGCTGAGCGAATGCCGCCAGAGCAATCTCGATTTTGTTTTAAAGGCCGCAAACTTGCTGCAATTAAGTTGGAGCCTGGCTCATAAGTGAGACGGAGAAACGAAGATACTGCTTGTGTCGTGATTCCCAAAATCGTTCATTTTGCATATTTCTATCCGAGTGACTTCCCGCTTTATGGGTGTTTGGCGGTTAAATCTGCACAGAAATATTTAACTCCTGACAAGATTTTTCTATACCGTGCGGCTAATGCTCCCGAGATTCGTGGGGAGTGGTGGCAAAGCGCGAAAGGTGCTGTGGAAATCGTTAAAGTCCGACCTCCGACGCATATTTACGGCTGTTTGCTGAACCATCCAGCACACCAAGCTGATGTTTTTCGGTTACAAACCCTTATCGAGCAGGGAGGCATTTACTTGGATTTAGACACAATTTGTTGCGCCTCATTCGATCGTCTCCTGGATCAACGGTGCGTCTTGGGGCATCAGACCAAGGACCAAAGCTACGGACTCTGCAATGCTGCTATTTTGGCGGAACGACAGTCAGCTTTTCTGCAGTTATGGCTTGACGGGTACAAAAGTTTCAGGAGTTCCGGCCTGGATAAATATTGGGACGAGCACTCCGTAAGGTTGCCGCTCAAGCTGGCGCGAAGTCTTAAAGCAAGCGATCGAGCAGCGGTGCACATCGAACCACATACAACTTTTTTTGCCGCAGGTTTCCAAGTCAAAGAACTGACGCGCCTGTTTGAAACTTGTGAGGAGTTTCCCAAATCCGTATCTCACCATCTTTGGGCAAGTTACTCCTACAAAAAATATCTTGCACGCTTAAGCCCAAAAATCATGACCCAAGTCCCCACAACTTATAATCTTTTAGCCGGAAAAGTCATGGAGCTGAGAGATTCCACTGCGCAATTCAGGAAATCGGTGGCTCGGCCACATTCCGTTGCGCATTCGTTCCCGGCGGATTTCGTCTTTGACAATCGGGAATACCGCCTAATCGGTCCAGACAAGAACTGCGCAACCCTTTCTTTCATCCTTCGCGAAAAGACGTTCTTTGATTTAGAGGTGCTGCGATTTATTAGGGAACGCCGCCTTCGTGGAACCTATGTCGATGTTGGAGCAAATATCGGGAATCACTCAGTATACTTCCTTTGTGAAACGAAATGTGAAAGGCTGGTGTCAATAGAGGCTGATGAAAGACTAATACTGTATTTACAAACGAATGTAATGGCGCGTGAGCAAAACAGCTTACGTTACCGCATTCTTAACGCAGTCATTTCATGCCGGGATGCTGCATATATCAATCCGGCTCAAACCATTGATGAGGCTTACGGTTTGTATGTCAGCAGAGTATGTCTGGGAGAGGACTCATTCCCCGTAAAGCCTAGCAGCTTGGACAACATTTTGAACGGTGAGAAAAGAATTGTCCTGTTGAGAGTCGCCGGTGAAGGTCATCTGATCGATGTGTTGAAATCCGCTGAAACATTGCTTCGGAACCAAAGCCCGGAAATATGTCTTCATGTGACAGATTGCGTTTGTGATGAGGTTTATCAGTTTATGGCAAAGTATGACTACCTGCCACTGGTCACGTTTCCGGGGGGTAGCGTATATTTTGTTCGATTCCCACACTTTTCCTTGCGGGTAATTGCGCTGGCACAAAAACTTCCGAAAATCATCTTTTCGAGGGTCGTTTGGAGGTTTGTTAGGTTGATTGCGATTCTGTCAAGAGGCTTTCCTTTACGGATGTTTAATCGGTTAGTACCTTGGTGCGGCCCGATTGCACCTGATCCAACCCAGAATATTTGATGTCTAACTATGACTAAACCGAAGGTTATTTGCTTGACCCCTGTGCTCAATGAGGCATGGATACTTGAACGGTTTCTGAAATGTGCCAGTCTCTGGGCGGATCACATCATCATTGCCGATCAGCAATCCACGGATGGATCAAGGGAAATCGCGCAACGCTTTCCCAAGGTCAGGCTTCTGGAAAACACTGCGAAAACATTTAATGAGCCGGAAAGGAAGCAAATGCTGATTGACGAAGCGCGGCGAATTCCTGGACCCAGGCTTCTACTTGGGCTGGATGCGGATGAATTTCTCACCGCCAACATCCTGACCAGCCCCGAATGGCAGACGATTCTCCATGCACCGCCGGGTACCGTGATATCATTTCAGTGGCCTATGGTTTATACCAATGTCGCGGAATTAAGCTACTTCCTGCTTTTAAGGGAGATGCCTTTCGGCTTGTTGGATGATGAAAGCGATCACCGAGGCAAGGTTATCCACAGTTCCCGGGTGCCGACACCGCCGGGCGCCAGAATCCTGCACCCAAACGAGATCAAACTAATGCACTACAGCCTGATGGATCGAAACCGATGTGAGAGCCGACTCAGATGGTATCAATGTTGGGAGCATCTTAATCTTCACAGGCGGCCGATTGACTTGTACCGGTTTTACCACACGCATTTGTTTGTGCCTGAAAACATGGTTAAGCCTCTCCCTGCGGAGTGGATTCAGGGCTATGTGCAACGCGGGATTGATATGACCAGCGTGACCAGCGAGGGGAAGTATCGCTGGGACAAAGAGGTGCTCCAGTTCTTCGATGAGCATGGGACAGCGAGATTCAAACGCTTGGCGATTTGGGACACTGATTGGATCAGGCTGTACGACAGGTTATATCCCAACAAACCCAAAACAAACTATGCTGACCCGAGAAGCCGTTTCGATAAACTTGTGCATTATTGGTTGCACTGGACGCAGCGCTATTATTGTTTCAACGTAGTTCCCAATTTAAGCCAGAAACTTCACCACCGGTCGGTGCAGATGGCACTCAGGCCATTAGGCTGGTAGATCAGCCGCAGTAAGGGCCATACTTGACTATGCGAACTTTTGTGCGAATTTGTTTTGCCATGCCTTTCTTTCACAAGAGAACAGCATTAAACACTTATATGAGATACAAAAAATTATTGCAGTTTATGGTGATCGGCGCTCAGCTTTTTTGCGGGGTGGGCAGCGACGCCACAGCGGATACATACACTACTGCCTTCCCGCTTACGGAGAATCCACTTTCTGATGGGACAAATTGGATAAACGGTGGAGTAGTTGGTCTTAACTGGAGCAATTGTGCTTCGGCTGGCGGGGTTGTTCAAGGCAGGCAGAACAATGGCTCAGGTCCTAGTTACAACGACTCCACAGCACTTCTCACAGGGACATGGGGGAGCAACCAAACTGTAACGGTCACCCTTTTTAGGGGCAATGTGGTAGAAAGCGATTACCCCGAAGCGGAAATACGGCTTCGCAGTTCGCTATCGGCGCACTCCTGCACGGGGTACGAGGTGATGTTTTCGTTGAGAAGCACTTCAGACCGTTATATTTCCATAGCCAGATGGAATGGACCCTTTGGTAGTTTTACAGGCCTGGCGAATGTTTCCGGCCAGTATAACATCACAAACGGCAGCACTCTCAAAGCCTCCATTGTAGGCAGTAACATCACTGTTTATGTTAATGGAACAGTAGCATTGACGGCCAACGATTCAACATACAAAACTGTAACGCCCGGCGTTGGTTTCGACCACAATGGACCCAGTTCTGAGGATGCGGGATTTGGATTCAGCAATTTTACAGCAACGGACGGAATCACTAACGGCGCAAACCAGCGGCCTGATCCGCCTACCGGCCTTCACGTCAAGGAGAATTGACGCACGTTGGAGGCAACAGTGGGGGCGTCGATCGCAGGATCTTCAGAGATCATAGGCGGCTTCAATTCAGCACGCGCGCGGATGGTACGTGATTCGACGACGCCGGAATCGTTCCGGGCGGACTCGGTATAAACCCTCAGGACGACATCGAAGCGAACATCTGAAATCCACCCAGGCGCTCGCTGGTCCGGGCGTGAGAAATGCCACGATTTCAGTATCATCACTTGGAGAATATTAAATGCGAATCCTTTTAACAGGCAATAGAGGCTACATCGGGTCGGTCATGGTTCCTGCATTGATCAATGCTGGTCACGACGTGGTGGGGCTTGACAGCGACCTTTACCATCGGTGTTCTTTTGGAGAGTGGACGCAAACGATTCCAACCATACGCAAAGACCTGCGCGACATCGAGCTGGCTGATGTTCTGGGATTCGATGCCGTCATCCATCTGGCTGCTCTCTCGAACGATCCACTGGGCGACCTGAACCCGGGTTTAACCTACCAGATCAACCACGCGGCCTCGATGCGTCTCGCGGAGTTGTCAAAATCGGCCGGAACGAGCCGATTTGTCTTCGCTTCGTCGTGCAGCAACTATGGCGCCGCCGGCGACAACCTCGTGAACGAGGAGTCGTTGCTCAATCCGGTGACGGCGTATGGGATTTCCAAGGTTCGAGTGGAGGGGGACGTTTCGAAGCTTGCCGGCGACAAGTTCAGTCCGACATTTCTCCGCTGCGCCACGGCTTATGGCGTGTCGCCGCGTCTCCGCTGCGACATCGTGCTGAACAATCTCGTTGCCTGGGCGTTCACTTCGGGGCGGGTCTTTATAAAGAGCGACGGAACTCCGTGGCGTCCGATTGTGCATATAGAAGACATCAGCCGTGCGTTTATCGCAGCACTGGCCGCGCCCCGGGAGGCCATCCATAACCAGGCATTCAACGTTGGTCAGTCAGAGGAGAATTACCGCATCCGGGAAATCGCCGATATCGTTCAGGAAACGGTGCCGGGATGTCATATCGAATACGCGAAGGACGCAGGTCCTGATTTGCGTTGCTACCGGGCCGACTTCAGCAAAATTTCGCGCGTGCTGCCTCAGTTCAAGCCCCAGTGGAATGCGCGAAAAGGGGCACAACAACTCTACGAAGCCTACAAAAGGATCGGGCTTAAGGTCGAGGAGATTGAGGGGCCCAGATACAAGCGCATCGAACAAATCAAGTCCCTGATGGACGAGGGCAAGCTGAACAACGACGTGCGCTGGGTCACCGCCCCGAGGCCGGGGGTTACGAGAACCAAAATATAAAAAGAGTCCACAAATGCGCGAGAGCCTATCACTGAACCACAGCGGCTGCATGTTTTGCGGCACGCCTTTGCAGCACACATTCGTCGATCTGGGAATGTCGCCCTTGTGCGAGAGCTACATCAGCGCCGAGAAACTGAATCAGATGGAGCCGTTCTACCCGCTCCACGCCTATGTGTGCGAGAAGTGCTTCCTCGTGCAGTTGGACGAATACGTGAGTCCTGAAGATATCTTCAGCGAATATGCATACTTCTCCTCTTATTCTGACAGTTGGGTGGAACACGCAAAGAACTACACCGACATGATAGTCAACCGCCTGGCACTCGACAAACGGAGCTACGTGGTGGAGCTTGCCAGCAATGACGGATACCTCCTGCAGCACTTTGTGCGAAAGGGGATTCCGTGCCTCGGCATCGAACCCGCGGCGAATACTGCGCGGGTTGCGGAAGAGAGGGGGGTCTCCTCGTTGGTCAAGTTTTTCGGCCGGGTAACGGGGCGCGAGTTGGCGCAGCAAGGGAAACGTGCGGATCTCATGATTGGGAACAACGTGCTGGCGCAGGTGCCCGACGTCAACGATTTCGTCGCCGGCATCAAAATCCTTTTGAAGCCCCAAGGCGTGGTGACGATGGAATTTCCGCACTTGATGCGGCTGATGGAGGGCAACCAGTTTGACACCATCTATCACGAGCACTTCTCCTATTTTTCCTTCCTTACCGTCGAGCAGATTTTCGCGGCGCATGGATTGAAGCTCTTCGATGTTGAAGAGATACCGACGCACGGAGGATCGCTGAGAATCTATGGATGCCAGGTGGAGGATGCATCGAAGCCTGTAGGCACCCGCGTCATGGAGTTGCGTTCGAGGGAGAAGTCGGATGGTTTTAGACGGCTTGAGCATTATTACAACTTCACCGACAAGGTGAAGGAGACAAAGAGGAAAATTCTTGAGTTTCTGATTGCAACGAAGCGTCAGGGGAAAACAATCGCTGGGTACGGAGCTCCGGGCAAAGGAAACACGCTGCTCAATTACTGCGGCATACGGACGGATTTCCTCGATTACACCGTGGATCGCAATTCGTACAAACAAGGAAAGTTTCTTCCGGGCACGCATATACCAATTCACCATCCGGATCGGATCAGGGAAACCAGGCCGGACTTCATCCTGATCCTTCCATGGAATGTCAGGGATGAGATCATGGAGCAACTATCGTACATTCGAGGCTGGGGCGGGAAATTCGTTGTCCCAATTCCGGAAGTGAGGGTATTCTGATGCAAAACATGGGCGATCTTCGAAGTTCACTCGATTGCGAGCGCATGGGGCGGGAGATGCATGCTCTCATCGCCAAATTGTATCCCCTCTGTAGAAGCATGACGGGGGACGGGGTGCGGCAGACCCTGGCGATCATCAAAGAGCATATCCCTTTGACCATCCTCGAAGTCGCGTCGGGGACACAGGTATTCGACTGGACTGTTCCCAGGGAATGGAACATCAGGGACGCATATATAAAGAGTCCCGGAGGAGAAAAGGTGGTTGATTTCAAACAATCAAACCTGCACGTGGTTAGCTACAGCAGTCCCGTCCGGGAGACGATGGACTTGAGTCAATTGAAGGAGCATCTATTCACATTGCCGGACCAGCCGGACCTGATTCCGTACCGGGCATCGTTTTTCAAGGAGAGCTGGGGCTTCTGCATGAGCCACAACCAAATGTTGACGTTGGCATCCGGCCCGTATGAGGCAGTCATAGACTCCTCCCTTGAAGACGGCTATCTCACCTACGGCGAGCTGCTGATCAAGGGACGAACTACGGATGAGATCCTGATTTCAACGCACGTCTGCCACCCGGCGCTGTGCAACGACAACCTCTCCGGGATAGCGGTGGCAACCATGCTTGCGAAAAACTTGCTGACGCTGGATCTCAAGTACTCATACCGGTTCCTGTTCATCCCGACAACAATTGGCGCAATCACCTGGCTTTCGCAGAACGAGGACACGGTGCCGCGCATCAAGCACGGACTGGTCCTGGCCTGCGTTGGCGATGCGGGTAAATCAACGTACAAAAAAAGCCGGAGAGGAGATGCTGAGATCGACAGGGCGATGATGCTGGTGCTTAAGCTTTCAGGGAAGGATTTTGATGTAAACGACTTCATTCCGTACGGGAATGACGAGCGACAGTTCTGTTCGCCGGGTTTTGATCTTCCAGTGGGTTGCCTGACGCGCACGCCGCATGGACGTTTCCCGGAATACCACACCTCGGCCGACAACCTGAGTTTCGTTCAACCGGACTGTTTGGCGGATTCCTTATCCAAATGCCTGGCAGCGCTCTCGATTGTTGACAGTAATGGCACGTTCATCAATCAGAATCCCAAATGTGAGCCGCAGCTCGGGCGACGAGGCATCTACCGGTCGTATGCCGAGCAGAAGAAGGATGGGGGGATAATGGAGATGGCCTTGTTATGGGTGCTAAATTTATCGGATGGACGGCATTCTCTGTTGGACATTGCAGAAAAGTCCGGGTTAAACTTCGATGTCGTCAGAGAAGCGGCAGAACTTCTGCTGAAGCACGACCTCTTGAAAGCAAACGTCTCGTAAGGTCCATGACCTTTGGTATCATGACCATAATTGGATTGTACATTTGAATCATAGCAAAAACAAAGAACCCCACATATTGTTTGGTCGGAAGGTGCTGATCACAGGCGCGAGCGGATTCATCGGATCTCACCTGTGTACGAGGCTGAAACAGATCGGGGCGAAAATTCACGGCGTTTCCCGGACACCACGTGCGGCGGAGTCAGAAGGCATACGATGGTGGCAGGGGGACGTGGGGGACGTCGAAGAGGTGCGGTGTCTTTTCAAGGAAATCAGTCCCGATACGGTTTTCCATCTGGCAAGCCACGTCTATGGCGCTCCGAACCTCGAACACGTCCTGCCTACATTTCGCGCGAATTTGCAGTCAACGGTTAATCTTCTCACCGCAGGAGCAGAGACCGGGTGCCGTCGCATGGTGCTGACCGGGTCCCTTGCCGAGCCGGTGTACGAACAGGGGGAGAAGTTCCCCAGCTCGCCCTACGCTGCCGCGAAGTGGGCGAGCAGCGCTTATGGGCGAATGTTCCATGCCTTGTACGGACTGCCGGTTGTCTTGACGCGCGTGTTCATGGTTTACGGCCCCGCTCAGCGCGACCTGAGTAAGCTTATTCCTTATGTCACCCTGTCGCTTTTACAGGGCAGCGCCCCGAAAATCTCAAGCGGATCCAGAATGGTGGATTGGATTTACGTCGATGATGTCATCGATGGATTCCTCTCCGTGGCCGCCGCTCCAGGCATTGAAGGATCCACCATCGACATCGGTTCGGGAAATCTGGTTGCCATTCGTGAAATCGTGGAGCGCCTTGAGAGAATTGTGGACTCGGGCCCGCCGGTGTCGTTTGGCGCGCTTCAGGATCGCCCTTTGGAACCCGTGCGAATTGCCAATGTCATGGATACCTGTTCGAAGATTGGGTGGAAACCGGCCATCTCCCTGGATGCCGGGCTCCGGACCACCGTGGAATGGTACAAGGAACATCGGACGGAATTCACGAGCGCTGCCGGCCCACAGCAGGGATGATCCTGAAATTTGAGCCGATTTAAGAAGAATGAAACAAATGGGAAAAATTGTAGTCTTGGGTGCGGGGATGGCCGGATTCGGGGCCGCACACCGGCTCCACAACGAGGGAGTATGTGCGACCCTCTACGAAAAACATCCGTATCATGGAGGGCACACGGCATCCTGGAAATTCGGCAGCGGGTTTACTTTCGACGAGGGACCGCACGTCTCCTTCACGGATGACAAACGGATTCAGGACTTGTTGGCCGAGAGCGTCAATCAGCAGTATGAAACTGTCCGGTACGGCGTCAACAACTACTGGAAAGGCCGTTGGATCAAGCACCCGGCGCACTGCAACCTCCATGGCCTCCCGACGGGTTTGGTGGTCAAGATTCTTGGCGACTTTATCAAGGCGCAGCAGAACGGCGAGACGAAGGTCCGGAACTATCAGGATTGGCTCTTCGCGAGTTACGGAGAGGAATTTGCGCGAACATTTCCGATGGAGTACACGAAGAAATTCCATACGACGACGGCCGACAACATGAGCACGGACTGGCTGGGACCGCGAATGTACAAGCCAAAGATCGAGGAAGTGCTTTTGGGGGCCCTCACGCCCTCGACGCCCGACTATCATTATGTGACACAGTTCCGCTATCCCTCGCGCAACGGATTTGTAGCCTATTTCAGATTGTTTCTCGACCAAACTGAACTTAAACTCGGATACGAAGTGGTAGCGATCAATCCCAAACAGAAGCAGGTGCGCTTCGCCAACGGCGGTGCCGCGCGCTACGATGGTCTGGTCTCGTCTCTTCCGCTCACGGAATTGATCCCGTTGATTGAGGGAGTGCCGCTGGACGTGCTGGAGTCGGCGCGGAAGCTGGCCTGCACCTCCTGCGTTCTTGTGAATGTCGGCATTAATCGTGAGGATGTTTCCGAGCACACGGTTACGTACTTTTATGACGACGATTTCTTTTTTACCCGGTTGAGTTTTCCCCACTTGATGTCGCGTAACAATGTTCCGCCGGGGTGCGGCAGCATTCAGGCGGAGGTTTATTATTCATCCAAATATCGCCCCTTGGCCCTGGGTCCGGAGGAATGCATCGAGCGCGTCATTGCGGACCTTCGTCGGTGCGGATTGATCCGGGAGGACGACACCATCCTCTTCACGGGCGCGATGGTGTGTCCCCACGCGCAGGTGATATTCGATCTCGATCGGGCCGCGGCCCTCGCGGTCGTCCACGGATATCTCAACGACATTGGAATTGCCTATTGTGGACGATATGGCGATTGGGAATACACCTGGACCGACCAGGCTTTCAAAAGCGGCGAACGAGCGGCCCAGAAAGCGCTCGATAGCTCGCGTTGACAAACGATCAGCGGGGTTACTGGTGGCGCATGGCCATCCGCGTTTTACGATTCAACCACCGCAGATGGCATTAAGAAGTATGAGCAAACCGGAATTCGATAAAGCAGATGATTCATTGAATCTCCGCGTTGGAGAATGGGTGGAGGTCAGGAGCGCAGAAGAAATCCTGGCGACCCTGGACGACGTTCCGTGTGTTGCCGGGTTGCCATTCATGCCGGAGATGTTGCAGTATTGTGGAAAGCAATTCCAGGTCTATAAATCAGCGCACAAGATTTCTGATACCATTGAACTTTTCACCATCCGCCGCATGGCCAACGCGGTTTTTCTCGAAGAGCTCCGTTGCAATGGGGCATCGCATGGCGGCTGTCAGGCTGGATGCCTGCTGGTTTGGAAAGAAGGCTGGCTGAAACGGATTCCAAGAGGAAAATCGGGCTCCGGAAGCGCAGCGGTAGAGTCAAAACCGTCAAGTGAAAGCATCAGTTGCGCCATTGATCCGGACAGCCTTGTTCGAGGGACGAGGCACGCTGCCGCCGAAGGAGAACCTGTGCGCTATCGGTGCCAAGCCACGGAGATGCTCAGGGCTACGACAGAGGTCAGGAGGCGGAATCGATTTGATCCCCGCTTCTATGTGAGGGATCTCACTTCCGGCAATGTGAACCTCTTTGATTTCATTCGATTCGGAGCATTGGCGATGCTAAACTCATTCTTAAGGCGATGGTTCCGCACCACCATTCCCCGCGTTCGCGGTCTGGCGGGCGAAAAAACGCCATCATGCAATTTGAACCTCCAGCCAGGCGAGCTGGTGCGTGTTAAATCCAAGGACGAGATCATGCGAACCTTGAACAGTAAATCTCGCAATCGCGGTTTGTGGTTCGATGTTGAAATGTTGCAGTATTGTGGCAAGGGGCCTTTCCGGGTTTTGCGGCGCATTGAGAAGTTTCTCAACGAAAAGACGGGTGAGATGATGACCCCACGGAACACATGCATCATTCTGGAGGGTGTGACTTGCAGCGGTAATTACAGTCACCAGCGCATGTTTTCGCCCAGGCACGAATACAACTTCTGGCATGAAATCTGGCTGGAGCGCGTCAATGAGGATAAGGCGAACGCCGGTCGCGTCTGAATGTCTTTGCGCGATCGGTCCGTTTAACTCAAATATTGAGGCAAAACATTTATATGCTCGAGGAACCGCTGGTTAGCGTGATTACACCCGTGTACAATGGCGAGGGCTTCCTGGCCGAGTGCATTGAAAGTGTGCTGGGGCAAACCTATAAACACTTTGAATACATTATTGTCAATAACTGCAGCAAGGATCGAACGGCAGAAATTGCCTTGAATTACGCGAACAAGGACAGCCGTGTCCGCGTTCACAGCAACAGTGAGTTTGTTGGAGTGATTGAGAACCACAATATTGCCTTTCGCCTTATCGCTGCCGATAGCAAATATTGCAAGGTGGTTTGTGCCGATGACTGGCTGTTTCCGGAATGCATCGCGCGGATGATTGGGGTTGCCGAGGCCAACCCGTCGGTGGGAATTGTCGGTTCCTACCAACTCAGCGGCGGCGGTTCCAATGGGCGACAATGGCGCGTCAGATGGTCTGAGATACCTTACCCGAGTACGGTTGTTTCTGGTCGCGAGATCTGTCGGTCACATCTGCTTGGCGGCCCGTATGTTTTTGGTGACCCGACCTCTATTTTATTTCGGTCTGATCTCATCAAGGGGCAAAATGCCTTCTTCCCCAATTCATCACCCCATGCGGATACGAGTGCGTGCTTCAAATATCTCCGGGATACCGACTTCGGATTTGTGCACCAGGTGCTGTCCTACGAGCGTGTCCACGGCGATAGGCAATCTGCGGCTGCTGAGATTTTTAATGCATATGCTCCGGCCTTTATCAGCGATCTGCTCGCCTATGGATCCTTCTACTTGACGGAAGCCGAAGCCAAGAGACGGTTGGCGGAAATCATGGACTACTATTACAAATATCTGGCTGTTGGTGTTGTTAACATGAGAGGTCGAGATTTTTGGCGTTATCACGGGGAGAAGCTTGCTGGCCTGGGGTATCCGTTGGATCGTCTCAAATTGACTCGGGCCGTTTTGTTGAAGTTCATTGATTTGTTGCTTAATCCCAAGCGCACTGTTGAGGCACTATTGAGGCATGCGCGCGCCCGTCGAACTTAGAGTATCCGTGAAACAGCATGGTATCTCATCGAAATAAAAGGAGGAGTGAAATATGAAAGTCGTTCTATTCTGCGGTGGTCTGGGCATGCGCATGCGGGAGTACTCCGAAGCGATTCCAAAGCCAATGGTGCCGATCGGCTACCGGCCGATACTCTGGCATGTGATGAAGTACTACGCACACTTTGGGCACAAGGATTTCATTTTGTGCCTGGGCTATCACGGCGACACGATCAAGAAGTACTTCCTTGAATACGACGAATGCGTGACGAACGATTTCGTTTTTTCCAAGGGAGGCAAAAACGTAAAGTTGCTGGCTAATGATATACAGGATTGGAACATTACGTTCGTGGACACCGGCCTAATCTCGAACATTGGGCAGCGTTTGCAGGCGGTGCAAAAGCATTTGAAAGGCGAGGAAATATTTCTGGCCAATTACAGCGACTGCCTTTCAGATGTTCGACTTCCTGAAGTCGTCAAATCCTTTAAGCGAGGCAGGAAAGTGGCTTGTTTTGTCAGCGTCAAACCCCGGGCCAGCTTCCATCTGATTAATACTGATTCGGAGGGAGTCGTCAAAAGCATCGAAAATATTGGCAGGTCCAGCGCGCGTATTAATGGCGGTTTTTTCGTCTTGCGGCACGAGATCTTTGATTATTTACACGAGGGAGAAGATCTGGTGGAAAAGCCGTTTAAAAGGCTCATCAACGCGGGAAAGCTGATGGCTTATCCGCATGAGGGCTACTGGGCATGCATGGATACGTTCAAGGAGAAACAGGATCTCGAAGACATGTTCAGCCGCGGCAACGCGCCCTGGGCTGTTTGGAACCACCAACATTAAAGGAATAATATGATGAGCCTGCGATTGGACGGAGTCAGGAGGCTGCTCTGCCTCGGCGCGCATTCCGATGACATCGAGATTGGTTGTGGCGCCACGATTAGGAAGCTTACCCGGGAACGACCCGGACTTGCCGTGTGGTGGGTAGTGTTCACTGCGGAGGGCGAGCGGCAGGCCGAAGCGAAAAACAGCGCGCGGGCATTCCTCCGGGATGCCGGCAAGTCGCATGTAATCATCAAGCAATTCCGAAACGGCTATTTCCCTTTCGAGGGGGCCGTGATCAAGGATTTCTTCGAGTCGCTGAAATCGCGCGTAAAGCCCGACCTGGTCTTTACTCACTTTCGGAATGATTGCCACCAGGACCACCGGCTGGTTTCTGATTTAACGTGGAACACGTTTCGGGATCATCTGATACTAGAATATGAAATCCCTAAATATGACGGGGACCTCGCTTCGCCGAATTTCTTCGTGCAATTCAACGAACAGTTGGCGAAGGAAAAAGCGGACAGCCTGTGCCGGTATTTCCGGACGCAAAGCAACAAGCACTGGTTCGATGGTGAAACTTTCCTCGCTTTGATGCGATTGCGCGGGATGGAATGTTGCGCAGAATATGCCGAAGCGTTTTATGTCCGGAAAATGACCTGTAGTTGAGGTTTGTTGCTGCAGGCCATAAATAGTATAAGTTAGAACAGATTATGCAACAATGCGCCGTGATCATGGCCGGCGCGAGCGCGTATGGTTTTTGGCGGCCGTTGATGCGCAAAGGATTCCCGGGTTCGAGGTGCGGGCGATTGGGTTACCCCGGTTCTTCCAGGAGCAAAACAAGTTGGCGGGTATGTTTTTGCGGTCACATGACAGGCGTCATATATTGCCGACCTAATCATCTTGTTCGTAATTCTGCAACAGCCTGCGAGCTTTGATATTCTGCTTGCGTTTTAATAGGAAGATGGTAAAATGCTAAAATGTTAAAATGTTGTAATGAGTCTCCTTAAGGTCGATCCAAGGTTATTATCCGAAGTGCGGCACACTCATTTCGCTTTCTACATAGCAAACAAACAAGCAGAAAATATTATGACAGCCAGAAGGAAATGTAAAGTCAACTCAACAGGATTGCAGTTTCATTATATTTCTGTGCTGCCGCTCAAATGCATTGCTTTTATGACGAAGCAGGTTGCAGTAATAAGAAGGTGTGGCCTCGCCGTGTGCTGCCTGGGTTTTGCAATCGCACTGAACGCTCAGACGCCGATTCCAACCAATCAATTGGCCGCGATTTACCGATTCGATGAGGGAACCGGGACAACAACGATGGACGCGTCGTGGAATGACAATACCGGGACAATTAGCAATGCCATTTGGACTGCAGCCGGAAAATATGGCAGTTGCCTTTCTTTCAACGGCACGGCCTGGGTGACGGCAAACGACTCCCCCTCTCTTGATCTCACCAACGGAATGACATTGGAGGCCTGGGTTTGCCCTGCAGGAGCCATAAGTAGTTGGAGAACCTTCATTATAAAGGAAATTCCTGGTAGTGGTGATGGCGGTAATTACGGCTATTTGCTTGCAGCGGACTTCGAAGGTCGTCCTGTCATCAATATATCCACCACCAGCGGTAACTATCAACAAGCTGTGGGGCCATCAACCCTTCCATCCAACACTTGGACTCATCTAGCTGGAACTTATGACGGTACGACGCTCAAGCTCTATGTAAACGGGATAACGGTTGCTGAAACACCGGCTACCGGCAGTATTCTTACTTCCCCGCAACCGCTCCGCATAGGTGGTAATGCAATCTGGGGCGAGTATTTCTCCGGAAGTATTGATGATGTCCGCATTTACAACCAGGCTTTGAGCCAGGGCCAGATCCAAATGAATATGAATGGTTTGGATTTTTTGACTGTTACTCTGAATAACACAAATCAGGTGAACACTCAACCACCGATTCCGACCAATCAATGGGCCGCGATTTACCGGTTTAATGAGGGAACCGGAACGACGACGGCGGACGCGACGTGGAATGATAATACCGGGACGATTAGCAATGCCGTTTGGACTACAGCCGGAAAGTATGGCAGTTGCCTTTCGTTCAGCGGCACGGCATGGGTGACGGCAAACGACTCCCCCTCGCTTGATCTCACCAACGGAATGACATTGGAGGCCTGGGTTTATCCCGCAAGCGCGCCCGTATTTTGGACAAGCTTCGTTATTAAAGAGAGTACTAATGATCTGGACTACATGCTTGCGATGGATCCCGCCGGTTATCCTAATGTCGGGGTGTCCACCACGACACTTAACGATCAAAAAGTTTCGGGGCCATCACCGCTTCCTCTCGACACTTGGACGCACTTGGCTGGAACTTATGACGGTGCGACTATCAAGCTATACGTAAACGGGATAAAGGTGTCTGAAAAACCGGCTGCCGGCAGTATTCTCACTTCCCCGCGACCTCTCCGCATTGGTGGCAACGCAATCTGGGGCGAGTATTTCTCCGGAAGCATTGATGAAGTGCGCATTTACAACCAGGCTTTGAGCCAATTCCAGATCCAAATGAATATGAATGGATTGGATGCCCCCGGGAAGATATCAATCACATCCATTGTGCTACTTAAAACGAATCACGGGCTCATTACCGGGACCGGAAGCGCGAATGTCACTTATACCATTCAAGCGTCGCCTGATGTGATACACTGGCAGAATATTGGGACTGCGACAGCTGGGACGAATGGAATGTTTGAATTTGAAGACACAGTTGCTGGCAGTTTTGCCCCCCGGCTCTACCGCGTCAGTTTGCCGTGACCAGAAGGGTGTTTCAAAGCGGGGTGTTAGTAAACCCGGGCGGGTCCTCGCCCAAGGATGTCGACTAGTTAACAACGTGGCGGGATTTGGACCCCAGGCAAAAACCCGAACTTGTGCAACTCGCATGGGCTGACACAACCTTTCACGGCGAACGAGGGTAAACTAGTTATCATCTGGAAGAACAAGACGGAGACTTTTTGAAAAGTGGATTCGCTCCCGGAGGCGGCGCAAGTTCCTGCCGGCTCCCGGGCAAAGCTCGCGGGAATGTTCGGCAACAGGACCAGCGGCTGATTTCTGATTTGACGTGGGACACGTTTCGGGACCATCTAATACTCGAATACGAAATTCCGAAACAGGACTGCGACTTTGCTTCGCCGAATTTCTTCATGCAACTCCACCAGCCATTGGCGAGGGAAAAGGCGGACAACCTGTGCCGGCGTTTCCCAACACAAAGCGACAAGCACTGGGTTGACGGGGACACGTGCCTCCTCCTGATGCCCGGCGCGGGATGGAATGTTGCGCAAAATATGGCGAGGCGTTCTATGTCCGGGAAATAGTTTGGACGGTGACGGCTCATTCTGTTATAAAGTGGTTCTGACGTTCATTAATAATTCGAATTCAGAATTTTGAAGACCATGGGAGAAAACATCATCGGCATCCGCAAAAAGCTGGTTGGTTTGTCAGGAGTGCCGCAGGGCGAGTCGCCTGGATTGCTCTTCGACGCGTTGGCCCGGCTGTATCCGGTTGAATTCCGCGTGGTGGATGGCCGGGGTCATGAACTTTTGGACGCGCTGATCGTCCTGGATGGGAAATTGGCCGACGGGCTTGCTGCCGCTGCGAAGGGACTGCCGGCCATGGTCATGATGCAGAAAGGCAAAGAACACATAAACAGCGACAGCGGAGACCAGACTGTGCGTTTCGGGGAGACACAGGACCTTGAAGGGTGCTTGCGCAATCAAGTGTTGACAGAAAAGCAGGATACCGGTGGTGGTCCCATCCCCTGTGAGGCCGGAGATCAAATTCTTGCCTCCACAGCCACGGGCGCGGTGTGGGTAAACCGGTCGAGAGGATTGGGTGTCTGTCAGTTGGTGGGGGTTCCGCCGCTTTCGTTGGGCAAGGATGACTATCTTTTCGAGCATTTGAATGGCCGCCGATTTATGCAGCTCCTCCCGCTGATGCATTTTATCCGGCAAGCGGTGAAGGACATTGATTGGAAGTGCCCGGCTCCGCGCGCCTGTTTTGTGTTTGATGACCCAAGCCTGTATTGGCATTCGTATGGATTCCTCAATTATCATGCACTGGCAGCACATTCCGCCAAACACAACTATTTTGTTTCGGTGGCGACAATCCCGCTGGATGCCTGGTGGGTCAATGGTCAGGTGGCGGCAACTCTACGTTCGTGCTATCCACGCCTCTCCTTGCTGATCCACGGCAACAATCACGCCTACAAGGAGCTTGTGGCGCGGACAAATGGCAAGACGCCTCTTGCGGTCGCTGCGCAGGCGCTTCAACGCATGGAGGGACTCGAGCGAAGACACGGCGTCGCTGTTTCAAGGATCATGGAAGCCCCACACGGTGTGATTGGTGAAGCGTTTTTCGCGCCCCTGCTGGCGCTCAACTACGAAGCAGCCCTGGCTACTACGGAATTATTGGTGCGAAACAGCCCTCAAAAGGCCTGGTTGGCCGGTGTTGGCATGGATATGACTGAAATCTTGGGCGGGGGATTACCGGTGCTTCCAAGAATCAGGATGTCGGCCGAGTGGAAAACCGAAGTATTATTGGCTGCTTTTTTGGGGCAGCCAATTGTGTTGGCCGGTCACCATCAAGATGCGGCAGGGCAGCTTGACCTCCTGTCTGTATTCGCTGGTGTTATCAATAATCTTCCCACAGCCACCTGGGCTTCGCCAGAAGGCATGGTCCGGTCAAACTACAAGGAATTTCGTCGGAAGAGCGCGCTTTTTTTGAAGCTTTACTCGCGTGCTGTCCATATTGTAGTCCCTGAAGGTGTCAGTGAAATCTTCATCAGCCGGCCATGGGTCGGAAGCGAAGGGCCCGGCGAGACGCTCGTAATCAAATGCCGCGGCGAGGAATTGCTTCGCGTCACCGGCCCCGAAATAATCGGACCTGTTCCGGTTGCGTCCGGACAGGCGCTTGGCATTTGCAGTCTGCCAATGAATCAGGTTGATTTTCGGGACGTAAGATCATCCGGCACGCGATGCTGGCCAGTGGCGCGGAAACTCATGATGGAAATTCGTGACCGCATTGCCCCATTGCGGCGGCGGGCGGATAAAACGTTTCATCCTGGAAAGTAAAATTTAGAGCAGGCACCTGACCTGTCTGGACTTGGAGAATGCAAACGATGAATTTTGATTTTTCTGTATCGGGAACCTATCTGGTCACCGGCGGCACACGTGGCATCGGCAAGGCCATTTCCCTCCGGTTTGCCCGTGCGGGCGCATTGGTGATCGCCAACTATCTGCGAAATGACGCCGCCGCCTGGGAACTCAAAGCCCTGGCGGAGCAGGAGCATTTGCGGATTGAACCATGTCGCGCCGACCTTGCCACTCCGGAGGGAATGCGACAGATTGAAGTCACCGTGGAAAAGTTCGGCGCCTCTCTTTCGGGCTTTTTGCATTGCGCGGCTACCGGGGTGCACCGGCCCTTTTCCGAACTGACTTCACGCCATCTGGACTGGACACTCCAGCTCAATGTGCGGTCGTTCTTCGAACTGTTGAAAATACTCCTGCCGAGATTCACCAACGGGTCCAGTGTGGTTGCGGTCAGTTCTCCCGGCGCGCAGCGGGCATTGCCAGGTTACACCGTGGTGGGCGCCTCGAAAGGGGCCTTGGAATCGCTGGCCCGCCATCTTGCCGTGGAACTGGCACCACGCGGCATCAAGGTTAATGTTCTGGCGCCCGGAGCGGTTGCCACCGAAGCTTGGAAAGCGATTCCCGACGGGGAGGCAAAACTGGCGGATGCGGCCCGGCGGTCCCCCTTGGGGCGTCTGGTCACAGCGGAAGAAGTTGCCTGGGCTGCTCAATTCTTGTGTTCATCGGCGGCTTCAGGGATAAACGGCCACACTTTGGTCGTGGATGGTGGCGCGGGAATCTCAGCCTGGTGTTGAAGCAAAATAAAGATGGAGCGTTAGCAAAGAATGTTCAATCCTGCCATTGCTGCACGCGATTGCAGAAAATGACAAAACAACAAATTTAAACCCTTATGGAAGACCAGATTTTATTGACAAAAATTCAAGAAGCGTTCAAGGCGGCATTTGATGTTGACCCCGAGTCAGTATCCATCGAAACCAAACCGGGTGATGTTCCGGCGTGGGATTCGATGGGGCATGTAGTCCTGGTCAGCGGTCTGGAACGCGTGTTCGGCCTGAGCTTTGACGTGGATGAGGTGATGGAAATGGAGAATGTCCGCCAGATCGCCAAAATCGTAAAATCCAAACAGGCGAAACAGTAACGTGAGCAAATCAGTTGAATCCAATTTCGCGGGCCGTCTGGTCTGGCGATTGGGGGCGTCTTCACGGCTGGTTGATGCGGCCACCGGCCTGACCATTTCGGCGGAGGAGTTGCCCGGACGAATCGTTGGCACTGCGGTTGGCTTTTTGTCCGGGGGCCTCCAGACCGGCGACCGCATTTTAATCAGTTGCAGTCTGAATCCGGGCAGCACCGTTGCTTATTTGGGTGCCATGTATGCCGGACTGGTGCCGATTCCGGTCGAAGACCGTGTCTTTCAGAGTTCCGGCGAATCGCTATGTTTGAAGACTCACGCCCAAGCGGTGTGGACGGGCGATGAATTTCAATGCGCCTGGGCCGGGAAGGCGCGGGTGGTGCATTTCAAGGGGGCCCTGCCGGCGCGGCTCGTTGATTCACTGGCGCCTGTCGTCCGCGCGGACAATGATCTCGCAGCGCTGATGCCCACCTCCGGCTCGACCGGAGTGCCGAGGCTGGTGAAGGTCACGCATGCGAACCTGATTGCCAACACCGAGGCAATTATCCGCAGCCAGTCCTTGGGCACTGACGAAAGCGCGATGCTGATTCTGCCTCTCAGTTACTGCTTCGGCGCCAGTGTGGTGCATACGCACCTCTACCAGGGTGGCGGGATAGTGTTTGACTCGCGCTTTATGTTCCCGGACAAAGTGCTGCGCGCGATTAATACCTGCACCTGCACGACTTTCGCCGGCGTGCCGACCGTCTATAAAATACTGCTGGGACGTTCGAGCATTCGCTCCATTCCGCTGCCGGGCCTGCGGCGTTTTCTGCAAGCTGGAGGCGCGCTGAACACGCAGAGCATCCAGGCTGTGCGTGACATCGTCCCCACGGCGAAGTTCTTCGTGATGTACGGCCAGACCGAGGCCACGGCCCGCATTAGTTGTCTGCCCGCCGAGCGGTTGGCGGACAAGCCTGGCAGCGTTGGCGTCTTGCTCGACAATCTGACGCTGCGCCTCGTGGACAACTCGGGTCGGGAAGTGCCCCACGGACAAACCGGCGAGATTTGGGTCAAGGGCCCCTCGATTTGCGGCGGCTATTTCGAGGATCCGGAGGAAACCGCCCGCAAGTTTTGCGACGGCTGGCTCAAGACTGGCGACCTGGGATCGCGGGACGAGGACGGGTATTTGTGGATCAAGGGCCGCACAGGCGACTTCATGAAAATCCGCGGCGTCCGGGTCAGCTTCGCGGAAGTCGAGGGCAGGGTGGCCGCGTTGCCGGGCGTGTTCGAGTGCGCCGCGGCGGCGGCGGCCCATCCGGAAGCTGGCGAGGCCCTCGAACTTTTCATCGTGCCCGATAACGGCGCGGCCGATCTGCCGGAGCGCGTCCGGCGCTCACTCCCGCCGCACTGGACCTGCGCCGCGGTGAACCTCGTCTCCGAGTTGCCCAAGACTTCGAACGGCAAAATCGCCCGCTTTCTTTTGAAAACGATCCGATGAGCACTCCGCAGGAACTCGAGGAACGCATTAGCGCGTTGCTGGCCGGCGAGCCTTACAAGCTCGGCGCCGAACAACACGAGGCCGGCCTGCTCGCGCTGCTCAAAGACGTGCTTGACTGCGCCAGCGAGCACAGCCCGCAGTACCGCAATTTCGCCGAACGCTGGCCCATCAACTACCGCAAGGCCGGCCGCATTGCCGATCTGCCCTACCTGCCGGTAGGCGTCTTCAAGGCTGATCCGCCCCTCGTTTTGGTGGAGCAGAGCGCGATCACCCGGACGCTGGCGTCCAGCGCCACTACCGGCCAGGTGCCGAGTCGCGTGGTGCTGGATGCGGCGACGGCCAGGAGGATGACCAAAGGTGTGATAACGATCATCCGGGATTTCATCGGCCCCGCCCGCCGGCCTTACCTCGTCATTGACACGCCGGCAACATTGTCGGGGAGCGGAGAACTGGGCGCTCGCGGCGCCGCCATTCAGGGGCTCCGGTCATTCGCCACCGAGATCGTGTGCTGTTTGAACAATGACACAGCCGGCAACCTGGTGCTGGACGAGGAGAAGTTGATCGAGTGCGCCGCCAGATGGAGGGACACCGAGGTGCTGGTTTATGGATTCACCTATATCCTCTGGAATCACCTGGTGAAAACGCTTCAGGCGAAGGGCATCAGACTGGACATGCCCAAGGTGCGGATTTTGCATAGCGGCGGCTGGAAACGTTTGCAGCAGCAGTCGGTCACCAGGGATGTGTTTGCAGCGGGCGTGGCGTCCGTCTTCGGTTGTTCCAGCGATCGTGTGATTGATTTTTACGGCATGGTGGAAAACGTCGGCGTGGTTTATCCGGACTGCGAGCAAGGCAACAAGCACGTGCCCTCATTTGCCGAAGTGATTGTGCGCGATCCGCTCACCCTCGAGCCGGTTCACGCCGGGCAGCAGGGTTTGGTGCAGGTTTGCAGCGCGCTGCCGGCCAGCTTCCCCGGCTTCCTCGTGATGACCGAGGACATCGGCGAGGTGATCCGCCACGATGGCTGTCCGTGTGGCAGGCGCGGAACTGCCTTCCGGTTTGTGAGCCGCGCACCGAAGGCCGAGACGCGCGGCTGCGGCAATGTCGAAACTCTCCGCGGCCGGCCCGCCGTGGCGGGAGGCGTCAGTCATGAGTGATCTCATCCAGGCGGTGAATTCACCCGAGGAGATCGCGCGGACCGCCGCGCGGCTCCGGGCGGTTGCGTTCGAGAAGGAGCTTTCGATCCGCACGGTGCTGGAGTTGTTTGAACGGTGGGCGGCCGCATTGCAGGGCAGGGGAATGGAGACGCTGCCGGGAGCGGCTTTTCTCCGGCTCTGGCTGCGCCGGGGAACGATCGAGCCGATTCTGGAGCGCGAGCTCGGGCGCAATTCATTGAACGGGGGTTGGCAATCCGATGGACGGGCAAAGTTGAAGGTGTTTCCACTCGGAACAGTCGGCCACTGGCCGGCCGGCAACATCGAGATACAACCGGTGCTTTCAATGACCTGCGCGTTGCTTGGCGGCAATGGCTGCCTGGTGCGCGTGCCAACCGGACTCGTGGAGGCCACGCGGCAGTTGGTGGAAAAACTGCGGGCCGTGGATCTGACTGGTGTATTGACCGAACGGATTGAGCTGGTTTCCTTCGAGCATTCCCGCGACGACCTCCAGACAGCGATGGCGCAAAACGTGGATGGAGCCATGATTTGGGGCGGCGCAGAAGCGGTTTCGCGGGTCCGCGCCCTGCCTTTTCCGCACTGGACCCGGGTGGCGGTGTTTGGACCCCGGCTGTCGGTTGCCGCGATGGATGCCGCGGTGTGGAATGATGAAACCGGGCGATCGTCCTGGTGCCAGCGCATTGCGCGCGATGTCTGGCAGTTCGACCAGCAAGCCTGCTCTTCGCCGCAGGCGCTGTTTCTCGAACGCGGTTCCGGCGGCGACATTGGCCGGTTTGTCGAGGAACTGCGGCTCGCCTTCGCCGAGGAAAATCGCGTGCATCCGCGCCGCGAAATTCATCCGGCCTTGACCTCGGCCATCTGCCTAGCCCGCGCCTCGTGGCTGTTGGAAGACACCGCGCACGAAGCCTGGTTTCCCCCGGCGCCGGACTGGACGATCCTGGTGGGCAAGGGAAACGGCATCCCGAAGCCGACGCAGGGCCGCACGCTGAACGTGCTGATGGTGGAGGATTTGCGGGAAGTCATTTCCAAGTTCGATGGCGCGGTGCAGACTCTGGGCCTGGCGATCGGGGATGCCGGGAAGGAGGAATCCCTGGCACAGGTTGCCGGCCGCCGGGGCGTGGACCGGATCGTTAAACTGGGTCGGATGCACGTTTTCGGTTCGCCGTGGGATGGAGTGGATTTAATCCGGCCCATGGTGCGGGTGGTCCGGCACGTGCCTTCTCAGAATTAATCAGCAGCGCTGAGAAAAAACAAATCATATGAAACAAGCAGAAGCGTTTTTGGAAGCGATGGATCGGAAAGCAAAGATGTTTGCTCCCGGCGCCCGTGCAAATTTCAAAGCCAACCGGGAACTGGTTTCCTGGCTGTTGAACCCGCTGGCGAAATGGGCGGGGGAGGCTTATGGAGAAACGGCCTTCGACGATGCCGCCCGCGGCTACGCAAAGTATTGTCTGGGCGTTGCCCAGGCCCAGCAGATTTACGAGCGCGCCGGGCGGTACACTCCCGAAGCCATGCCGGAGATCATGTCGGGCGTTTACGAGGACGAAGGCTACATGGTGCCGTACATGTGGGCTGCCATACTCATCTACGCCTTCTGGCCCTCGATGGTGAATCACCTCGCCCTGTTCCGGAACAATTTCCTGCGCCAGCTGCCGCAAAACGCGCGGGTGCTGGAACTGGCCTGCGGGCACGGTGTGTTGAGCCTGCTCGCTGCGGAGGAACGTCCGGACCTCCAGGTGGAGGGCGTGGACATCAGCCCGCCGGCCATCGCGGTGGCCGACCGGCTCCTGAAGGTTTCGGGTCATTCCGGCAGGGTCAAATTTGCGACCCGGGATGCGCTGCAAACCAACGGCTCCGCCGCCGGCGAAGGTTATCACGGCATCATCTCCGCCATGCTTGCCGAACATCTGCCCGACCCCAAACCCCTGTTCAGCGCCATGGGCCGGATGGTTTCGAAGGATGGGCTCGTGTTCTTCAGCACTGCCATCGAATCCGCCCAGCGCGACCATGTCTATGAATACAATCAGGAGAGCCAGCCGCTGCAAATGGCGGAAACCGCCGGCTTGCGCGTCGCCTGGCTCGTTTCCGACGCCGGACACGCGGCCGCCGCAAACCGGTTCCTGCCCCGCGCAACAGCGATGATTCTACATAGACGATAATCCAATTCTGCCGAAGCCCCATTATTATGCCCAAGCCGCTTTTGAATTTCGAGGAAGTCCGATCACTCCTGAAACAGCGATTCCCGATGCTCATGATTGACAGCGTGGTGTCGCTCGAATCCGGGAAGAGCATTCAGGCGATCAAGAATGTGACCGGAAACGAACTCCAATTCCTCGGCCATTTCCCCGACCAGGCCGTCATGCCCGGCACCCTCATCGTCGAGGCCATCGGCCAGGCCGCCTCGATCTTATTCTCAAAGATGACGGGCGCGGGTCTGAAACCGGGCGAGTTTCTCGTCCTCGGCAGCATCAACAACATGAGGTTTCTGGTTCCGGTCGCGCCAGGTGATCGGATGGAGATCGCAGTCAAGGTGCTCAAGTTCGTTCAGGACCTCGCACTGATCGAAGGGACGGTGACCGTTGATGGCGCGACGGTGGCGACCGGCACGCTGGGGTTTGCCCGGCGAACCATTAAGCCGTGAACAGGCACCCAACCAACCGGCATCCACAACATCCATGATTCGAGCGCTTCCACGGCGGGTTTTCAACCGGCTGCTTCACCTCCTGGCCAGATTCCTGCCCGGCTCCACCAGCTTGAGACCATTCCTGCATCGACTGCGCGGCGTGAAGGTTGGCGATCGGGTTTTCATCGGGGACGAAGTTTATCTCGACAACGAACATCCGGAGGCCATCGAATTGCGCGAGGGCGCGTTGATTGGACTTCGTTCCACGATCGTGGCGCATACCCGCGGGCCGGGCCGGGTTGTCATAGGAAAGAATGTAGTTATCGGCGCGGGAACAATGATTACGTGCTCCGGCGGTAAAATTTTGGAAATCGGCGAGGGTTCGGTCATCTGCGCCGGTTCGGTCGTGGGCAACAGCGTTCCGCCCTTTACCTTTTGCGGATCGCCGCGGGTCAAGGCGCTGGCCACCGTTACCGTGCCTTTCACGTTGGAAACCAGTCGCGAGGAATTCCTGCGGGGGCTCAGGCCGCTGCGAAAACAAGACCCGCCTTCGTCCGCGAATCCGCCCAAACCCTGATCATGTCCCCGGTGAAACCCCAGGCAGTCTTTCAGGTTTGCCCCGGATTGGCACGAAGGCTGCAGTCACGACAATCTTTACGCCGACACACCATTATGAAACCAAGCAACTGGCCTCAGAATTCATGGGGCATGCGCCTGCCGGTTGACGCCCGCATATCGGGCGAAAACGGCAACCGCCCTGGAGGGAAAGCTCCGGGGCCACTGTTGATGATTGGAGTGGTTTTCTGCGCGCTGTTTGCCAGCACCATTTCCGCGCCGGCCCAAGGCACGGCTTTCACTTACCAGGGGCATCTCAATGATTTCGGCCGGCTGGCCAATGGCAGCTACGATCTTGCGTTCACACTTTTCGGCAATGATAGCGGCGGAACGGCCGTCGTTGATACGCTCACCAACTCCCCAACGACCGTCAGCAATGGCCTTTTTACCGTCATGCTGGATTTCGGGGCCAATGTGTTCAACGGCCAGCCCCGCTGGCTGGAGATCGCCGTCCGCACCAATGGCAGCGCCGAAGCCTACACGCTGCTCTTGCCGCGTCAGGCGCTCACCGCCGCACCCTACGCCATCACGGCAGGCAATCTGAGCGGAACGCTGCCCGCCACCCAACTCACCGGCAACCTGCCGATCGGCGCGTTAACCGGCACTTACCCCAACGCAGTGGCCTTCAACAATCCAACCAACATTTTCGGCGGCAGTTTCAGCGGTGACGGCTCCGGACTGACCAACGTCAACGCGGCTCATTTCACCGGCGCCCTGCCAGACAGCGCGTTGACCGGCGCGTATTCCAATCCTGTGGCGTTCGGTAATTCCAGCAACAGCTTCTCCGGCAGCTTCAGTGGGGATGGCTCCAGCTTGACCGATCTCCTGGCCGCCCAGCTTACCGGCGCTTTGCCGGCCAATGTCCTGATGGGCATTTATCCGAATGCGGTCACATTCAATAATCCAACCAACGCCTTCGCGGGTTCATTCGCCGGCACGTTCAGCGGAGATGGTTCCGGCCTGACCAACGTGGATTTGGGTGGTACCCAGCCGCCGCCGGCCGTAACACCCGGTCTGACGATGGTTTGGATCAAGCCGGGCACTTTCGTCATGGGCAGCCCAACTGGCGAGGTGGATCACTTTGAGTATTATGAAGGGCCTCAAACGGTGGTTACACTCACGCGCGGCTTCTGGATGGGGCAGCATCTGGTCACGCAGGGCGAGTATGTAACCGTGGTGGGCTCCAACCCCAGTTTTTTCACAGGCGATTTGAATTTGCCCGTGGAAAGTGTCGCGTGGAGTGACGCCACCAACTACTGCGGTCTTTTGACACAAAGCGAACGCAACGCGGGACGGCTGCCGGCGAACTGGGTGTATCGTCTGCCCACGAACGCGGAATGGGAATATGCCTGCCGCGCCCTGACAACCACCCGCACTTATTGGGGCGATGACCCGGGCTACACGAACCTGGTCAACCAGGCCTGGTATAATGGGAACAGCAACGGCCAGACGCATCCGGTCGGACAGAAACCGGCCAACCCGTGGGGCTTGGCGGACATGGAGGGGAATCTCTGGGAGTGGTGCCAGGACTATTTCGAAGTATATCCAGGAGGAAGCGTCACGGATCCCCAGGGTCCGGCTTCATTTCCCGATGGACGCCGCGTGGGCCGTGGCGGCAGTTGGTACGACGATACAATCTGGTGCCGCTCTGCGGCGCGTTACGACTTTCTTGCGGACAATCCTTGGTACCCGGAAATGATGGGTTTCCGCGTTGTTTTGTCGCGAAGCCAGTAAACCGGATGCCTTGCGACGGAATGACAATCCCGTGAGAGCAATCTTTGGTCAATTTCAGGCGACAGCCGGCCCGATCGTTCGCAAAATCCAGCAGAAATTTTCGTTTTTCCTGGCTTCACTGTGTGATTTCTCAAACCAAACATATCAATCATTCGATGCACCGCACTAATACTCAAATATGAAAACAGCAATCGTTGGTTTAGGTTACGTCGGTCTGCCCCTGTCGCTTCAGTTCGCGCGCTCGGGTGTCACCGTCCTGGGACTGGATATTGACCAGGCAAAGGTTGAATCACTCAACCGGGGGCAGAGTTACATCAAGCACATCGAATCCTCCGCCATCGCGGAAATGCTCAAGGCGGGCACGTTTTCCGCCTCCACGGATTTCGGCCAAATCCGGGAGGTGAAAGCGGTCATCATCTGCGTGCCGACGCCATTGAACAAGAATCGCGAACCGGACATCTCCTACATCATCGAAACCGGCAAGGCCATCGCGCCGCACTTGCAGAAAGGCGCGCTCGTCGTGCTCGAATCCACCACCTACCCCGGCACCACGGACGAGGATTTGCGCGCCGTGCTGGAATCCGGATCGAAGATGGAGGCTGGCGTGGACTTTCACCTCGCCTTCTCGCCTGAACGCGAAGACCCCGGCAACCCGGACAGCAAAGTGGCCGTGATTCCCAAAGTGGTCGGCGGCTACACGCCGGCGTGTCTGGAAAAAGCCAAGGCGCTTTATTCGAAGGCGATCAAAACGTTGGTGCCCGTTTCCTCCTGCCGCGCCGCCGAGGCGACCAAGCTGCTCGAAAACACGTTCCGCAGCGTCAACATTGCCCTGGTGAACGAACTGAAGATGGTTTACAGCGCCATGGACATTGACGTGTGGGAGGTCATCAACGCTGCCAAAACCAAGCCGTTCGGTTTCATGCCGTTTTATCCTGGTCCCGGCCTCGGCGGACATTGCATCCCGATTGATCCGTTTTATCTCACGTGGAAAGCCCGCGAATACGGCCAGAACACCCGGTTCATCGAGCTGGCCGGTGAAGTGAACACGGCCATGCCCGAATACGTGGTGCATCGCACGGCGGAAGCCCTGAACGAAGACCGCAAATCCGTCAAAGGCAGCAAAATCTTGATCATCGGTCTGGCCTACAAAGCCGACGTGGATGACGAGCGCGAATCGCCGAGCTACGTGTTGATGGAGATGTTGAAGCATCGCGGCGCGCAGGTGGCCTACTATGATCCTTATGTGCCGGTCATCCGTCCCACGCGGGAACACCCGCATTGGGCGGGTGTCAAATCCGTTTCCTGGGACCGCAGAACAATTGAAAGCTATGACCTGGTTCTGATTGCGACGAAGCATAGCTGCATAAATTATCGCGAACTCGCGGATTGGTCCCGATGCATCGTCGACACGCGCAATGCGATGGCCGGGATTCGCCATGATTCCTGCCGGGTGTGGAAGGCCTAGCGGTGGCGGCTGAGGTTCCATCGGGGAATGGTCGTCGTGCATGGTGGACGCCCGCAATGCCATGGCCGCGGTGAACGCGAAACCCCGCCAGGTTTGGAAAGCCTGACTCGTTACAAAGAATGGCAGCCGAGCGGCTGCGTTTTGCCATGATTTTGTTGCTAGGATCAACCGGTTACGTGGGCCGGGCCTTCGTGACCGAATTGCGCCGTCGCGGGCACAGCTTCATCCCGCTCACGCGCAAGGCGATCAATTACGGGGATTTTACCGTCCTGTTCGATTATGTCCGGCGGGTGAAACCGCGGTTCATCATCAACGCGGCCGGGTACCGTGGCCGGCCGAATGTGGATGCGTGCGAAGACGTCCGGGAAGACACGTTGTTTGCCAACACGTTGCTGCCTCAGACCGTTGCCCGGGTCTGCTCCATGACCGATACGGCCTGGGGGCATGTCTCTTCCGGTTGCATTTATCGCGGGGCCAAAATGATTCTCAACGGCCGGACCCAGAACGTGGAGGGGGCGGAACTGCGGCGGTTGTTTGCCGAGCACCCGGAAGGAATTTGCGGCTATACTGAATGGGATGAACCTAACTTTGCCTTCCGCCACACGCCATGCAATTTTTACAGCGGAACCAAGGTGCTGGCGGAAGAGGCCATTCGCGGGCTGGGCAAGGTTTATATCTGGCGTCCGGGAATGCCATTCAACGAACGGAGCGAGCCGGGGAATTTCCTCTGGCGATTGCAAAACTACGCCAGGGTTTACGACGGCGTGAACTCGGTCTCGCACCTCGAAGACTTTGTCCGGGCCTGTCTGGACCTCTGGGAAATTCAGGCGCCGGTCGGAATTTATAATCTCACCAATCCCGGCGCGGTGGCGACACGGCAGGTGATCGAAATGATCCAGCGGATTCTCAAACCGAACCGCCGGTTTCAATTTTGGAAGGATGACGAGGAGTTTTATCTTCACGCCGCCAGGGCACTGCGTTCCAATTGCGTCCTCGATGTCTCAAAATTGCTGGCCACCGGTGTAAGAATCCGGCCCGTGGAAAAGGCCCTAGAGGATTCGCTGCGCCATTGGACCGTGTCGGTGGGCGAATTGGTCCATCATTAACCTTTCCTTGTTCTCCATTTGGAATATAAAGCAGCCCGAGCAACGCTAGATCATGAAATCAAAAAAAAACGTTCTTACGCATTTCAATGACAAAAACACCCGCGTCCTGATCCGGGCGTTGCTCGTGGGCTTCTTTGCGTTGGATCGCCAGGCCCAGGCCCAGTCCATCTTGGCGCCAGGACCCCAACCTCCCACGGAGACGCCGCCAGCCATGCAACAAGCCAATGAAATGGACGTCTTCGCCACCGTGCCCCAGACCGAGGCAGAGCCGCTGAAGTGGGGACCACTCACCTTGCGGCCGCATCCCTATTACCAGTTCCTGTACGCCGACGGGCTCCAGTCCGGCACTAATAATTCTGTCCATAGCGTCATCCAGACTGTTTCCGCAGGGGTCCTGCTCCAAATGGGCAGTCATTGGGCCTTGGATTATTCGCCCCTGTGGTCGTTCTATTCCAACCATGAATTCTCGAATGCCTTCGGGCAAACGGCCAGCCTGATGGGCGGAACCTCTTATAAAGATTGGGCCTTGGGGTTGAGCCAAAGTTACTCCGACACCTCTTCGCCCACGGCTGCGACCGCCAGCCAGACGCGTACAACTTCCTACGCTACCGCCCTCAATGGTTCATATGCCATGAACAGCAAAATGTCGCTCGACCTGACTTTAAATCAACAATTCGAGTCAGCGGACCAATTCTCGAGTTACAACGAATGGTCCACGCTGGATTGGCTGAATTATCAATTCTGGCCCCGGTTCAGCGCCGGCCTTGGCGTGGGTGGCGGCTACGTCGACGAGTCATCCAGCCCTGACATCACCTTCCAACAATTTCAGGGAAGGATCCTTTGGCGCGCTTCCGATAAAATCAGTCTTCAACTCGCTGGCGGAGTGAAAGTCCTCCAGTTCCTGAGTGGCGACGCCGCCCCCCTCGTCAATCCGATCTTCGGCGCCACCATCCAATACCAGCCCTTTGAGCAAACCCGGTTTTCCGTCACCGGTTCGCGGACCGTGTCGTCCTCCTATCTGCAGAATCAGGTTACGGAAAACATGGGGGTCACTGCCGACCTGAACCAGCGGTTATTGGGCAAGCTGTTTCTGGATTTAAGCGGCGGCTACCAGCTGGTCAAATATGTTTCCTCGGTGAACACTTCCAGCTCCAGCCGCCAGGACGATCTTTACACTTTCAACGCGCAGCTTAGCCGGGCTTTTCTAAAGCGCGGCACCATTGCGGTGCTCTACCAGCTCAGCGAGGACAACTCATCCCAGGCGGGTTACAGCTTTACCAGCCATCAGGTTGGGTTCCAGATCAGCTACACCTACTGAACCCCGGCCCGCCGGCCGGCTCAGAACCAGGTGAATTTCTCCGGCACGTAAATCGTGTCGCCCGGCTTCAGGTAAAACGGTGCGCCCGCCTTCCCGTCCATCACCCGCTTCAGGTTCAAGGTGAATTTTTGCACGTGATCCCCCTCCTGCCGGATCACCGCCACCGCCTTCAGGTTGGCCTTCGTGTAGTCAAATCCGCCCGCTTCCATGATGGCCTCAAATGCCGTCATCGGGTGGTCCGACATAATTCTTCCCGCCTTCAGCACCGAACCGGTTACATAAACCGGGAAAGTGGAACTCTGCACTTCCACCGTCACTTCCTTCGACAATAACTGGGTGGAGTAAAGGTCCACCAGATCCGCCTCCAGTAGCTTCGGTGTCTTGCCCGCCGCCTTCACCTCGCCGATCAAAGGCATCGAAATCATTCCGTCCCGCCGGACCGGCTCCGTTGTGTTCAGGTTTGCATTGGCCGGAAAGGAAATTTTCAACACGTCACCCTCCCGCAGAGTGATGATATCCGTGGCGTTGGTACCCCCTTGCAAGGCGGCCGGGGGCAGGGGAGGTTGAGTCTGGCAACCGGCAAACAGGGCCAGCGCTACAAGCCCCGGAGCAAGCTGCTTCAGCCCACGAACGATACGGCCGCTGGCTCCAACGATTTTAGCGATGAAATTTTTTGTCATAGTTAATTCCCTCGGTTCAGAATGATGCACCCTCTTTGAACAGGAAATCCCGGCCGCGTCAAGCCCAACTTGCCCCTCCGGCCGCAACCGGCAACACGTGCCCCCGGTTCGTAGCGGCGGGCATCCTGCCTGCCGTATCCGGCGGCATCCCTGCCGCCGGGCCCAGCTTCGGCGGTTCGTATGGTATAACCTGTGTTCTGTCCCTTCCAGGGAAGCGCCGTCATCCCGCCGGCTGGAGGCATTGGAACCGTGCTGCACCGCCATCTGGGACAAACAACTTCCAAACCTTTGGAGGCCTAGAATATTGACAAATTATTTATATTAATTCATTAATGTAGTAAAACATGGGACGTGAATTCAAAAATTGTCAAGGTTTCACCAAAAGATGGTTGGCTGATTTCCGGTGCTTCGACAAACTTTCTGCTTGTAAGGTGCAAAACAGCGCCGACCATGCATCAAACAAAAACGAAACGAAAAATGAAAAAATTAATCCTGATTACAGCATCATTCGGTTTTGCCGCCGCCCTCTCTGCTTCCGCGGCGGACGGAAAGACAAACTGGGATTCGCTCTGCGCCAAGTGCCACGGCGCGGATGGCAAGGGCCAGACCAAGATGGGCCAAAAGCTCGGGGTCAAAGACCTGACGGATGCCAAGGTTCAGGCGGAATTGAAGGATGATGCGGCCGCCAAGACAATCAAGGAAGGCAAGAAGGATGCCGATGGCAAAACCTTGATGAAGGCCTTTGACACCCTGTCCGACGAAGAGATCAAGGGCTTGGTCACCTTCGTGCGCGGTCTGAAATCGTAATGGTTTCATTCGGAGGTTTGCCGGGCGGTATGCCGGTACGCTGGGGCGGAGGAAGGGGTGGGGCGCCCTGCGGGATGATTCTGCTGCCGGTGGCGGAAGAACCGGGCCGAACGCCGTTCAACTATTTTGCTCCATGCGCCGATTTAAAATGCCGCCCCAAATTGTCCGGCTGGTTTTGTTGACGCTGGCGATTGTCGGCTCCTACCTGATTGCGCGCGCCTTTCTGACGCCGGCGTCTTTCGGGGAGCTGGGCTGGTATCGTAGTCAGGCGCTGGTCGAGTTGCGTTCGCGCACCCCGGTCTATGCGGGCAAGCAGTCGTGCGATGAATGTCATTCCGATGAACTGCAACAACTCGCCCAGTTCGAGCATAAAACCCTGTCCTGCGAAGCCTGTCACGGAGTGAGCCGCGAGCACGCGGACAAGCCCGATGTTTTGCCCGCCAAACCGGCCGACAACTTTTGCCTCCGCTGCCACGAAGCCAATCCTTCCCGGCCCAAGTGGTTCAAGCAAATTGTCGCCCAGGACCACTACCCCGGGAAATGCACCGAATGTCACAAGCCCCATCAACCCAGCCAGACCCCATGAAAACCCAATTCACCCGGCGCGGCGCATTAACGAGACTCGGCGGAGTCATCGCCGGTCTGTTCACCCTTTCCGCCGCGCGCGCGGCCAGGGCGGCGGTGCAAAAGGTGTTGGTTTCATCGGGCGCGCCCAAGGATTACGACCCCACGAAGCACAAGTGGCTCATGTGCATTGACGTCAACAAATGCATCGGCTGCGGGCTGTGCGTCGAGGCGTGCAAGAAAGAAAACGCCGTGCCGGAAGGCCCGTATTTCCGGACGTGGATCGAGCGCTACGTCATCCTCAAACCGGAACCCGGATCGGACCAGACTCGCGGCGAAACGCTGGTGGATTCCCCCAACGGCGGAATGCATGGCTTCCCCGAACTGCCCTTTCCGAACGGCAGAATCGAACATTCGTTTTTCGTGCCGAAGCTGTGCAACCTTTGCAAATTCTCGCCCTGCGTGCAGGTGTGTCCGGTCGGTGCGTCGTTTGACTCCCCGGACGGCGCCGTGCTCGTGGACCCGAAATATTGCATCGGCTGCGGCTTTTGCATCCAGGCCTGCCCCTACGGCTGCCGCTTTCTGAGTCCGGTCACCCACACCGCCGAGAAGTGTACGTTGTGCTATCACCGCATCACCCGCGGATTGAAACCGGCGTGCGTCGAAATCTGCCCGGCCCAGGCGCGCATTTTTGGCGATTTGAAAAACGCGGGGCCGGACGACCCCATCCGGAAATTTTACGAGAACAACCGGGTGCAGGTGCTCAAGCCGCATCTGGGCACGGAACCCCGCGTGCTCTACGCCGGCCTGGACAAGGAGGTCCGATAACATGACTGGCGAAATCACCAACCTGGTGGCGGGGGTCATGCCGAGATTTGAAGGCTACGTGTATCCCAACGAGGCCATCCCGCACCCGTTGTGGGGTTTTCTGATCGTGCTTTATCCGTACATCACCGGCCTCGTCGCGGGCGCCTTCATCATGGCGTCGCTGGTCCGGGTGTTCAAAGTCCAGGCGCTGGAACCGGTGTACCGCCTCGCCCTGCTGACTGCGCTGTCCTTTCTGCTCTGCGCCACACTGCCGCTGCTGTTCCATCTGGGCCATCCGGAACGCTGCTATGAAATCATGATGACCCCGCACTTCACGTCCCCGATGGCGATGTTCGGATTTGTTTATGCCTGGTATTTGATGGCGGTGCTGTTGCTGGAACTTTGGTTTGATTACCGCCATGACCTGGTGCGCTGGGCAAAAGTGACGCCGGGATTCCGGGGCTTCATCTACCGCGCTTTTACGGTGGGCGTGACCGATGAATCGCCGAAGGCTCTGGCGCTGGATGAAAAGCTGGGCTGGATTCTTTCGATCGTCGGCATCCCGTCGGCGTTCCTGCTGCACGGTTATGTTGGCTTCATCTTCGGTTCCATCAAGGCCAATCCCTGGTGGGGCAACGTGCTCATGCCGATTATTTTCATCCTGTCCGCCGTCGTTTCGGGCATCGCCCTCTGCGTGTTTGTCTATATGGTCCTGACCTGGACCCGGCGTCACACGGTGGACATGCGCTGCCTGGACACCATGGCCATGTTTTTGTTTTACGCGCTGGTGGTGGATGCCACCGTGGAAGGTCTGGACTGGCTCCATCGCGGCTTCGCGGCGGAGGAAGGCTTTTCCATGATGCAGATCATGATCCGAGAAAAACTCTTTTACACGCTGAATCTCGGCCAGGTTGCCATCGGCACGTTGCTGCCGCTATTGCTGCTCGGTTCGCTCCAGCTCCTGCGCCGGCGCGTGCCCGAACCGGTCCGCCGCCGCATGATTTTCGGCAGCGCGGCCATGATCCTGGTCGGCGTGCTGGCCATGCGCTGGAACGTCGTGATTGGCGGACAGCTTTTCTCCAAGAGCCTGCGCGGCGTGATGGGTTACAAGCTGGAATTCGCCGGCGTGGAAGGCTGGTTCATGGGGCTCATCCTGCTCAGCCTACCGTTCATCATCCTGACGGTGCTGGTAAAACTGTTCCTGTCGGAACGGCTGCCGTCTGGCGGGCACACACCGCCCCACAGCGTTACCTCGGACATTTGATGTCAAACCCCGGACATCGCCGTTCTTCGTGCTTGTATGCAATAATTCTTATACCACCTATGAAATCATCGCATGTTTAGCCCTTGTCATAACCGGCCTTGCCTCCTATCGTTGGTCTGCAAACAGGCAGCATCATTTGACCAACCATCACATTGTACCGATCAACAACCGCAACTGAAAATGCCTATGAAAAAACTGCTCGCAATCGGACTGACTGTGTTCGCGGCCTCCGCCGTGTCGGCTCTCGCCGCTGACGGCAAGGCCAGCTTCGAAAGCAACTGCGCCAAGTGCCACGGGACGGATGGCAAGGGCCAGACCAAGATGGGCCAGAAACTCGGCGCCAAGGATTACACCGATCCCAAGGTCCAGGACGCGTTGAAGGATGACGCCGCGTTCAAGGCCATCAAGGAAGGCGTGAAAGCCGACGATGGCAAGACCCTCATGAAACCGGCCGAAGGCCTGTCGGATGATGATATCAAGGCACTCGTCGCCTACATGCGGACGTTCAAGAAGTAAGTGCTCCTCCCGGCCGGGAAACCCGGCGGAGTGTCTGGCACTTTGGATTTTGTACTATAGCGGCGGTCTCTGACTGCCGATTGGGGTGTGGTATCGGCTGTCTTAGCTAGAGGTACGGTGAAGATCGCCAATGTCGTGCTGAGGACAGCGCCCACAATAGCTAACTGACCATCACCGGGTTCCGGCGATGGCCGATTGACCGATATGAGCACTGAAATTGCGGGGAAACCGCCTTACCGGCCATCCCTGTTGCGAAACTGGATGAGTTTGACCGGGCTGGTCGTGGTGATCGGCAGCCTGTTCTCGTTCTTCATGCTGCTCATGCTGGATGCGGTGGCGCACTTTTCCAACCCTTACATCAGCATCCTGACCTGGATGGTGACGCCCGGATTCCTGATTGGCGGGATGGTTCTGACCTTGATCGGGGTCTTGCGCGCGCGGCACCGGCGCGCGGAAAGCGCCACTTTCGCGGCCGCCGTGCAAATTGACCTTTCGCGCCCGCGCGATCGGCGCATCATGGGCGCCTTCCTTGCCGGCGCCGTGCTTTTTCTCTTTCTCTCGGCCGTGGGCAGTTATAACACCTTTGAATTTTCGGAGTCGGTACAGTTTTGCGGCGAAACCTGTCACGGCGTCATGAAGCCCGAACTGACGACCCACGACCACGGCCCGCACGCGCGCGTGGCCTGCGTCGCCTGCCACGTCGGACCGGGCGTGAACTGGTTTATCCGTTCAAAACTTTCCGGCACCTACCAGGTGTATTCCGTCCTGTTCAACAAATATCCGCGCCCCATCGGCACACCCATCAAAAACTTGCGGCCCGCCCGGGAAACCTGCGAGCAATGTCACTGGCCGCAGAAATTCTCCGGCAACCTCGACCGTACCTATAACTATTTCCAGGGTGACGCCTCCAATTCGCCGTATTCCATACGGCTCTCCATCAAAATCGGCGGGAGCGACCCGACCCGCGGCCCGGTCGGCGGCATTCACTGGCACATGATGGTCGGCAACCAGGTGGAATATATCGCCACCGACGTCGCCCGGCAGAAAATTCCCTGGGTGCGGATCACCGACTCGGAGGGCATCGTCACGGTTTATCGCGCGCCGAAATTCACCAATGACATCAGCCAGCTCGAAATTCGCAAGATGGACTGCATGGACTGCCACAATCGTCCGTCCCATCGTTATACCCCGCCTGACCAGGCGGTCAACCTGGCCATGGAACTCGGCCAGATTGACCGCACCATTCCTTGGATCAAGACCAACGCGGTTTATGTCCTGACCCGCCAATACGGCACCGACACCCAGGCGCGCGATGGCATTGCCACCGCGCTGGCCGGACGTTACCCCAATGACCCGCGCATCCGGCAGGTCATCCCGGTGGTGCAACAGATTTACCGGGATAATTTCTTTCCCGAAATGAAGGCCAACTGGAGTGTTTATCCGGACAACCTCGGCCACATGCTCTGGCCCGGCTGTTTCCGCTGCCACGACGGCAATCACAAGACCGACGCGGGCAAAACCATCAAGGCCAACGACTGCAACGCCTGCCACACCATCCTCGCGCAGGGCAGCGGCGCCGAATTGCAGCAAATGACCCCGGGCGGTCAGCCTTTCAAACACGTTGGTGGAGATTATGACCTTTCCTGTTCAGAATGTCACACGGGCGGCCCGTAGGCTGCCGGCGCTCATCGCCGGCGTCCTGCTCTGCCTGCCGTTCGCATCGCCAGCTCCGGCGGCCACCAATGCCGTGCCCAAGCTGGCGAACTCGGACTGCCTTGACTGCCACTTGGACCCGGCCACGACCCGCAAGGTGGACGGGAAAATCGTTCCGCTGCTTTTCCCAACCAATGCCTTTCAGAAATCCGTCCATTCCATGCTCGATTGCACGGACTGCCACACCGGCATCAAGGACTTGGTGCATCCGAGCAACCTGCCGCCGCCCGACTGCTCCGGCTGCCATGAAAAAGAAACGAAAGATTACGCCACGAGCATTCACGGCCTGAGCCACAAGCTCGGAGCTTCCGGCGCCGCCAATTGTTGGGATTGTCACGGCTCGCATGGCATTCTGTCAGCGAAGGATCCAGCGTCTCCCGTTTACAAACTGAACCTTCCGCAAACTTGCGCCAAGTGCCACAGCAATCCGGGGCTGACGAAGGAATACCAGATGAAGCTTCCGGAGGCCGCGTCGCAATACATGGAAAGCATCCATGGCCGCGCGCTCCTGAAGATGGGTTTGATCGTCGCGCCGTCCTGCAACGACTGCCACGGCGTGCATGACATCAAGCGCGAGGTGGACCGCGATTCGCCCATCAACCACGCCAATGTCGCCACCACCTGCGGCAAGTGCCACGTCGGCATCGAGGAAACCTACCTCAAGAGCGTCCACGGCCGACTGCTGGCCAGGGGCGACGCGCGCGGCCCGGTATGCACGGACTGCCATACGGCGCACGAGATTGAGAAGCCGTCGGGGAACAATTTCAAGGCCCTCAGCGACGCGCGTTGCGGCAAGTGCCACGAGGACCGGCTGGCGCACTATCGCGACACCTACCACGGCAAGGCCATGGCGCTTGGCAAGGCGAACTCGGCCCCGGCCGTGGCCGCCTGCTACGACTGCCACGGTCATCACGACGTGCTGCCGCCGTCCAACCCGGCGTCACACCTGTCGAAAACCAACATCCTCGCCACCTGCCAGCAATGTCATCCGGGCGCCACCATCGGTTTCACCGAATTCAAGCCGCACGCCAATCCGCTGGACGCGAAACATTATCCGCTGCTCCACGTTGTTTTCCTGGCCATGACCGGCCTGCTGCTGGGCACGTTCGCCTTCTTCGGCTTCCACACGCTTTTGTGGCTGGTCCGCGCCGTCTGGCTGTTCTTGCACGACTCGAAAAAATTCCGCGAAGCCAAGATCAAGACCCAGGTGGACGACGAATGGTTCACGCGCTTCGTGCCGTTCGAGCGGTTCCTGCATTTCCTTGTCGTCACCAGCTTCCTGCTGCTGGTCATCACCGGCATGCCGCTCAAGTTTTATTACACGAGCTGGGCGAAGGCGATCTTCGCCATCCTTGGCGGCGCGGACACGGCGCGCATACTGCACCGGTTCGGCGCGCTGGTCACCTTCCTTTACTTCGGGCTGCATGTCTCGTCGCTCATCGGCCGGGCGTGGAAGGGCCGGGGAAACCTCCGCAATCCGGTGGACGGCAAATTCTATTTCAAACGGCTGTGGCGCGTGTTGTTCGGGCCGGACTCGATGATGCCCACGTGGCAGGACTGGAAGGATTTCGTGGCGCACAACAAATGGTTCTTCGGCAAAGGCCCGAAACCGCAGTTCGACCGCTGGACTTACTGGGAGAAATTCGACTACTTCGCCGTGTTCTGGGGCGTGGCCATCATCGGCGCCTCGGGGCTGGTCATGTGGTTCCCGGAATTTTTCACCCGTTTCCTGCCGGGCTGGATCATCAACGTGGCGCTGATCATCCATTCGGACGAGGCGCTGCTCGCCGCCGGCTTCATTTTCTCCATCCATTTCTTCAACACGCATTTCCGCATTGAGAAATTCCCGATGGACACCGTCATCTTCTCCGGCCGCGTTTCCAGGGGCGAGCTGCTCCACGAGCGCAAACGCTGGTACGACCGCATGGTGACGGAGGGCAAGCTGGACCAGCACCGCGTGCGGGATGAATGGCTGCGCTGGCGGAACATTGCGCGGACGTTCGGCTATTTCTTCTTTGGCCTGGGCGTCTTCCTGCTGCTGCTCATCATCTACGCCATGCTCTCCCGCTTGGCGCATTGAGCGCGGAGTGCGCGGTGCGAAGATGTCATCGTGAGTGCCACTCGAAACCATCCGTAAACATCTCCATCTCGCTATCGCTACGGAGGTGATAGAACTCTTCCACTATCTGCATACCTAGCTGGACAAGGTTTCCATCCTGCACGCGCACGTATCGAACGCCGTTTCCGTCTCGCTCCAAGACCGTGTAATGTCGTTCCTCGATAAAGGTAACATAACCAAATAACTCCTGCTGCGGCTCAACAGAAATAAAACCACGCAGGCAATCAGAATGGTAATAATGGTGAATGCTTTCACGAGACCTAAAAGCCATCCAGCCAAACCGCGGTTTGGCCTCAGGCGGGAAGCAATCCGGTTGCTTTCCTTGTCATAGGGTTAAAATAAGCCGGGAGGCGAAACAAAGGCAAGGAACCGTTTTCTGTAGCGCAGGTTGGCAACCTGCTGTATCCGCCGACTGGCAGTCGGCAGATCGTCAGATCCTCGAAACGGCGGCGGATTGCCAATCCGCGATACGGCAGACTGCCAGTCTGCGCTACTGGGGTTGCGGCTCCGACGCGTCATGTTCATTCGTGGTTTAATGCGTAACAAAAAAAGGCCATTCGCCGTCAAACCGCGTTGATTCATCCCGGGCATTCCCGTTGATATTTGAAGGTGATGGCTGCCTTCGGAATGCGATTTCTGTCCGCCTGCACCCTGGCCATGGCAATCACCCTGCCGGCCCGGGCTGGATTGAAGAACAGCATCCGCTGGAAAAACCAACGGACGCAACATTGAACATTCAACCTCCAACTCCGAATGCCGAATAAAAGCTGCCGAAATCCGAGATCCGATATGCGAGATGCAAGACCCGAATTAGGCCGCAAAGACGAGGTAAATCCTGAAGCGGCGAAAAAGAGTTGTCATTTTTGACGGTCTTGTAGAAAAATGTCCCATGCACACCAATTATCTGGCTTGGGTTATCACCTTCACCTCCCAAACGGTGATTCTCTTCGCAGTGGTTTTTATCCTGATCAAGCTTCAAAAGCTCGACCAACATGACAGATTTCATTTTCTGAAGGTGTTGGGGGTGTGCGCGCTCGCGAGCGGCCTCGACATGATTCCCTATTTCGGCCATTACATTTCCGTTTCCGCCCTGCTGCTGGGGATCAAACTGGTCACCGGCTCGCCTTATGCCGACGTGCTTTTCACCGTCGGTATTTCCTACGCGCTCATGTTTGTTGTGAACCTTTTCATTTTCGCATCGCTCATCGGCGATTTGCGGCCGTCCGCCAGAGATGCCGGAGCACCCGCGCGATATGGAAGCACTCCCCGGGAGCAGATCGTCGATACGGAACCTGAAGCGGCTGACGAAACCAACCCACCGGCCTCCGCGGTGGCCTCCAATCCGGTGCCCCAGATTTCGGCAAAGCCGGCGCCGGCGGGTGTCACTCGCTATTCCATCAAAGGCCTCAGCCGCAACGGCGCCAAATCGGTGGTGACCATTGACACCGGAACGAAGGCTTACACTCTTTTTCTCGGGGATACCCTGAGCATGCAAACCCCCGACGGCACCAGCCGCGTGCGGTTTGAAAATCTGGACGCGGACTGGGTCACGCTGAACATTGACGGGAAACCGGTGAAATTATCGGCCCACTGAACCGCGAGACCCGGACTGCACAAATTCCGACAGATCGCGAGCCGGTTGCCACGAGTTATTTTGGGCAGGGGCGCATCGCCGGGGCGTCGCCATCGTGCCACTACCAATCACCGATCGGGATAAAATCGATGACGCCTGGCAATTTTTTCCTGGTATGGGCGCTTTTCCATTTTCCATCTGTGTCCAAATACCCCAAACAACTTGCCCCCTGGCATTGCACGATGACACGTCTATGAATCGGATTTAAAAGCTCGTTTCGCTTGTTTTTTGCTGATTGTGGTATAATGGATTTTCCCAAACATCAGGTGAGAACTTTCATCTCACCAACCATCTATTGCCAAATGGTAGGCGGAATTCGGTTATGCTCTTCTTTAAAACTTTGGTGTTTAGCCTTTGGAGCAGAGCGGCCTGACGCGCGGGCTTTACGCCCTTTTACGCGGCTTTTCTTTTCTGACATTCGATGTTGGGCGTTGGATGTTCGACGTTCAATGTTCCCCGTCTTCCTGACCCTCAGCCGCACCCCGAATGCCTTCGGGGCTCAATTTTCAACCATCAACTAATTTATTGCCACCCGTCACACGCCCGCCCACACTCGCCGCCACCATGTTTTCCGGGTTACAGCAAAGGCTGAAGGCTAAAGTCTAAGGGCTAAAGTTATAAGGGAAAGGACACCACCATGAAAACTATCTGCAACCAAAATCTCCTCGCCGCCGCGATCGGTGCGCTGGCTTTGATGACCGCCCCGGCGCAGACCGCGCCGAAAATGAAGATGACCACGGACATTCCGCCGGCCATCACCACGCCGGGCACGGTCGAAACGCGGCTCGGCACGTTGCATTTCACCGACGGTTTCCCCGACGACGCCACCGTCGGGAAGCTCTATGACAACCTCGACTTCCAGCGTGGTGTGCAGGCATTTCTCAACACCATTCAAGGCGCATCGCTCTATGCCGTCCGCGAGGGCTATCGCAGCCAGGGCGCGACCAACAACCAGACCGTGCTCATCACGGAAACATTCATGGACTCGAAATTGTTGTTCCTCACGCCGAGCACCGAGTCCATCTATAATCTCATGTGGCTGGACTTGAAGGACGGCCCGCTGGTCATCGAGATGCCGCCCGACATTGTCGGCATCATCGACGACTTCTGGTTCAACTATGTCGGCGACCTGGGCTTTGCCGGTCCGGACCGGGGCAAGGGCGGAAAATTCCTGCTGCTGCCGCCCGGCTACACGGGCGAGGCGCCGGAAGGCTACTTTGTCATGCGCTCGAAGACCTACGGCAATGGTTTCTTCTGGTGCGGCGCCCTGGTCAATGGCGACCCTAAGCCCGGGATCGAGGCCACGAAGAAAATCGCGAAGGTCTATCTGCTCGCACAGGCCAAAAACCCGCCGCCGATGAAATTCATCAATGTCTCCGGCAAGGCATTCAACACCGTTCCCGCGAACGATTTCACCTTCTTCGAGCAGGTGAACGGCGTCGTGCAGGAGGAGCCGAATGACGCGCTCGACCCGTTAACGCTGGGTCTGCTCGCGTCCATCGGCATTGAGAAGGGCGGGGCGTTCGCGCCTGATGTGCGCATGCGGAAAATCCTCACCGAAGCTGCGGCCGTGGGCAACGCCACCGCGCGGGCGATCCTGTTCCGTACCCGGATGAAGGAAGCGGAGATTTATCCGCACAGCGCGTGGCGGGAAGGGTTCATCGGCGGCAGCTACAAATTTCTGGATCATGCCGGCGTGCTGAATCTGGATGCCCGCACCTTTTTCTTCTACTACGCCACGGGCATCACCCCCGCGATGGCCTCCCGGATGGTCGGCTTCGGCTCGCAATACGCCCTAGCCTTCACGGATTCCGAAGGCAAGCCGCTGGACGGCGGCAAGACCTACCAGCTGCATCTGCCGCCCAACATCCCGGCGAAAAATACCTGGTCGCTCATCGTGTATGACAACCAGACGCGCTCGGAACTTCAGACCGACCAGCCGTTCCCGGTCATCAGCAGCCAACGGAAAGGCATCGTCATCAATCCCGACACATCGGTGGACATCTGGTTCGGCCCGGCGGCGCCGGCGGGCCATGAATCGAACTGGTTGCAGACCGTTCCCGGCAAAGGCTGGAACACCATCTTCCGCATCAACGGTGCGCTGGAGCCATGGTTTGACAAGACCTGGAAACCCGGAGAAATCGAGCCGGTGAAGTGAAGAATCCGTGCCCGGAAAAGCAAAAGCCACGTTTCCATAGCATTTGTTTAAGCGAGCCCGTGTGGAGGGGTTCCAAAAACAAAATGAAATGTAATATTATGGTTTCTTCGAACGCGCGGTTTCTTCAGCTTGCTTGGCGGAAAGCAGTTTCACGGCTTGCGTGATTCGCTTGGCTCTGGTCTCCGGCCGTTTGGCCTAGCCAATCCATTTGACATATTCCCGCCGGTGCGGACCCTTGCAACCGGAGAAAAATTCATCCAGCCCGCCGGCTTTCAGGGCATCGGCAAAATCCTTGGGCGTATCGTCCATACCAGCTTTTTTAACCACAAAGTCGCGAAGGACACAAAGGGGAGGTTTTTCTCTGTGCCCTCTGCGACCTCCTGTTGGCATCAGCTTTGGAAAATATCCCGAAACGGTCCGTTTCATCTTGGTGCCTTCGTGGTTGCCGATCGGGGGTCGGTGATGGGAATTGACCTGGCGGGCGGGTTTGCGGATTCTACGCGCAACGCAGGGCAATCCCTGCATCTGGCAAACATATGAAATCATTTTTTATCCTGACGCTCGCGCTCGGCCTGGTCGCCGGTTGTGGCGCCAAAAACGACAAGGCATCCATGCAAACAAATCCCAGCGCGAATTCCGACCCCGGCGCCGCCTTTCTCGCGGCGAACGCCAAAAAGGACGGTGTCACCACCACGGCCAGCGGACTGCAATACAAGGTCATCAAGTCCGGCATGGGCGAAATTCCCAAGCTGGCCGATACCGTCAAGGTGCATTACCAGGGCACGTTGATTGACGGGACGATTTTTGACAGTTCGATCCAACGCGGCCAGCCCATCAGTTTTCCGGTCGGCGGCGTCATCGCGGGATGGACCGAGGCTTTGCAACTGATGAAGGTCGGCGACAAATGGCAGTTGTTCATCCCAGCCAAACTGGCCTACGGCGAACAGAGTCCCACCCCGGCGATTCCGCCCAACAGCGTATTGATCTTCGAGGTGGAATTGCTCGGCGTTGAGAAGTGACCGCGTAAAGCTGCGCCACGCGGCTTTGGCAGAGACGGGTTCCTTTGGAACCGAAAGGCTGCTCAAAATTGAGATGCGCCACGCAGCAGGCAGCGCTGCCTCTTCCGTTTCAGCCTTTAATATTTCGGACAGACTAATCCGTCCCTAACCGGGCGCAATCCACCCCTCAAATTCCCAAATTGGCCACTTATTCAATGCATTTTGGCCCGTTTCTGTTAAATATATGCACCATGGCAACTGAAGTATCGAATCGATAAAAACGCTTCTAAAATGAACGCGTCTCCCATGGTCACCGAATTGGAACTGCCGGAGGTTTCCCGGCTCGACCGGCAAACCATCAGTCGGGCGGGCAGGGACATGACTCAAACCAAACCGAAGCGCTCCCTCTACATCCTTTTCATTGATGACGACCCGCACATCCGGGAATTCATGACGGTTTGTCTCGCGCAATTCGAGCATCGGGTGACGGCTGCCTCCGGCGGAAAACATGGGTTGGAAATGTTCCGCACCGCCATGCTGAAACACCAGCCTTACGAGATGGTCATCACCGATTTGGGCATGCCGGAGGTTGATGGCCGCGTTGTGGCCCGGACGATCAGGGCGAAGTCCCCCAACACGCCCATCATCATGATGACGGGATGGGGTGTGATGATGAAGGAAGACGGAGAAACGGTTCCGGACGTGGACGTCGTGGTCAACAAACCGCCGCGCATGCACGAACTGAACGATCTGCTGCTCCGGATGGCAAAGCCGGCGTAAAACAGGCTCCCGTACTCACTATGCTTCGACGCGGCAAGGACCGAGGATGACAAAACTTTGTCCCACGTGGGACAAAGTTTTGTGAAAGACTTAACGCTGAAATTCCAGCCATCTAAGGCTGCTTCGGTCAAAAGAGCCGGGGCGAAAACTTGTAATCCCTTGCCAGAAGTTCGCGAACGATTTCCACTGACCATTCTTCCGCAATCTTTCCGTCATCCACGTCCCGGGCCAGATCCCTTAGCGGCATAAAAGTGCTGCTCAAAGCGGTGCCCCGCCCGTCGAAAAATTCCCCACCACTCAAAGCGATGGCAGCGTCGTCGGTTTTTGTCTTCCATTCGTAAACGATGGCCACGCGCTTTTGAGTTCCTTCGCCACCGCGTCCGGAACAAACAGCTCCCCGCAGTTTTAGTTCGTGAGGCTCAAGGCCAAGGCGCAATTCCTCCTGAATTTCTCTCAAGGCGCATTGCAATACCGAGTCTCCGCCGGATTCATCTTCCTTTCGCACGGGTCCGCCGGTCCAGATGACAATCCTATCGTTCAGAGGGTTTTGACCGGTCCGTTCTTTCCGGCGAAGGCGCAACACCCGGCCACTTTTATTGCGGACGACAACCACGGGAAGTGCCTGAATCCGGGTTTTATCCGCCTCCACCTCTTCCCGGGGCTTGAAGTTGCCTGATTTGACAAACAAACCGGCCAGGAGGGCGGCTTCCGAAGAATTCAAACACCTCCGGCCGGCAAACGTCCGGATGACGTCCTCCTCCGGCAAGGTGAGAACATCCTCACCAAGATGTTCCTCGATAACATTCAGCGCCAGATTCATCACGGCTTCGGCAATTTGCTTGGCGCCACCCCTTCGTTCGGCCGAGGTGTCAATTTCGAAAATCCGGAATTCGTTCTTCAAACTTTGGGCTGTCTTTCGGGTCGTGTTTAACATCCGGGCCAGAACCTTTTTATTGATAATCGCGCCTTCCTGGCGCTCGACCGGCAGAAGTCCCCTTTCCCGTTGCATCGCATCTTCGGGTGATGCCGTCATTACGAATACCGCCGAGATGCGCCGGCGCCAATCCGCCATCCTCAAAAAACTTTCGATCATCTTGCGTTCGTTCGGGCGGATCCGCGCCAGATGCTCCATCAATCTGAGCCAGCAAAGGGCATCAAACAGGCCCCGGTCCACAATCAATATATCCGGGCCGTCAACTCCCGGCGGGTTTTGTGTTCTTTCCAGAATTTGCGCCAGCGTTGTGCAGGCTGCGTAAAGCGGTGCCATGCGTCCAGCCGCCCAGGCATTGGAATTTGAGCGCGCCTGGTCCCGGAACGGGCACAGGGAATTTCGTTCACTGACGATTTCGACCCGGAATCCGCACCTCGTCAGGAAAGCTTGAAGCGCGTTTGCCGTGGATGTTTTGCCGGCTTGGGGAAGTCCGGCAAATTCAAATAGGACCGGTTTGCGAGCGCCGCGGAAACGTTCAGCGGCGTCCTCTGCGCGAATCTGTAATTCCGTTTTCATTGGGGAATGCCTTGTGCTGATCAGCCTGACGAATTAAATCCGGAATGTCAATGGACGGATCGTTCTGGAGCATTGACAAAATTCATGCGTGCCAACATTGTGCGGGCATGAAAAGGACATTGTGCTTCGTTTCTTTGGTGGCTTGGCTCACCGGCGGCTGTGCGTGGTATAACATCCAGCCCATCTCCGCGGATTCACTCAGCGGCTGGGGCAAAACCAACTGCCTGCCGGAGGGATATGTTTTCTACCAGCCGGAACTGTATTTCTCGGCGACCATCGTGACGGAGTCCACCGGCTCAACCAACAAACAAAATGTCACGGTAACGCCCATCTGGTTGCCGAATTATCAAAAGCCCTACCGGGTGACGACCCACAATATTCTGGCCAAGGCGGATTTCACCTTCAACTTCGAGAATGGCTGGAAGCTGACTTCGATTGCAGACAAGGGAGACAATTCCACCGTGGCCAATACTTTGGCCAGCCAGTTGACTACCGTGTTGAAAACGGCGGAAGGACTGAAGGGGACCAACCCACAGCAGCCTGCCAAAACGCGGGTCATCCTTTATCGCCCGAAATTCAACAAAAATGGATACTTCAACGGCTTCGAGCCGGTGGATGTGCCCATACCCGAATAATTGCCCGGTCTGCGCATTCGACCAATTCACCCGCTGCGGATTGAAGGCAATCCGCGGTCCGCCTCAAATGAGGATGCTGCCGGGAAATCAAAATCAACCCTGCGATTGGATTCCATTGCCAAAATCGCGGGGTTAGTCTAAAAATTGGCAACCAGCATGAATACATTTCTCAAACATTCGATTATGATCGCCCTGGTTGTGGCCAATGGCCAGAGCTTCGCGCAAACCGCCAACGAATCGTCCCAAAATCCCGCCGGGTTGAACCAGGCGGCGGCGCCGGAAAAACTCGCGGACGGCATCGTCATTCCTCTCAAGGACACTTTCCTGAAAGTGCAAGTCTATGGCGACAATGTGGTGCGCATCGCGTGCGCGAAGGACCGCGCGTTCTTCGCCCGCCAGAGCGTGATCACGGAACCGAAGCGGTCCGTCAAAACCGACTGGTCGTTTAAGACCGAAAATGGCGAGGCCATCCTTTCCACCGCCAAAATCCAGGTTCATGTGAATTTGGCGACCAGCGTGGTTTCATTTTTCGATGCCAAGGGCCAACCCATTCTCGCCGAAAAGGCCGATGGCCGGACCATAACGCCCGCCGAAGTGCAGGGCGAAAAGACGTTCCACGTGCGCCAGCAGTGGGAACCGAACGCCGACGAATCGCTTTACGGCCTCGGCCAGCGGCAGATCGGCATCATTAACATCAAAGGCTGGGACCTTGATTTGTGGCAGCACAACACGCACGTCGTCGTGCCGTTCCTCGTGTCGAGCCGCGGTTACGGCGTGCTGTGGGACAATCTATCATTTACGCGCTTCGGCGACCTGCGCGAATTTGAACCCATCCCCACCAATTGTCTGATTGACGCCTCCAACCAGCCCGGCGGCCTCACGACCGGTACGTTCACCACGACCAATTCCGACCAGTTGGAAGACTTGCACGCGACCAGCGATATCTCCTTCGTCTCAAAAAATCGCACGCATGTCTGGCATCGCTGGGAAGGCGAAATCGTTCCGCCCACCACCGGTGATTATCAATTCAAGACCTACTCGAATGGCCGCATCAAAATGTGGCTGGACGGAAAGGTTGTCATCGAACACTGGCGGCAGGGTTGGCTGACGGAAACCGATCAAATTAAAATTCGGCTGGAAGCCGGGCGCCATTATGCCATCAAACTCGAATATGGCGGCGACGAAGCGAACACGATGCAGTTGACCTGGAAAACACCCGACCCGGACCAGAACACCTCCTTGTGGTCCGAGGTCGCCGACGGCGAGGATTATTATTTCGTTTATGGGCCGGCGCTGGATCAGGTCATCGCCGGTTTCCGCCAGTTGACCGGCCAGGCTTCGTTGATGCCGGAGTGGGTGTTCGGCCTGTGGCAGTCGCGCCAGCGTTACGAAACCGCCCAGCAAAGTCTCGACGTCGTCAAAGAATACCGCCGCCGCGCCATCCCGTTCGACAATATCGTGCAGGATTGGCAATACTGGCAGCGCAACGCCTGGGGGTCCCACGCGTTTGATACCAATCGCTTCCCGGATCCGGTCGGCTGGCTCAAAGCCCTGCATGCGCTGCACGCGCACGTCATGATTTCTGTTTGGGGCAAATTCTACACCGGCACGGCCAATTTCGACGCGATGCAGAAGGCCGGTTTTCTTTACCAGCAAAATCTCAAGGAAGGAATCCAGGACTGGATTGACTTCCCTTACACGTTCTACGACGCGTTCAATCCCGCCGCGCGCAAACTTTTCTGGTCGCAGATGAAGATCGGGCTGTTCAGCAAAGGCATTGACGCCTGGTGGATGGACGCCACCGAACCCGACCTGACGCCTTCGCCACCCACGCTTGAAGGGCAGCGCACGCACGTGAATCCGACAGCGATGGGCACGGGGTCGCGGGTGATGAATGGTTACGCCCTGATGAACAGCCGGGGAGTCTATGAAGGACAGCGCAGTGTCGCGCCCAACCAGCGCGTCTTCATCCTGACGCGCTCGGGTTTCGCCGGCACTCAGCGTTACGCCACGGCCACCTGGTCCGGCGACGTTTCTTCGACCTGGACGGCATTGGCCAAGCAGATTCCCGCCGGCCTGGGCTTCTGCCTCTCCGGCGTGCCATATTGGACCACGGACAGCGGCGGTTACACGATGGAAGCGCGGTTCTCGGCAGACAGCCCGAAGTCGGAGGACTTTCAGGAGTGGTGCGAGCTGAACGCGCGCTGGTTCCAGTTTGCCACCTTCTGCCCGTTGACGCGCTTGCACGGCGAATTGAAACCGCGTGAACCGTGGACCTTCGGCGGCGACTCGCATCCGGCCTATCAAACCATTGTCAAATTTGACAATTTACGCTACCGGATGCTGCCTTACATCTATTCGCTCGCCGGCGGGGTGACCCAGGACGGCGGCACGATGATGCGGCCATTGGTCATGGACTTCCAAAACGACGTGAAGGCCCGGGACATCACCGACGAATATATGTTTGGCCCGGCGTTCCTCGTCTCGCCCGTCACCACTTACCAGGCGCGGAGCCGCAGTGTTTATCTGCCGCCCACGAGCGGCAACTGGTACGATTTCTGGACTGGCGCGTACACCGAAAGCGGACAAACGATTGACGCCCCGGCGCCCTACGATGCGTTGCCGCTGTTCATCCGCGCCGGGTCCATCATTCCGTTCGGTCCGGAACTGCAATATACCGGCGAGAAACCCGCCGACCCGGTCACGCTTTATGTTTATGCCGGCGCTGACGGCGCGTTCACGCTCTACGAGGATGACGGTCTGACCTACGGCTACGAGAAAGGCGCCTTCGCGCGCATTCCGATTGGTTGGGACGACGTCACCAGGACGCTGACCATCGGCAAACGCGCCGGCAAGTTCCCCGGCATGCTGGACAAACGCACCTTCAACGTCGTGCTGGTCACCAAGGACAAGCCGGCCGGTTTTTCATTCACCCCCAAGGCGGATCAAACCATCACTTATCGCGGCAAAGAGATGAAGCTCACGTTCAAGTGATTGATCCTGATTCAGTGCATTTTTTTCCGGAACGAGAACATGACATCCATCATCAGCAACTCCTGTCGTCTGCCAGGCGCCTTCAGCCTGGTTTTGTTGGGATTCGCAACTGTTTTCGGAACCCTGCGCGCCGAAGATCGCCCGCTCTATCAGGACGCCGGCCAGCCGATGGAGAAACGCGCCGAAGACCTGCTCGGCCGCATGACGCTGGAAGAAAAAATCTCACAGGTCCACGGCGATTCCAAGTTCACCACCCCCGCGATCCCGCGGCTGGGCATTCCGGTCCGCTGGCTTACCGATGGTCCGCAAGGCGTGCGCGAAGACGTTGGCCCCTACAACTGGAGGTCTGCCGGACACACGGACGATTATGCCACCTACATGCCGTCCTTGTGCGCCCTGGGTTCGACGTGGAACCTCGACCTGGCCACCGCCTACGGCAATGTGCTGGGCCAGGAAACCCGGAAACGCGGCAAGGACATCATTCTCGGTCCGATTGCAGACATCGTGCGCACGCCGCTGTGCGGCCGGGTCTATGAGTACTTCGGCGAGGATCCGTTCCTGAACGCGCGCATGTCGGTGAACTACATCCGGGGCGTGCAAACCAACGACGTGTCGGCGTGCGTGAAACATTTTGCCGGCAACAATCAGGAACTGGGCCGGGCCGTGATTGACATGGACATGGATGCGCGCACGTTGCGGGAAATCTACCTGCCGCCGTTCGAGGCGTCCGTCAAGGAGGCCGGCGTGTGGACGGTGATGGGCGCCTACACCAAATTCCGCGGCGAGCACTGCGCCTACAGCGATTATCTGATTAACAAAATCCTCAAGGGCGAATTTGGTTTCCAAGGGCTGGTCATGTCGGATTGGGGCGGCACCTACACCACCCGTGAAGCCGTCCTCGGCGGGCTGGACCTGGAGATGGGTACGCTGATTCCCGGCACGGAAAAAGAACAGCCGATCGACGATTACTACCTGGCCCGGCCGTTTCTCGAAGGCATCCGCAATGGGGAGTATCCCGTGTCGCTCCTGGATGACAAGGTGCGGCGCAGTCTGCGCGTCATGTTCGCCACACACGCTTTTGACGCCGACATGCGCAAACCCGGAGCGCTCAATACCCCGGCGCACCAGGCCACCGCCCAGCGCATCGCCGAGGAATCCATGGTGCTGCTGAAGAACGCGGGCGCCGCGCTGCCGCTGAATGTTTCCAACCTTACGTCCCTGGCGGTGATAGGCGATAATGCCGTTCGCCGCCATGCCACCGGCCTCTTTGGCGCCGGAGTCAAGACCATGCACGAAATCACGCCGTTGGAAGGCATCGTGCAACGCGCCGGAGATAAAGTGAACATCACCTACTCGGCCGGCTACAGCAAGGCGGGCGCCACCAACCTGGTCGAACGCGCCAGCCTGATCGAACACGCCGTCGCCGCCGCCAAACAGGCCGATGTCGCCGTCATCATTGCCGGTTTGAACCACTCGCGTTATCTGGACGACGAAGGTTGGGACCGCAAAGACCTGCGGTTGCCTTACGGACAGGACGACCTGATTCAGCAGGTGGTCAAGGCCAACCCGCGGACGATTGTGGTTTTGATTGCGGGACCCGCCATCGAAATGGACCCGTGGCTGGCGCAGGTTCCGGCGATCCTGCAGGCGTGGTATCCGGGAATGGAAGGCGGCACGGCGCTCGCCCGCGTCCTGTTCGGCGACGTGAACCCGTCGGGCAAGCTGACCTGCACGTATCCGAAACAGCTCATGGATTCACCGGCGCACGCGCTCGGAACGTATCCCGGCACGAACGGCACGCTGTTCTACAAGGAAGGCCTGCTGGTCGGCTACCGCTGGTACGATGCGAAAGACATTGAGCCGGAATTCCCGTTCGGATTCGGTTTGAGCTACACCACGTTTGAATATTCCAACCTGAAAATTGTTCCCGGCCAGGACACCAACGGTCCGGTAGTGACAGCCGAGTTCGAAATTGCCAACACCGGGCAGCGCGCGGGCGCCGAGGTGGCGGAACTTTACGTGCATCAGGAAAAACCCGCGCTGCCGCGTCCACCGAAGGAACTGAAAGGCTTCAAAAAGATTTCCCTGAAACCGGGCGAAAAAAAGACCGTCTCCATCCCGCTCGATCAACGCGCCTTCGCCTACTACGACCCGGCGAAAACCGGCTGGGTCTCCGAAGCCGGCGACTTTAAGATTTTGGTGGGCAGTTCATCGCACGACATCCGTTTGCAGGACACCTTCCACCTGGCCCAAACCACGGTGGAGAAATGAATTAAATTCGCCTCGGCTCAAGCCAGACTGCCGATGCGCCTAAGCTGAAGGAACGGCTCGCCCAAAATGCGGGACTGGGCCAGATCCACTTCGAATTCCGCCACCCAGTCGTTGGCTTCCTCCGGGTCAACGAGCATCTGCTGGACGCGCCAGCTTTTCTTGTCTTCGGAAGGAACGATGTAGGTGTGCCGTGTGTTTCGCGCGTTCGGGTCGAGGCAGATGCGCTCGTGTTCGAGTTCGTAGGCTTCCATCGCCGCGCGCAAACGTTCAGCCGTCCATGCCTGGCCATCGGCATCGGTAGGGACGCGCTGCTGCGCGTCCTGGCTGACCGGCAGGTCAGCCCTGCCAACATCCTTCGGAGGGGTGAGTTCCGCGAGTCCCTGACTTTGAACGGTAGAATCTATTTTGGGGTCTCGTGGAACTCGCCCCTCCGAAAGCGATCCCAGCGCCGCCTCGTAATCGGCAATCACCAGCCCGCGCAGGAAAATAAAAATCCGATTCCGAATTGCCGCGGTAAAGGCCTTGGTATCGCGCGTGATGTCCTGGGCGGCTTCGTCCGCGCCGGGCGGACGCACCTCCTTCGTCTCGGCGCGCTGGAAATTCGGGTCGCGCATCTTCTCCCATTCATCGAGCAGGCTCGAATCCACCTGCCGGATCATCGAGCCGAGATAAAGTTCCATCTCGCGAATCTGGTCGTTCTTGGCGGCGTCGGGAACGTTCTGCGCGAGGACCTTGTAAACCCGGTTCAAATGCCGGAGCAAAACGCCCTCGGCCCGCTGCAGTTCGTAGTCCCGGATGTAATCGGAAAACGAGCGGAACGATTCAAACATCTCCCGCGCGATGGATTTCGGACGGATGTTTTCCTGGCCCACCCACGGATGCCGGTCGGCAAAGGCGTTGAAGGTTGAATAGATGAATTCCTGGTTCGGCTTCGGGTATTCGAGCTTTTCCAATTCCTCCATCCGCTGGTCGTATTCGATTCCTTCCATCTTCATCTCGGCCATTTTCTGGTCCTTCACCCGGTCGAGCTGTTTGCGCAGGATGATGTCGGGATCTTCGAGAATGGATTCCACGAGGGTCAGCAGGATGAGCGCGTAATCCGGCTGTTGCGGATCCACCAGCGGAATCGTGTCGAGCAGATACAGCGACAACGCCTGGTCCATCGAAAAATCCTCCTGCAACTCGATGTTCACGCGAAGTTTACGCCCGTCCTCACCCCGGCCCTCTCCCCCGCGGAGAGGGGGAATTGTCGTCGGTCGGTCGGCAAAACGGGCACGGCTGGAAGGTTCGGTGGTTGCGCTTTGCTGTTCCCTCTCCTGGGGGAGAGGGTCAGGGCGAGGGCGGACAACACTCTCACCTTCATTCCGCATTCCGCATTCCGCATTGGAAGAATGAGCCTCCTCACGTCGGCTGCTACGAGGCTCAATAAACTCTACTATCTTCCGGTCCAGCAGCGAGCGGAACAGTTGCCAGGCGCGTTTGATGTGCGCCTGCTTCTGCCGCGGCGTTTCGTGACAGCGCGCAATGAGCTGTTGCATCGCCCGGCAACCATCGCCATTCCGGCTCAGCACATTCAACAGCATCCCGTGCGTCACCTGGAATCGCGAGGTCAGGCGCTCCGGCGGCGCGGATATCAGGCGCAGAAAGGTGTTCTTGTCCCAATTGACGAAATTCTTTTCCGGCGGCTGGCGCTTCACGGTCTTCTTTCCGTCGCGCGCGGATTTTTCGGCGAGCTTCAGGTTTTCGATCACGTGCTCTGGCGCCTGCACCACCACCCAGCCACGATCATCAAATCCCTTGCGCCCGGCCCGGCCGGCAATCTGGTGAAAATCGCGCGCGCTCAGGATGCCGGTCTTTTGGCCGTCATACTTGCACAACCGCGTGAACAGCACGGTGCGAATTGGCACGTTGATGCCCACGCCGAGCGTATCCGTGCCACAGATGATTTTCAGCAAGCCTTTCTGCGCGAGCTGCTCGATCAGCACCCGGTACTTCGGCAGCAACCCGGCATGATGCAGCCCGATGCCGTGGCGCAGCCATTTCTTGATGTCGGGACCGTATGGGCTGCTGAACTTGAATCCTTCGACCGCATTGGCCAGCGCGGCCTTCTCCTCGCGGGTGCAGACATTGATGCTCGTGAAATCCTGCGCGCTCTGTGCGGCTTCCAGTTGCGTGAAATGGACCACATACACCGGCGCCTTGCTGTCGGCGACGAGGCTTTCCAACGTCTTGGCCAGCGGCAATTCCGAATACGCATGCTCCAGCGGTACCGGCCGGTCCGTGGACGAAACGCCAACCGTCGGCCGCCCGTTGAGCCGAGTGAGTTCCTCCTCGAAAAACGTCGTGTCACCCAGCGTTGCGGACATCAGGAGGAACCGCGCCTGTGGCAGCGTCAACAACGGCACCTGCCACACCACGCCGCGCTCGCGATCGGCGTAATAATGGAACTCATCCATGACGACCTCCTGGACGTTGGCTTGCGCGCCCTCGCGCAACGCGATGTTGGCCAGGATTTCGGCGGTGCAACAGAGGATGGGTGCGTCACGATTGACCGAGGCGTCGCCGGTGCTGAGGCCGACGTTGTCCGGACCGAACTCACGGCAGAGGGCCATGAACTTTTCATTCACCAGCGCCTTGATCGGGCAGGTGTAAATGGAGCGTCGGCCTTGGGCGATGGCCTGGAAATGCAGGGCGGTGGCCACGAGCGATTTGCCTGACCCGGTGGGCGTGTTCAGGACGACGTTCTTCTCCTCGAACAACTCCAGGATGGCCGATTCCTGGGCGGGATAAAGCTGCAGCCGCCGTCCCTCCACGTAATCCAGGAAGCGCCCCAGCAAAACATCATTGCCGGGGTTCTCACCCCGCGGAATCAGATCATATAACGTGGCCGGCACAGGCTGCTTACTCTACGCAGGTGGGGCGGCCTTGAAAAGGCAGATGCACAAATTCATCGGAGCCATGACATTCAATTCAAACCGCGAAGGTAACCGGGCTGTTCCGCCGCGGCCTTGATCGCTTCCAACTCCTCCCAACGGGCGTAGAGCTTCGCGAGATTCTCCTTCGCGGCGGCGAGGTCGGCGGTGAGCTGGTTGGTTTTTCAATCAGAAGGCCACCGTACGGTTTGAAGTCTGCAACTTTTCAATGGCATTACAAGACGGGTGAGCGAAACAGAAACATCGACCCTCGAACTCCCGGGCAAAATGGGGTGCCGTTTGACTCAAGTGGGGCTGCTGGCTGCCGGCAGGACCCTGGCAATCGCTTCCCGCAGATGTTCCAGCCGGAAGGGTTTGCCGATGACGAAATCCACGTGGGGTGACGGGGTCAATGTTCCGCCGTGGGCGGTAATCATTACGACCGGCTGATTCGGCGCACCCGCCTTGATGGCGGCGGCCAGTTGATGGCCATCCATTCCGGGCATGGTAAAGTCGGTGAAGACCAGGTCGTACCGGCCAGATTTAAACATGCTCAGCGCCTCTTTGCTGCTGTGGGTTGCCTCCACCTCATGTCCGTCGAACTTGAGCAACATCTTGACGGTATTGCCGACAGACGGTTCGTCATCTACGACTAAAATCCGCAGTTTTGATGCATCTACAGCTGACATGGAGCAAAAACAATACTAGCCGAGAAAGAATGAGAAAGCAATGCTTAGTTATTCACAAGGCTGAATCAGCGCATGTTGTTTGGTGAATAAGAGAAAGACCGCGTAAAAGATTTCCGCCTTTGCCCTCGTGCGGGAACATGGTGAACAGCCGTCTCACGAGGATATAAGCCCGGTGGCAAATCCGCATCCATGCCGCTTGTGCGAACCCGGAATATGAGGTAAAGGTAAATGTCTGGAGGAATTGTATAGCCATGAAACGACGAATTTTGGGCAGAACGGGATTTGAAGCGTCCGTGCTGGGCATCGGCGATCTCGCGGATCGCTCGGTGCCGCTGGGAAAATGCGTGGCCACACTGCATCGGGCCATGGATTACGGATTGAACCTCATTGACACCGCGCCGATGTACGAGAACGGTTACAGCGAACAGATTGTCGGCGCCGCGCTCAAGGGCCGCCGCGACGGGATGTTCGTCATCGACAAGATTGATCACCTGGACCAGCCGGTCGGGCCGCAGGTGGACGCGAGCCTCCGGGCGCTCGGGCTGGATTCGGTGGATTTGTTTGTCTTCCATGGGGTGTCCCAATTACCGCAATGGGATTGGATTGCCGCCACAGGTATGGACGAGCTGGCCCGATGCCGGTCCGCCGGCAAGGTGCGGTTCCGCGGCATTTCCAGTCATCATCCCGACGTCCTGCGCGCGGCGCTCGCCACCGATTTGTGCGACATGGTGATGTTTCCGGTGGGGCCGTTTGTGGACCGGCGATACGTGGATGAGATTCTGCCGCTCGCGCGCCGGAAAGGAGTTGGGACGGTATGCTTCAAGACTTTCGGTGCGGGCAAACTGCTGGGTGACACGATGGGATACAACCAGCCGTTGCAGGAACGGCCGCGCGGCAAGTTCAGTTCCGGCGGCCAGGAACCCGCCGGCGACGCGCAGCTTCCGCGCCTGAGCGTGGCCGATTGCCTGCATTACACGCTGACGCTCGATCCGGACGTGGCGCTGCTGGGGCTGAGTTTTCCCAACGAACAGGACGCAGCGTTCCGGGCCTTCGAGGAATTTCAACCGCTGGGCAAGGAGCAATTGAAGGAAATCGAGGGCCGGGCGGCGCAGGCGATTGAGGGCAAGGGCCGTTGCTGGTGGAATTCGGATAAGGATAACGGAAAAAAGCGGGGCAGGGTGGGAATCCGGATTGTGGAGTAACCATCATTCTCGCGTAGTGGGAAAATACCACTGCCGCTCTCAGCTATCGCTTGATTGAATCCTAATGACGTATTCCGGTGGTTTCCTAGGAGTGCCGCTCACAAACTGAGCATTGGAAAGCGCATTCATTTATTCGGTTCCATTTTGGACAATATCCCGTGGTCGAAGGTGAGCGTCGAAATAGCTCCATCGGCATCGCCGACGACATATATCGATTGGTCAATAGTTTTGCCAAACGACAAACCAAAGTTCTTGTGTTGACTGTAAATCCTCCAAACGCTGGTTTTGCCTACCACATAGAAATCGGACATTTGTGTTTGGAAAACAGGCGCCATGTTAGTGGATTCAGTGATGGGTTCCGTGACCAGGCCTGCATCCTTTTTAAATTGCTCAAATGAAGTCTCCCCTACCTTGTAAGTGGCGAGTATACGCTTGACTCCCGGAGCGTCGGATTTCTCGAGAACACGTTCGACTTTGGGAACCTCAACATTTTTGGGGAAGTCGGAGAAAAGCTCATCGTAAGTCTCTGCATTCAAATTGTCCCCACTGACAAACTGCCACGTTGAATCCTTACGCTTGATGCCGAGTTCGTAACTTGCCTTCTTCAGGGTTTTTCCCATGATTGATACTGTCGATTCGTACCGGACGATTGCATACTTGTGATGCGTTCCTGAAACGTACTGGTAAGGTTTGATAGTTTTCCACGAAATGAAGGCGATTTGCTCCTTTTTGATCCGATCTTCGTAGGGCTTGACGATTGCAAGCACTTGGGTTTTGCCTCCCATTACATCCAGGATAGGAGTAAACATCACGTCGTACTGATAGGATAAATTACCGGCTTTGAAACTGGCTTCTAGTCTTTCCATCACAATATCGATAGCGCTCTCGTCACCACGGTCGACCTCGGCCGGCGGCGGGAGATTTTTCGACGGCTGGTTGGTTTCGGCGCCTAGCGAGAACAAAGCAAGGACTCCACTGGCGAGAAAGACACAGATATGAAACTTATTCATAACTATTCAGCCAAACCGCGGTTTGGCCCAAGCCGGGAAGCAATCCGGTTGCTTTCCTTGTCATGGGGTTAAAATAAGCCGGGTGACGAAAAAAAGGCAAGGAACCGTTTTGGCCTGATTTTGTCTCCGGAGCGCGGTTGTCTCAGCCGCTGCACGTTCGATAACCCTAAAGCCCGTGGAGTTTTGTGCACTCGTTTGGCAATCCTGACTGCTGCGGGTGTCCGGCACGGTGACAAGACATCGTGGACAAGCGAGTGACAGGACATCGCGGACAGTTTCAGGGCGTGACCTGATGGGCGGGCCGTAGACTTCTAGAACGGTCTTGTTGATAGAGC
>Ga0265323_10000046_pt1 | contig 66777 bp, 40 predicted proteins | sample 41225metaG_FD_193580 | JGI IMG/M metagenome (GOLD analysis project Ga0265323, IMG submission 193580) | Rhizosphere microbial communities from Carex aquatilis grown in University of Washington, Seatle, WA, United States - 4-12-25 metaG | ecosystem: Host-associated > Plants > Roots > Rhizosphere...
GGCCTACCTCTTCATTCTCACCATCCACCAGCGCGCCAAAAAAAACTTCTGGTGTGACCTGGGAGCAGACACTCCAAAAGATCCGGCCTTGGTTAGTGAGAGCGACCGGCTACTGCTTCTGTTGCGGACACAAATTTGACGACATCTTGTTCGATACTACATAACAAAGTCATACTAGTTGCCAAGAATGCAAAACGAGGTTTTGCCTGCAACCGGAAGAAACTTGTAGCCGGGGGCGCCTGCCCGGAGCCCGCCGAATAGGTTGACCCCGGCACGGGGCCGGCCTCAGCGCGGCCGGCTACAACGATCCGGCGACCCCGCACCCGCTTTTCCAGAATATAAACAAAAGGGGCCGCCCTGCGGCGACCCCGTTTCTTAATGATCGGCCATCGCAATGATGGCCGGTGTACCCTGCCTCAGAACGCGAATTTCGTTGTAAGCGAATAGCTCCGCGGAGCGATGATGCGGAAGGCTGCCGGCGAGCCGTCCCAGTTGAACTGAACCGGCAGCAACTTGCCGGTGGACGTCAGGTCCTGCACGTTGAACTGGATCATGCAGGAGATCTTGTTGCCGGCCCAGGAGCCCAGCGGCATCTTGTACGAGATCCAGGCGTCGATGTGGTATTGCGCCGGCGTGTAGATCGGCTGGAGAACATTCGGCGCGAGGATTGTTCCGAGAAGGCTCGTCTTGGTTGGGTCCGCATAATACCCGGCAGTCGACTGGCCGGAGTACGACACGGCGCCGCCGAAGCCGAGGTTCTTCGCCGGACCGCGATCGAAGGTGTAATTTGTCAGATAGCTCCAGCTGTATTCGCGCTGGTTGGGGGCGAGCTGGCCGTTGTTGGCCTCGTCTGTCGCAAGCTGAGCCCCGACGACGTTGGTGTAGTAATTCTTAACCGTGCTCGCACCGTTCACAGAGCTAAAGCTTGTGTTGGCGTACCCGTAACCATTCCAGAAACTGGCCAGGGAAAGTGGGCTCGCGCTCTTCCCTTGCACCGGATAGATTGTGGTGATGTCCGGCGCCGCGGCGGTTGTCCACGTCGGCATCCGATAGTCGACCCAAGCCTGGGCCTGGGATGCGACACCGCTCACCGTGGTCTGCTGCTTGCCCCAGCTGAACTTCATCGTCCAATTCGGGAGCGGGTTGTAGGTCGCCTCGATTTCGACGCCCTTCGCCTTTCCACTTTCGTTTCCATACGAATCACTCACGTATTGCCCTTGCGGGCCGACATTGCCGCCAAAGTTATAGGGCAGGCCGGTGAGCGAGGAGATCTGCGCCTGCATGGCCGTCGTGACTGGATACACGTTGACGTTGTTCCAGTTCTGGTCGGAGGGGAATTCATACCCGTTGCGTATTTCCACAACGTCCGTCGCCCACTGCTTCAACTCGTTGTTGTCGATATAGACTGCCCGGCCCTGGGATGTCGGCTTGAAGAGCGCGTTCTCGCTGGTCGTTTGGAACCAGGTTGCGCGCACGAAGAGTTTGTTGTCAGGCGTGGCGATCTCGACTCCGTAGTCCTTCTCCGTGCCGATCGGCTTGCCGAGCGGGTTTCCGAAGAAATCCGTATAATAGGCCGTGGGAGGGTTGAAGTTGTCCGACTTGTTGAAGGTGAAGCTGAGGGTGCGCAAGACGGCGGCAAAGATGTTCCCGCTGTCCGCCGCGCGGTCGATCGGCTCCCAGTCCTTGAACGCATGCAGGACCAAGCCGGTCGTGCTCGTGTTGCCACCGATGTAGTACCACGGGCCGTAGTTGTACCAATAGTCCTTGGCGTCCGGCATTCCGTTCGGAAACTCCAAAGCCGTGGCGTTGCTCGATGTCGGGAACAGGCTGCTGCGGCTCTTCACCTGGTCGTCATCGATTCCGAGCGTGACGACGATCCGGTCCTTCCAGAGGAAGCCCTGCCAGAAGAAGGTCTTCGAGTCCTGGATGTTCTCGGACAGGCCGCCGCCGGCGTACAGGAGCGAGTCCATGTGGACCTGCGACGTTCCCCACGTACCCGTGACGTAGTTGTAGGTGTTGATATTCGCCCACGTCGGGCCACCGTAACCCGGACGGTTGAAGAATCCAGCGCTTGAGGCGGCATAGCCGGGGGCCGCCGCCGTGGCACCGCCGAGGTAGTACCACTGCTCGATCGCATTGTTGCTGCCGGCGAAGGAATATCCCGCCGTGGCCGTGTAGGCGGTGGTGGTGGGCATGTAGTTCGAATCGCCGCCGTCGATGGCCGGCCGATAGCGCAGGTTCGTGGAAACGTCATCATGCTGGGAAATCACGGCCATAAACCGATGGTGCCCGAGCCAGCTCAGCCAGCTTGGAACATATTTCCTGAGGTCTGGCTCGAAGACCAGCATCTCCCGCCAGTTGTTGTTGTTCTCAGGCTCGGAATAGACGTCGGTCTGGTACACTTGAATGAACGGCTGGCCGAGATGCGGGTTGGTCTGCCCGTTGGGCATGGTTGTATTGGTGTCGACAAAGAACTGAGTTGCGTTGGCCTGGGACGTCGGGTCATCCTGAAGCTGCTTGAGCTCCTGGCGGAACCAGGCCACCTGCAGGTGCAGATTCGACAGGATTTCCTGATCAACGCTCAAATTGTATGTCTTCGACGTCGTCTGGGTATTGTTCATCGAGTTGACGTTGATCGTGCTCCAGTCGTAGATGCTCTTGGAGTTGATTCCGGGGACCGACCAGCTCGCGTACTTCAACTGGCCGGCGTTCGCGCCTGTGGTCTGCGAGGGCCACGGCAAAGCCGCCGAAAAGGTCATGCGCTGCTCGTTCACCAGCGCCTGCGACGTCGTAAACGTGCTCGGCACCCATCCGGGGTTGCTCAATCCAGTCTGTGCTCCATTGTAGAAATTCTCCAGTTTTCCCTGGCTGATAAACATCACCCGGTGGCCTGTGCTTTCAACGCCCAGCCCGGGAACCCAATACGGCGACGTGCTCGTGGTGAGATTGGCCTGCTGGATCGGTCCCGACCCCGGCGTCCAATAGACGCTGCCCACCGCCGGGTTGTAATTGGGATACGTGGTCGAAAGCGCATACGGGCCGACGATCTTGCCGCTCGCAAGGTAGCTCACCACGTCCGTGATCGGATTCCACGTCGGCATTCCGGACGCGATCCATGGGGTCACATAGTCGACCGGGGTGATGCCGTTGGGGTCGTTGGCATAGTTATTGAAATACTCGAAACTGCCCGCGATCTTCGTCCTGTGGTTCTTGAATGGATACAGAACAAAGGCGCCGTATTGCCGGCGCGTGAGGTCGGAGGACGGTTTCTGCTCGAAACCCACCGATCCGAACATCTGTGCGACGTAGATCCCAAGCCTGTCCTTGATGAGGGGAACATTGGCGCTGAAAGTCTCGCGGTAGGTGCCCCAGCTGCCCCCCATGAGCGAAACCTGGCCGCTGAGCTTGTTCGCGTTGGCCTGGGTGCGGGCCTGGTTGACGATGCCCGCCGGGCTGCCCGATCCGTAGATGATCGAGTTCGGGCCGCGGTCGATTTCGACTGCCTGCGTGTTGTAGCTGTCGAACGGGATCCGGTATTGGGAGAAGAAGTTGTCCACTTCCGTATCGGCGTTGGCAAGGCCGCGGACGCGGTTGCCGGTGGTTGCCGCGCTGACGTAGCTGCCGGTCGTACCGCCACCGCCACCGTTGGCATCGGCCAGGTTCGTGCGGATCATCACGTATTGCGTGTAGGTGCGCGCGCCCTCGGTGTTCGCCTCATAGCGGAACACATCGTTGATGTTCAACGAACCCGTGTCCTCGAGCTGCTGCTTCGTCACCACCGTGATCGACGACGGCAGGTCGGCGATGTTGTTGTTGAGGCGCGTTCCGGCCAGGGTGTTTGCCGTGAAGTAGCCGGCATCCTTTGTGGCGTTCACCTCGAACGGGGACAGTTCAACCACTTGATCGGCGCTCGAGGTCTTCGCCGCCACAGCGCCCGCTGGCGGAGCCGGAGGCGCATTTGACGCCACCTGGGCACGAGCGGAACTGATTGACGCGACCAAGGCGGCGGACAACAGCAGCATCAGAGGCTGCCGGAACAGACTACGGGTTGCTTTCATGATTCTCTCTCTGTTGGGTTGGAGCAGGACTGCGATCAGGCAGGGCACATTTCTTATGCGCCAGGGTATGGCCAAAAAAAAATCTTTCGGCAGCGCAAGTCAACCCGGTAAACCCGAACGGTCCGAATCCGCGCCTTTCGTGACGCGAACCGCCCGTTCGACAATTGCTCAGGAACCTGGAGGGCGAAGCCCGACAGGTCCTACGGCCGGGAGGCGCGGATGCGCGCGAGCAGCTGCCGGGCCGGCCCATTTCCCGGCTGAAGCCGCAAGACCGCCTCAAGGTGCGCCACGGCCTCATCGCCGCGCCCAGGCATGTCGAGCAACGCGACCGCCATGTTGTAGTGGGCGTCGGCAAGATCCGGCTTCAGACGCAGCGCCTCTTCATATTGGGCAATCGCGTCATTCAGACGCCCGGGCATCTGTGAGAAGGCGGTGCCCAGATTGTTATGCGCCTGGACAAAATCGGGCTTCAGTCGCAACGCCTCCTGATACTGTGCAACCGCGTCATTTAGCCGGCCCGGCGTCTGGATCCAGGCGTTGCCCAGGTTATAGTGCGCCTCGGCAAAATCCGGCTTTCGTCGCAGCGCCTCCTCATACTGGGCGATCGCGTCATCCAACCGGCCCGGCATCTGCGACCAGGCGAGGCCCAGATTGTTGTGCGCTTCGGCATAATCCGGCTTCAGGCGCAGCGCCTCTTCATATTGGGCAATTGCGTCATTTAGTCGGCCCGGCATCTTCGACCGGGCGAGAGCCAGGTTGTAGTGCGCCTCGGCTTTGTCCGGCTCCAGTCGCAACGCCTCTTCAAACTGCGCAACCGCATCGTCCAGCCGCCCGGGCATCTGTGCCAGCGCAAGGCCCAGATTATTGTGCGCCTCGGCGGAATCCGGCTGGAGCCGCAACGCTTCTTGATGCTGGCTGACCGATTCGTTCAGCCGGCCTGGCACCATCGACAATGCGGCACCCAGGTTTGTGTGCGCCTCGGCGAAATCCGGCTGCAGGCGCAATGCCTCTTCATAGTGGACGATCGCGTCATTCAGGCGCCCCGGGAGCTTGGACAGGGCTTCGCCCAGATCATTGTGCGCCTCGGCAGAATCCGGCTCCAACCGCAGAGCCACTTCATACTGGGCGATCGCCTGATTCAACTGTCCAGGCATTCTCGACCATGTCACGCCCAGGTTGGTATGCGCTCGCGCGTTGTCCGGCTGCTTGGCCAACGTGTCGCTCCAGATGCTCAGTTCACTGCGGTAGTCCTCGTTGCGTCGCGCAGTGAGCAGACCCAGTCCAAGTGCCAGAAGGAGGACCACAAAGACCACGGGACTACCGACTACAGGACCACAGGACCACTGACCACAAGACCACAGACCACAAGGCAACCAGTCCGTTGTCCCGTGGTCCGCGGTCCCGTGGTCCGTGGTCCGTTTTCCGTTGTCCCGTGGTCCGTGGTCCCGTGGTCCGTTGTCCCGTGGTCCGTTGTCCCGTGGTCCGTGGTCCCGTGGTCCGTGGTCCCGTGGTCCGTGGTCCCGCACTGTCCGCATCACGGTGTGCAGTCCGGCAACACCGGCGACGATCACGGCTGCCAGCGGGAGGTACATCCGGTGTTCAACGATCATCTGGGTCCGGCCGGGCATGATGCTCGTCGGTGCGAGGATCGCGAAAAACCAGGCGCCCAGAAAACCCAGCTTCGGACGGCGCCACAGCGCGACCAGCACCGCCACCGCCAGCCCCAGGACAACCAGCGCATCCAGGACCACCTCAGTTGAGAGCCTCGCCCAGAATGTGCCGTAATCAAACACGAGCGGATGGGGCCACACCGACAGCCAGAGATAGCGGGCAACCGCCTCAAACTGGGTCAGCCAGTACGCCCACGGAGTGATGCCAACGTCAAAGCCGGACATGCCGTTGCGATTCCAACCGGCGCCCGCCACCAGGCCGGCCAGCGGCAGCCATGTCGCCGCCAGCGCCACGTGCAGTCCCCAGCGCCGGCGCCAGGCTTCCCGAAACGAGCCCGCCACAAAGGTGCGGTCGTAAAGCAACACAATCAGCGGCGCGGAGACCATCACTTCCTTGGTGCCCATGCCAAGGAGGCAGGCGACGGTCGAGAGTGTGAACCAAACCCATGAGGCGCGGCCCGCACGCGGGCCGCTTGCATCTGCGCGCTCCGCGTCGATGCCGCGGATGAAGCAATACAGGGTCAGCAGGTAGAACAGCCCCATCAGCGACTCCGCGCGCTGGACGATGTAGGTCACCGATTCGGTCTGCAGGGGATGCAGGGTCCAAAGAAGTGCGGCGCCGAAGCCGATGAGAGATGCCTCCGCGCCTGTACGACGCGCGAGCGCCTGCCCTGAGCGAAGTCGAAGGGCCTGCCCTGAGCGAAGTCGAAGGGCCTGCCGCACGATTCCGAATAGGGTCAACCCGGCAAGAACATGGATCGCCAGGTTCAAGGCATGATAACTCCACACCGCCGTCCCACTGATGGCATAGTTGACCGCAAGGGAAAGATTCAGGATAGGCCGGCCGGTCGCTGTCGTATAGCCCGGAGGCCAAAACGCGGTGCTCCAGTGCCGGATCGTCGGGTTATGGACAATGGCGTAAATGTCGTCGAAAAGCAGAGGAGCGGAAAAGGTCCCGCTGTAGGCCGCGATAGCCCCGGCCGCGAGAATGGCGCCGCACGCCAGCAACAGCCAGTCCGGGCGCCATGCCTCCACGCGCTTCATGGAAGAGGCTGCTGCCGGGATACGTTGTTCTGGCATGTTGGGCCGAATGGCCGCTGTCTACGTGAACCCGGAATTCGAGGCAAGCCCTGAGCCAGGAACGTGCAGCCAGCCGGGCCGGCCACGCTCCAAGGCGTGTTGAGGTCGATCGGTCTACGGCCGGGCGGTCCGAATCTCCGCCAGGAGCTGCCGGGCCGGCCCGTTTCCCGGCTGAAGGCGCAAGATCGCTTCAAGGTGCGCGACTGCTTCATCGGCCCTGCCAGGAATCTTGAGCAAGACGACGGCAAGATTCAATTGAGCCGCAACATAATCCGGCTTCAGCCGCAGCGCAGCCTCATACTGGCCGATTGCCTCCCGTCGGCGACCCGCGGCATTGAGGGCGTTCCCAAGATTGACATGCGCCTGGGCGAGATCCGGTTTCAAACGCAGCGCCGTCTCATATTGGCCGATCGCCTCCCGGGTCCGGCCCACGGCGTACAAGGCGTTTCCAAGATTGTTATGTGCCTCGGCAAAATCCGGATTCAGGCGCAGCGCCTCTTCGTGTTCGGCGATCGCCTCCCCCGTCCTGCCCTCCGCATTCAGGATGTTCCCGAGGCCGGTGTGCGCTTCGGGGAGATCGGGCTTGAAGCGCAGCGCCTCCTTGTATTCAGCGATCGCCTCAGGCACCCGGCCCGATTTATGGAGGGCGATGCCGAGGCCGCAATGCGCTTCCGCGTAGTCCGGTTTCAGCCGCAGCGCACTCTCGTAGAACGGAATCGCTTCAGAAGCCCGGCCCGACCTGTCGAGCGAAGCCCCCAGAACGTAGCGTTGGGCGGCATAACGATCGAGACTGGCCAGCACGTTGAACAACACCGAAAACGCCAGCAGAAGACCCCAGCCCAAGCGGACGGCGAGCCGCCAGCGCGGTCGGCCGCTCAGCGCGCGATCGACACCAAAGATTCCTGCGACCGCCAGCAGGACCAGCGTTGGCAGAAACTCCACTTCATAACGGCTGCAGGTGCCGTAGAACAGGCCAAGAACCGACACGCTGGCTGCGAAAAGAACGATGACCGCGGCCAGGAATCCGCGCAGGACGGCGCGAGCCTCCTCGGTGCGGTCGCGCAGGACAAGGGGCAGCGCCAGCGCCAGCCACACGACCGGGACGTTGGTCAGCACCCCAAAGGGATCTTCGATCTTGGCATGCCCGGCCGGCACCGCCAGCGGGGCGATGCCTCCAACGAACGGGAATTTCCAGCTCCACCGGACCGGCTCCAGGAAATAGACACGAAAATTGAAGCATAGAAAACCCGGGCTGAAATGCCCCGCGGCATCCTGGCGGTCGCCGGCGAGCTGGTAGTGCTGGCCAAACTCAAACGGACTTCCGAAGCGCAGGTCGTTGTAGAGCATGAGCCCGAGACCGCAAAGCACCAGCGGCAGAAATGCGGCGACCAGCAGGTTCCACGGAGGCGGCCGCAGCCCCGATGACAACCGCTGCCGCCACGCCTGCGCCAGCGGCACCAGAAGGATCGTCGCTCCGGGCAGCAAGATTGGCCGAGCCCCCACAGCCATGCCCAGGGCCAGACTTGCCGCGGCGAGCCACCAGCCCTGCCGCAACGGGTTGTGAAGCGCCAACCACACCGCCCCCAGCGCGAGCATGCCCAGGGCATATCCGCAGCTGATGGGCACCTCCCAGAATTCAGCCCGTTGCTGCAGGATCGGCACGCCAGAGGCCAGACCCAGAGCAAGCACGCCAGCGACCAGCACCGCGCCGCCGACCTCCGGGAAATACCGCCGCTGCAGCGCGCGCAACAGGGCAGCCCCGGCGAGAAAACCCACCCCACAGAAGACCGCCACGGCATGGCGGTGGGCAAGATAATGTCCGGTGAGCGCCACCCACGGCCAAAAGAGCAGCAACGCCGGCGTGATTCCGAAATAGAGGTACAATTTGCCCTTGTAGTAGCTCATGTCGTGCAGCCCGTAGGACGGCACGTAGAACTGCCGGAATCGGGCGTTCGCAGCCGGATCATAGGGATCCGCCAGCTGACCGAGCTCCGGTGGCGCGGTCTTGTTCAAGCTCAGCTGACCGTGCTGAAAACCCTCCACGAGCAGATTGTAGTGATTGGTCTCCGGAGAATGGAGACTCCACTCCGTCAGGCACACCGTTCCCATCCAGGCGTAACACCCGACGACCAACGCGCACGCCGCGACGAGGGCCGCGGTTGCGGCAAACGACGATGCGCACTTCGGCGAACCCGGGGCCCGCATCGCGCGCTGAATGCCGATGCCCATTGTCAATGGTCCCCGGCCTGCTGGAGCACCGCGGCCAGCGCCTGCCGGGCCAGGGGATCGTCGGGCAACAGGCGCACTTCTTCCCGGAATGCCGCGGCCGCCGCACGCAGATCTCCCGATTGAAACCGGCTCACTCCGAGATCGTGCCAACCTTGCGCATAATCCGGCTTCAGGCGCACCGCCTCTTCGAACTGGGCAATCGCATCCTTCAGCCACCCGGGCATCTGGGACAGGGCAAGTCCCAGATTGTTGTGCGCCTCGGCGGAATCCGGCTGCAGGCGCAGCGCCTCCCGATATTCGGCAACGGCGTCATTCAAGCGTCCCGGCATCTGCAGCCAGGCATTTCCCAAGTCGATGTGCGATTCCGCGCGGTCCGGCTTCAGGAGCACCGCCTCCTTGAACTGGGCAATCGCGTCATTCAGCCGCCCGGGCACCTGAGCGAATGCGACGCCCAGATTGGTGCGGGCCTCGGCATAATCCGGCTTCAAGCGCAGCGCCGTTTCATAGTGGGCAATCGCCTCATCCAAACGGCCCGGGATCTTCGCCAGGGCGCCGCCCAGATTGTTGTGGGCCTCGGCATAATCCGGCTTCAAGCGCAGCGCCTCCTTGTACTGCGCGATCGCCTCATCCAAACGGCCCGGAATCTTCGCCAAGGCGCCGCCCAGATTGTTGTGGGCACCGGCATAATCCGGCTGCAGGCGCAGCGCCGCTTCAAATTGGGCGATCGCGTCGTTCAGGTGTCCGGGAATCTCCGACCAGGCCACGCCCAGGTTGAAGTGTGCCTCTGCATAGTTCGGCTGCAGGTGCAGCGCGGCGTTGTACTGGGTGATGGCGTCATTCAGGCGCCCGGGAATCTCCGCGCAAATGACGCCGAGGTTGAAATGCGCACGCTCGTTGTCGGGCTGCTTGGCCACGGTGTCGCTCCAGATGGCAAGTTCGCTGCGGTAGTCCTCATTGCGGCGTGCAGTGAGCAGACCCAGTGCAAGTGCCAGAAGGAGGACCATAAGGACCACGGGACTACGGACCACAGGACCACAAGACCCCAAGGCAACTAGTCCATAGTCCTGTTGTCCGTTGTCCCGTGGTCCGTGGTCCCGTTGTCCGTGGTCCCGTGGTCCGTGGTCCTGTGGTCCGTTGTCCCGTGGTCCGTGGTCCCGTTGTCCGTGGTCCCGCAGTGTCCGCAGCAGGTTGTGCAGGCCGGCGACACCAGCGACGATCACCGCCGCGAGCGGCAGGTACATGCGGTGTTCCGCGATCGTCTGGGTCGCCAGCGGCACCACGCTGGAACTTGGCGCGAGGATTGCGAAGAACCACGCTCCGGCGAAACCCAACGCCGGCCTGCGCCACAAGCTGTGGATCGTGCCTGCGACCAGCGCGACCAGCAACAGCGCCTGCGGCCACACATCAAGGGCCGACCGAACCACCGCCGTCCCGTAGTCGACGACCAGCGGATGCGGCCAGACGGACAACCTGAGATAGAGCACAATTGCCCGGCACTGGGTCAGCGCATAATCCCAGGACGAAACACCGAGTCCGAAGCCGACCGTTCCGCCGCGTTTCTGCGAGCCCACCATCAGCGCCGCGAGCAGGAGCCACGTGCAGCCCAGCCCGACATAGAACGCGCGGCGCCGCTGCCAGGCCTCCCGAAACGATCCGGCAACGAATGTCCGGTCGTAAAGCAGCACCATCAGGGGCGCGGAAACCATCACCTCCTTCGTGGCCATTCCGAGCAGGCATGTGGCGATGGAGAGTGTAAACCAAACCCGCGAGACACATCGGCCGGTTGCAGGGGAGGCAGCGTGGGAAGCCCTCGCTGTGTTCGGCAAGCCTCCAGAATCACCGAAAGACTGGAGATGTCCCTGATTCCACCATGACCGAGGATAGCACTCATTCGGGGCGCGGCCCGCGAGCGGGCCGCTTACATCCGCGCCAACGGCGCGGATGAAGCAATACAGGGTGAACAAATAGAACAGGCCCACCAGCGACTCGGTGCGTTGGATGATGCAGGTCACCGATTCCGTCTGCAGGGGATGCAGGGTCCAAAGAAGCGCCGCGCCGAAGCCAATGAGAGAAGCCTCCGCGCCCGCACGACGCGCGAGCGCCTGCCCTGAGCGAGGTCGAAGGGCCTGCCGTACGATTCCGAACAGGGCCAGTCCGGCCAGAACATGGATCGCAAGATTCAGGGCATGATAACTCCACGCAGCCGTCCCGCTGATCGCGTAGTTGATCGCCAGGGAAAGATTCAGGATGGGCCGGCCGCTCGCCCCGGTGTTGTTCGGCGGCCAGAACGCGGTGCTCCAATGCCGGATCGTCGGGTTGTTGACGATGGCATCAATGTCGTCGAACAGCATCGGAACGGAAAAGGTCCTGCTGTAGACGGCAACCGCCGCGGCCGCGAGAATGGCTCCGCCCAACAGCGGCAGCCGCTCGGGGCGCCATGCCGCCACGTGCATCGTTGGAGAGGCTGCTGCGGGGATACGTCGATCTGGCATGTTGGGCCGAATGGCGCTGTTTATGTGAACCCGAAATTCGAGGCAAGCCCTGAGCCAGGACCATGCAGCCAGACGTGCCTGTCCCACTCCCAGGCGCATCGACGTCGATCGGTTCACGGTCGGGCGTTCCGGATGCGCGCGAGCAGCCGCGCGGCGCGCTCATTGCCGGGCTGGAGGCGCACGATCGCCTCAAGTTGCGCGATCGCCTCATCAGCTCCGCCAGGGGTCTTGAGCAGCACGACGGCAAGGTTGAATCGGGCCGCGAGATGATCCGGGTTCAGGCGCAGGGCCTCTTCATACTGGCCAATTGCCTCCCGTGTCCGGCCCCTGGCGCTCAGGGCATTCCCCAGATTATAGTGCACAGCGACATCATTCGGCTCCAGGCGCAGTGCCGCCTCGTACTGGGTGATTGCGTCATCCAACCGCCCGGGCGTCTTTTCGAGGTCATAGCCGAGATTGGAGTGCGCCTGGGCGATGTCCGGATCCAGCCGCAGCGCCGCCTCGTACTGCTCAATCGCCTCTCGTGCGCGATCCTCGGTATTCAGGACATTCCCAAGGTTGACATGCGCCTGCGCAAGGTCCGGTTGCAGGCGCAGCGCCGCTTCATACTGGCCGATTGCCTCCCGTCTGCGGCCACCGGCGTACAGGGCATTTCCAAGATTGTTATGCGCTTCGGCCAAATCGGGATCCAGGCGCAACGCCTCTTCGTGTTCGGCGATTGCCTCCCCGGTCCGGCCCTCGGCGGTCAGGATGTTCCCGAGACCGGTGTGCGCCGCGGCGGAATCGGGCTTCAGGCGCAATGCCTCCCTGTATTCGGCAATCGCCTCAGGCACCCGGCCCAGTTTTCGCAATGCAATCCCGAGGCCGCAATGCGCTTCCACATCGTCCGGTTTGAACCGCAGCGCACTCTCAAAAGAAACAACGGCTTCGGGCGTCCGGCCCGACCGGTCGAGCGAAGCCCCCAGAACGCAGCGTTGGACGGCATAACGATCGAGGCTGGCCAGCACGTTGAACAACACCGAAAACGAAAGCAGAAGGCCCCAGCCCACACGGGCGGCGAACCGCCAGCGCGGCCGGCCGGCAAGGGCGCGTTCCACGCCAAGAATACCGGCGGCCGCCAGCAGGATCAGTTCGGGCAGGAACTCCAATTCATAACGGCTGCACGTCCCGTAAAACAGGCACAGGATCGAGGCGCTGGTTCCGAAGAGAATGGCGGCTGCGGCGAAGAACCCGCGCAACATCGAACGCGCCTCCTCCGTGCGGTTGCGCCAGGCCAGCGGCATTGCCAGCGCCAGCCACACCAGAGGAATGTTGGTCAGCACGCCGAAGGGATCTTCTGGTTTGGCATGCCCCAGTGGCGCCGCCGGCGACACGCTGTCGCCGACAAACGGAAGGCTCCGGGTCCACCGCACCGCCTCCAGGAAATAGACTCGAAAATTATACCAGAGATAACTCGGACTGAAATGCCGTGCAGTGTCCTGACGGTCGCCGGCGAGCTGATAATGCTGGCCGAATTCGAACGGATTGTCGAAGCGCAGGCCGTTATAGAGCATCAGCCCAAGGCCGCAAAGCACCAGCGGAAGGAACGCGGCCGCCAGCAGGCCCCACGGAATCTGTCGCGCGCCCGACGGTGACGGCAGCCGCCACGCCTGGGCAAGAGGCACCAGCAGGATCGCCGCCCCGAAAAGCAAGGACGGCCGCGCACCAACAGCCAGCCCCAGCGCCAGACTCGCCGCGGCCAGCCACCAGCCCCGCCTCGACGGGTTGTGCAGCGCAAGCCACACCGCCGCCAGCGCCAGCATGCTCAAGGCATAGCCGCAGCTGATGGGCACCTCCCAGACTTCAGCCCGTTGCTGCACGATCAGCACGCCAGAAGCCAGCCCCAGAGCCAGCACCCCCGCAGCCACCACCGCACCGCCAACTTCGGGAAAATAGCGCCGCCACAGCGCCCGGAGCAGGGCCGCCCCTGCGAGAAAACCCACGGCACAGAAGACCGCCACGGCGTGGCGCTGCGCAAGATAGTGGCCGGTGAGCGCAGCCCACGGCCAAAAGAGCAGCAACGCCGGCGTGACCCCGAAGTAGAGATACAATCTGCCCTTGTAGTAACTCATGTCGTGCAGCCCGTAGGACGGCACGGAGAACAGGCGGTATTGCGCGTTGGCAACCGGATCGTAGGGATCGGCCAGCTGCGCGAGCTCCGGTGGCGGCGTTTTGTTCAGGCTCAGCTGACCATGCTGGAAACCCTCGACGAGCAGATTGTAATGACTGGCCTCCGGCGAATTCGGGCTCCACACGGTCACGCACACCGCGCCCATCCACGCGTAACACCCGACGACCAGCGCGAACGCCCCGACCAGGAAGGTGGTTGCGGCAACCGGGGATCTGCGCTTCGGCAACCCCGGGCCTCGAATTGCCTGCTGAATGCCAATGCCCATCGTCAATGGTCCCCGGCCTGCTGGAGCACCATGGCCAGCGCCTGCCGGGCCTCGGGATCATTGGGTGACAAGCGCACTTCCTCTTGAAACGCCTCGGACGCCGCCGTCAGATTCCCAAAACGCACCCAGCTCAACCCGAGATTGTGCCATCCCTTGGAAAACTCCGGGTTCGCGCGAACCGCCGCCTCAAACTCGGCGATCGCATCCCGCAGCCGCCCCGGCGTCCGCATCCAGACGATGCCGAGATTATTGTGCGCCTCGGCATAATCGGGCTTCAGCCGCACCGCATTCTCAAACTGCGCGGCCGCGTCAGCCAGCCGCCCCGGCATCTTCGACAAGACAAGGCCAAGATCGTCACAGGTCTCGGCTGACTCCGGACTCAGGCGCAGCGCCGCCTCATACTGGACAACGGCGTCCGCCAGCCGCCCCGGCATCTGTGCCAGGGCGAAGCCCAGATTGCTGTGAACCTCGGCCACGTCCGGTTCCAGGCGCAGCGCCGCCTCATAGTGGGCAACCGCCTCATCCAGCCGCCCGGGCATCTCCGACAGGGCGTTGCCAAGGTTGATGTGCGCCCCGGGCGATTTCGGATTCAGGCGCAGTGCCGCTTCGAACTGGGCGACCGCATCCGGCAGCCGCCCCGGCATCTGCGCAAGGGCGAAGCCCAGATTGTTGTGCGCCTCGGCGTAGTCGGGATCGAGGCGCAGCGCCTCTCGATATTCGACGGCTGCATCGGCAAGCCGTCCCGGCATTTTCGACAAGGCACTGCCCAGATTGAAATGCGCCAGCATGCTGGCCGGCCGCCTGGCAATGGTCTCGTTCCAGATGCCCAGTTCACTGCGGTAAACCTCGTTGCGCGCCGCGGTGAGCGCGCCCAAACCCAGCGCGAGCGCGAGAAAAAGGACCATGGGGACTACGGGACTACGGACCACAGGACCACAGGACCACAGACCACAAGGCAACCAGTCCGCCGTCCTGTGGTCGGGTCGTCTTGAGGTCCGTTGTCTGCGATCGTCGGTCCCGTTGTCCGTTGTCCGTTGTCCGTGGTCCCGTGGTCCGTGGTCCCGTGGTCCGTAGTCCTGTTGTCCGTCGTCCCGTGGTCCCCGGTCCCGTGATCCGTAGTCCCGTAGTCCGTAGTCCCGCACTATCTGCATCACGGTGTGCAAGCCGACGACACCGGCGACAACCACCGCCGCGAGCGGAAGGTACATCCGATGTTCGACGATCATCTGGACCCGGCCCGGCACGATGCTGGTCGGCGCAAGAATCGCAAAGAACCACGCGCCGAGAAATCCCAGCGCCGGCCTTCGCCACAAGGCGACCAGCGCCGCCGCCGCCAGCCCCGCGACCAGCAGCGCATGCGGCGCCACCGCTGCCGAGAATTTCGTCCAGAATGTGCCGTATTCGAACACCAGTGGATGGGGCCACACCGACAGCCACAGATAGCGCGTGACCGCTTCAAACTGCGTCAGCCAGTACTGCCACGGCGCGCCGCCCACCGCGCCCTCCGAGCCGTTGCGATTCCATCCCGTGCCGGCCACAAGGCAGGCCAGGGGAAGCCAGGTCGCCCCGAGGCCCAGGTACAACCCGCGCCGCCGGTCCCAGGCCTTGCGAAACGATCCCGCCACAAACGTCCGGTCGTAGAGCAACACCATCAGCGGCGCGGAAACCATCACTTCCTTCGTGCCCACGCCGAGGAGACAAAACCCGACACTAAGGGAATACCAAACCCACGAAGCACATCGGCCGGTTGCAGGTGGGGCAGCGTGGGTAGACCTCGCTGCGTTCGGCAAGCCTCCAGAATCACCGAAAGACTGGAGATGTCCCTGATTCCGCCATGACCGAGGATAGCACTCATTCGGGGCGCGGCCCGCGAGCGGGCCGCTTACATCCGCGCCAACGGCGCGGATGAAGCAATACAGCGTGAGCAGGTAGAACAGCCCCATCAGCGACTCCGCGCGCTGGACGATGTAGGTCACCGCTTCGGTCTGCAGGGGATGCAGGGTCCAAAGCAGCGCCGCGGAAAACCCGATGAGAACGGCGTCGCCGTCCCCGCTGCCCTCGAGGGCCTGCCCTGAGCGAAGTCGAAGGGCCTGCCCTGAGCGAAGTCGAAGGGCCTGCCCTGAGCGAAGTCGAAGGGCCTGCCCTGAGCGAAGTCGAAGGGTCCGCCGCACGATTCCAAACAGGGTCATCCCGGCAAGGATGTGGATCGCCAGGTTGACGACATGGTAGCTCCACACCGCCGTCCCGCTGATGGCGTAGTTGAACGCCAATGACAGATTCAGGATCGGCCGGCCGCTCGCGGTGATGTTGCCGGAGGGCCAGAACGCCGTGCTCCAGTGCCGGATCGTCCGGTTCTCGCCGATGGCGCCGATGTCGTCGAAGAGCAGCGGCACGGAAAAAGTCCGGCTGTAGGCGGCAATCGCCCCTGCCGCGAGAAGGGCTCCGCCCAACAGCAGCAGCCAGTCCGACCGCGAAGCCGGGTTGCGGTTCGCGGACGGGCTTCCTGGGGCGGGGCGTTTCGCTTGCATGGCGGGCGGGATGCGCCGGTTGTTTAGGTGGACCTCCGCATCGGGGCAAGCCCCGTCAACATCCGGGGCCGGCGACGACGACGGCCGATCCCATCTGCCTTGCCCCATCGCCCCAACCCTGTCTCAATCGCCGCAGTTCCCGCCCGGTTCTCAACGCCAGATCGTCGTACCATGCGCCGTTCCCCTGTCGCCACCTCCTTCCTCGCCGCCCTGTGCCTCGCAACCGGCGCATCCGCCGTTCCCGGAGCGGGACCTGGCGCCGCCAGCCCTTCTCCGATGCACGAAAACCCCCTGCTTGCCGAAAGCACCCTGCCCTTCCATTTTCCGCGATTCGACCTGATCCGGGATGACGATTTTGCGCCCGCCTACGAGCTCGGCATGGCCGCGGAGCTGAAGGAGGTTGAGGCGATCGCCGTCAATCCGGCCGCGCCCACGTTTGACAACACGGTCGTCGCGCTGGAGCGGGCCGGCCGGCTGCTGGACCGCGTCGATCGCGTCTTCTCCAATCTCGCCGGCGCGAACACCAATCCGACGCTGCAGGGCATCGAGCGCGACATGGCGCCCAGGCTCGCGGCACAGCAGGACGCCATCCGGTTGAACGGTGCGCTGTTCGCACGGATTCAGGGAATCTACGAGCAGCGTGCGCAACTGGGGCTGGACGCCGAATCGGTCCGCCTGATCGAGCGGTATTACCAGGACTTCGTGCGGGCCGGCGCAAAACTTTCTGAAGCGGACAAGGCCACGCTGCGGGCGTTGAATGCGGAGCTCGCCACGCTTCAGACCAGGTTCAGCCAAAACGTACTGAAGGAGACGAATGCGGCGGCCGTCGTCGTCGACGACCGCGCGCAGCTCGCCGGAATGTCCGCCGGCGAGATTGCGTCGACGGAGGCCGCGGCCAGGGAGGAGCACAAGGACGGGAAGTTCGTCATCCGGCTTCTCAACACCAGCGGACAGCCCGCCCTGGCATCGCTGGAGAGCCGCGCGCTCCGGGAGCGCCTGCAGGAGGCGTCTGTCAATCGCTGCAGCCACGGCGGCGAATTCGACAATCGCGAAACCGTCCTCCGGATCGTCCGCCTGCGTGCGCAGCGGGCCGCGCTCCTGGGCTATGCCAGCCATGCCGCCTACGAGTTGGAGGACCAGACGGCGCGCACACCCGCCGCCGTGGACGAGCTCCTCGCCCGCCTTGCGGCCCCGGCGGTCGCCAATGCGCGTCGCGAAGCGGCGGACATGCAGGCCATCATCGACCGTGGTCACGGGGGTTTCGCGCTTGCCGCGTGGGACTGGGATTTCTACTCGGAGAACGTCCGGCGGACCCGCTACGCCTTCGACGAGTCGCAACTCCAGCCCTATTTCGAACTCAATCACGTGCTCCAGGACGGCGTGTTCTATGCCGCCAGCCAGCTCTACGGTGTGACGTTCAAGGAGCGCCACGACCTCCCGGTGTATCAGCCCGACGTTCGCGTCTTCGAGGTGTTCGATGCCGACGGCCAGTCGCTCGCCCTGTTTCTGGCCGACTACTATGCGCGGCCGTCCAAGCGCGGCGGAGCCTGGATGAGCGACTACGTGAGCCAGTCCGCGCTGCTCGGAGCCAAGTCGGTTGTCGCCAATCACCTCAACATCCCGAAACCGCCGGCCGGAGAGCCGACCCTGCTGACCTTCGACGAGGTTCGCACGCTGTTCCATGAATTCGGCCACGGGCTGCACGGCATGTTCTCGCACGTGGAGTATCCGCGCTTCAGCGGCACCAACGTTCCGCGCGACTTCGTTGAATTCCCCTCGCAGTTCAACGAGATGTGGGCCGTCTGGCCGGAGGTCGTGCGAAACTATGCGAAGCATTACAAGACCGGGGCGCCCATGCCTCCCGAACTGCTCGACAAGATGCTGGCCACGCAGAAGTTCAACCAGGGCTTCATGACGACCGAGTACCTGGCCGCCTCGCTGATCGACATGGCCTGGCATGAGTTGAAACCGGATGCGGTGCCGGCCGATGTGCCGGCGTTCGAAGCGTCCGTGCTGAAACGAGCCGGGTTGGATTTTGCTCCGGTTCCGCCGCGCTACCACAGCACCTATTTCTCCCATGTGTTTTCCGATCTCGAGTACTCCGCCGGCTACTATTCGTACATCTGGGCGGAGGTGCTGGACGCCGACGGCGTGGAGTGGTTCAAGCAGCACGGCGGACTCACGCGCAGCAATGGCGATCACTTCCGCCAGACCGTGCTGTCGCGCGGCGGGAGCGACGAGGCGCCGGTCCTCTTCCGCAATTTCACCGGCGGCGATCCGCACATCGAACCCCTGCTGAAGCGCCGCGGGCTCGACCAGCCATGAAACATAGACTCCTGATCGCCTCGCTTGCCGCCTGCCTCGCATTCCAGGCCGCGTCCGTCGCGGCGCCCGTTGGGAAGAGCCCCGCACCCGGACCTGTTTTCAACGTCCGCTCATTCGGTGCGGCCGGCGACGGATGCAGCAAGGACACCGCAGCCATCCAGAAGGCGCTCGACGCCTGTTTGGCGGCGGGCGGCGGGACCGTCGTCATTCCCGACGGCATCTACCTGACGGGCAGCGTGGTCGTCGGTTCGAACACGACGCTGAAGCTGGACACCCGTGCGAGTCTCATGGGCAGCCCCGACATTGCGGACTACCCGCTGGTCCGGGTCCGTTGGGAGGGGGAATTTGCGAAAGGCCACCGCGCGCTCATTTCCGCGGAGAAGGCCGCTCATGTCGCCATCACCGGTCCGGGCTCGATCTTCGGGCCTCCGGTCAGCCTGGGCGAAATGCGCAACCCGCGCGGCCCGGTTCTGATCGAGGTTGCGGATTCGAGCGACGTCACGCTGGACGGCTTCTCGACGCAGTACGAGCGGCTCTGGTCGATTCATTTTCTTTTCTGCCAGAATGTCACCGCCCGAAACCTCGTGATCCGCTCCATCCTCTCCAACAGTGACGGGATCGACGTCGACTCGTGCAAGGACGTGTTGATCGAGCATTGCGACATCAACACGGGCGATGACGCCATCTCGCTCAAGTCGGGCCGCGGCCTCGCGGCGATGCAGCTCGCTCGCCCGGCGGAGAACATCGTCATCAGGAACTGCAGCCTGTTCAGCAGCATGTTTGCCGGAATCGGTTTCGGCACCGAAATGTCCGGCGGCATGCGGAACATACGCATCGAGAATTGCACGCTCTCCGGGCACCAGAACGGCATGTTCTTCAAGAGCCGCGACGGCCGCGGCGGCTATTTTGAAAACATCGTCGGCGAGCATCTCACCATTCTCGACTCACCCACATTCATCGCGATCAATCTCCTGAACAAGGGCATCGCGGCCAGCGATCCCGTGCCCGGCCCGGTCGAGCAATGGGCCCGGTTCCATCAGATCCGCTTCCACGACATCCGTGTGAGCAACGTCGCGGCGCTCGTGCTGGCGAAGAACATCGCCCCGGAACGGCCCATTGACGGGCTGTCCCTCACGGACATCTCCGGCACCTGCGGCCGGGGGATCATCCTGGCGAACGCCACGAATGTGGAATTGGGCGGGATCTCAGTGACCGGATTCCAGGGTCCGCTGCTGACGACCGACAACGTCACCGGCTCGGGTCTCGCCGACCCTTCAGCCGCGGCTGCGCACTGATGCCAGCCCGCTAAACTGACCCAAAGGGAGCTTGTCGAACCCGTCGAACGGACCTGCCCCCGGGGCCGGCCTCAGCGCGGCCGGCGACAACGCAAGCGTGAAGTTTCTTGCGAGCATGGAGGGCGAAGCCCGACAAGCTGCTCGTGGGTCGAAAGCTCGAGGATTTTGATGATTTATTCAATAAATCGAATATTGGAGGCTGTCACGATGGTGCTGTTGTCGGCATAGGTCCAGACGACCTTTTTTTCGGGAGTGACTTCGATGAGGTGCGGCGCGCGGCCGAACTGGTCGTGCCCGAGCCAGTTTGCGATCACGGTGTCGCCATTCGGCAGGCGCTGGAAGCCCGCGATGAATTTCAAACTGATGCCCGGCAAATCTCCGTCACGCACCTCCCAGACGGTTTTTCCGGCGGCATCCACCTCGAAAATCCCCTGAGCGTTCTTGTGGTCGCCGCAGGAAATCAGCGTGTGGCCGTTGGCCAGCCGCTCGACGCTGTGCGGTCCGCCAACGGCGGGAATTTCCATGACAATTTTGCCGGTGGAGTCGTATTCGCGGACGACATCGGCGCCGTAGTGGGCGACGAGATAGTGGCCGTTCGCGAGTTTTCGCGCGTTGCGCATGTAGGCGTGTCCGCCGTCTTTTCCCTCCGGCAACAACGGCACTTCCTTCACGATGGCGCCGGCGGGCGAAAGCTCGAGCAGGCGCCCGGCGTTGCACTCCGCGACGAACGTGTTTCCGTCCGCGAGCCGTTGGCAGGCGTAGATCTCGCTCGTCGAGTCATACTCGAAGACGATCCTTTTTTCGCGGGTGACCTCCTTCACGCCGTGACCGGTGTTGAACAGCAGATTGCCGCCTGGCAGGACGGTGAGGTCGTTGCACGTCTCGGCTGGATACTCCCACTCGGGCCGGCCGTCGGCTGAGAAGACGAAGACCTTGCCCTGCGTGTAGTCGGTGCAGGCGAAACGATGGTGGCCGCCCCAGGCCTCCGCGGAAGCCGGGACCGGGAGCGAGGACGCGGAGGGTTTCTCGACGATGGCGGTCGCCCACAAAAACGCACCGACGGCCTCCTTGGCGTTCATGCGTCTCGGGAAGTTGATGTAGTCGGCATAGCCCGCCTGCACGCACACGCCGTCGCAGGCGCCGTAGATGTCGATCAAACCTTCGTCGTTCATCCGCGCGAATGCCGTGATCCCACGGTAGGCCTTCTCCACCACGGGCGCGTAGTCCGCGCGGTTCAGCAGCCCCAAGTCGATGCCCTTTTGCAGCATGTAGGTGAACATCGCGCTGCCTGATGTATCGGTCCAGTTGTCAGGGCGGTCGCCTTTGTCCACGACCTGAAACCATCGGCCGCTCGCGGGATCCTGGGTGCGCTTCAGACCAGCGGCGAGACGCCGGAAAATATCGGCGACCTCCGCGCGCCGCGGATGGTCGGCCGGCAGGGTCGCGAGCGCCTCGGACAGCACGAGTGCATACCAGCCCAGGCCCTCGCTCCACACCTCGGGCGAAAGACCCGTCTGCGGATCGGCCCAGCGCACGGTGCGCTTCGGCCAGACCGTCGCCGATTCCGGCTTTTCCGCCCAGGCATGGTAATAGAGTCCGCTGTCCCCCTTCTGCGCGTGGCGGGCGAAGGTCGTGATCTGCCGCGCCGCCTCGTCGTAGCACCACGCGCGGTCGCCGATGGATTTTCCATAGCGCAGCAGAAACATCTGCCCCATGAACACGCCGTCGATCCACATCTCTCCCGGCAGCGCTGTCGCGTGCCAGAAGCCGCCATCGGCATTGCGGGGAAACGTGTCAAACGCCTTCCGGAGCTGCGCGGCTGCGATCCTGTAGCGCTCGTCGCCAGTGTGTTCGTAGAGGGCGACGACGAGGTTGCCGGTCATCGCGTTGTCGAGCCAGTCGAGCTTGATGTTTTTCAGGTTGCCCGCCGCGTCGATGTGGGGATCGATTTCGCGCCGGATGAAGGCCAAATACCGCGGATCGCCGGTGGAGCGCCAGAGCAGCTCGAAACCGTAGAGCGGAAAACCCTTGAAATAGGTCCAGCGCGCGAGCCGGTCGGATGGGCCGCCGGGATTGCGTTTGATGATGCTCTCGGCCGTGGCGATGGACCAGGATTTCGGCGGCGGATTCTTCGCCGGTGGAAGATCGCTGGCGGCGCCGAGACTGGCGGCGGCGAACAACGCCAAGGGAAGCACCATGGATAGTGCAGATCTCATCGGAGTAAAATGAACTCCCAAACAGCCAGCACCACCACCCTTTTCGCGCGGGCATACCCGGCTGGTTCCTGCACTTCTTCGCAACCGATCTTGGCGTCCCATCGCCCATCGATCAGATTGTGCGGCCAGCGGATATCCGCGGCGTAATCGATGACCTCGCCCAACGAGAGCTCTGGCATCCTGTGTCTGCAATGTGCGGACGGACGGAGATCATATGGCCATCCTGATCAACCCTGCTCCAGCCTTGTTGTCGGCGCCAATCGCCTACCAACGCCAGACCACGCCGCCTGAGATTTCCCGGCGTGCGGCCGGGACTGCCGGCACCTCCTGGAACGCGGTGTTCCAGAGATTGGCCGCCTGCAGCTGAAAATCGACGCTCCGCAATCGAGGCGGCCGAAAGAACAGTCCCAGGGACGAGATGACCGCCTCGTTTCCGCCAGCCGTGCGCAACGGATCGTCCTCCTGTATTCGCACCTGGTTGTCCATGCGCAATTCGAAGCCGCAGCCCAGCCGCGCAACGACCGCTGCGGTCAGCCGGTGCCTTGGAAAGTTGAGCGCGTAAAAACTGCCATCCACGACGGCGATGCCGTAGTCGGCGCGCTTGTGCAAATACGTGTAGCCAAAAACCAGATCGCAACGCGTGGCCGACCAACGAAGCGTCGCCTCCGCGCCCGCCGTATCGATGTCGACCGGGTTGGCGGTGCGCGCAACCACACCGCGCTGGAACGTCCAGTCCACGAGGCGATCATCGCGCCGGTAGAATGCAGCGACATGAGTCTGCCATGCGCCCCGCGTCGTGTCGCGGCCCAGTTCGAGATTGCGGCTGGATGTGCGCCCGAGGTCTGGGTTGCCGCGGAACAGCCCCGAGGTCGGGCTGGAGTTGAGCGCGGTGTAGGTCGGCACCTGGCTGGAACCGGCGTAATTGAAGAAGATGCGATCCGAGCCGCCGCCCGATCGCGCTTCGTCCAAAGCGATCCCTGCCGAAGGCGACACCGCGGAAGGGTCGCGGTTCGTGTCGTCAAACACGACGCCGGCTTTGATCGTCAGGCGCCTGTTTGCACTGAACGTCCACACCTTGTCCGGCACCAGGCCCAGCTTGGTGTACATGCGGGAATCAAAGCGGCCGAAAATGAGGGAGGTCGATTTCAGGTCATCCGCGAGCACCTCCGCGGAGTAGCCCAGGCCGAACACGCCAAAATCGCTGTGCCCCGACGCCGACGCCCCGTCAGTCCACGTCGTGTGCTGGTAGGGATGCACGGGGCCGAGCGGCGCAAAACGATTGAACGCATAGTCGTCCTTGTTCCGCCGCCAGAACGCAGCAACTTCAATCCAATCGCCGGGACTCCAGGCGACTCGATGGTTGAACGCCAGGAGCACGGTTTCCAGGTTCTCGGATTCATCGGAGCCAAACGGCGTGTAGAGATTGGGCCACCCGAAGATCTTCGACTGGTATCCGCAAAAAAGGTCTGTTTGCGCGCTTCCCCCGGCGATTTGCAGGCGCCCGCCGTAGCGCTGAAAACGATGATCGCCGAACGGCACCGAACCGTCCGAATTGGAACGTGCCACTTCGGCATCGGCTGCAACCCGGCGGCCTTCCGCATTCGTTTCGCCAACGGCTCCTTCGTAAAAGCTCGCTCCGAATGAACGGTTCTGGCCCGCGGTCGCCGCAAACTCGCCCTGCCCGCGAATGGGCCGCCAATCGTACGCAACGGTGCCGACGTTTGCGTTGAATCCGTCCAAGGCGTTGTCCAGGCCCGTCAAGATGCGGGGCGCCGAGATCATCGCCGGCGGCACGGGAAGCTCCGCGAAGTAGTGCCCGGTCTGAGGATCGTAGAGGGAAGCCCCGCCGATGCGAAAACCGGTGTTCTCGAAGATGCCACCGCGAATCGCAACGTCCGCCTGGCCCTCCGCCTGATTCCGCGCCTCCACATCCAGGAGTGGCTCGTAGCGAAGCGCGGTCACCGGCATCGCAAACGAATCGACCGGATCCTGAAGCGCGACCCGCGGCGACGTAACCGGAAACGCAGGCAGTTCCACCGGAGATTGGGCCGCTATCCGCGCGCCGCAAAAGACCGCCGCAATGACTAGAAGACAGTATCGTTGGACCATCGCTGTCGGAGAAAGACGGCCATCCATAGCGGATGAACTCCGGCAGGCAAGGATAAGTTAACCTGGAGTTTGATACGAATTAACAAATGATTCCTGACAGCCCGTTGAACGAATGGTCCCGTCGAACATGCGTCAGCGCCGCCCGGGTCTGGGCGGCGCGAGCCCGCCTACGCTCTCCGACCATCGAAGAGGCACTGAATTCCGGAAGGGCCACGACGAAGTCGTTGGGACGTCGGGCACGCCGCCCTTCACATCCCGACATTTCGGAAAGATCTGGCCTCCCCGCCATTATCCCTCTGGCCGCGGCATCAGCCGCACTCAGGAGCCTGCGGGCAACGCCCGGCAGGATCCTAGGCCTCGCCGTCGCCGCCGATCGCCTCGACCGGGCAGCCTTCCAGAGCCTCCGTGCAGGCCGCGACATCCTCTTCGGTGACCGGCTGCTTGCTCACATAGGAGTACCCACCCTCTTCGGATCGGCTGAAGAAAGCTGGCGCCGTCTCACGGCACAAGTCGCAGTCGATGCATTGCTGGTCGACATAGAATTTCCCGGCGGCGTTCGTTTCCCACTTGTCTGCTTTATTGGCCATGGTGAACCGCGAACAAAAACGAATGCCGTCGCCTGTCAAGGGTATCCCGGCCGGCACAACTTCCACGAATGAATGTCCAGGCGATGTGCGGGGCTTGAGTTTGGCTGCAGGACATTCTAATGTTTTCGCCGGATGCTTTCCGATCGATCCTACATGCGGGAGCCTGAAGGCTCGTTCCATTTTGACGCGATCAAGTGGCTGATGGCCATTTTCGCGGGTCTGTTTCTTGCCCAACAGATTGCCGAGAAATGGTTTGGACATTTTGACCATTATAGCTGGTTCGGACTCACCGCAGGCGCCGTACTCCACAGTCATCGGATCTGGGCGCTGTTCACCTACAATTTCCTCCAGGACACCGCCGGCTACACCGGGGGAGTATTCGGACTGCTCTTCAACCTTCTCGCGTTGTATTTTTTTGGAGGCGCAGTGCGGGAACTGATCGGTACGCGACGATTTCTCTGGCTGTATTCGGGGTTTGTTCTGGCAGGTGCGGCGGCATGGTGCGCGATTGGCGCCCTCGGGGTCGATTGGCGGCTCTTCGGACCGCTGGACTCCATTGCGGGGCTTTTCGCCCTCTACTGTTGTTATCACGCGGACGAGCAGATGACGTTTCTGGCGTTCTTCATCGTTCCTGTGACCGCCAAGCCAAAGTTCTTCTGCTGGTTCTGGATCGCACTCGATCTGATCGGTTTTCTGTTCTACGAAATGATGGGGCACCAATCACCGCTTTGGAACGGTCACGCCGCCAATCTCGCCGCCATGCTCACGGCCTATTCGTACTACCGGCTTGCCGGCCGCGGCGATTTCTTCAGCGGCTCCTCGGGCACCGGCATCGAGCTGCCTCGCTGGTTCCGGCGCCGAAAGAAGGGCGAAACGCCCCGTTTTCACGTAAACCTCACCAGCCGCAGCGACCTCCGCGCCGAGGTGGACCGCATTCTGGACAAAATCAACAGCGAGGGCTTCGGTGCGCTGACCGACGAAGAGAAGCACTTGCTCGACGAGGCGCGCGACCTCCTCAGCCGACGCTAGAGCGAGTGTTTCCTGCAGCGTCGGAACCACCGCGGGCAGCTCGGCGAAGCCCCCGCAATCGCGTCATCCCTCCGGCTCGGGAAGGCTCAATCGTAGCAAGAGCCTTGAAGCTTCTTTGGATTGTGATTGCGTAGGTAACGGTGCGGGGGGCGGCGCGTCATGAAACATCTCTGGCTGTCGCCTTTCTCACCAAGTCAATGATGTCACCTCTCCTGTCCATCTCTCGCGTCCACCGCGTCTTGGCCTCTGGCGCGCTCTTCCTGGCAATTCTTGCGACCGGCCGGGCGCTTCCCGAGAGGAATTTCGAGACCACGCGCGCCCGCGCCGCCGAGGTGACCACGATGGTCGAATTGCTTGAGCAGTATAACTTCAACCACAAGGCGGTCGACACCCAGCTCAAGCCGGATCTGAGCCATGACCTGATCCACGATTACATGGCGGAACTCGACTTTCAGCGGATGTTCTTCCTGACCACCGATCAGGAGGCATTCACGCAGCGCTACGCTCCCGGCCTCTATTACAATCTGCGGACGCTCGGGAAGCTCGACGCTCCGTTTGACATCTACGTCATGTTTGAAAAGCGGGTCGACCAGCGCGTGAACTGGATCTTCGACGAATTGAAGAAGGGCATCGACCTCACCAACAGTGAGACGTTCCCGATCGACCGGTCCAAGGCCGCCTGGCCCGCCACCATCGCCGAGGCCGACGATCTCTGGCACCGCCGCCTGAAATTCGAACTGATCCAGGAGATCCTGAACAAGAAGACCCCGGAAGAGGCGAAGCAGACGGTCCGCAAACACTACGAGCGCATGCTCAAAAACCTCGCCGACATCGACACGGACGACGTGACGGAGATGTTCCTGACGTGCCTCGCAAGCCTGTATGACCCGCACTCCAGCTATTTCTCCCCTGAAAGCTTTGAGGATTTTGCCATTCAGATGCGGCTCTCCTTGGTCGGCATCGGGGCCTTGTTGGGATTCGAGGACAACGAGTGCGTCGTCAAGGAGCTCATTCCCGGGGGCCCCGCAGATCTCGGGAAGCAATTGCACCCGAATGACAAGATCATCGCCGTGAGCGGCGGCGAGGGCGAGCCCACCGACGTCATCGGCATGAAACTCCGCAAGGTCGTCGACCTGATCCGCGGCCAGAAAGGCACGAAAGTGAAACTGACAGTGATTCCCGCCGGGGCCAGCGACAGCTCGGTCCGGAAGGAGATCACAATCGTCCGCGACGTGGTGAAACTCAATTCCGCCCGCGCCCGCGCCGCCATCTATCAGGTCCCCGGCGCGACAGGCGAAATCGTTCCGATGGGTGTCATCACACTGCCTTCATTCTACGGCCTCACCGATGAGGAAGACACCAGCAGCGGCGAAGAACACACGAGCGCAACCAAGGACGTCGCCGAACTGATCACCCGCCTCCAGGCCGCAGGCGTCAAGGCCATGGTGCTCGATCTGCGCAACAACGGCGGCGGACTCCTCTCCGAGGCGATCGACCTGACCGGTCTTTTCATCAACAAAGGCCCGGTCGTGCAGGTGAAATCGGTGAATGGCGAAGTCCAGGTCGACAGCGACGAAGACACTCAGATCCGCTACACCGGTCCGCTGGCCGTTCTGGTGTCGCGTTTCAGCGCGTCGGCGTCCGAGATTGTGGCCGGTGCGCTGCAAAATTACGGCCGGGCGATCATCGTCGGCGACCAGTCCACGCACGGCAAGGGCTCGGTCCAGACCATCGTCGAGATGAAGAGCCTCAACCGCTTGCTTGCGCGCGTTCCGGACAAGACCGGGGCGGCGCGTCTCACCATCCAGAAATTCTACCTGCCCAACGGATCGTCCACGCAGAACAAGGGGGTGATTCCCGATATCATCCTGCCCTCGATCGATGAATTTCTGCCAATCGGGGAATCCAGCCTGCCGCACGCCCTGATCTGGGACGAGATCCCATCGGCGGTGTTCAGCGGGCATCCGGTTGACCCGAAGATTCTCGTGCCGTTGCGCGCGACAAGCCAGTCCCGGCTCGAGCACCTGGAAGAGTTCGCCTACCTCAAGAAGAACATCGAGTGGTTCAAGGAGATCCGGGATCGCAAGGACATCTCGCTCAATCTGGAGGTGCGCCGCCACCAGAAGGATCTCGATGACGCATTCAAGAAGACGATGCGGGCCGAGAAGAACCAGCTCGCGAAGTCCGATTTCGCCGTCCAGGAGATCACCCTTGGTCCATCGGTTCCGAAGCCGGTCACGGCGGAGAAGAAGGCGGACGACGATTCCGACGATCCGGACGAACTTGGCACCGACGAAGATCCAGGCCTCGCCAAAGTCGATATTCCGTTGCGCGAGAGCCTGCGGGTGCTGTCCGACGCGCTGGCGCTGTCAAAGAACCCCCAGTACTGGGCGGACGGCAACGCGCCGTTGACCGTCCAGGCATCGAAGAACGGCTGAGCGGATCGGGCGGTGGCTCGTGGCGCCTGGTGTTTCTGCGTAACGGCGCGGCCATCCGCGCCGTTGTAGCCGGCCGCGCTGAGGCCGGTCAATGGTCGGCGCGCCCGGCCTGCCCGCCATAGCTTCAGCGACGGTTGGCGGTCGCGCCCTACCTCCGGAGCCGGACGACCCTCGCAAGCCAATCTCAGCTTCGCCAGGCAAGCAAATGCCGGTCGCGGCCGCTGAGATCGCGCCGCGACTCGACGCGCCCCAACCCGACGGCGGCGGCCCATCCGCGCAGCGTCGCATGCTGGTCGATGCCGGTTTCGAGTGCCAGCAGCCCCTTTTCGCCCAGAAACCGCGGCGCTCCGTCGATGATCCGGGCAAGAGCCTCGGTGCCGCCGGACCCCGGCGACAGCGCACGGCTCGGTTCATGTCCGCGCACTTCCGGTTCAGTCGCCCCGGCCTCCGACTCCGACAGGTAGGGCGGATTCGCCACGATCAGGTCGAATCGCTCAGCCGGATCAAGCGCGGCATACCAGTCCGACCGCAGGAAGCGCACGCGCCCGGCCAGCCCGAGCGCGGCGGCGTTTTCACGGGCCAGATCGAGCGCTTCTTCACTGTCGTCGATCGCAGTCACCGAGGCCTCGCGATAGGACGTCGCCAGCGCGAGCGCGAGCGCACCGCAGCCCGTTCCAAGGTCCAGAATCGTCCCCGGAGATTCGAGCTGCACCTGGGTGATCAACTCGCAAAGCTGCTCCGTTTCGGGCCGCGGAATCAATGCGCGCCGGTCGACCTTCAACCGGATGTGAAAGAACTCCGCCTGGCCCAGAATGTACTGCAGGGGCTCGCGCTGGCCGCGGCGCTTCACCAGGGGGCGGATCTTCTCGAGGTCCGCCTCGGTCAGCAGCCGCTCGAATTGCAGGTAGAGCTGCATGCGCGGCAGATCGAGCGCATGACCAATGAGCAGTTCCGCGTTGAGCCGGGGATTCTCCAGGCCCCTCCCGTTGAGGAATTCGGTGGTTCTCTTGATGATTTCGAGGAGGGCCAGCATGGGATGCCGAAGAAGCGCGCCCTGGATTCAACCACGTATCGCAAGGATAATCACGGACGAAACGCACCGCCGCCCCGCGCAATTCCATCGCAGGCTGAAAATTGGTTTTGTTTTCCCGCCGGGCATTCCCCAACGTGTTGGCGCATGGATGCGATCGAACAGGAAGTCCACGACATCTTCATCCGAACGAAGGCACTGCTGCAGGGGCATTTCGTGCTGCGCTCCGGCCTGCATAGCGCCCACTATTTTCAGTGCGCGCAGGTCTGCCAGCGCATGCCAGAGGTGGAGCGCCTCGCAGAACTTCTGCTCGGCCGGCTCAAGAGGCTGTCGTTTCAAACGGTCCTCGCTCCTGCCATGGGCGGGCTCGTGATCGGCCAGGAGGTGGCGCGGCAGGCGCGGGCCCGCTATCTCTTTGCCGAGAAGGAGAACAACATGCTGGTGCTGCGCCGCGGCTTCAAGTTCGCCCCGGGAGAGTCCGTGCTCGTGGTCGAAGATGTCGTGACACGCGGCGGACGCGTCATCGAATGCCTCGACATCATCCGCAAGGCCGGTGGCGTTCCCGCGGGAATCGCAATGCTTGTGGATCGCAGCGCCGGAGCGGCGAAGTTTGATGTGCCGACCTTCTCGCTGCTGGAAATGAGCTTTCCAACCTACCCGGCCGATCAGCTTCCGGAATGGCTGGCAAAGCTGCCTGTGGAAAAACCGGGAAGCTGACCTGCGCCGGAGTTTCCTCGCCTCGAAGGCTTGGACGGTGTAACCAAACCGCCCATGTTTACCGGAATCGTCGAAACTGCAGGTCAGGTCGTGTCCTTCCAGGCCGGCGCCAACGCCTGGAAGCTCATCGTCGATGCAGGCGTCACCGGAACCGGGGTCAGCGTCGGCGACAGCATCGCAGTCAACGGCTGCTGCCTTACGGCCGTCCAGATCGTGGCCGGCTGCCTGCACTTCGATGTGTTGGAGGAAACGCGCCGCCTGACCAATTTGTCGGCACTCGAGCCGGGCAGCCTGGTCAACCTTGAGCGCAGCCTGAGATTCGACGGCAAGGTTGGCGGTCATTTCGTCACCGGTCACATCGACGGCGTTGGCACAATCCTGGTGTTCGAGCCCCGCGGCCAGGACTACTATTTGCGAGTGCGCGGGCCGGCCGGATCCGGCCGCTACCTGGTGCACAAGGGCAGCATCGCGATCGACGGGATCTCCCTGACGCTCGCGGACGTGGACGGCGACGATCTTGCCGTGTGGCTGATTCCGCACACCATCGCAGTCACGAACCTCCGCAAGAAGCGATCCGGGGACCCGGTGAATCTGGAATACGATCTGCTGGGAAAATACGTCGAAAAGCTGCTCGCCCTGCGATCATAGTCCGATGCGTTCCGTCCTCCTTGCCATCACTGACGAACTCCGCCGTCTCAAAGCGTCGGGCGTGAAGACCATCTCCGTTTCCGACGCCAGCCTTGCGACGCTACGCCACACGATTGCCGCCAGGAAGATCGCGGACGGCGGACCTGAATCCGTGCCAGCCAGCCCGCAGATTGCCGCGCTGCGACCGCTGTCGCCTTCCCCGGATTCGCACGCACTGCGGGCCCCGGCTTCACCCCCGGTCCGTCTTCTGCCGCCGCCGCCCGACGTGGTTCTTCCAGCCGGCGACAAGGCGGTGCGCTGGAACGCGCTGCGGGAGCAGGTGCTCGGTCACCCGGTCTGCAAGGCGCATGTCCGGCCCGGCAAAAAGGTCGTGTTCGGCGTCGGGAATCTCGATGCGCGGATCATGTTCGTGGGTGAGGCGCCCGGAGCGGAGGAGGAGCTGCAGGGCGAGCCGTTCGTCGGCCCCGCAGGACAGCTGCTCACGAAGATGATCAAGGCGATGGGCCTGGAGCGCAGCGACGTCTACATCGGCAACATCATGAACTGGCGCCCGGAACTGCCGGCCCAGGCTGACGGCTCGCAAGTGGGCAACCGCGAGCCCACACCCGAAGAAATGGCATTTTGCCTCCCGTTCATCACCGCCCAGATCGAAGTGATCTCCCCGGTCGCCATCGTGGCGCTCGGTGCCACCGCCGCCCGCGGCCTCCTGGGCCCGCAAAGTTTTCGAACGCTCGGGGAGGTGCGCGGACGCTGGCACGACTACCGCGGCCGGCCGCTCCGGGTCACCTATCATCCGAGCTATCTGCTGCGCAAGGAGGTCGACGGCCTTGCGGCAGCTCGGAGGGCAAAGCGGACTGCCTGGGAGGATTTCCTTGCAGTGATGGAGCGGACCGGCCTTTCCATTTCAGACAAGCAGCGTAATTATTTCCTCTGATGAAGTCCCTGGCATTGTCATTGACCCTGCTCGCCATCCTGGCTGCGCCCGTCGCGCCCGGTGCGGACGAGTCGTTTGATTTCGAGACGCTGCGCTTTCACGCGAAGCGCCTCGCAGAGCAGCCGTATCGTCCACGGCCAAGCCAGGTGCCGGATTTCCTCCGCAGCCTGACCTATGACGAGCTCCGTCAGATTCGCTTCAATCCGGACCGCACGTGGTGGCGCGATGACAGACTGCCGTTCCAGCTCCAATTCTTCCATCCTGGCTTTGTTTCCGACCGCACCGTCCAGATTCACGAACTGGTTGGCCGCGAATCGCGCGACATCGAGTTCGATCGCAATCTGTTCGTCTACGACCAGGTCAAGCTGCCGGGCTCCATCCCGGACACGATGGGCTATGCGGGCTTCCGGATTCTCTACGATCTCAACAAACCCGGCGACGAGCTCGGCGCCTTCCTGGGCGCCAGCTATTTTCGCATGCTTTGCCAGAAAGCCGTCTACGGCCTTTCGGCGCGCGGCCTTGCCGTCAACACGGCAGAGCCCGGCGGCGAGGAGTTTCCCATTTTCGAGGAATTCTGGGTGCAAAAGCCCGCGCGCGATGCCCGCGAGGTCGTGGTTTTCGCGCTTCTCGACAGCCCGAGCGTTGCGGGTGCATACCGGTTCACGATCCAGCCCGGACCGGCCACCGTCGTTCAGGTCCGCGCCGCCATCTATCGGCGCAATGACGGTGCGGTGATCGGGCTCGCGCCACTGACCAGCATGTTCTGGCACGGCGAAGGCTCGGGAACCACCCATGGGGATTTTCGTCCGGAGGTGCACGATTCCGACGGCCTTCTCCTGCAGCGCGGCAGCGGCGAGTGGCTCTGGCGACCGCTCGTCAACCCCGACCGGCTGCGGGTTGCGTCGTTTGCCGACGAGAATCCCCACGGTTTCGGATTGTTGCAGCGCGATCGCGACTTCGATCATTATCAGGATCTCGAGGCGCATTATCACCTTCGTCCGAATGCCTGGGTCGAGCCCGTTGGAAACTGGGGAAAAGGGACCGTTCGGCTGGTGGAGATTCCAACGCCGGATGAAACGAGCGACAACATCGTCGCCTTCTGGGTGCCATCGGGCAATCCCCCCGCCAACGAGGCGCTCGAGTTCGAATACCGGATCTACTGGCACCTCGACGGGGCCAAGCGACCGCCGGCGGGCTACGTCGCGGCCACCCGTCTGTCGGCCGTGCAGAAGCAACCCGGGCTGACCCGCTTCCTCGTCGATTTCGACGGACCTTTTCTTTATCTTCGGCAGGCCGATCCTTCCATCCAGCCGATCGTGACGGTCGGGGAAGGCGCTGCGCTGGTGCCGGAAACCGTGACGATCCAGAAGAATCCGAACAATGGCACGTGGCGCGTCACGTTCGCGGCGAAGCCCGACGGTACCGGACGCGCAGTCGAACTGCGTTGCTTCCTGCAACGACCGCCTCATGTTTTGACCGAAACATGGAGCTATCTCTGGAATCCATAAGCGGAGCGCTATCCACGTTTCAGCCCAAGACCGGAACCCTTGAGGCATGGAATGCCGCCTACGTGCGGGTTGAGGATTACCTGCGGGCGCATCGCATCCACAACCGCCTCCATCAAAGCCGGCTCATCCTGCGGATCCTGGAGCGCGCCGCCCGGCGACACGAGGAGAAGCCCGGCCTCGACCCGACCTCGCTCGCCGCAGAGGAGGCCGAGCACATGATGGATGCCTGGTTCGGCGAAGTGCTGGGGGACCAGAATCTGCCGCGCGACCGCGTGATCATCGCCGGCCGCGTCGCGCTGCTGCTGACCGACGGCCCGGAAAAATGCCCCTACGCGTTTCTCGACGAGGAGGAGGTGCCGCAGGATTTCGCGCGCGCAATGCAGCAGAGTTCCATCGAGGCGGGCCCGGACCTGGCTGTGTCGAGCATGGTGCCGCGCCCGATCGATCTCGGGACGATCACCGAGGTTGCCGGCGAGACCATCGCGCGGTTCGAGCAATGGCCGCTGCTCCGCGGACTGGTGCTCTGGCTGCTGTTCGCCGGCGCGCTGGCCGGGATCTTCTTTGCGACGCACTGATTGAGCGCCCATGAAGATCTTCTCCACGGACCGGCTCGATCAACGGCGCATCGCACGCCGCCGGATCACATTTTTCACGAGCATCTTCATGTTCACCGGGTTTGCCACCTGGTTCATGGCCGACCTGTTCTGGCGAACCGGCTTCGGCGGCGTCGAGATCGCCCTGCTCGTCCTCTTCGTGATCCTCTTCGCGCACATCGCCACCGGATTCTGCACGGCGTTGATCGGGTTCTTTGTGGTCAACCGGGGCGGCGATTCCTGCCGCATCGTCAATACCGCCGACTGGGCCTCCGCGAAGGATCAACCGCTGGCGGGCACCGCCGTCATCGTTCCCGTCTATAACGAGGACGTGAGCCGCGTTTTCGAAGGGCTGCGCGTCATCTATCGCTCGGTGCAGGAGGCCCACAAGCTCGAGCATTTCGACTTTTTCATCTTGAGCGACTCCGACCAGCCCAACCAATGGATCCAGGAGGAGGTCGCCTGGGTCGAACTGTGCAAACAAGTTGGCGGCCTCGGACGCATCTTCTATCGCAAGCGGCGCCAGGCCATCAACCGGAAGAGCGGAAATGTCGCGGACTTTCTGAGGCGTTGGGGACGAAACTACCGCTACATGGTCGTGCTCGACGCCGACAGCCTGATGACGGGCCAGACGCTTGTCCGGCTGGTCGCGTTGATGGAAAAGAATCCCGCGGTCGGAATCATCCAGACCGCGCCGCGCATCGTGAACGGCGAGACGCTGTATGCGCGGATGCAGCAGTTTGCCAACCGGCTGTACAGCCCCCTGTTTCTCGCGGGCATGAACTACTGGCAGCAGCAGGACGGGAATTACTGGGGCCACAATGCCATCATCCGCGTGCAGCCGTTCATCGAGCATTGCTGCCTGCCCGACCTGCCCGGTCGGGAGCCGTTCGGCGGACGCATCCTCAGCCACGATTTCGTCGAGGCGGCGCTCATGCGCAAGGCCGGCTGGCAGGTGTGGCTCGCACCCGACATCGCGGGAAGCTACGAGGAGGGTCCGCCCACGCTGATCGACAGCGCCAAGCGCGACCGCCGCTGGTGCCAGGGCAACATGCAGCACAGCTGGCTGCTGTTCACGCGTGGTTTCCGGCCGGTGAACCGCATACATCTTTTTCTCGGAATCATGGGTTATGTGGCTTCGCCGCTCTGGCTGCTGTTCCTCCTCCTCAGCAGCATCAACGTGTTCGGCGAGCGCGTCGCCAGCCGTTTCGACAGCTGGCCGGTGTCCTACACGTCGGTCTTCGGCTACCGGGTCGAAGTTCCCGAGGCGCTCACCCTGTTTGCGTTCACAATGCTCCTGCTCTTTCTGCCGAAGGTGCTCGGGATCGTGGTCACCATGCGCGATCGCGAACTGACCGCGGCTTTCGGCGGCTCGGCGCGCCTGGTCATCAGCGCAGTCGTCGAATCGATCGTCTCGGCCCTCCTCGCCCCGATCAACATGCTGTTCAACAGCCGGTTTGTGATCTTCACTTTTCTGGGTCAGGGGGTGTCCTGGATTACCCAGCGGCGCGGACTCCTCCGGGACGACCGCGACTGGCGTGAGGCGATACTCACCCACGGGGGCCAGACCATCTTCGGCCTCATCTGGGGAATCTCAGCCTTCATACTCGTGCCGACGTTCTTCTGGTGGTTGAGCCCGGTGCTCGTCGGCCTGGTCCTGTCGATTCCGCTGTCGATCGTTCTCGGCAAGGTGAGCCTGGGCCAGGGAGCCCGGCGCGCGGGCATCTTCCTCACGCCGGAGGAATCGCGGCCGACGTACGAGCTGAAGCGGCTGCGTCAGAACCTCGCCGAATGCTACCAGCACCTGCAGCCCATCGAGCCGTTGCGCGACGACTACGGACTGCTTCAGGCCGTGCTCGATCCGTACGTCAACGCAGTCCATGTCTCCCTGCTGCGCCAGCGGCGGCCCAGCGAGGAATCGCGGGAGTATTTCATGCACCTTCGCCAGCGGCTGTTGCGGGAGGGTCCGACGCGGCTTACCACCCGGGAGAAGATGGCGCTGCTGCTCGATGCCGATTCGCTGATCTGGCTCCACCGCGAGCTCTGGCGGCTTCCAGCCGGGGCGCTTGCAAGCTGGTGGCGCCTCGCGATGCGCCAGTACAACGTGCTCACCGCCACGCCTGTCACCGCGCTTTACCGGTAGCCCAGGCCCCTGATTCTTCCTGATAATACCCTTTCGGAAACACTCCGTCGCTCCGCGTAGTCACGATCGTTCACTTCAAGCAGCAGCTACAGAAAGATCGGTTAACCCAGACGCCGCTACTTGAGCTTTACGCGCCGCACCGCAGTCTCGTTGCCGCGGCTCGTCAGCAGCACGAACTCGGCGCGATTCGGATCGGCCTCGATCGCAGCCAGCGCGTCGACGGCATCCGCGTAGGTCCGGACCTCGCGGCCGTCGATCTCGCGGATCCAGTCGTCTCCGGCCAACTCGCCAACTGCCGCCGGGCTGTTCGGCTTCACGAAATCGACGATGACCCCCTTCTGATCCGCGATCTTCACGCGGCGCGCGATCCCGTCGCCATAGAGAAACTCGCGGACGGTGAGCCCGATGCGCTCGAAATAGCGCCGGCTGGCTTCGCGGATGATCTTCGGCTCCTCGCCGAGAGTCACCTTCAAATCCAGGCGGCGGTTGTCCCGCAGCACCGTGAGCGCCAGCACATCGCCCGGGAAGTGGCGGTCGACCTCGCGTTCCAGGTAGGTTTCCACGACCTGTTCCGGGCGCAGGCGGGGCAACGGCTTGCCGTCAAACGAGACAATGATGTCATGACCCTTGAGCCCGGCCTTTTCCGCCGGGCTGTTCTCGAGCACCTCGCTCACAACCAGGGCCGACTGGTTCTCGATGTGGAGAAACCGGGCCACTTCCGGATCCACCGGCTCGAGACCGAAGGTCCCCAGCCACGGCAGGGGCCGGCCCGAAACGTCGCGCGGAATCCGGCCGAGATAGGGCAACACGTCCCTGGCGAAAAGAAAAACACTGCTCTCATCGGAATTGACGAGCACCACCGGAAGGCCGCGGTCCCGCCTCGAAAACAAAAGGAAGTTCTGGCCGAACGAGTTCAGGGTCAGGCCGACCAGCGCGCCCGCCCGGTTGAAGACCGGCAGGCCCGGCCCGCCAATCTCCGAGGCGGCCACCGCAGTCATCTGTGGCAGGGGCTGGATGAGGCCGACGCGGCTCATGAGAAAATAGGGATGAAAATCCTCGTCCTTGCCGCGCAGGCCGATGCTCCAGACTTCGTCCGCCATGCACGGATCCGGCGTGTTGCGCCGCACCCAGGCCGTCAGCGGCACCAGCTCCGCGCGCACCGCCGCCTCGGCGCGCACGAAATGCCAGCCGGTCAACACGTCCTGACCGAGATACTCGGCCGCATACGCAGTCGCGTGATCGGGCCGATAGACCTTGAAATCCTTGAGCTGCCGCACCGACACCCGCGCACCGATCGCCGATGCCGGCAGGATGATCGTGCCATTGGAGTCAACGCAGGTGCCGAGGACAGTGACCGGCTGACGATCCAATTCCGTCTCGATCAAAAACTCGACCGTGACGCAGGATTTCACGCGTTCGGCGAACAGTTCCGGCAGATCCTTGGCGGCACGCAGGGCCGAAGGAACGCCCAGAGCGACGAGAACGATGCCAATGGTCAGCAGGCGGAGCGGCCGCCGCGCGCTCCATTCCGCAGGGAAAACGCGTTCGGCTGCGACGGCGCGAAACGCCGCGCCGCTACGATTCCCGCCGCCGCAGGTGAGTCCGCCAATTGAGTAAGATCGGCTCATGGCTTCAGAACGTAGAGGGATACGCGGCGGTCGCGAGTCGTCGACAGCAACAGCGAGGATGGTTTCGCATCGAACGCCTGATAGATGCGTTTGAGATCATCAAGCGCCTTGAGCGGCTGCTGGTCGACCCTGGTGATGACGTCCCCCGAGGCGAGACCCGCAACCGCCGCGGGAAACCCGGGCTGCACGCCGATGACGATGACCCCCGTGTCGTCGTCCAGCTGGTTCTCCCGCGCGTAGGTCCGCGAAACCTTGCGCACGCTGAGCCCCCATTTGTCGAACGCCCACTCCTCGCCCATGCGGCTTTCCAGTTTTTCGGTGACCACCGGCACTTCCATGGCTTGCGCCCCGCGTTTGACGCTGAGCTTGACGGTCGAGCCGACCGGGAGGCTTGCGATCATGTTTTGAATCGGGGGCAGCTGCTCCGGAAACCGCCCGTCCACCTTCTGTCCGTCGATGGCGAGAAGGATGTCGCCGCTGCGCAGGCCCGCGGCGGCCGCAGGCGAACCGGGATCGACGCTGTTGATGAGCATTCCCGTGTTCAGCGCCAGGGCGTAGAAATGCTCCAGATTCTGCAACGTGCGCGGGACGATCCCGATGTAGCTGCGGGTGACGCTGCCATGTGCCAGGAGCTCGTCGACCACGCGCCGCGCGATACTGGACGGAATCGCGAAACCGAGATTGTCGGCGCCGACGAACCCGCGCGAATTGATGCCGACGACCTCGCCATCCTCGGTGACCAGCGGTCCGCCGCTGTTGCCCGGGTTGATCGCCGCGTCGGTCTGCAGCCAGGTATTGAAGGTGCCGGTCTCGTAGCCGCGGACTCCTTCACTGTCCTCGAAGTACCGGCGGTTGTTGGAGATGATGCCGCGGGTGACCGTGCGCGTCAGGCCGTAGGGCGTGCCAACCGCAAAGACTGTCTCGCCGGGAAAAAGCGCGCCTGAGTCGCCGAACGTGGCCGGCTGGAAGGTGAGTCCGCGCCGGCGCACTTCGTCAAGGTCGATGCGGATCAGCGCAAGATCGGTCCAATGGTCCCACCCGACGAGCTTCGCGCCGACACTCTCCAGACTGGGCAGCGTGATCGAGATTTCCACGGCATAGGGACTGGCGACGTGGGCGTTGGTCAGGACGAGGCCGTCATTGGACAGGATCACGCCCGACCCCACTCCCGCCACAAACCGGCGCGCACCGGGCTCGAAGGTCACGTCGCGCACGTCGATGCGGACCACCGCTTCGAGCAGCCTGTCAAAACCCGCGCTCATCGCACCGCGAGCGGATCCGGCCGCAAGCGTCAGGACCAGCAGGACAAAAACGAAGCTCCCGGTGGTTGACCGGGCCCGGGATTCATTCAGAGTGGTGGATTTCACGCGATGGACACCGTGGGCAAAGACTACGACTTTCAGAAGATCGAGGCACGTTGGCAAACCTTCTGGGAGACAAACCAGACATTCAAGGCGGTCGACGACACGTCGAGGCCGAAATACTACGTGCTCGACATGTTTCCGTATCCGTCGGGCGCCGGCCTGCACATCGGACATCCCGAGGGCTACACGGCGACTGACATCGTCGCGCGCCACCGGCGGGCGCGGGGTTTCAATGTGCTCCATCCGATCGGATGGGACGCGTTCGGCCTGCCGGCCGAGCAGCACGCGGTGAAGACCGGTGCGCACCCGCGAATCAACACCGAGGCAAACATCAAGACGTTCCGCCGCCAGCTCAAGTCGCTGGGGTTTTCCTACGATTGGAGCCGCGAGGTCAACACGACGGATCCCGGCTATTTCACGTGGACACAGTGGATCTTCCGCCAGCTGTTTCAACACGGCCTGGCCTACGTCGACGAGCGCCCCGTGTGGTGGTGCCCGGAATTGAAGACGGTTCTCGCGAACGAGGAGGTCGTCGATGGCAGGTCGGAAGTGGGCGGCCATCCCGTCGAGCGCCGCAATCTGCGCCAGTGGGTGCTGCGCATCACGGCGTATGCCGACCGGCTTCTGGCCGGATTGAAGGGCCTCGACTGGCCCGATTCCACGAAACGGATGCAGGAGGCGTGGATCGGCCGAAGCGAGGGCGCGGAAGTGCTGTTCGGCCTTGAAAATCCGGCCCTTGGCAATCTGCGGATCTTCACGACCCGCCCGGACACGCTCTTCGGCTGCACTTACATGGTCGTCGCCCCCGAGCACCCGCTCGTCCCGGCGCTCACAACCCCGGAACAACGCGCTGCAGTGGAAGCCTATCGGAAAGCCGCGGCCTCCAAGAGCGATCTCGAACGCACCGACCTCGCGAAGGAAAAATCCGGCGTGTTCAGCGGCAGCCATGCAATCAATCCCGTCAACGGGAGCCACGTTCCAATCTGGATCGCAGACTACGTGCTCATGGGCTATGGCACCGGAGCCATCATGGCCGTCCCGGGGGAGGACCAGCGCGACTGGGATTTCGCGAAGCTGCACGATCTTCCGATCATCCGGACCGTCCAGCCGCCGGACGGTTTCAGCGGCGAGGCTTTCGTCGGGGATGGTCCGGCGATCAACAGCGCAAACGCCGACGTTTCACTCGACGGCATGGGCATCGCGGCGGCAAAGGAAACGATCATCGTCTGGCTCGAACGCAAGAAGCTCGGGGAGCGAAAGGTTAATTTTAAGCTGCGCGACTGGCTGTTTTCACGCCAGCGTTACTGGGGCGAACCCTTTCCGATCGTGTGGGTGCAGGAAGCAGATTACCGGCAGCTCCAACCCGATGTGTCGCGACCGAAGGAACCGGTGACCTACCGTCAGGAGGGACAAACCTACTTTGCGCTCGCGCTGCCTGAATGCGCGCTTCCGCTCCGCCTGCCCGAAGTGCAAAGCTACCAGCCCACCGGCACCGGAGAAAGCCCGCTCGCCGCGATTCCCGACTGGATCGACGTTTGGTACAACCCGGCGAATGGCGATTCCGTTCCCGCCTCAGGGCCGCGCCCCGATGGCGCGCACTGGATCCGCGCAAGACGCGAATCCAACACCATGCCGCAGTGGGCTGGATCGTGCTGGTATTACCTTCGATACCTCGATCCGGGGAATCCCCGCGCAATCGCCGACCGGAAGCTGCTCGAATATTGGGGAGTTCCCGATCTCTACGTCGGCGGAGCCGAACACGCCGTTCTTCATCTGCTCTATGCCCGGTTCTGGCATATGTTCCTCCACGACATCGGTGTGGTCCCGGAACCCGAGCCGTTCAGGAAGCTGTTTCATCAGGGCATCATACTCGGAGAGGACGGCGAGAAGATGTCCAAGAGCCGCGGAAACGTCGTCAATCCCGACGCTGTCATCGGAGAATACGGCACCGACTCCCTCCGCCTGTATCTGATGTTCCTCGGACCGCTCGAGGCGATGAAACCGTGGAACCCGCGCGGCATCGAAGGCGTGTTCCGGTTTCTGAACAAAGTATGGCGCGAATATGTCGGTGAAGACGGGCGGCCAAATCCCAAGATTTCGGCGACCGCCGCCGACACGCCTGAAATCGAACGACTCCGCCACGAGACAATCCGCAAGGTCGGCGACGACATCGAGGCACTGCGATTCAATACCGCCATCTCGCAGATGATGATCTTTGTGAACGGGCTGCAAAAGGCCCCGGCGGTCAGCCGCGGGACGGCCCTCGACTTTCTACAATTGCTCGCGCCATTTGCTCCCCATGTCGCCGAGGAATTGTGGGACCGTCTTGGCGGGCAATCATCGATTTCCAGTGGTCCATGGCCAGCCTACGACGCGGCGAAGCTCGTGACCCAGCAGATCAAGCTCGTTTTCCAGGTCAACGGCAAGGTCCGGGGGGACCAGCTGGTCGCAGTCGGCCTTTCCGAGGCCGAGGCAGTCGAACTCGCACGCAATCATCCCCGCGTGAAGTCATACCTGGACGGAAAGACTGTAAAAAAAATCATTTTTGTGCCAGGCAGGATCCTTAATCTTGTAGTCGGGTAGGATTCGCCTAGTTTGGCATTATGTTAGGGGTTTCCCCCTATATCGATAATCTGGACTTTTCAATTCAGTAACGCCGGAGGCCTCATGAAGCTGGCAGCTTGGTTTCTTCCTAGCACAGTCGCATTCTTCGCCGCCGTCACTGCGGGCGTGGCCCAGGAGTTCGTGCCTGGCAAGATCTACGTGGCAGAGATCGCCGGAGGCGTTTCCTACACCGTCGGCGGAAGCTCCTCGGAAATGAAGAAAGGCGTAACATTGCCGGTACAAGGATCGCGGAACGAGACCGCTCCCTCGGCACACGTCGTGTTCGTGTACTCGAATGGCACAAGCCTCTTTGTCGACGAAAAGACCGCCATCCAGATCGCGAAGTTTGAGCAGAAGCCTTTCCCGAAGGGAATCGACACCACGGTGAACGAGCCGTCGATCTCGCACACTCTCGGCCGCATCACCAAGGGCCGCATCATCATTACCACCAACAAGCTCGCAACCGGCACGACGATGATCTACATGACGCCGCATGCCGAGGTGAAGATCCGCGGGCAGGAGGTTGTTATCGAGATCTATGACCGGGAATCATGGGTCATCGTGATCAACGGCGACGTCACCGTGACGCCGGTGGGCGGTTCCGGCCAGCACCTCGGCCAGGTCCTGCACTCAGGGCAGATGGCGGTTGTCTCAGATTCAGGAATTTCGGGGTCTTCAGATCCCGTCAAGCTTCTGCCGATCGACCCAAGCCTTCTGGCCTCTCTCGCCGACCAGATCGCGGCCGGCGAACGTGCGCAGAAGATCGTGGTCTTCGAAACGGTCACGGGCGCCGATGGCGCGGAAATCCAGGCCAATCCCGTGGTCCCGACGAATCCGCCGGTCAACCTCACAATCAGTCCTTCGACCCTCCAGACCGGAGGTTGATCGAAGAGCTTGAGCAATTGACGAGCCATTGACAGTCGTTCCAAACATCCGCTGTGTCCTGATTGTAACGGTCACTGTCGCCCTCATGGTGCCTCACGCCGCCGGGCTCATCGAGATGAACGGAGGCAACGACAAGGTGACCGTCAACGCGGACTACGGCATCAACTACGACTCGAATCTGTTCGCGCGTGCCGGCGGCGCCGGCGATACCAACGAGGCGTTGACGGCCGGCGCGAACTACACACGAAGCGGGGGTATGATCGGGTTCAGCAGCACAGCCTCGGTGACGAACTCGCGTTTTCGAAAATTTTCCAACGAGAACTTCACGGATCCCTCGCTCGCCCTGGAATTCACCAAGAACGGCGGCCGCCTCACCGGATCGCTTTCGGTGAACGGCGGGCGGGAGAGCCGGAGCGATGACGCCGCCAATCTTTTTACGAACTCGTGGAACTACGGCATCGCACTCGGCCTTCGCTATCCTGTGAACGACCGCTACTATCTCACCAGTTCCACCGCGGCCAACGTCCGCGATTACACGCAAGAGACCGTCCTGTTCAACCTCTCGTCCATTTCGGAGGGAGTCGACCTCTACTACGTCTACACGTCCAAACTCGATATTCTCGGCGGCTATCGCATCCGGTTCGGCGAGGCACAGGGCGGAACCGGAACCCGGGACATCGCCTACACCGTCGGCGCCACAGGCGCCATTCTCCCGAAGTTGAGCGGCACCCTGCGCGCTGGCTACCAGACGAGGGATGAGAGCGGAAATAGCGGCGGTCACTACAACGATCTGACAGCCGAGTTCTCCCTCGCCTGGCCGCTCAACAAACGAACCACGTTCAATTTCCAGGCCTCCGAGGATTTCATGACAACCGCAACCGACACCTCTGTCGACGCGACGGCGTTCGACCTTTCAGGCACGATCAAGCCGAACCTCAAACTCAAGGTCGCATTTACCGGGGAGGCCGGCTACACGATCAGCAGGTACCTCGGGGTCAGGGGCGGCGGTCGCGAGGACCGGACGCTTTCATTCACCGGCCATCTGACAGTCCCGATCAAGGCTCACTTTGCAGCCTCGCTAACTTGCGGCTATTATACTAACCACTCCAGCTACGCTTTCTCCAAGTTTGCGCGCCGGACTGCGAGTTTTGACGTGTCCGTGCACTATTGACGCCATGGCCCGCTCCCTTCTTCACCGTTCGCATGCCGGCACCGCCCTCGCGGTCGCCCTGTGTCTGACCGGCTTCGTCTGTTTGAAGGCCCAGACTCCGCCCGACTCTTCCGCCCCGAATGCCGCGCCTTCCGAGGCCGGGCCGCCCGCCGAGGCGAAGACCGACACGAAGAGCAGCTTTATCTACAAGCTCACCAATGCCGACCGTTTGCGCGTCGTGGTCTACGGCGAGCCGGATCTCGCCGCCATGACGCGCATCGACGCTCGCGGCAACGTGAACCTGTACCTGGTCGGAGATGTGCACGTGGCCGGCTGCACGGTCAACGAGGCGCAGAAGGTCATTGACGCGGCCTACCGCGACGGCCGTTTTCTGCGTTCCCCCGAAGTGACGATTTCGGTGGAAGATTATGCTCCGCGCACGGTGACCGTGGACGGCCAGGTGAAATCTCCCGGTCCAATCCCGCTGCCGGTGGAATCAACGATCACCGTTTACCAGGCCATCATCCGCGCTGGTGGATTCACCGACGTGGCCAAGGGCGCCGGTGTCACCGTGATCCGCATCCTTCCTGACGGAACCAAGAAAACCTTCACCATCGATGTCAACAGCCTGATCAAGGGCAAGGATCCCGCACGGCAAAAGGACGATACATTGCTGCTCGAACCCGGCGACATCATCTACGTGCCCGAGCGCCTCATTTGACCCTGCCGTGCCTACTCCCGTGAAGTCGTCGCCCACTTCAATCAAGCCGGCCGTGGCCCCCGGATCGCCCGGCGATGGCGACGAACATGTCGTCGAGCGTCGCACCCTGCGCGATTATTACATCATCCTCCGGGAACGTGCCTGGATCGCGTTGCCGCTCGCGCTGCTCGTGTCCCTGCCGCTGGGCTATTACCAGATGCAGCAGACTCCGATGTACGAGAGCCGCGCGACAATGCAGTTCGAGCGCCCGGAGAAGATCGTCATGGTGGACCAGGTCATGGACCAGACGCCGCGCTCCGAAATCGACATCAATACCTATCTTCAGCGTCTGAACAGCACCAGCCTGCGCCTCAAGGTCATCGAGTCATTCACCCCGGACGAGATCAAGGTGCTCCAGCGCCCGTTCTTGAAGGGGCTGCCGCCAGGGGTGAGCCCTCCCTCCGCGGGAGAGGCGCTCGGCAGCGTTTACGCCGAACCTGTGCGCGGCAGCCTCATCATCGCGATCACCGCACAGCATCGTGATCCCGAGGCCGCCGCCCTGGTCGCCAACCGTTTCTACCGGCAATTCGTCAACTACCTGATGGAAAAAAGCGGCGGGTCCAATGAGGACGCGATTGCGTTTCTCAAGACGCGCGCCGCAGAGCTGCAGAAGGAGTACGAGGAGAAGGAGCAGCGCCTGCAGGAATACAAGCGGCTCCACAACCTCATCTCGCTCGACGACAGCCTGAACTTCATCAGCGACCGCCTGAAGAGCGTCAACGGCGCGCGCACCGCCGCACACCTCGACCGGCTTGCCCTCGAGGTCTATGCCAAACAGGTGGACGATTTCAAGAAGAGCAATCGCAACCTGCTTGAGATCTCGTACATCGCGAGCCATGCCACCGTGCCCAGTCTGAAGGCCTCGCTGGCCGAGGCGCTTCAACGCCAGGCCCTGCTCAACGAGCGGTATCTGGAACGCCATCCCCAGATGATCGAGATCGGCCGGACCATCGAGACACTCCGCGACCAGCTCGACAAGGCCGTCCAGCTCGCAATCGCCGACCTCACCGCCAGCCTGGAGAAGGCCCGCGACGCGGAACAGTCCCTGGACCGCGAATACGTGAAACAGGAGCAGGAGCAAATGCGGCTCGACGACTTGAAGGTCGAGTACCGGAGTCTCGACGATCAGACCACGGTCGCCAAGAACGCCTATACCCAGGTGCTCGACAGCCTGAACAAGACGACGACTTCAAAGGGCCTCGATTATCGCATCCCGGTCAGCCCGCTCGACCGCGCCGTGCCCAACTACGCGCCCTACGTCCCCGACAAGGCGCACATTACCCGCATCTGCCTCCTGCTCGGCCTGGCCGCCTTTTTCGGAGTTGCCTTCGGCCTCAGCCTGCTCGACGACCGGATCAAGAGCGCCTGGGACGTCGAATCCTTCATCGGCGCAAATCTGCTTGGCATCATCCCGGACCTGTCCGACGTCCCCGACGAAGAGAAACCGCAGCTCGCGATCCGGAGCAAGTCAACGCCCGGCGTCGAGGCCTTCCTGAGCGTCTATAGCGCTGTCAAGCTCCAGTCGAAGCTCGACTATCCAAAGACGTTGCTGGTCACCAGCACGATTCCAGGCGAAGGCAAGACACTGGTTTCGTGCAATCTCGCCGGCGCCTTCGCGCGCCACGGCCGCGCGACGCTGCTGGTCGACTGCGATATGCGGCAGCCCATGTTGCACCGGCATTTCAAGCTCCAAAACGACGCCGGCATCCTGGCCTGGGCCGATGCCGGATCGAGCTTCTCCGGCGATCTGATCGCCAATCCCTTGCTCGGCCTGATACAGATCGCCGACAATCTCTGGCTGTTGCGCTCCGGCGGACGCTCAAAGAGCCCCTCGGAGTTTCTTGAAAAGCCGGCCTTCGGGCAGCTCATTGAGCAGCTCAAGAAGCGTTTCGATCTGATCGTGATCGACACGCCTCCGATCGCGGCCGTCTCCGACAGTTTCCTCATCGCGGAGCACACCGACGAGATCATCTACGTCTGCCGCTTCAACCGCGCCGCGCGCCGCCACATCCGGCAGTTCGTCCGGACCCTGTGCGAGGGGCGGAATGAGTTTCTTGGCATCGTGCTCAACGGACTGTCGCCGCGTCGCATCGAGTACTACACGAACTACCGGTACTACCGCAGCTACAAGAAATACTACGGCTCGCAGACCTAGGAGCCAACCGCGCAAAACGGGTTTGCTGGCCACGGAATGAAACGTGTAGCCCGCCGAAGCCTTGGCGAAGGCCGTGGCCGGCCTTAGCGCGGCCGGCTACATCGATCCGCTGTTTCTTTGGAATCAAATGGTTCGAGCGCCGCGAATTTCCGGCTTCATTCCGCCGCCATTCTCGCCCAACCTGGGGCGTGCTGTCGTCCTTTCTTCCAGCAACGTACGATCCTCAAAAGCCCGTCGTGTTGATCGCCGGCCAGGGGATCTACCCCGGCCTGGTGGCCGCAGCGCTCCGCCGCGCCGGCGTACCCCTGAAATTGATCGCCTTCGACGAGGAGACGCTGCCCACGCTCGTCGAGGGCTTTCCAGAAGCGGACCGCCGCACAATTCTCGTCGGCCAGCTCGGGAAGATGCTCCGTGCCATCGAACAATTCGGCGCGGGCTACGCCTACATGGCCGGACAGATCACCCCGCGGCGCCTGTTCAAGGGTCTCCATCCGGATCTGAAGGCAACCCGCATTCTCCTGTCACTCAAACGGCGCAATGCGGAAACCATCTTCGGCGCGATTGCTGCCGAGATCGAAAAACTCGGCGTCGGCCTGCTCGACGCGCGCGCCTTCCTCGACGACCAGCTCGCCACCTCGGGAGTCATGACCGGAAGCCGGTTTCCGATCGAGCGCGAATACGTCGACCATGGCATCCACCTCGCAAGGGAAATCGCGCGGCTCGACATCGGCCAGGGCGTGGTGGTCCGTAAAGGCACCGCGCTGGCCGTCGAGGCCTTCGAGGGAACCGACGAGATGTTGCGCCGCGCGGGTTCCTTCAAGACCACACAAGCGCTGTTCGTGAAGACCGTGAAGATCAACCAGGATTACCGGTTCGATGTTCCGGTGTTCGGCCATCGGACGCTCGAAACCATGCGCGAAGCGGGAATCGAGGCCGCCGCGCTCGAAGCGGGCAAGGTCATCATGCTCGATCGCCCGGCCATCCTCGCACAGGCCAGGACCTGGGGAATCCACCTTCTCGGTTTCTAGCCCGCACATCTCGTGGCCGCCGTTTGTTTAGGAGCCTGGAGGGCGAAGCCCGACAGGCTCCTCGCGGCTTGCGCTTTTCCCTTCCTCTTCGCACATTCTGCTCATGCAGAACGAGGTCATCGAGGTCGCAATCAAGGGGGTCATGCCCACCGCGAACGGCTGCGCAGTCTTCCTCGGGAACGAAGACAAGACCTTTGTCATTTATGTGGACCATAGCGTCGGCAACGCCATTTCAATGACGCTGAATGGCGTGAAGAAAGAGCGCCCCCTGACCCACGATCTGATCGGAAGCATCCTCCTCGGCCTCGACATCGCCCTCGAACGCGTCGTCATCAACGACGTCGCCGACGGCACCTTTTTCGCCCGTATCATCCTGCACATGCAGAACGAACTCGGGCACAAGATCATCGAGGTCGACGCCCGCCCGAGCGATTCCATCGTCCTGGCCCTTCAGCAAAAGAAGCCGGTTTTCGTCGCCCTCAAGGTGTTCGCCGCCGTCGAGGACATGACCGAGATCCTGGAACGCGTCCTCAAACAGCAAAGCGAGGAGGGAAGCGCGGAAGAGGACGACGACGAGGAGGACGAGAAGTCTTAGGAAACATGCGGGCAAGCATGTTTCCATCTCCCGCCACGACCCCGCCCATACCGCGCGATTTGCCCGCTCCGATCGCGGCCGGTCTGCCGTTGACGGCGCTGGCGCCGATGCAGGACGTCACCGATCACGCGTTCATGCACGTCATCGCCCGCTATGGGCCGCCCGACTACTTCTTCACCGAGTTCTTCCGGGTGCATTCGCAGTCGCGTCCCGAGAAACACATCCTGCGGTCCATCGCCGAGAACACAACGGGCCGCCCCGTGTTCGCCCAGCTCATCGGCGAAAACATTTCCGACCTCATGCGCACGGTGCGCGAGTTGCTGGCCTTCCCGGTGGCCGGCATCGACCTCAACCTCGGCTGCCCGGTGCCCAAGATCTACCGCAAGAATGTCGGCGGCGGACTGTTGCGCGACCCCGACCGCATCGATGTGATCCTGGGCGCGCTCCGCGCCGCCGTGCCCGGGCTCCTGACGGTCAAGATGCGCGTTGGCTTTGATGATACTCGAAACTTCGACCGGATCCTCGACCTGATCAACCGGCACGCGGTCGACCTGCTGACCGTCCATGGACGCACCGTGCTCGAGATGTATCGGGGCGTTGTGCGCTACGATCTCATCGCCCATGCAGTCCGGCGCGTATCCTGCCCGGTTCTGGCCAATGGCAATATCACCTCCGCCGATCGCGCAGCCGCGGTTCTCACCCAGACCGGCTCCGCCGGCGTCATGATCGGCCGCCACGCCATCCGCAATCCGTGGATCTTCCGTCAATGCCGGGAACGGTTTGCCCGTGATCGCCTCGGCGCGGCTGCGCCGGACGTTTTTCAACCGTCCCTCGCGGACGTCCGCGCATACATCGCCGACCTCTACCGCTCGACAGCCACGTCGGATGTGCCCGAACGCATGCAGATCGCCCGGATGAAAAAGTACCTCAACTTCGTGGCCCAGAGCGTCGATCCCGATGGCGCCTTTCTGCACGAGATGCGCCGGGCGCAAACCGAGGCCGAGTTGTTCGCCGTCTGCGACCGGCACCTGCTCGCCGATCCTTCGCGCCCGTACGCCCTCGAACCCTTTCCCGGGATTGTCGCCCGTCCGAACTGCGAGGCGGCGCCCGGATGAATGTGTTCGCTCGACAACCGGCCGGTGCGGCCCGCACTCTTCCCAACCGAACGCCGTTTCACCCATGCCCAAGATCGAAGTCAACAAAGTCGCGGAAATCCTGCAGAAGAACAAAATCGAGCCGGCAATGCTCCGCCGCATTATCGAGGAGATGAACCACGCCGTTCAGCCCGACCCGGGCGAGGAGAACAAGCCGCTAGCGGTCAAAAAGCAATGGGTGATCCTCGTTTCCGACCCCGAGAACCGGTTTCCGAAATACGATTTCGTCGGCTGGGTGCTCCAGATACCGGAGGACGAGAGCCCGGCAACGACACAGGACCGGATTTTTCGCAGCGTCTACGATTTCAACACCACCAAACGAGGCCGCCTGCTTCCGGCGAACACGGTGGGCGAGGCGCTCGAAAACATTCCGGCGAAGCAGTTCAAGGAAGCCGATCTCTGGCCGAAGACGAAGACCCCCGTCCTGGTCCTCCGGACCGACAACCGGATCCCGAAGGAATAGCCGGCCCTGCGCCACCAACTGCCGGACGGAGCCGGCAGCGCGGACTACCCGGCAAAAAGCATGCTCGGGCGTCGACATGCCGGCCGATCACGCGCTCAACAGCCCGCAATGATGTTCCGATCAGGCATCTCGCTCATATTCCGCAGTCGCGGTTTAGCTGTATCCATTCAAATTGAAGGAAGCGAGCTTGCTCGCGATTCAAAGGTATGATCGCCCGCGAGCCCTTCGACTTCGCTCGGGACCTTGAGCCTTTCGATGGACGAATTTCTTAGGCTTGCGTGCCCCGAATCATGGGTTCACGTATTCCGCTCCACCAAATCGGAGCCCAAGCATCATGCCCCAAAGCAACGCCTCCACACCCACCGGCAGCAAAGGCTGGGTCGGCTACCGCCCCGAGCTCAAGGTGCTCGATTGCACCGTCCGCGACGGCGGGCTGATGAACGACCACAACTTTACACCGGACTTCGTCAAGGCGGTCTATGCCGCCGACTCGGCTGCCGGCATCGATTACATGGAGATCGGTTACAAGGCCGACGCCCGCCTCTATTCGCGCGATAAGTTTGGCGCCTGGAAGTTCTGCACCGAGGACGAGATCCGGGAGGCGATCGGCGGGCAGAAGACGGGCACCATGATCTCGGTCATGGCAGACGCCGAGCGCACCGATTTTCACACCGACATCCTGCCGAGGGAAAAGAGCGTCATCGACATGGTCCGCGTAGCGACCTACATCCACCAAATCCCGGCCGCGATGGACATCGTCAACGACGCTGCGGCGAAGGGCTACGACACCTGCCTGAACATCATGGCTGTCTCGACCGTCCCGGAGAGCGAGCTCGACAGCGCGCTCGAAGTGATCGTCCAGTCGCCGGTTAAAACGCTCTACGTCGTCGACAGCTTCGGCACCCTCTACAGCGAACAGATCCGCGGACTCGTGCATCGCTTCCAGAAGTTCACGATTCCGGCCGGCAAGGAGGTGGGCATCCACACCCACAACAACCTCCAGCTCGCCTTCGCAAACACCATCGAGGCGATCGTGCTCGGGGCGAACTTTGTCGACGGCAGCATCGCCGGGCTCGGGCGCGGGGCGGGCAATTGCCAGATGGAACTCATCCTGAGCTTTCTGCACAACCCGAAGTTCAAGATCCGCCCGGTTCTCGAGGCCATCCAGAACACGGTCGAACCGCTGCGCGAGAAACTCCGCTGGGGGTTCGCCGTCCCCTACCTGCTCACCGGGCACCTCAACCAGCACCCGCGCACGGCCATGGCGTTCATGGAAAGCGACGAATACCGCAATCTCGTGAAGTTCTACGACGCAGCGGTGGCCGACCAGCCCTGAGGCGCAAGCCGCCGCCGCAAGCCATTCAGGGACCGAGCACCTGAAGCGTGACGAGGCTCTTCCGAATTCCGCTCTGGCCGCCCCCGGAACTCTGGGTTTCGTGCAGATACCGCGTCACAACGAGCCGCCGGCCCGCTTCTGCAAAACGGAGTTCCTCCTTCTCCGTCGTTTCAAAACTGATGACCAGCATCGCCCGGCCTTTTGCGTGAAACTCCGTCTCCGCGGCCACGGGCAGCCCGTCAGCCCCGAGCCAGAGGCGGGCGGTCATTTCGGCCTCCTTGATGATCTTTTTGTCCCTCTCGGCCAAAGGCGGCGTCAGCTGAAAGGCAAGCAGCCGTGCAGGCTGTCCTTCCCGGGTGGTCTCCTTTTCGTCGACCAGCTTTCCCATGTCGAGAATCCGCAGCACCTTCGCAGAGGCATTCAGGTAGTCGCCCAATGAACTCGGCTTCAAATCGTCCATCGAATTGCGCGTCGGTGTGGACTTGTTGGGATCCTTGCTCTTGGCCTGCAATTCCCCGGCCGCAGTGTCCACCAGAGCCCGGCTCCAGGTGATCGTCATCCCCTGCGGACCATCCTCAACCAGCGCAGCCACGGCCGAGGATGCCGCAGCGCCGTCCTTCGCGGATTCACCTTCGCGCTGCACCGAGCCCGTTTCCACCCGGGCCCTGACGGGCTCGCTGCCGTCGAGCGAGGCGAGGGCAGCCCTCAAATCTGACACGGTGTCGGCGCGAAGAACGGAAGCCGCGAGAAGCAGAAACGGGAGGATGGTACGCATCGGGTAAAGTGATTCTGACTCACCGCGAATCCCGCGGTTCCAATATCTTCGCGAGATGAATGAACCGAAAAGCAGAACCATCCTGCGCTGCGGCAGTTCCCCGCCGACGCGGCAAAGGCCGACCGGGCCGCAGTCGTGTTGCGGCGCTGAATCTGGACAGTCCGCTGGTCCGAACCGCCGCATCGTCCCTGGAAGCAGGGCTGCGTTGTAGCTGGCCGCGCCAAGGCCGGACCCGCCTTCACGAAGGCTTCGGCGGGCAGGCCGGGGTCGGCGACCCCGGTTACAAGTTTCTTCGCATCCCAGACAAGACCGCGCTTTTCGTCTTTTCCTACGGTAAATAGGCCACCACGTCCGCCGCCTTTGCCGAGAAGAATGCCGCAAGCGGATTATCCTTCAGGCCCTTCAGCCCCGCGATCGCCGACTGGGCGCCGAGCTCGGCGCCGACGGCGCTGGTGTGGGTATGCGGGTCTGCGAACAGCGGCTCGACCTTTTCCTGACCCAGCGCGTCGTAGCGTCGCGCAATGATCTCGTTAAGGTCGACAAAGGCCGCGCCCTCCGCCTTCGCGACCTGTTCGGCCCAGCCCGCATAATCGTCTTTGCTGCGGACGATCTTCCCGTCCTTCCAGATCTTTCGCGGCACCAATGAGCACATGATTGGCGTGGCGCCTCTCGCCCGTGCATCTGCGATGAACTTGCGCAAATACCAACCGTAGCTGTGAACGACCTCGTGCTGGCGGGTCAGGAGATTGTCGATCGCCTCAGTCTCCTCTCCCACGCCCTTGATCGTGCCGCGGGCACGCGAAGTGTCGTTCAACGCTCCGTTGTCGTTGGTGCCAAACTGCATCATGACGAAATCGCCCGCCTTCAGCATGGCCAGCACGCGGTCCCAGTGCCCGAGCGTCAGGTAGGTGCGGCTGCTGAGTCCGCCCACCGCACGGTTGACGACGTTGATCCGGGCGGGGTCGAAATACGCGACGATCGGCTCGCCCCACCCCCACTGTCCGTTCACCCCGTCGCCACGCCCGTTGCGCACGGTGGAGTCGCCGATGAGAAACAGCGTCGGAAGCTTCGGATTCGCAGGCACGGGCAGGTGGAGCGATGCGATGAAGTCAGGGAGCACGGCCGTGCTCGCCGCAGCGGTCTGCACTTCAAGGCCCTTTGCCGCCATGAAGCGGTCCAGTGGGTGGTTGCCGAGCGCCTTGAGCCCGGCCACGACTGAGGCCGCATTGAGCTCGGCACCGTCCCCATTCGTGTGCGTATGGTCGCGGGGAAAAAACTTCTTCGCCGTCTCCTCGCCCATCTTCTCGTACTGCTCCGCGATGATCGTGGTGAGATCGATGAATGCGACACCTTCTTTCTTTGCAATCTCGGCGGACCACTGACCGTACTCGCCAGGGCCGCGCTCCACCTTGCCGTCCTTCCAGATGTTGCGGACGGTCAGCGAGAGCACAACCGGCCTCGCGCCTTTCGCACGGGCATCGTTGATCATCCTTCTCATGTACCAGCCATAGGTATGGACAACCTCGTGCTTCTTCGTGATGACATTGTCGATCTCCTTGGATTCCTCGCCAAGGCCGGCCAGCGAACCGCGGGCGCGCAGCGGCGCCTTCGAACCCGGCGGCTCTTCATTGATGGCCCCCGGATCATTATGGCCGAACTGGATCAGAACGAAATCGCCCTGCTTCACATCCGCCAGCAATTTGTCCCAGAGCCCTTCGGTGATGAATGTCCGGCTGCTGCGTCCGCCCCGCGCCCGGTTGGCCACGTTGATTTTCGTCGTATCGAAGAACGAGGGGAACGGAACTCCCCACCCGACCGCGCCGCCGCCGTTGCTGGCCGCGGTGGAATCGCCCGCGATGAAGAGCGTCGGCAGCTTCGGATCGAGCGGGGCCGGCGCTGCAACCGCCGGTTCAGGTGGAGGCGTAGGCGGGACGGTCGTGCTCTGATCCTGCGCCGCGGCCAGTCCGGCCGACGTGGAGACAAGGAGCGACAGAACCCAATGCCGCAGCACGGCAGGGGCGGAGTTTGTCGATTGCATGGATCGATTTTTGACGCCCGAGCCGGCGATTGGCTACGGTTTTTTCAGGCCGTTTGCTCTGGAGGACATCGAGTCCGGTGCACCGCCCGGATCCCAAACGGAGCGTGCCGTTTTCAAGCACCGCTCCGGGAGCCTTCTCTCAGGCGATTCTTCGCCCGCATCTGATCTACGATTTTGTCACGTATTACGTTACAAATCAGACTTCCCGCATCATCTTGCGGAGCGCGATTTTGGATTGGCCTTTGCGATGGAAAGTCGGCAATCCGAAATCTCGCCGTCGCGCGCCGGTTCGATCCGCTTGGAATGGTCCCGAGTCACTATTTCGTCCCGGACTGGCAGCTGCATCGGCGGAAGTTCGATGCGCTCTGCGCCCGTGTGGCCGCGCGACAGCGCCCGTCAGGGTAGAGCGGTTTCAGAAAACGTGCAGCTGCGGGCGCTGTCAGCGGTCTGCGCTTTGCATCGTGATCTCCGCCGGAGCCAGGCCGTCGGATTGCGCCTTGAGCGTGATCGCGCCCGTGGCGCCGGCCTTCGTGCGCACGACCACCAGCGCAAGTCCGTTGTACGCGTGGCGTTCGCGGGCCTGAAACGACTCGAAGCTGGTCGCATCCCCGTTGTCGGTCGCGACGATCTCGCCCGGGCCGGCAATCTCGAACTTCGCGAGATTCTTCGATTGCGGCACCTGCAAGCCGTTCGCGTCGGCAATCGTCACGGTCACAAACGCCAGATCCGCGCCGTCGGCCTTCAACGCCGTGCGATCCGCTGCCATCAGGATCTTGGCCGCCGGACCGGTCGTCCTGACCACGTCCTCGGCCCATTTCTGACCCCGCTTGTAGGCGACGACCTTCAGCTCGCCTGGCTGATACTTCACGTCGTCCCAGCGAAGCCGATACTGCAGCGGATCGAGCTTCTTCCGGCCAAGCGAACGGCCGTTCAGGAAAAGCTCCGCCTCGTCGCCCGACGTGTAGACAAACACGGGCGTCACCTGGCCCTCGCGTCCCGGCCAGTTCCAGTGCGGCAGGATGTGGGCCATCGCGAGATCGGGCCGCCACCGCGCCTGGTAGAGGAAGAACCGGTCCTTCTTGAATCCCGCGAGGTCGATGATGCCGAAATAGGAGCTGCGCGACGGCACCGTGATTTTGCCAAGCTCCTTCAACTCCTGCGCCATCTTCGCCTGTTCGGCAGGATCGGAGAAGTTCAGAAGATTGGTGGAGTCGGCATTATACGGTGTCGGCTCGCCCAGGTAGTCGAAACCGGTCCAGACGAATTCGCCCGCGGCCATGGGAGACTCATCCAGCCCCTTGAACTCGACGTCGGGCGGCAGGGCCCAGCGCGGCGCGTAGAGGTCGTAGGAGCTGACCTGAAAATTGGCGCGCCCCAGGGCCTTGTCGTTGTCGACCGGGAAGAAATATTCGCCCCGCGAACTGACGCACGACGAGGTTTCGCTGCCCAGCACCGGAATCGTCGGATGCTGCGCATGGAACGGCCTGTATTCGTCGGGCTTGTAGTTGTAACCCAGGACGTCCAGCGCGGTCTGAAAACCGTTGTAGCCCGAATCGATGTTGTTGCAGCCCGACGTGACATACCGCGTGCGATCCTCCTCGCGCACGATCCCGGCGAGGTGCGCGGCAACCTTCCAGCCCTCCGCCTGATTCTGCTCGCGGACCTCGTTGCCGATGCTCCACAAGATGACGCACGGATGGTTGCGGTCGCGGCGGACCAGGGCGCGCAGGTCCTTTTCGGACCAGTCGTCGAACAGCAGATGATAATCACCCGGGCGCTTGGAGATCTGCCAGCAGTCAAATGCCTCGTCCATCACGAGCATTCCCAGCCGATCGCAAAGATCGAGCAACTCCGGCGCCGGCGGATTGTGACTGGTGCGGATCGCATTGCAGCCCATCTCCTGCAGCAGCTGGACCTGCCGCTCCAGCGCGCGCACATTGAGCGCGGCGCCCAGCGCCCCGAGGTCGTGGTGGTCGCAAACCCCGTTGATCCGCACGTGCGCGCCGTTGAGGAAGAATCCCCTGTCGGGATCGAATCGGATCGTGCGAATGCCAAACGGCGTCTCGTACCGGTCCACAATCGTTCCGCCCACATCGACCGCCGTGACGGCCACGTACCGATTCGGATGCTGGAGATCCCATAGGTGTGGTTTGCCGACCGTCAGCAGATTCGATCGCGCCGCCGTCCGCGACTTCGCCGGATCGATGACGACGACACTGGTCTCGGACGTCGCGACCGGTGTTTCAGCCCGCTGTCCGCTTGCGTCGAGCTCGAAGACCCGCGTCGACACGGACGCCTGGATCTTCCCAGGGGAATCGTTTTCAATCACAAAATCCACATTCACGGTCGCCGTATCCGCGGAAACAATCGGAGTCGTAACCGCGGTGCCCCAATGGGCAACGTGGACCGCCGACGTCTTCACCAACCAGACGTTGCGGTAAATGCCTCCGCCCGGATACCAGCGGGACGAATCCGGCGGGTTGTCCAGGCGGATCGCGATGACGTTGTCCGCGTCCGGTTTGACGAACGGTGTCAGGTCGAGCTCGAACGAGGAATAGCCGTAGGGCCAGCCGCCGACGAACTGCCCGTTGAGCCAGACCGCCGCGTAGGCCATCGCGCCATCGACATCCAGGAAGACGCGCCGGCCGGCATCGGCGGCCGGAATGGTGAAATGCTTCCGATACCAGCCGACGCCCCACCAGGGCAGCTTGCCCGTGTCGCCCGGATATTCCTGCTTGAAGGGACCCTCAATGCCCCAGTCGTGCGGCAGATTCAGCGTCCGCCAGTTGCGGTCGTCAAAGGCGGGCTGCGCAACGGCGACGTCGCCCCCGGGGTTACCATCCGGCCGGACCGCCTTCGCCGCCACGGGGTTGACGAGATCCACTCCGGTCGCAGCCACCCAGCCCTTGATTGTCGCGTACGACAACCGATCTCCAAGGCCGGCGGCATCGTCCTTCTGGAACCGCCAGTCCAGGTTGAAGGACACGCGGTCGCGCGCCGGATCCCCGGCGCCCATTCCGGTTCCATTTGTCATTATAAAGCAACTACCGATCGAGAGGATCGCCGACAGGCGGTGGAGACGCGCCCGGGGAGCGTTCCACATGCCGGGATTGGATTGAACTGCCAGTTCTGGATTCATGGTCGCGAGTGTCAGGGAATAGTCGAAGCCCGGGGCCGACGCAATCCCAAGGCGCGGAATCGTGCGCCTGGCGGGAATCGCCGGTCACAGACCGGCGCCACCTTTGCTTGCCCCTCGACGCGGGGCCTTGAGCCTGCCTGCGGTGTCGCAGACCCTGAGCCTGTCGAACGGGAGCCTGTCGAACCCGTCGAATGGAAGCTTGTCGAATCCGTCGAAACGGCGGCCTCAAGGCCGCGGCGCGAAAGATGCTGGGCTAGGGCGCGGGTGGGGCGCGCAGGTCGGCCACCAGCTTCGCAGGCACGGCGATCACGGTGCCATGGCGCATCCGCTCCGGCGTGCCCTCGGCGGGAAACGTCATCTTGAAGGTCACATCCTGCCAGGTCTTCAGATCCTTGGAACTCATCGCCCCATAGTGCTTGTCAACGTAGGCGTCGAAATAGACGAGGTATTCGCCGCCGATCATGATCGCCGACGGGCCTTCGACCGCCAGCCCCTTCGGCGTGAACGGCGGATCGGCGTCGGAGTACATGCCGTCGATCGAGTCGCTCGTGGAGATGCGAAGGTTCTTCTTCGGCCGCGTTGCGGTCTCGTCCTTCGCGATCAGGTAGGCGCGGCCGTTCGCCTGAAGGATGGTCGCATCGATCACCGCGTAGCCCGGATCGTAAAACAGCCGCGTCGGTGAGAAATAGTTGAAATCCTTTGTCGTGGTACAGTAGATACGACAATTGTACCCCTGCGCCCCTCCGGCTGCGCGCTCGGTTTCGGCGAACTTGCCCTGGACCGCGGACGCCCAGATGATGAGATACTGGCGCCATTTCGGGAGGTACACCAGTTCCGGCGCCCATGCGTTCCGCGTGCCCGGCTCCGACGCCATCACCGGGATCTCCTGCTCGAGGGACCAGTGCACAAAGTCGCGCGTCGTGGCGTGGCCGATACCCGTCTCATTCCAGCCCGTTGTCCAGACCAGATGGTAAACTCCGTCGGCCCCGACCGCGACGGACGGGTCGCGCATGAGCTTCTCCTTTTTCCCAACCGTCGGCGTCAGATAGCTCTTGCCGCCGTTGAGCGCCTCCCATTTGTAGCCGTCGCTGCTGCAGGCAAGATGCAAACCATTCTCTCCATTGCCTGTGAAGTAGGTGAACAGGTAGGCCGTCTCAGGCGGGGTTGGGCTTTCTTCCGCCAGTCCGAAACTCCAACCGCCAATCAACGCCAGGGTAACCGCAAACGACAGGGGTTTCAACATACGGTTGCGCTTATAGGCAATTTCCACGCCGCAGGCAACAGTCGAGTTTAGATTTGCTGCAAGCGCTCAATCACTGGTTGTTGCCGAAGCGTCCCGGGGGGCCTGCGCAACGCCCTGGCATCCCCCGGATCCACGGATAATCCAAGCGCCCGCCCCTGCGTGACGCCGGGGCTCACGGTCAATCGCCCCGCGGTCTCTCGCTGGTCTTCTGCGGGCTTGCCGGCAGGTCGAACTGCTCCACCGGGTCGGGATGCGCGGGATCGAAGGGCTGGAAGTCATCGACGATGAACTGGGCGAGCGGCAGGTGAACGGACCGGATTCCCTCGATCACGCATTTCGCCAGTTCGTAGGCGCCGTAATTGTCGTGGTGGGTGCCGTCCACCTTGTCCGGCCCGGTGCGTGCGAACGCCAGCTTTGAACGCTCCGGCCCAAGCGCCTCATAGAACGGGATGCTCATCGCATTCAGATCGATGAACGCCACCGATTGTTCATGCGCGGCCTGACGCGCCGCTTCCGCGTAGTCCGCGAGGGTCGGACTGATCTTCCCGTCGGCGCCAAACTCGCGGCGTTCCATCGGCGAAACGATCACCGGGATGCCGCCGTGTTTCCGGACGGCATCGACATGGGTTTTGATCTCCTGCTTGTACGTGGTGAACGGACCGCCGGTGCCCTCCTTGATCTGCTTCTGGTCGTTGTGACCGAACTGCATGATCAGGTAGTCGCCCGGTTTCATCACGCTGAGGATCTTGTCGAGGCGCCTGCGGCCGATCGAGTCGCGATAGGTTTCTCCGGACTCGGCATGGTTGGCGATCGCGACATCCGGCTTGAAGAATCGCGGCAACATCTGCCCCCAACTCGCGAACGGCTCGCGCGATTGGTCGCAGACGGTTGAATCGCCAAGCATGAAGACGGTTGGCACGTCAGCCTTTGAAATCTCGATGGAGCGGACCGCGGGGCGGGCGTTGTTGAACTCCAGGGTGATCCGGTCGTCCCACGCCCAGCCCTCCTGAATCGATTCGCGCGGGGCCTTCAACTTGACCTCGCCGGCCGCAATGTCGCCCACCGCAGCGATCTTCGCTGTCCGCGTGTTCACGTTGAAGCTGGCGGTCGCGAACTCCCCGGCCTTCGTCTGAATCTTCTCGACCATCAACCGCCGCAGCTCGGCCTTGATCGTGGTGACCGTCTCGCCCGCCGAGTCGCCCAGCATGACGGTCACCCGGTAGTTGCCTTCCGCAGGCACCCGCACGGAGAAGAAGAACGGCTTGTCGCTCGTGATGACGCCACCATTGTCCGGAGCGGCGAGCATTGCGCCCGGCTCGAAGCCAAAGCCGCGCTCTGCGCTGTACGCCATGTCGGGTGAAACGGGAGTGAAGCCCGGTGCGACCGCGCCGGAGCCAAATTGAAACTTGAACAGCGGGCTCTTGGCCTTGTGGCACGCAGCCGGCAGCGTGAACAAAAAGGCGGCGACAACCGCGGCAGGCACAGCGATTCGCATCCAGGAACAGAATCGATACGTTTTCATTGCAGCGGTGCGGAATGCATCGGAAAAGTACGAACGATCAACGCTCCAATGTCAGCCCCATCAGTCCGATGACAACTTCATTGGCAAGGGTCCGAACGGTGAGCGAGCGCAGCTCCTTTGCCGGATCGAGCGGCAGATCGAGAACGGTGGCCGCACCGCCGGGAATCTTCCGCCCTTTCCCCTTGAACGCATTCTCGTCGAGCAGACGCACCCGGCCAGTCTTGAGATCCACGCGCGGCGGGATCGGCCCGGGGCGCCGGAACTGGTAGTCATCGATGAAGTAGTCCTCGTCAATCGGCCACCAGTTGATCGGATTGTTCAATGCCAGCCGCTCCACGGTGCCGTCCGCATAGGCTGCAACGATCTCGCCGTTGTCGAGCCGGCTCTGCATCCAATTGGTGGAGCCGGCCATCAACAGATAGATGTGCCGGGCGCGACCGTTTAGCGGCACCGTCGCTTCACGGGGAAAATTGTCCCATTGCGAGGTAAACACGACATTGGGCGCAGTGCCCGGTCCCGGCGTGGCGAACGGCACACCGTTTGGCAGGAGGACGCGGCCTCCATTCGCCCCGGCGGTTGCACGCAGGCCGGAGTCGTCGATTGAGGCCGTGGCATTGACGGAGCCTGCCCAGCCGCCGATGCCCTGCTTCGGAATCGCCAGCGAGCAATCGGGCGAGCGCGGCGAGCGATACTCGTTCCGGAAGATATTTGTGACGCGGTCATTGAAGAACGGCGCAAGATCGATCGGCTCGCAACGCGTCGCGTTCGCCAGCATCTCCGTCCAATCGGTCGGCCGGGTTTCTGGCCGGACCGGTTGCCCCGCAGCGGGCGCGGGCGGCGGCACGAACGCCGCACCGCTCCAGAGAAACTTCACCTCGTATCTTGCCGCCGCGGGAGCGGACAATTCGATGACCGGATGACCGGCCACGTCTTCGCGCCGCTTCCACGCCGCCGGTTGGCCGTTCACCGTCGCGCCCGCCAGTTGTTCGCGGCGCGCCGCCAGCTCGAAACGAAGCGCCACGGGCTTCGCGAATCTCGGTTCCACGATGAAGGAGTCCGCGTCGCCCTCGCGCCGGAAGCTGAAGTTGAAGTCGGGATGCTTCAGGCTCGCGTGATCCCAGTTCGCGGGGAACCCGGGCCTGATGACCAGCTCGCCCGCGAGCAGATCGGGTTTCACGCCGAAAAGGCCCTCGATGAGCGCCCGCGAGGTCACCCCGCAGCCATCGGCAAAATCGCGCTGGGATTCGCGGCGATAGACATCGAGGTAGTCCATCGCGCCGACGTTTCCGGGAGAAATGCCCATGAACATGCTCGCCAGAAGCGCGCCTTTTGCGAGGCGGTAGGCCTCGTCGGGCCGCCCGGCCTGCCAGTAGCCGAGGGCGGTGTGCACGATCTCCCCCATCACGACATTGTTGACCGACCAGGAGTACGGCATCCAGTCGGTCTCCGAAACCACGTGATAGTCGTCGTCCGCGGGCACGCCGGGCCCGCGCACAGGGAGGTGCGGGATCCTGCGGTCGACATCCATCGTCATCTGCCAGGCCTCGGTGGGCGTCGGCACCTCGGAATCGATCGTGTGGTAAAACGTCCACACGCCTGCGCTTGGATGCACAAGCTTCAGACCAAGCAGATCCTTGAACTCCGCGAATGCGCCTCGATCGGGGAGCCAGAGGTACTCGCGCATCGCTTTCGCGATCAATTCCGCCTCGCGTTCATACGGTGTGGCATCCTGACCGATCAGTTTCGCGAGCCGCGCAGCCATCTTGTTGTGGTAATAGTTATAGGCCGATGCATGCGCCACGCCGCCACCGTTGTACTGCAGGTCGTCGCTGGCCCAGATCACCGCATACGCCTCGTAGAGCGGCAGTTTCTCCGGACCGAACTCGCGCCGGAACAGCCGGCGCTCCCAGGCCAGGTGCCGTTCGATCACGGGCCATACCTTGCGCGCAAAATCGAGGTCGCCGGTCCAAAGCAGGTGCCGGAACAGCGCATCGATGAAGACCAGGTTCATGTCGTAGTGGCTGTTCGAGAGGTCGCCGTTGCTGTGCAGCGCGGCCTCGTTGCGCGCGAGGTTGGAATTCTCGTCGGCCGGCGACAGCCTGGCCGGGATCGGATCGGTGTTCTGGCGCCCGACCCAGTAGGTGAAATTCCGGCGCGCACGGTCGTGCCAGCCGAGCGCGTCGAGCGAGTACGGCCCGCGCCAGCCGAGGAGTTTCGTGCGCCACGCGATCGCGCCGTGCATGATCGCGCTCTCTGGCTCGTCCCACACCGCGTCCGTGGCCACGTTGAGAGCGCCGACCGCGGCATCAAGAAATGGATCCGGCGTCTCGACGCTCACACGGTTCCGGAGCTCCGCGAAACGACGTTCAGTGTCGGCGAAACGCTGCGACAGCTCGGCGGCGGTGTAGGCCGGCGGCAGCGTGAATCGCTTCGCGTGCCGGTCGACGCCCGGACGCTCGGCGGTCACGGCTCGGTAGGTGTCGAGTTCCTCCGCCACCGCCCCCTCGACGGCCACCCGCTGCAACGAGATCAGCCGGGGTTGTTTGGCAACCAGCGGCACCCACCCGACGACGACCTGCAAGTCCGGCGCCGGCGACGCCACGGAGGCCAGCAGCGCAGGCAGATCACGCCAGTACTTCGCATCGCCGACCCCGATCTGCGATTCCGCCGGCGCCACGCCAACGATGGACGCCGCTTTCGCGCGCACCGTGAAACTGCCCGGCAGGTGCAGCTCGATCGCGTTGCCGCGGCAGAATTCCGGTCGGAGCTGAAAGTATTCGCTGATCGGCACGCGCTCGGTGCCGATGTCGCCATCGCGCGATCCGCGTTGGCCGTTGATTCCGCCGTAGGCCCACACCAGCTGTAGCGGAGCCGCTTCCGGTTCCGACGCAGCGGGACCCGGCGCCGCCGCGGCGTCTTTGCCGGCCTCCAATTCGGCGCGAACAATCAAGCCTTCCGTCTTGTCGTAGGCCAGCACCGACAACCGGAGGACACCCGCCGGCCCAAGCAGCGGATCGCGAATCTCGTAAAGCATCTCTCCGGGCCGGTAGCGCGCGATCACGCTCGCCGCCTCGTGGAGCCATTTCGCGCCCGCCGCGGAGCGCAGTCCGAGACGCAGGTTTCCGCCGCGCCCAGGCAGATAGAGCGTGAATTCGGGCCGGTCGCCGGCGTCCGCGCGGAATGCCGTGTTCCCGCCGTAGAGCGAGCGGTTGAAAAACTCGGAGCCGTTTTCGATGACAAAATCGCCGGCGTCGGGCCGGTAACGCAGCGGACGCTCAATGTTGTCCGCCAGATTCGGCGTCAGCTTGAGCGCCGCCGGAGCCTGCGCCCGGAGCAAGCCCGCAGGCACTGCTCCGCCGAGAATCGCCACCGCCAGCAACACAGCGATGGAGTGCACAGAATGGGAAGCATGCATGATCAATTCTAAGCGCGGCGGCTGCCGCAAACAAACGGATAATAACAATTCCGTGCCAGAGTCCATCCAGACACCGTCAGGGGACCTCAAATCTCAGGCGGATCGTGCCGTGGTGCACGCCGTTGACCTGGGACGATTGCGATTCCGGCCCGAGCACATTTGCCAGCGTGAATTTGCTGCCGATCGGCGGGATGACGTCGAAAAACGCGAGGCCCGTGGCGGGAAGATTCAGCACGGGGCCGACCTTGCCGTCATTGGGCGTGTAGACACCCAGAAAGCCGCCGGTGCCGCCGTTCGCAGCGAACAGCGAACCTTCGGAGGTCTCAAACCGCGCCCACCGCCATCCGCGCAAGTATCCCTTGAACTCGGGATAGACCCAGCTCTCGCCCGGCGTTGTGTTGTTGTAGGCATTCTCCCAGATGTCGAGCCGGGTGCCCTGCATCCGGTTCTTCCAGACGCGGTACGGTCCCCAGCCGAGCCAGCGAATGCTCTTCATGTTCGCTTCCGGATAGTCGAACTGGACGCCGAGCAGATCGACCGTGCCATTGAACGCATACGTGTAGTCGAGAGTCACTTCATCCTGGCGCGAAACCTGCCAGCGCACGTCGCTGAGCGGCCCCGTGAAGGTCGCCTCCGCAATCACATTGCCCTCGCTGTCGACGTGGGCCGTGAGTCCGGTCAATTTGCCGGCCTCGGCAATGTTTTCAAAATCCCTGCTCTTGCTCCGGTAGGCAACGAAACGCGGCCCTGCGCTCAACGAGACTGCCCGGCCCTTCTGGAAAACCGACATCAGGAAGCCCGTCGCCCGGCTCAGATGCAGCTCGGTGGCGCCCGCCGCGATCACCAACTCCCCGTTTGCTTCGCGCACCTGGCCGGCCGGCCCCGCCGGGTTTGCGCCCAATACATCGCGCGGACTCTTCTGCACCGCCCACGACCAGGTCCACAGATCCTGCCCCGAGGGAGCCTTGGCGGTGACCACCAGCAGGTCCGCCTTGCGCCAGGTATCGGGCAGATCCAGCTTCACCGCGCCCTCCGCATGCGGAGCGACCGCCGGCCCGTCGCTCTCGCCGGCGGCGAGCACCCAATCCACCGCCTCCGACGACTCCGGTCGCGCGCAGCGCACCAGGGTCCAGCTGAAGCGGCATTGGTTGAGATTCGTGAAATCATAGCGGTTCTCAACCGGCAGGACTCCGTCGAAATTCTCCGGCAATTCATCCGGCCCGGTGATCGCGACCGGCGACCAGAGTTCCCGGATCGTGTTGAAACTCCCCTCCTTTTCCCGATGCGGACCGACCATGCCGTCGGGCGCGAGATTGCCCGAGCAGTCGATGCGGCCGTTCTCGTCCGTGCGCACCACTCCCTCGTCGAGCAACGCCCAAATGAACCCGCCGGCGCACAACGGACTCTTCCGCATCAAATCCCAACGGTCCCGGAGCCCGGCTCCGCCTCCTCCGTCGTACAAGCCATGATTGAATTCAGTCGGCATGTAGATGTCCGGCCCGGCGCACAGCTGCGTGGCCCTGGCAAAATCCTTGTAGTGCGTGGTGTTGACGTGGCTGAAGTTCTCCCACGGATGCAGCACCGGCCGCTGCTGCGGATCCCATTTTGCAAACTCCACGTCCACCGCCGTATTCCATCCGCCTTCATTTCCGTTGTCCCAAAAGAGGATGCTCGGATGATTGACGTCGCGGCGGATCATCTCGCCAACCAGCCTCGCCCCGGTCGGTTGATCGTAAAAGCCCTGCCAGCCTGCCAGTTCATCGAGCACGTACAGTCCCAGCGTGTCGCAAGCCTCGAGAAATTCCGGGTCCGGCGGATAATGCGACATCCGCACCGCATTCATGTTCATCTCCTTGATCAAGCGCGCATCATCGGTGCAGACCTGCCGGCTGAGGGTGCGGCCCGATTCCGGCCAGAAGCTGTGGCGGTCGACTCCCTTGAGCGTGATCTTCTGCCCGTTGAGATAGAGCCCGTCGTGCGGGCGGACCTCGAATGTGCGGAATCCGAACCGCCTCGCCGTCGCGTAGACCACACCGTTCTTCGGCGTCAGGGTAAACCGCACCCGGTAGAGGTTCGGCGTCTCCGCAGACCACGTCTTGACGCCGTCCAGCCTGGTCCGAAGCGTTGCCTGCGCCGCCCCCGCGGGAACATCCGCGACGAAGGGCGCCCCCACCGGCGCGCCGTCCATGTTCTCGATCTGGCCGGCCAACCGCGCAGGGTCATCGAGCTTGCCGCCGAGATACACGTCGGCGGAGATCTGGCCGTCGGCCCGGGCATCGATTGCCACCCGGTCGATGAACTGCGCCGGCAGCGCTTCCAGCCACACCGGGCGGAAGATTCCGCCGAAGTTCCAATAGTCGCCCATGCGCTCGGCGTGGTTCACGCTCTCGTTTGCCGACAGTTTGCTGACCGTCACCTCCAGCCGGTTCGACGCGCCGATCTTGACCAGCGAAGTGATGTCATAGCTAAAGCGATAGAAACCGCCCTGGTGCACCGGCCCCGCCGGCTGCCCGTTGACCCGGACATCGGCATCGGTGAGCACCCCCTCGAAAATCAACTTCACCACGCGGCCCTGCCATTCCGCAGGCGGGGTGAATTCACGCCGGTACCGGCCCTGTTCATCCGACAACGGCGGCCGGGGCGGCTTTCCCTTTTCGTCACGATGCCACAAGCCATAGTCATAAGTGCCGAAACCCTGCAGCTCCCAGCAGGACGGCACCGGGATCTTCGTCCATACGCCGCTGTTGCGTCCGCCGGTGCAGAAAAAATCCCACGGCACGGTGTCGTCCTTTCCCTGGCCGGAAAGCATCATGACCCACGTGCTCTTCGCGCGCGGGGCGGCCGCAGCCGTTCCTGCGATCAGACCGAACAACAACAACCAAACTGCGATGCGCCTTTTCATGGATAATGTAATTCGCCCCGAGCCCGCATATTTCACGGTCTCGGCCGCCGTCACAATCTTTCTTCTGCCCAAAATCCGCGGTCAGGTTTCACCATTTACCTTCTTGGGTTGATCCAGCCACTTCTTTGCAGGACCGCCGTGGCGCTGCCGCGGGCGGGCCGAAGAAGCCGTCGAATACCTGGCTTTCCAGGCTTTCGATGCCATCCAAAACGCGATTGTCCGCGGCTGATCGAAATATCGCCCTCTGAAAACTGCCCGGAGCGCCGCTGTTTCGGACACGAGTGTTGACCCTTACTTGAATGGCTTGGTCGCCGAGGTAAAAGGTGAGACATGACCCCCACGGATCGCTTCCCATCACTCCGGATCGAATCCGATCGCTTTCGCCCTGTTGGGATTCTGGGAAACAACAGAAAGCTTGCTGGGCCAATCGGTGAATGTGTCACGAAGCATCGAGACAGCGGTCCAGTTCAGCTCCCTACCCGCATTGACTTCTCGCCCTCGAAGTTGAAGTCGGGCTCTTAGCGCCGCCGCTTTGTCGGGCGAAACTGAGCCTGAGA
>Ga0265323_10000047_pt1 | contig 65702 bp, 54 predicted proteins | sample 41225metaG_FD_193580 | JGI IMG/M metagenome (GOLD analysis project Ga0265323, IMG submission 193580) | Rhizosphere microbial communities from Carex aquatilis grown in University of Washington, Seatle, WA, United States - 4-12-25 metaG | ecosystem: Host-associated > Plants > Roots > Rhizosphere...
CCGACATAAAACCTTGACATACGTTCAGCCTAACTCACTTACAACTGTCTTTTGTCGCTGACTGAACTCCATGCATAAAACGTCTTCTGGCTCCCCTCACATCCTGTATGTCTGACGGAAAATCGATCGAAGTTGAAGGGAAGGTCGTCACCGTCCTGCCCGGCACGATGTTCAGAGTGGAGCTCTCCAACGGTCACACCGTTCTGGCTCATATCTCGGGAAAGTTGCGCAAGCATTTCATCAAGATTGCCTCCGGCGACCGTGTGAAGATGGAGATGAGTCCCTACGATCTCGAAAAGGCGCGCATCACGTATCGCGTGCGCGAATCCGCTCCGCCTCCTCCGGGACCGCGGCGTCGGCGTTTCTGAGCGTTCCGGTTGGCGATGAAACGCGGCCCGGCCCAAAATGGAGACCGAGGCGGGACCGCGCAACGTGGTCTGACGTCGCCTGACGGCGGGGCCAGCAGCCTGCAGGCGACGGAGTTTTCTGCCGGGCTCGCGAACGATCTCGATGGGTTCATCGGATTTCTCGAGCTGGAGCGCGGATTGTCCCGCCACACGCTTGCCGCCTATGAAAACGATCTCCGGCAGTGCGCGCGTTTTGTCGCGCGCAAAGGAGTGTGCGGGTGGGCGGACGTCGCGCCGTCGTTTCTGTCGGACTGGATTCACTCGCTGAGCGAGGAAGGACTGGCGGCCGGAAGCCTCGCGCGAAAACTCGCGGCGTTGCGCACGTTTGCCCGGTACCTGGTGCGCGAACGCATCTGCCCGCGTGATTTCACTGAGCTCCTGGTGAGCCCCAAGCTCGTGCGCAGGATTCCGGGAACCCTTACGATGGGGGAGGTCGAGCGCCTGCTTGCCGCACCGGTGGGCGGTGATGCCCACGCGCTGCGGGATCGGGCGATTCTGGAGCTTTTCTATTCGAGCGGCCTGCGCGTATCGGAACTCGCAGGACTGACGCTCCAGCAGCTCGATCTGGATCATGGCTTCGTCCGCGTGTTCGGCAAGGGATCGAAGGAACGGGTTGTGCCGGTCGGCTCGAAGGCGTGCGAGGCGCTGCTCGCCTATGTCTCAAGTGGGCGCAGGCATTTCGTCAGGCCGCGCACGGGCAGTCAGCTTTTTCTGAGCGAGCGGGGCTCCGCGATTTCGCGAAAAATGCTCTGGGTGTTGATCAGGCGCTATGCGCGGCGCGCGGGGATCACCAAAGCGGTGAAGCCTCATCTGCTGCGGCACTCGTTTGCAACGCATCTCCTCAGCGGCGGCGCCGATCTGCGCGCAATCCAGGAGATGCTCGGCCACGCGAGCATCGCGACGACGCAGATCTACACCGCGGTCACGCCGGACCGCCGCATCGCAGAACACGAGCGCTGCCATCCGCGGAACCGCACGACGTGATTTCGCGATGCCGCCTGTGCAGCGGCGCGGCCCGCCTTCGCGAGGCTGCGGCGTGGCAGGCGTTTCGCGCCGTCGGAGCCGGACGCGGCTCCGCTGCGGAATCGCCGAGCTGGCTGCCCCAACGTCAATCGGCAGATACACCCCGTTATACCCTGCGTCATTAGTACTTGGTCATCGGTGATTCACTGGAGGGCGATGCTCCCGCCGAGCCGCCTCTGCGACACAGGTTTCGGCTTGGCGGGAGCCGTGCCCTCCACTTCATGGGCAAATTTCAGCCTGAATTCCGCAGTTGAGGCGGAATCGGCTCGCTGGCGCTCGCCGCTACGAGGAGCCGAAGCCTCAACTGCGGAATTCAGGTTCAATGACGCTGTGTATTGCAAGTCGTGGGAGCGAGCCTGCTCGCGATTGCGGAGGACAATCGCCTGCCCTCAACGACCGCCGCGGCCAAGGAGGACGGCAGGGATCGTCTCGAGGAGAATCCGTCCATCGAGCCAAAGCGACCAGTTGTCGATATATTCCAGGTCCAGCCGGACCCATTCCTCGAAATCGTCGATTTCGTTGCGTCCCCGGACCTGCCAGAGGCACGTCAGCCCGGGAAGCACGCTGAGCCTGCGGCGGTGCGCATCGTCATCGAAGCGGTGGACTTCCTCGACCGGCAACGGGCGCGGTCCGACAAGGCTCATCTCGCCGCGCAGGACGTTCCAGAGCTGGGGAAGTTCATCAAGTCCGTGCCGCCGCAGATGGCGCCCCAGTGGGGTCACCCGCGGGTCATCGTGAATCTTGAACACAGGTCCCTTCATCTCGTTGCGGGCGGCGAGCTCCGTCTTTCGGGACTCCGCGTTGCAGACCATCGAGCGGAACTTCAACATGTCGAACGGCCGGCCGTTCAGTCCGCATCGGCGCTGCCGGAACAGGACCGGGCCCGGGGACGTCAGCTTGATGACGGCGCCGACAATCGCGAAAACCGGCAGCGACAGGCAGAGGAGGATGGCGGCGCCGGAGTAGTCGATCAGGCGCTTGGCGATCAGATGGCCCGCCGCGGCAGCCTGGGCGCGGTAATAGACCACGGGTTCCCCGGCCAGATTGTCCAGTTCCGGGCGGAAGACGGGCGTGTGGAAGATCCCGGCGCGCACCATGGTTTCAACGCCTTCGCGCTCGCAGGCCGCCAACACGGGGAGGACCGCTTCCCGCGCCAGCCCGGAGAGGTCGATCACAACCAAACTCACCGAATGCCGATGCAGCAACGCGACCAGATCGGCCGCCTGGCCTGTTCGCGGATCAAAGTCTGCCACTGTTTCCAACAACTCGCGTTCATGCGCGGCCAGACCTGCGCGCAACTGTCCGGTGGCCTCGGGGATGCCAACCCAGAGGACGTGCCTGCGAAGCTGATCCTGCGCGCGCCGGCTGGCGTCGAGGCGCCGCGTCAGCTCGGCGCGCGCCGCAATGAGCCCCCCGGCGAAAACGCCGGTCATGATGACCACGGACCGCGCGTATTGCAGGCGGAGCAGAAAGAGGAAGAGAATGACGCCGACGACTGTGAACGTGCAGCCCCGGATCAGGGCGCCGAGCACCTTGAGCCGTGGCGCGAATCTCGGATGCTGATAGAATCCCTGGCTTGCCAGCAGGACCGGACCGAGAATCATCGCGAGGGGAATCAACGCGAGATAGTCGGGGAACGGTTCCAGCTCGTGGAGATTCCAGAGCGGAAACGCATGGCGCAGCCAATAGGCGAAACAGAGCGATCCGCCAAACAGGATTCCATCCAGCGTTTGGAGGAGACGGATGCGCGCTTTCCGGTGGCGGATCAGCATGGAATGACTCGGGCGGCCCGTCTATGGAGGCGGAAACCGGGGTGAAGCACGGCGTCAGTAGTTCTTCGTATAGACTTTGCCATTTTCGTCGACAAAGGTGAGGGCTGACGCCCCCACACCCGAGAGCCGGAGTCCGACTTCGGCGTTGACCACGTCATTCACACGGTAGACGTGGTCATTCATCAGGACCCGGCTGTCGTCGCCGGCGACGCGAACGCCTGCCACCCGTGCATTCTCGAGGAAGCTCAAGATTGTTGCATGCTTCGTCGGCGCTGCTGGCAACGGCGGTATTGCCTCCGGTTGTGCGGGGTGCACGGCCGCCGGATGGGCGTCCTCAGCCGCGGCTGCAGAAGCAGCGTGGGCAGGCCCGGCAGTATTGACCGAGACGAGCGGGCCCGTGGTGTCCGGCGGGGGCTGAGCGGTTGCGACCTGGGAAACTTGCACGGCTTGCGGGTTCTCCGCTGGCATCGTGATGGTCGGGGACGGGACGGGCTCGACGGAGGCTGGCGGGGGCGCGGGCGGATGCGGAGCGACGATCGCGACTGGAGATGGTTCGGCCGCGGACACCGTGATCTTCGGTGTGGCGGCCACGGGCGCCGCGGCAATCGCGGCAGGCGGGTTTGCCGGAGCCGTCGGCGCAGCCTGGGGTCGGGCCGGGGTGGCCGCCGGGGCTGTCGAACCCGGGTGGTGCGCTCCTGCGATGGCGGACTTGTCATCGCTTCGAAGCAAAAGCACAACGATGGCCGTCGCTCCGACGATCACGGCCACCAGGGTGACGATCACCAGGAGCATGCGTTCGAAGCTCATCACGGTTCCGGGCCGGTGCGAAGCGGGAGCAGGGAACGGGACTGCGGGCAGGGGCCCCGACGCAGGGGCCACCGGCTGTTGGGTTTGCAGCTTTTGGGCCTTTTTCAAGGCATCGTTGATCAGACTCATGGGGCGTGGCGCTCCGCTGGAGTTGAGGGTATTCTGCCCATTCGCTGTGGCGGCTGCAATCTCACAATCAGACGAGGGTTGATACTTCCTTGATGGCGCGACGAACGTCCCAGTAGCTGACTTCGTCGGAATCGCGGACAAAGGCGGACAGGAGCGCCTTGTCGCAAACGTTGTTGATGATTCGCGGGATTCCCTTGCTGAAGCGGTGGAGGGACCGCATGGCAGCCGGCGTAAAGTATGGGCGCCCGCTGGCGCCCGCCAGGGTGAGCCGGTGCTGGATGTAGTGGATGGTGTCGTGCAAGGCGAGCGGGCGCAGCTCGGAGTTGACGAGAATGCGCTGGCGCAATTGCCGCAGGCGGTCCTGCGCGAGGAGGTTCTTCAGTTCCGGCTGCCCGATGAGCACGATCTGCAGGAGCTTCTGTTTGTCGGTCTCCAGGTTCGAGAGCAGGCGGATCTGCTCGAGCACCTTGAAGGAGAGGTTCTGGGCCTCGTCGATCACAAGCACGATGTCGCGCCCGTGTTCGATCCGTTGGAGCAGGACGCGGTTGATCTGGGCTGCCAGTCCGTGCTGGCCCTGCGCAAGCTGCGTTTCGCCGAGCTCGGTCAGAATGGCGCGGAGCATCTCGATCTCGGTGATGTGTGTGTTGAGGATCAGGGCAGTGTCGTAACGGGCCGGATCGAGCTCATTGAGAAAGCGCCGGCAAAGCGTCGTCTTGCCGCAGCCGACCTCCCCGATCAGCAGGATAAATCCCTTTTTCTCCCGCACTCCGTAGACGAGGTGCTGCAGCGCCTCCTGGTGCGTCGGACTCAAATAGAGAAACTTCGGATCCGGAGTGATGTTGAATGGCATCTCCGTGAGGCCGTAGAAACTCTGATACATGGTGCGATAAAATGACGGAACCGAGCGGGGCAACTATGCGGGCATTCCGCTCAGAGAAGCAAGAGGACATCCCGGCGGGCGGCAAGACTTACATATCTCATTGCATCGATCTGCCCAAGGTGGCATCGCTCACCGTGAGAACGTGAAACCCAAGGCTGAATCCCCCATGACGGCGCGGCGCGTGATCATCTGGATCTACGTGGCGATCTTCGTGGGGGTGGGGTTGCTGTCCGGGGCCTTCTTCTTCCAGACGTACCGGGAATATGCACAGTTGCGGCGGGTCGAGGTGGAGGGCCGGCAGCGACTCGCCGAGGCGGAGCAGCGGCTCCGGGAACAGGAGCAGGTGCTCGACCGCCTCCGCAACGATCCCGCCTATGTGACGAAGATCATCCGCCAGCAGTTGCGCTACGCCAAACCGTCCGAGTTCATCTTCCGTTTTCCGAAAGATGGCGCGGAAAATCGTTGATCCCTCAGGGCGCGGGCGTTTTTTGTTCGCCCCCATGAGTGCAGCCGCATCATCGCATCCGTTGCTGGAGAGGTTTTCGCTGGCCGGTCAGGGCCAGGTCTTTGCCTTCTGGGACCAATTGGGCGAAACGGAGCGCAGCGCGCTCGTGCAACAGGCCGCGGAAATCGATCTCGGCGAGCTCGCGCGGCTTGCAACGACGTTGCTCGGGCACGGAGCGGCCCCGGCGGCCGATCTCACCGGCCTCGAGCCTGCGCCGTACGTGCAGCGGCCGGAAAATGGTGGCGATGCGGAGGCCTGGGCGCGGGCGCGGGTTGCCGGCGAGGAGGCGCTGCGGGCGGGCAGGGTGGCTGCATTCACGGTTGCCGGCGGTCAGGGCACACGGCTCGGCTATGACGGGCCCAAGGGGACTTTCCCTGTAACGCCACTGAAGCGGAAGCCGCTGTTCCAGGTCTTCGCCGAGAAGATCATTGCGGCGGGGCGGCGCTACGGCCGGCCGCTGCACTGGTTCGTCATGACGAGCCACGCGAACCACGCGGCGACGGAGGCGTATTTTTCGGAGCGCCGTTTCTTCGGTCTCGACCCGGCGAGGGTCCATTTCTTCCGCCAGGGCCGGATGCCGGCGGTGGATTTCGGGGGCAAGATCCTGCTGGAGTCACGGGCCGCTGTTGCGATGAGCCCGGATGGTCACGGCGGTTCGCTTCGGGCCCTGCAGCGCAGCGGCGCCCTCGATCTGATGAAGAGCGAGGGCGTGGACACGCTCAGCTATTTCCAGGTCGACAATCCGCTCGTGCGCTGTGTCGATCCGGAGTTCATCGGATGGCACCTGCTGCGCGGCGCGGAGATGTCCGCCAAGATGATCCCGAAGGCGTATCCCGAGGAGAAGCTCGGCCATTTCTGCCTGCAGCACGGCCGGCTCGTCGTCATCGAATACAGCGACCTTCCGATGGCGTTGCAGCGGGAGATCGATCCGCAAACGGGGCGTCTGCGCTATCCGGCCGGGAGCATTGCAATTCATATTCTCGACCGGGAGTTCATCGGGCGGATGGCGGGGAGAACGGACGGCGCAGCCGGACCGGTGCTCCCGTTTCACCGCGCGGACAAGAAGATCGCGACCATCGACGCGGCGGGAAATCCGGTCAGGCCGGACAGGCCGAATGGCGCGAAGTTCGAGATGTTTGTTTTCGATGCGCTGCCGTTTGCACGGAACGGACTCGTCATCGAGACGCAGCGGGCCGATGATTTTTCGCCGGTCAAGAATGCCGATGGGGTTGATTCGCCTCGGACCGCGCGGGACGATCAGCTGCGTCAGTACGCCCGCTGGCTTGTGAGCGTCGGTGCGCCGCTGCCGACCGATGGGACCGGCCTTCCCTGGTTCCTGTTGGAGGTGTCGCCGTTGTTTGGTTACGATAAAGTGTCGTTTGCGGAGCGCTGGGAGAAGCTCTCAATCAAGCCGCCGATCACGGACGGATTATACCTGGAATAGACGGGTGTGGGTCGGCGCGAACATCTCCGCTGCGCGACCGTTGCATTCTTTTCGAAAGAGCCGCGCCGCCAACTCGCGCCGGCCCACCGCTGACCTGCGTTTGCCTGTTGCCGCGTTGCCGCTGCGGCCGCGCTTGTTTGGAGGCGCGTTTTGCATTTGCCGGAGCACGCGGCATCGCTTCACTGGCATGTCCGCCCCGGCAATGATCCCGAGTCCAAATTCTCTTTCTTCATGACTACGATTGACACGATTCGCACTGCCGGCGCGGCCGGGCGATTGCTTCCCGGAGCCGTCGAAAATCTGGCAGCCTGGCTCGATGCCGCGCTGCCTCCGTGGGCCGCCGCTGGAATTGACGAACTCGTGGCCGAGGGTGCGTGGAGCGAGCTCAACGACCGGTTCTACCGCTATCTTGAATTCGGCACGGGCGGGATGCGCGGTCGCACCATCGGCGTTGTGTCTGCGCCGAGCGAAACCGGACAACCCGGTCCGCTGGGCACCCCGGAGCATCCGGCGGTCGGCAGCAACATGATGAACGATTTCACGGTCGTGCGCGCGACAATCGGCCTCTACCGCTACGTGCACGGGTATTTGTCCCGCGCAACGCGGTACGATGCCCCGAAGCTCGTGATCGCCCATGACGTGCGGCATTTCTCGCGGCATTTCTGCGAGCTGGCCGCGTCAACCTGGTGCCGGCTCGGCGGCGTCGCCTTCATTTTTGAAGCGCCGCGTTCGACGCCGCAGCTCAGTTTCTCGGTGCGCTGGCTGAAGGCCCATTGCGGCGTGGTGATCACCGCGAGCCACAACCCGCCGCACGACAACGGATTCAAGGCGTATTTTGAGGACGGGGCACAGGTCGTCGCGCCGCACGACAAGGGCATCATCGACCAGGTCAACGCCGTGCCGCTCGCGGAACTCGGCGCGTTTCTGGCGAAGGACCTCAGCCGCGTCATCATTCTCGGACGTCCGGCGGACGATGCATATCTTGCCGTGGCAAACCAGGCGGTGCTCGATCCCGGCGTCTTCAAACGGCAGCGGCTCGCTGTTGTCTACACCAACATCCACGGCACTGGCGGCGTTGCAACGATTCCGCTGCTGGCGCATGCGGGCGTCTCGGTGCACGAGGTCCCCGAGCAGGTGGCATTCGACCCGCGCTTTCCGACCGTGAAATCGCCGAACCCGGAGAACGCGGAGGCCCTGACCCTCGCGGTCGCGCTGGCAGCCAAGAGCGGGGCCGATCTCGTGCTGGCGAACGATCCGGACGCCGACCGCATGGCCGCCGCGGTGCGGAGCCGCGACGGAACGATGGTCCTGGTGACCGGAAACCAGATCGGCGCGCTGCTGGCCGATTATCGGCTGACCCGGTACAAGGAACTCGGGCGGATCCCGCCGGGCGGCTCGTCGCGGGCCGCGCTCATCAAGACGTTCGTCACCACCCCGCTTCAGGACGCGATTGGACAAGGGCACGGGGTGAAGGTCATCAACACGCTGACCGGCTTCAAATGGATCGGCGCGAAGATCAAGGGTTATGAAGATCAGTTGAAGGGCGCGCTGCTGTCACGGCAGGGTCTGGCCCTCGATTACGACGGCCTGTCGCTCGCGACGCGCGCAAAGCTCCACGGCGAGTATGGCACGTTTTATGTGTTCGGCACCGAGGAGAGCTACGGCTTCCTGCCCAACGACTTCGTGCGCGACAAGGACGGCAACGCCGCCTGCCTGGCGTTTGCGGAGCTGTGCGCGTGGACGAAGAGCCGCGGCCTGACAGTGCCGGAGTACCTCGACGAATTGTACCTGAGGCACGGATACTTCATCGAGGGCGTGATCAACATCTATTACGAGGGCGCGACCGGGGCGGCGAAGATCAAACGCATCCTCGACACCTACCGGACGGATCCGCCGAAGGCGTTTGGCGGCATTGGGGTGGCGAAGTTCGAGGATTTCGGCCGGCAGAACATCCTGGATGCCGACGGCGAGGCGATCCCCAGGCAGGACCTGTATGTCGTCACGCTTGCGAACGGCTACAGCTATGCGGGGCGCGGCAGCGGCACCGAGCCGAAGATGAAGTTCTACATCTTCGCGCGCTCCGCAGTCGCCGGTGCGGCGGAGCTGCCCGCGGTCAAGGCGCACGTGAAGCTCGAGTTGGATCGCCTGAAGGCCCTGATCGAGGCGGACGCGAAGGCGCGCGCCGAGGGGTGAGGCTCCGGGGTCGTGCGCATTTGATCGGGCGTGAGCATCACCTCAACGGGCGCTGAACTCTCCTTGACCTGGCATCTGCAGCCGGAATCCCGGCAACCCGCAGCACGCGATCGACCCGGGCTGCGGCGACCGCGTGGAGCGTTTCAGTTGCGCGGAGTTTGTGGGATTGTGCGGCTGCGGAACGGTTGCGGCGAACTCGCACGATCCAGGCGAAAGACAACCAGGCGTCACGCCTACAGCCGGTGGGCTGCGCGGAGGGCGTCTTCAGTCAGGCGGATTGCCTCGTTGATGTGCTGCAACGCGTGATTGCGCAAACCACGGGCGAAACCGTTGTCTTCCTCCTCATTGCAATCGGCGCGAGCCTTGCGCAGCAGTTCCAGTGCGCGATGAAGGCGCCCAACATAGTCGACCTTGAGGTCGACTGGAGGGTGGTCTGAAACAATTTTTCCGTCGTCGATCGAGGCTTCCTTGATCTCGCGCAGCGCCAGGTCGATCTCCCGAATCGCCACTCTTTCGTCCCAGCGGAACTCGGCGCCACCGCCCTGACGCTCAAGGTGCGCCCGCGCGAGGCGCAGGTCGACCAGGGCATGCAGATAGGCGGGGTGGGCGGCCTGCATCGACAACGGTGCGAATGCCAACAACAGCGGCAGGAGAAACAAGCGGAGGCTCGGGGTAAGATTGCGCATGGTAGTATGGAATCGACTGAGGTTAACCGACCTGAATATCCGAGATAGAATCTGGCTGAAGCCGCGTCAAGGAATGACTTCAACGCCGTATGCGGGACGGCTGGCATACACCCGCCAAATCCTGGCAATTCGGGAATGACCCATCTCCAGTGTTGCTTTCCCGCCCCGAGGACTTTTGGGTCTGGGCTCTACCCATGAAAGTTCTCGTCGCCGACAAGATCTCGCCCAAGGGGGTGCAATTCCTTCGCAACCAGCCCGGTTTCGAAGTCGTCGAAGCCTATGGCTCCCCGCGGGAGAAACTCCTCGAGCTGGTCAAGGACGTCCATGCCATCGCTGTCCGCAGCGAGACGAAGATCACCGCGGAGATCATCGCCGCAGCGCCCCTGCTCCAGGTGGTCGGCCGTGCCGGCGTGGGTGTCGACAACGTCGACGTCGAGGCGGCGACCGAACGCGGAGTGGTTGTGATGAACACGCCGTCGGGCAACACCATTGCCACGGCGGAGTTGACCTTCACGCATATGTTGTGCGGCGCGCGGCCCGTGCCCCAGGCTGCGGCGTCGATGCGCGAGGGAAAATGGGATCGCAAGAGTTTCTCCGGCATCGAACTTTACAAGAAGGTCCTCGGCGTCGTCGGCCTCGGGCGCATTGGCAGCGAAGTGGCGCGTCGCGCGCAGGCCTTCGGCATGCGCGTGCTTGCCTACGATCCGTACCTGGCGCCGAGCCGCGCCAAGGCGATGCAGGTCGAACAGGTGGATCTCGACCAGCTGTTGCGCGAATCGGACTACATCACGGTTCACATGCCGCTGACCGACCAGACGCGTTACATGATCGACGAAGCTGCGCTGGCCAAGACCCGGAAGGGCGTGCGGCTTTTCAACTGCGCCCGGGGCGGGATCATCAAGGAGGCGGCGCTGATCGCCGCGATCAAACAAGGTCACGTCGCCGCTGCCGGTCTCGACGTGTATGAGGACGAGCCGCTGCCGGCCGACCACGAACTTCGCAAACTGTCCAATGTGACGCTGACCCCGCATCTGGGCGCGTCCACGGCCGAGGCGCAGGAAAGCGTGGGAATTGAAATTGCCGAGGCCATCGCGGATGCGCTGCGGGGCGGCGTGATCCGCAACGCGGTCAACGTGCCGTCGATCGACGCGGCAACGCTGAAGGTGCTCGGGCCCTACCTCGATCTCGGCGCCAAACTGGGCACGCTTGTGCAGCAGATCGCGCCGCAGCAGGTGGACAGGCTGCGCATCACGTACTGGGGCCGGATCGTTGATCTCGATGCCAATGCGGTCACCCGCAGCATCCAGCGCGGCTACCTGCGCCGGATCGGGGGCGAAGAGGTGAATCTCGTCAACGCGCCCGTGCTCCTGCAGCGCCTTGGGGTGCATGTGGAGGTCACCAAGTCGGCCGCGGAATCCGACTATACCGAGCTTATTCAGATCGAGACCGAGGGGGCGGACGGCCAGGTGTATTCCGCCGACGGCACGCTCATCGGCAAAGCCAACAAGCCGCGCATCATCGCAATCAACGGCCGCGACGTTGAGGTCGCCGCCGAGGGGAAGCTCCTCGTGCTGGAGAATGCGGACGTGCCCGGCATGGTTGGCACGGTGGGCACCATCCTCGGCAAGGACGGCGTGAACATCGCGGACATGTCGCTGAGCCGCCTCACTCCCGGCGGCACCGCGTACATGGTCGTGCGCGTCGATACCGAGCCCAGCCCGGCGGCCAGGCAGGAGATCAAATCCCATCCGGCCATCAGGATGGCGAAATTCGTACAGCTCTAGCCCGAACAATGTTCCTTCCGCTCCTCATCGCTGCAGTTGTGGGTTACCTGCTCGGCTCGCTGCCGTTCGGCTATCTGGTGGCCCGGGCCCACGGAGTGGATATCTTCAAGGCTGGAAGCGGCAATCCGGGCGCGACCAATGTCAAACGCGTGCTCGGGTCGAGGGCCGGCAACACGGTCTATTTCCTCGATGCGCTCAAGGGGGCGGTTGCAGCGGGCTGGCCCGTCGTCTGGTGTTTCATGGTGCATCGAAGAGGAGACGTTGATGGCGATGGCATCTCCGACGCATACATCTGGGGAATTCCCGGACTGGTCGCCGCGGTGGTCGGCCATTCCTTTTCGATCTTCACGCATTTCAAGGGTGGCAAGGGCGTGGCGACTGCCTCGGGCGGCCTCTTCGTGCTCATGCCGGTGTCCGGCCTGATTGCGGTCCTGATCTGGCTCGTGACCTTCCTTCTGTCGCGGTACGTGTCCCTGGCCTCGATCCTGGCCTCGCTCTCCGTGCTGGCGTCGGCATGGTGGTTGCGCCTGCCCCTGGCGCTGGAAGTTGTTGCGACGGTGCTCAGCCTGCTGGTCGTCGTGCGGCATCATTCGAACCTGCGAAGGCTGATCGCCGGGACGGAACATCGCTGGGAACGCAAACGGCCCGGGGGCGACCCATGACAGGGCCTGAGGTCATCATCCCGGCGCGCGGCATTCTTGTTGCTGAACGAGGTGCGTCCGCCGACATCAATTGCGGCGGAAGACATCCGGAACGGGTCTTTTTCAATCATGGCTAGAATCGTCCAGAAATACGGCGGCACGTCGGTCGGCGATATCGAACGCATCAAGCGCGTGGCCGAGCGCATCAAGGGAACTCGCGACGAGGGCAACGAACTCGTTGTGGTCGTCTCCGCACGCTCAGGGGTGACAAACGAACTCCTCGCCCGGGCCCGGGCGATCCACGAGCATCCCAGCGAACGGGAGCTCGACATGCTGCTGGCAACCGGCGAGCAGGAGACGATCGCCCTCACGGCAATCGCGTTGCATGCGGTGGGCGTTGACGCCGTTTCCTATACCGGCGGCCAGGCCGGGATCTTCACCGACGCGGCGCACACGAAGGCGAAGATCAAGACGATCAACGCGCGTCCGATCGAGAGCGACCTGCTCGTGGGAAAGGTCGTCATCGTGGCGGGCTTTCAGGGCATCAATGAGGACGGACAGATCACCACGCTCGGGCGCGGCGGCTCCGACCTGACCGCCATTGCGCTCGCCGCAGCCGTGAAGGCCGACAAGTGCGAGATCTACACCGACGTCGACGGCGTCTATACGGCCGATCCGCGGGTCGTGAAGGACGCCCGCAAGCTGAATGAGATCAGCTACGACGAGATGCTCGAACTCGCAAGCAGCGGCTCGAAGGTCATGCAGTCGCGCTCGGTTGAGTTCGCCAAGAAATACGACGTCGTCTTTGAAGTCCGCTCATCGTTTAACCACAATCCGGGAACCATCGTGAAAGAAGAAGTCGCCTATATGGAGCAGGTTGTTGTTCGCGGCGTGGCCGTGGACAAGGACCAAGCCAAGGTCATCGTCAGCAACATCCCGGACAAGCCGGGGTCTGCCGGCCGTGTGTTCCGCGCCCTGGCCGACGCGGGCATCATCGTCGACATGATCGTCCAGAACATCGGACGCAACGGAATCGCAAACCTGACGTTCACGGTGCCGCAGGGCGATTCGCACCGGGCGCAGCAGGTCCTGGATCCTGTGTTCAAGGAACTCGGCGGCGGCGAGGTGGCGATTCACAGCCAGATCGCGAAGCTGTCGGTTGTCGGGGTCGGCATGAAGACCCACAGCGGCGTGGCGGCAACGCTCTTCGAAACCCTCGCCGCCCGGAGCATCAACATCGAGTTGATCAGCACCTCGGAGATCAAGATTTCCGTCGTGATCGAGGCCTCCCGTGCCGACGACGCCGCCCGTGCCGCGCACGCGGCCTTCGGCCTGGACAAGCTGTGAGCCGGAGGAGTCAGGATGGGAGGATACAGGAGATGCCGGCGTGACCCGGTGAAACCGACTGGTCGTTTCCAACCATGAATTTCCTCTCCACCCGCGGGCAGACGGAGGCGCTGGGTTTCTCCGACGCCGTGGCCGTCGGGCTGGCGCCGGACGGCGGGCTGTTTCTTCCCGAGAGCCTGCCCGATTTGTCGGGGGAACTCGGCCGTCTGGAGCGCCTCGCCTACGCGGACCTGTGCGGCGAATTTCTCCAATGCTTCGCGACCGACATCGAACCGGCGGCGCTCAGGGAGATTGTCGCGCGCTCCTACCGCGGATTCGCGAATGCCGCCGTGGCCCCCCTGGAACAACTCGGTGAAAATCTGTTCGTGCTCGAGCTGTTCCACGGGCCGACGCTCGCGTTCAAGGATTTTGCGCTGCAGTTGCTGGGCAACCTCTACGAGCGGCAATGCCGGGTGCGCGGCCAGACGCTCAATGTCCTCGGAGCGACGTCGGGGGACACCGGCGCGGCGGCGATTCACGGCCTGCTGGGAAAGCCCGGCGTGGCGATTTTCATCCTCTATCCGGACGGCCGGATCGCACCGCTGCAGGAACGCCAGATGGCCTGCACCGGCGCGGCAAATGTCTTTGCCCTGGCGGTCGACGGCACCTTCGACGACGCACAGACCGTGCTGAAGGATGTGTTCGGCGACCAGGCGTTCCGCTCGAAGCACCGGCTGTCTGCGGTGAACTCGATCAACCTGGCGCGCGTGCTGGCGCAGAGCGTCTATTACCTGTACGCCTGGTTGCGGCTGCCGGAGGAGAAGCGCGGGAATGTCGAATTCGTGGTGCCCACGGGAAATTTCGGGAATGTCCTTTCGGGCTGGATGCTCCGGCGCATGGGCGTTCCGATCCGCAGCTTCAAGATCGCGACGAATCAGAACGACATCCTCTACCGCCTGTTCACGACCGGCGAATACCGGCTCGCTCCGGTTGCGCCGAGCCTTGCGCCGTCGATGGACATCCAGGTGGCATCGAACTTCGAGCGCTTCCTGTATTACAATTGCGGCCGGGATCCGGTGCGCCTGCGGGAGATCATGCAGACCTTCAAGGCGACCGGAGCCTACCGTTTCGATCATTTCGACACGGATGTTTTCACTGCATCGCGTTGCACCGATGCCGAGATCTCCGGGATCATCAAACGCGTCTACCACAAGCATGGATACGTTTGCGATCCGCACACCGCGTGCGGCTTTGCCGATCTTCAACCCGATCGCGTGAGCGTCGTGCTGGCGACCGCCAGCCCGGCGAAATTTCCCGATGCGATCCGTGCGGCCATCGGCATCGAACCCACGCACCCGGCGCTTGAGGCGCTCAAGGCGAGGCCCGTCATCAAGCACGCGATTCGCGCGGACGCGGCCGCAATCAAGGCATTCATCGAGGAGCGGGGCGTGTAGCAGCAATCCGCCGCGGGCAGAACCCGGAATGCCTGCTGTGCCGGGACCGTGAAGAGGCTGTCGACGCGATCTGGAAACTGGGCGATGAAGAGGCTCATCTGCATAGCCCGTGCGCTATTGAGTACGGTGGCTGCCCTGAGCGGGCCGTGTTCGGTGAAGGCGAAGGGGAATGATTCAATTCGTCTCGGAGGTGCGCGACTACGCAAGCGGCAATTCTACGATTAAGAAAGACCTAAGTCCGTTGATCCTATTTCGTTGCAGGCCGCGGTTTGCTCCTTTTGCCAATCGTCGGCAGGGCGCGCCGGGAAGCGTGCACGACTTCCATGAGGTGTCGGGAACCGACCACAACCGGGAGACGCCGTCGATCGGATCGGTGTTAACTGGGTTTGATTCTTGTCCCGGTCCCGGCTTTTCTGGGTGCCGCGAATGCGCCCGCTCCTTCGAAAAATCCTAGCGCCCGACCAGATCCCGTGGGTGTTCCTGATTGTCACCGTCGCGGCGACAGTCATTCAGTTCAACAGCGGCTGGCGCGGACAGCTCCTGTGCGACAGTAATCTGATCATTGCAGGGGAGTGGTGGCGCATCTGGACCGGGCACCTCGTGCATTTCGGCTGGCCGCATTTCGTCGCCGACGCCGGGCTGTTTCTGATTCTCGGGCGCCTTCTGGAGCGCCAGCATCCGGTGATCACCCGTGTCGCACTGGTCGCGATGCCGGTCGTGATCTGCGTCACGATCTACGTGCTCGACCCTGCGATGGTCCGTTACGGCGGCTTGAGCGCGATCAATTTCGGCCTGCTGCTTTTCCTGGCTGCCAACGGCTGGCAGAAGAACTGGGTCGATTGGTTCTGGCCGGCCGTGATGGCGATCTACGTGGGCGAGGTGATTCTCGAAACCTTCTATGGGCAGGGCCACGGCGGCGGCATGATCCAGTTTGACGATCCGTCTGTCCGGGTCGGCACCGCCGCGCACATCGGCGGAGGCGCCTATGGAATCTTCGCCTGGCTCGCAAGCTGGCTGTATCGCCGCCGGAGGAAAAAGGCGCCGCCTGCCCCCCATGCCTCGGTGCCGTGAATCTGATGGCGCAGAACTGCGGTCGCCTCAGGCTTTCGGCGGCGCGCTTTCCGCTGCTGGTGCGCGCGGGCCCGCCGGCGCCGCCGATGCCGGGGTGCCGGGGCGCGGACCGCGAACCTGACCGGATTCCGAGTCCTGCGGGAGATCGAATTGCGCCGGCAGCGGTTCCGGATGCGTTGGGTCGAAATCGCCGAAATCCGCGACAATGTGTTTCGCGAGCGGCAAATTCGCCTGCTTGATTCCGAGCACGATGCATTTGGCTTGTAGGTAGGCGCCGTATTCCGAGGGATGCGTCCGGTCAGCGAATTGCCGGTTCGCGTCGGCACCCAGCGCCGCGTTGAGCTGCATGCCCATCGAGTTGAGATCAATGCCCGGCACGCCGACTTCCGTTGCGGTCGCCATGGCGGCAGCAGCCCAGACGCCGAGGGTGCTTGGGTTGCCTGTTTCACCGCGGCGGGCCGAGGGCGACGCGATCAGGGGCAGACCCCCCTTGGCGCGGACATCGGCCACAAAACGCCGGAGGAGTTCCCGATAGGTCGTGCCCGGCTCGGCATAGGTCGTGGAGAAATCCTGACCGGCATACATGTTCTGCGGCCCGCTGTTCTTGGAGTCGTTGGTCCCGAATTCAATCAGCACGTAGTCGCCGGGTTTGAGTGAATCCAACACCTTGTCCCAGCGCCGGTGCATGAGAAAGCCCTTGAGCGTTTCACCGGACTCGGCGTGGTTGGCGACGACCACTCCGGGGCCGAACCAGCGCGGTGCCATTTGCCCCCAACTGCCACCACTACCCTGATCAGTGACCGTTGAGTCACCGAGGATGAACAGTGTGATGACGTCGCTGACCTTCTCGATCTCCATCGCCGCCAGCGCGGGATGGGCGTTGCTGAAGCCGATTGTCAGTTTGTCGTCCCAATTGAATGTGTTGATCGCGCCCGTGGCCTTGTCCTGTTCGCGATCGTTGAGATCAACCTGGCCGCCGGTCGAGATCTTCGGGGTGCGTACGTTGACCAGGAAGCTCCGGGTGACGAACTCGCCCGCGGCCGTCTGCACTCTCTCCAGCATCAGGCGCCGGCGCTCCGACTTTACTGTGACAACCGATTCTTCTTTGGGATCGCCCAATGTGACGGTGACGCGGTAGTTGCCCTCCGGCACTTTGACCGAAAACGAAAACGGTTTGGCGGAAGCGACCGCGCCCGCGTACAACGGGTTGGCGTTCTCCCGGCTGACCGCAGCAAGGCTCGCGCCCGGTTCGAAGCCATAGGCGGCTTCTTTTGAATACACGAGGGCAGGCGGAACCAACGTGTAGCCGGGAGCTGCCTTCCCGGCGCCAAATTGAAACCTGAATGCCGCGTCTGGCGCGGATGGAGACGGGTCGGAGTGAAGCGTCGCAAGCGCACACAGGGCGGACATCGCGACGAACAAATATCGGGGAGTGGCACGAGTCATGATTTGGGAAGATCGCAAAGCAAAGGAAGACGGGGAAGATGAACGTCAAAGGCGTCGCTCGCCGAAACGACCGGTTACTGCGCAAAGACACGCACCGGGCCGAGCAAGCCAGAGGCGGCGGGCACCGGCGCCGATGCAGGCCCGCGCCCCGCGCCCGCTGGAGGAACGCCTGTCGGAGCCGGTCCGCGCATTGCGCCTGTTTCCGGATTCGGGGCTCCGGCGCCGCCACGACGGCCGCCGGGGCCACCAGGGCCGAACATGCCGCGCGATTCACCCGCTGGCGGCATCCGCACCTGCACTTCAAGCGTGTTGGCGCCGCTCTTGATCGACTGGGTCACATCCCAAAGATACGGCGTCCATGAGTGGACATCGAGATCGACGCCGTTCAACCGGACACGAGCCTCCTCATGCACGTTTCCGAGATCGAGGTAGACCCGCTTCCCTTTAATCAAGAACTCGGGTGCCGTGAATTCCCGCCTGTAGACGCCCGCGCCAGTGAACGAGGCGATGCCCAATTCCTCCCAAGTCCTGAGCGACGTTGTCATCTGTCTTTCGCCCAGCGTCACCGACCAGTCGCCGTCGAGGGCGGCGACCGTCTGGCTGGCAGAGACCGTCGGCATTGGCTGCCCGGCGCCTGCGGGCAGCGTCCCGATTACCATGAGTCGCGCCTCCTGCGGCGCAAGTGTCAGCGGCACGGCCACGGTCCCCGCGGCCAGCGCGACGCCGGCGAGCGGATGAATGGTCCCGTCCGTTGCGTCCCATACTTGCACCTGACCGCTGCCCGAGAGTGTCGCGGTGCGGGTCTGAGTCTGGTTGGACTCGTTGAATAGAAAATAGACATCCCCATCCCTCAGGACCCGATGGATGTACTTGATCGGCGGACAGGCGGCGTCGAGTTTAACGTCGGGCTGGGGGAGTGCCGCGACGACGCGCGCGGTGATTTCCGGTTCCGCCTCGACCGTGGCGAAACCCAGGTCCGGCGCGCCGGCCTCGGGATTCAGGAAGGTCCGGCCAACCACCAGCGTTGGCGTACGGCCGACAAAAATGACCTTGCCCCCGCCGGCGGCGAACGCCCGCAGCCGCTCGAGCACGGCCGACTGGATGACGGTCGAGGTCGGTACAATCACCGCCCGATAGATCTGTCCGCTGAGGTTTCTCAATCCGCCGCCTTCGAGCGTGCAGACCGTGGCCAATGTATCCGCGTCAATGTGATCGAAGTCGATCTGGTGCTCCAACAATTGGGTCACCAGCTTGAGTGTGACGCCATCCGCGTCGCGGTCGCCGATCCAGATGCTGTCGGTTGGATGCAAGAACGCGACTTGGGCCGCCGGCCGCCCATTCGCCATCACGTATTGGGATCGGCTGACGTACCATCCGATCGCGGCGGCCGGATTGGGCGCACCCTCTGCGGGAGCCGCGCCAGTCAGGCCGCGGATGTTCATGTCGTTGACCCCGCGGACCAGTTGATAGTCGAAGACGAATTTCCCGGCCTGCCTCAACCCGCCTCCTTCTTCCTCCCAGACCAGGGGACGTCCGTAAAGATGAGCTGCGGACGCAGCCAGCTTGGGAAAATCGGCGACGATGCCCGGTCCAATCTGGCCGAGATTGTCGATGCCTGGGACGCCAACATGGCGCATGTCGCGCCAGAAGGAGCCTTCGCTGTTGATCAGTGCGATCATCGTCTCTTCATGGTTCAGGTGGACCATGTATTCCATGTTTCGCGCGTTGCACCAGTCTTGCTGCGGTTTGTAGAAGTTGTCGCGAAACATGCCGCTCCACACATCCCAGTAGTCGGCCTTGGCGCGTTGCGCCTCGGGTGTCATCCTGCCGCCGAAGATCAGGGGGATGTAGGGTTTGAAGTCGTAGCCTTTCACCGCCTGAAAGGTTTCGAGCAGCTTTGGGGTCCACGGTGTGACTGCCGTGAAATCGGTTTCGTCGCCGCGGAAGCCCATGATGGTCTTGCCGAACTCGTCGCCGACCGCCTTTTCATAGGTGTCGTAGATGAGCTTCATGAAGGTCCGGGTCGCCAAGGGGTCGAGAAAATCGATCAGCGTGTAGAGGGTGTCCTTGGTGGCGCCGCCGTCCTCCCCGTTGTCGTTGCGCGTGGGCGATGTGCGGTAGGCGTGCCGGACAAATGCCACCTCCCACGACCCCGCGCCCGCCGGCGCCGTCCAGTGGAGCCGTCCGTCAGCGGGCAGCGGCACCACCGTTCCTTCCGGACCGCCGCGACTGCCGCGCCCGCGTCCGACGCCCTCGCGCAGCATGATTCCCTTCGTGGCCGGGGGCACCGGGATGCTGAACGGCTCACCGACCGTCACGATGTAGCGCACATCGGCGCCGGGCAGCTGCACCGTCAGTTCGCCCGCCCCGCCTCGGGGCGCCGAATAGTTGAAGTCTCCTTCGTTCGGCAGCGGCAACGGCTTGCCCGGCGCGGCCGTCGCGTCCGCCGCCGTTCCTTCGGGTTGCGGATAGGCCAGGATCCCCAGGGTATCAACGGGCAGCGGAATATCGATCGTCTGGCCGGCCGCAACGGTGCAATGCGCATCGGCGACAATGCCCTGCATGCCCAATTGTGGATAGTCCCGGCTGATCATCCCGCCGGCGAATCCGTCGGGATAACCGCAGTCGGTCTCGATCCAGACTTTCATTCCCCGTTTCTTGCACTCCTGGACAGCGGTCTTCACCAAATTCATGTATTCGGGCGAAAGATACTTTGGCTGCACCCGCTGGGAGTTGTTGATCATGTAGACGCCGCCGCCGTTGGCGTGGATGCGCTCGATATCCGCAATGATGCGCTCCTTGGTCTGCGGGCCACCCCAGATTGCCCAGTGAATGGCCCCATATTCTTTGGGCGGCTGTGGAAAGGCTGCCGCGGCCTCCGCGACGGTCGTCATCGTGATCTCCCTCCAGGGCTGGGCAGCGCGAAGCTGCAGCGACAAACAGGCCAGCATTGCAATTTGGGATGACGTTTTCATCGGAGAAGTTCTTCGGCCCGGGGACGGCGCGCCCGGCTGGTTGTGAAACGCAGACTGCGTTGCCTGCGACGATGGAAACAGACCCGGTGGAGGCAATCGGAAAGGCAGATGCGCCGGCGTCTGCGGAAGATTCCGCGCTCGATTTGGGCTGGAGGATGTCACAACTTCGCGTCGCAGACGTCTCTCCTGGTATACCATGTCTTTTTCCCCACTTTTACAGCGTCGCACTGCGGTCGCGGCGTTTGCTGTTTGGCTTCTTCTGACCGCTGCGGCGAACGCCGCTGCGGCAAGTGCCCCGGGCGCTCCGCTTCCGGCTTTTCCGGGTGCGGAGGGATTTGGAGCGCTCGCCACCGGCGGACGCGGTGGCACCGTCTTCCACGTCTCCTCACTCGCCGATGCCGGCGAGGGTTCTTTTCGCGACGCGGTGAGCCAGCGCAACCGCATCGTCGTCTTCGACGTCGGCGGCGTCATCAAACTCGCTTCCGATGTCGAGTTTAGCAGCGATCTCACGATCGCCGGACAGACCGCGCCGGGCGAGGGGATCTGCATCTACGGCCGCAGCGTGTCCCTTGGGGGCCACTCGAACATCATCGTTCGCTACCTGCGCTTCCGCGAGGGGATCGGAGGCGACCGGGGCAAGAAGTCGCTCGGCATGGACCACGCCAGCAACATCATCATCGATCATTGCTCGGTCGAGTGGGGGCGCTGGGACGATCTCGGGATCACCGTGCAGAGCCATGACATCACCGTGCAGTATTGCCTCATGGCGGAGGGCATCAATCCGCAGAGTTTCGGGGCGTTGATTGATTCCGTGTCCAATGTGACCTTGAGCCACAATCTCTGGATGAGCAATGAGAGCCGCAATCCGAAGGCCAAGGGCACCATTCAATACATCAACAACGTCGTCTACAACTGGGGCGAAACGGGGCTTTGCGGCGGACACTCCGAGGCGGATCACCACCTCGACATCATTGGAAACTACTTCATCAAGGGCCCGTCTTCGAATGAGCGTTTCGCCGGTCAGTTCTTCGCGACAGACCACGTGTATCAGGCGGGAAATCTGGCCGACCTGGACCGGGACGGGAAACTCAATGGACAACCGGTGGCTGCCGCCGACTTTCATCGCAGCGAGGAAAAGGCCTACACACTGCCGACATTCGTGTCGGAGCCTGCAATGCATCCGCGGATTCCGGTCACGGTGGACTCCGCGCCTGATGCCTACGCCAAGATCGTGGCGGGGGCAGGCTGCTCCCTGCGCCGCGACACGGTTGATCTGCGCTTGATCAACGAACTCGCGTCGCTGGGCAAGGAGGGGAAGACGGTTCCCCACACCGATAGGCTTGGGGAGGCATTGGCCGGCGGATTGGGCGATATCAAGGGTGGTCCAGCGCCGTTGGACAGCGATCGGGACGGCATCCCGGATGCCTGGGAAGCCGCGCACGGGCTCAATCCACGGGATCCGGCTGACGCCGCGCGGCAGAATTCCTCTGGCTATACCGAACTCGAGGTTTATCTCAACAGCCTCGCTGAGCCATCCGCTGCGCGGCACTAGCAGCATGGAGGGCGAAGCCCGACAGGCTGCAGGCATCCTTTAGCCGGCAAGCGCAATGAAACGTCCAATGCTGCGTAGCGGCAGCCACCCCCAAAACCAGCTCTGTCAATAGTCAATACATGCCCCACCCCTTTGAACCACAAAGGCACGAAGACACAAAGGACGATCCTTCGTCGCGCAAAGGCGCCAAGACGCGAAGGAACCAGCCTTTTCGGACCGTGGCTGCGAGCGTGAGCGAGTGGTCCATTGCCGCGCAGTGCCCGGCAAAACGATCGCGCTCGTCGATCCAACGGACTCGGCGCGTCGATTCCCGGTTCGGCCATCAGCGCGCGAGATCGTCAAGGGGATTGCTGGCGGCTTCCACGACCGGGTGCTTGTAGCCGGCGGTAGTCTCGATGGAAACGTAGCCCATCAAAATGCGCAATGCATCGATGCTCTCGCGGGAATGGGTTGCATAACTTCGTTCCGGGATTTCATGGGGACGCGCTGCTGGAGTTCAGGGTCGACACGCGGGGCAAGTTCTGACTGCCTTTTCTTGTAATTTCTACAAAGGATTCATTGCCCTGCGGGAAATCCAAGCCGTTTTTCTCCACCTTTCGAATGAGCAACGACATGCAGATTTGGATCGACCGACACGGTGTCGGCGTATCCAAAAAAGGGGCTCAGCTCCGCCAGATTTCAGACCTGTTTTTTCTCAACCCTCAACCTGCCAGCCGGTTATCCGATTTGATCGACCGACAGGGAGTAGGATAAACACAGTTGGGCCAAATCGGATCTCGGCTGACCTTGACCAAGGGCCGTTTCTGGCGATCCTACCCACATGACCCAAGTATCACTCCCGCTCCAGAAGATGTCCGTACCCGAAAAACTCGACGTCATCGAGCGCGTGTGGGCTAGCTTGCGTGATCGAGACGAGGTTCTTGAGTCGCCGGCATGGCATAAGGGTCTTTTGGCGGAGCGAAAGAAGCTCCACGCAGATGGAAAGGCCGGGTTCTCACCATGGTCGGAAGCCAAAAATCGGATCCGCAGGAAAGTCCGTGCAAGTTGAGATCCTAGAGCAAGCAGAGCAGGACCTTGCAGAAGGTCATGCTTTCTACGACTGCCAGCAGGTCGGTTTGGGCGATTACTTTCTGGATTCGATGTTCGCTGAGATCGACTCATTGATGATCTATGCGGGCATTCACCGCGTCGTCTTTGGATCTCATCGACTGCTCGGGAGAATATTCCCTTACGCGGTGTATTACGACGTTGTCGGAGATAAGGCTCTCGTGTGGGCGGTTGTCGACTGTCGTCGCGACCCTTCATGGATCATGAAAAGAGTGAAACAGGGCCGAACTCCGAGAGTTGTGTGACGCGCAGCCGGCACACGACTCTGGTTGAACAAGCCCCACCTTCAGGGCAAACGTTCCCGGCTACAAGTTTCCTGCCGGAAAGGACGCGCCCAGCCAGCGCGTGAGTTCGTCGTCGTTGCGGATGAGGGCGCCGTGCCGGTATTCACCCGACAACAACGTCGCGTAGGAGGGTTCGGCGAAGCGCCGGCAGTGCAACAGCACCCGGGCCTGCTGCCCCGGCGCGCGCACGAGGCGGCCCAGCGCCTGGTTGACCTTCTGCATTCCCGGGATCTGGTACACGCGGCGAAACGCCGCGGTGCGGCCGAGGCCGGTGCGCTCCAGTTCCGCCATGCGCGAATGCTGGATTGCGTTCACCTCGGGCAGCGCTGGACCCACGACCATCGCGTGGGTGACGCGGCCACCGAGCAGATCGATGCTCTCGGCAAAACTGCTGCCCAGCACAAGAAAGAGCGCATCGGCCTGAAGCAGCGAATCCTCGACCCAGGCGGCCTGCACCGCGAGATCGGCTCCACGGGGCTGGAGGGCGACCCGGAGGGCGGAACCGGCGGTCTTGAGCGCCTTGATGATGTTGTCCGCGTACGCGTAGCTCGGGAAGAACACGGCGATCACGGAAGCGGACGGGCGCTCCGCAAGTGGCGCAGTCCTGGAACCGTCGACCGTTGAACTCCGGCGGCCGGCGGCCGTTTGCGCCGCGCCCTGCAACGCGTCCACCGTGGCGGCGGTAGCCGCGTAGAATTGCATGCGATGCTGGAAGGTCGTGTCGACGCGGGTGTCGACGCCGACCGCGTAGGCGTTGTCGCGCCAGGGCGCCGCTGCGAGCAGCAGACGCGGTCCCGCGCTTTCCTCGGCCTCCTCGACCCGCAACAGCTCGGCTCCCGAGGTCAGGCCGCGCATCGCCTTTCGGGAGCGACGCGAGAGTTTGCCGAGCGCCGCTGGGACTGTGATGGGATCGGGGCGCGCGGGCTCCGCGGTCGCTTCATCAAGTCCGCAACTGGCTGCGAAGACATCGGCGGGCTGCAGCGTGGCCGAGGCAAGAATCACGCCGCCAAAGGCCCGCAGCGTCCGGCCGATCAATGCCGCCGCGTCGAGGCAGGTGAAACGAAGTTCGCCGGCGCGCGGGCACCAAAGCAGCGTGGGGACGGGGGGGGGTGAGTTTTGGGTTTTGGGTTCGGAGTTCAGGGTTCGGAGTTCAGGGTTCAGGGTTCGGAGTTCAGGGTTCAGGGTTCGGAGTTCAGGGTTCAGGGTTCGGAGTTCTGGGTTTTGAACTATTAGTTTGGAGTTTGGAGTTTGGAATTTGGAGTTTGGGGTTTTGAGTTTGGGGTTTGAGGCGAAATCGAAATCGCCGGCAAGCCAGTCGCGGAGCGCGAGTGTCTTCCAGAGAATTTCGGAAACGCCGGGCCCCAGGGCCGCGTAATCGAGCGGCGTGCCTGCGACCAGCGCAGCGAGCCGGTCGATGGCGTCGCGGGCATCGTCCTCGACCGCGAGATCGAGCGCGTCGGTGTGACGCAGTCCTGCAAGGAGCCGCGTCCACTGTTCCCAGGCGAGCAGCAGGGGAGACATGGCGCGGACCCGGTGCAGTTCTGCGAGGACGAATTCGGCGTCGCCCGAGCGCGCAACATGGGAGCAGGCGTCCGCCACGCGGGAGGGAAGATTGTGCGCTTCGTCGACGACGAGCAGCGTCTGTTCCGGATTGAAGCCGGGGCGGTCGAAGAAGAGCCCGCGGTTGTCGGGGGAAAAGACGTAGTTGTAGTCGCCGATCCAGACATCGTTGAACGGGAGTGCGGCGCGGGTGATCTCGTACGGGCACAGCTGCGCGTCGCGCCCGGCGGCGCGGAGCGCCTCCAGATCGTGGGGTTGATTGTCGAAGAGATAGAATCGCGCAAGCCCGCCATTCGTCCAGCGCGATTCAAGGTCGGCGAGATACGGACATGCGTCGCGCACGCAATGGAAGACAGAATTCACGCAGTGCTCAGCCTTGGGCCGTACCTGCCACGCCGCGACCGGGGTTGGGGCTCCGCCAGCGGACGGACCCGGAAACCTCTCCGCGGCGGAGACGGATTCAGTGCCTGCGGAGCCAGCCTGCGGGCTTCCGGCATCGCCGCGGGGCGCGCACATCGCGGCCAGGGTTCGCATCACCTGCAGCTGGCCGGTTGACTTGCTCGTCAGGTAAAGCAGGCGCCCGAACCGGCCGGCGCGAAGGCGGCCGAGCGCGAATTCAAGCAGGACGCCAGTCTTGCCATAGCCGGTGGGGGCCTCGAAGAAAACGGTGGTCGAAGCGCGCCGTGAGGGTGGCGCGCTGAACGATTCCGGGCTTCCGATTGTCTGCAGCGTCCCGGGAGTGCCGCAGCTGAACGCCGCGAGCAGGTCCTCCTGGATCGTTTCCTGACCTGGGCGGAGTGCGGCGAACGCGGGATGAAACTGCAGTCCTCTGAGGCGATCGCGCGCCCGGACCTGGAGATCGAGAAACTCCGCCAGGCGTTCCAGCTGCGCATGAAACGACATTTCGTCGTCGGCGCCGAGCGCGACGCTCTGGGTGATTCCCGTTCCGATTTCGACAAAGACGAGCTCCGCCTTCAGCGCGGAGCCTGCGGTGGCTCCGAGATCCAGCGGCAGGATCGCCTCCGGATCCGCAGCCGCTTCCGGAGCGGGCCGGCTATCCGAACGGCGGGGCGCCGAGCGCAACAACGCGAGGTAGGCGATCGCCTGGAGAAAATAGTCGGGGTAGTCGGTGCGAAGCGCACTCTCATCCGCCGGCAGCGGGCCGGACACGGTTTTGATCTCACGAATCACAACCGACACGTCCGGGCGGTGTCCGCCGTCGCTCGTGTGAAGGTCGAACACGGTGACCAGCTGGTCGATCCGGCCGGTGAGTTTGAACGTCCAGCCCCGATGCATGCAGGGCAGCGTCAACGGCACTTCGAAGGCGGCATCGGCCCGCGTGGAACCCTGGTTCTTCGCGGCAACCTCCGCCTCCGTCCGCGTCCGGAGCCGCGCGTGCCATTCCTGGCCGAGCTGAACGCGCCACAATCCGGACGGGCCGCCCTGACCCGCATCCCGCGGGCCGAGGGTGAAGCCGGCGAACTCGCCGACGCTCATCGCACAGGTTCGGTCATCGAGGGAAAAGTGCATCCGGATTCAATCCAGCAGAATTTCGGTGTGCGTGCGGAGATAATCCTCGAGCCGTCGGGTCAGGCTGGCCACCAGCGGCTGTGCGGTTGTCTGCGCCGCAACCGGCTGATTCAACACATTTGCCACGGTGTCGCGCGTCGCGGGGGGCAGGCCCTGCCACCACTCCTGCTTGACCGGATATCCCTCATCCCGCGCAAAGCAATAGAGCGCCTTCAGAAAGACAACGTCGGACCGGGGAGCGGCGCCGAAGACGGCGAGTGTCTGCCGGAGCAGGGCGTAAACGCTGGAGCGGCTCTCCTCGTGGACGGGGTTCCGGACGATGATTGCCGTGAAAACCGAGGCGAAGCGCAATGCGTCATAGCTGCGGCCGATCGCGTCGTGGCGCGTGAGCAGCCGCGCCTCCTTGAGAAACCAGGTCCGCCCCTGGTTGGACGATTCGAGGGAGAAATCCGCTTCGTCGAACAGGTCGAGGACTGTGGAAGTGGGCGCAGCCTTTGTGGTGAGGCGCCGCAGGCAGAGCAGCCCGCCGTGCAGGGCGGAGAACAGCGTCAGCTGCTGAAAGCGATCGTCCGGAAGCTTCCGCGAGAGCACGATCGCCTCGGTTTGAAGGAGCTGGCCAGGCATATCGTGGCAGATTAGCTGCGGTGCGCCGCGTCCTCAAGACGCTCGAAGCAGGTCCGGGAAAATGCGCGCCACCAACCGAACGAGTCGCGGCAGACGAATCCGATCCGACCGTAACCAGTGTCGCAGTTCACAAACTCCGGGCTAGCCCGCATATTTCACAGTCTCGGTCGTCGTCACAATCATTCTTCCACTTTCGATTGGGGCGTCGGCAAAGGTCGCAGGATTTGCGGGCTAAAAGCCAAACCGCCCTTTCGGAAATGTTCTGAAGAAAACTGCCAATGCAAAAGAGCTGATCCGCCATCCAGTCTCTGATCTCGTCATGGCTTGATTGTTCATGTTCTGGGGCGGTTTGGCCGTCAGCCCGGATGTCGTTGACGCTGGGCCGGCAGATTTGTGCATCGAACAGACTGTGGCTTTGCGGCGAGGTGAGGTGTGAAACATCCGGGCTAGCTTCTCGGAACCGGAGCCAGGTGACGATCCGACGCAACCGGCTGACCGGCGGTTGCGGACGGAATCACGGTGCCTCCGGAGATCACCATCTTCATGCCTTCGCCAACCGACATCTCCAGCTCGATGATATCCCGCGGGGGAAGCAGGAGCAGGAAACCGCTCGTGGGATTGGGCGTGGTGGGCACAAAGACCGCCCAGAGTTCCTCGCCGAGCCGGGCCTGGGGTTCGCCCTGGGATCGGTTGGTGAGAAATCCGATGGTGTAGACGCCGGCGCGGGGATACTGGATGAGCACGACCTTGGAGAAGAGATTGCGATTCTGCGTGGAGAACGTGTCCACGATCTGCTTCACCGTATTGTAGACGGAATTGACGCCCGGGATGCTTTGGATGAAGCGCTCGGCCAGGCCGCCGAAATACTGCCCGAACACGTAGCGCGACAGGTAGCCGAGGGCCGTGATCATTCCGAGGACGATGATCGTGGCGAGAATGTCCCACACGATGGTGAACCGCGCGAGCGATTCGGGGAGCAACGGCAGGAAGATCGGGCGAAAGCTGCCTCCGACCCATTCGGAGAGCGATCGAAACACGATCCACGTCACGGCGAGCGGCGCGAGGAGGAATAGTCCCGAAAGGAACGCGTTGCGAACAGTTTTGAGGGAGTGTCGGTCCATAAGAACAAACGGGCTTCCATTGTGCGGCACCCCGTCCTGAAAGGCACGAAAAATCACCATTCTGACGGCACCATGACCCGGAGTGACCCGGGCCGGGCGACAACGTCAATGTCGGTGCCGGTTTCGTGCACCTCCCCATCGGTGTGTATGCAGGCCGGTGCCGTGCGCCGGATCAAGAAGCGCTCCCCTCGGAGATGCACGATCGCTGCGCTTTGATCGAATGAGTGCCGAAAGAGACGAGTCACGAGAAGAACCGAGCGCAACACACCGGTGTGTTTCACCGCGATCAGATCGAGCTGGCCGTCGTCGACCTTTGCGCCGGGAGCAATGCGGGCGCCTCCTCCATACTGTTCGCCATTGGCCACGGCAACGAGCGTTGCCTCGACGGCGACGGTTGCCGTGCCGGTGCTGATGGTGAACGACTCGGGGCGGTGCCGGATCCAGGTGCGAACGCCGATCCAGAAATACGGGACGAGACCGCGACTGCGAATACGGTTGAATCGTCGGCTCACCTCCGCATCGAGACCGGCACCCATGACGTTGAAGAAAGGGATCCCATTGGCCGTGGCGGTGTCGATGATGCGCTGGCGGCCGGCGAGGAGCGTGTGGAAGGCGCGCGCGTCGGCGCTCCGAAGGCCGAGATTGCGTCCGAGTCCGTTTCCCGAGCCGTGCGGAAGCAATCCGAGAACACAATCGGATCCGACGAGAGATTGCGCCACCTCGTTGATCATCCCGTCGCCGCCTGCGGCAACCACGAGGTTGCAGCCGTCATCCACGGCCTGTCGCGCGAGCTCGATTGCATGCCGGGGCCGCTCGGTCTGCATCACGGTGGCCGTGAGCCGGTTCTCATCGATGAACGCATTGATCCGATCAAGCAGCGGTGGTTGCCCCCGGTGCCGGCCCGCCCGAGGATTCAGGATGAAGCGGATTCTCAAGGCATCCAGGCTAGGCTTCGTCTGGGGGCGGCGCAATCCAACGCTGGGCAATCGGCAATCGTCGTCGATGGGAGGGCAGGGCCGCGCGCCAGACGGCACGGGGGCCACCCGTGAGATTGCATTCTTCGCGCGTTCAGGACAGATCGTCCACCGATGGAACGCATCCTTCATGTCCTCACCGGGCCAACCGCGGTCGGCAAGACCGAGTGGGCGTTGCGCTGGGCCGAGGCGCACGATGCCGAGATTGTCTCATGCGATTCCCTGCTGTTCTACCGCGGCATGGATGTGGGAACAGCGAAGCCGACGGCGGCGGAGCGTTCGCGTGTGCCGCATCACCTCATCGATGTGCTCGACGTGACCGAGACCTGGGATGTGACGCGCTACGTCGCGGCGGCGCGGGAGGTCTGCGAGGATATTTGGAAGCGGGGCCGGCAGGTGCTTGTCGCCGGCGGAAGCGGATTCTACCTGAAGGCATTCTTCGCGCCGGTGGCGGACGACGTCGATGTGCCTCCGGATCTGAGGAAGGCGGTGTCGGCGCGGCTGGAGCGGGAGGGCCTCGGTGCGTTGGTTGACGAGCTGCGGTCGCTGAATCCGGAAGGGCTGGGCCCACTCGACGTGCGCAATCCCCGGCGGGTCGCGCGCGCCCTGGAACGCTGCCTGGCATCGCATCGAACGCTCGCGAATCTGGCCGAGGCATTCTCCCGGCAGCCGGCGCCCTTTGCGGAGTGGCAGCCGCGACTCACCAGGCTGGACCGGCCGCGCGGGGAACTCGATTCCCGCATCGACGACCGAGTGCGGACGATGCTGGCGGGCGGCCTGGTGGACGAGGTGCGGCGGCTTGTGGGTGCCGGCCTGAAGACAAATCCCAGCGCAGCCAGGGCGATTGGATACCGGGAGACGATCGCGTTGCTCGACGGAGGGATTCGCGAAGACGAGCTGGGCGGCTGCATCGCGAAGAACACGCGCGCGCTGGTGAAGAAACAGCTCACCTGGTTCCGCACGCAGTTGCCGGACCACCGGATGCTGCCGGTGCGCGAAGCCAGCGTGGAGACGCTGTTCTGACGATTGCGGCAAACGGGTCAGGCATGCCAAAGAACCTACCGAAGATTCTGAGAATCGGTCTTCTTCTTTCCGAGAAGGCGGAATACGGCCGCGGCGTCCTGCGGGGCATCGCGGATTTTGCGAAAGACCAGCCCCACTGTCGCTTCCGCGTGGTTTCGCCGGATCGAAATGGCATCGATGCGATGCTGGCGTGGCAGCCCGATGGGATGGTGGCCATGTTGAATCGGAAGAAGCTCATTCCGCGGCTGCTGGCGCTCGGGAAGCCGGTCGTCCACGTGTGCCGGCCGGTGGGCGTTGCGGGCATGCTCTGCGTTCAGAGCGACGATCTGGCGGTCGGGCGCCTCGGCGCCGAACATCTTCTGGAGCGCGGCGCGACGACCTACGGATTTGTGGGACTGTCGGAGGGCGCGTACGTTCAGGTGCGCGCGGATGCCTTTTGCAGGACAATCGGTGAGACGGGCCAGGCGTGCATCCTGTTTCAGCCCCTGGGAAAAGAGCCGGGCGCACGGGATTGCGCGGCATTGGCGCAATGGCTCCAGAGATGCCCGAAGCCGCTCGCGGTGATGACATGCAACGACGTTTGCGGCCGGCTCGTTCTGGAAACGGCCAAACAGGCCGGTTTGAAGATACCGGACGAGGTGGCCGTCCTGGGCGTGGACAATGAGGACCCGATGTCGCGTCTTGTCTGGCCGGGCCTCTCGAGTGTCAACCTGGCAACCGACGAGATCGGGCACAAGGCGGCGGCGTTGCTCCATCGCGCTCTTGCGGGCGCGGTCCGGTCAACCACCTCAATCCTGATTCCTCCATTGGGAGTCGTCGTCCGGGGTTCCACGCGCCAGCTCGCCCTTGAAGATCCCGTGCTTGCGAGGGTGATCGCGGCGATTCACGAGTCCGCGGGCAGCCCACTCTCGGTGGGTGACCTGCTGCAGCAGGTTCCGGTTTCGCGCATTTCACTGGAGCGGCGTTTCCGGCGGTATCTCGACCGCACCCCGGCGCAGGAGATCCGCCGGGTGCGCATTGCACAGGCCCGCCAGCTTCTCATGGCGACCGACCTGCCCCTGAAGTCGATCGCGGAACGTTGCGGTTTTGCCGCCGCCTCGCGGTTGATCGAGGCCTTCCGGCGCGAAACCGGCTCCACGCCAAGCGCCTATCGCGTGCGGATGGCGCGGAATCGAGAATGACGATTGCAGCAAAAACGTAATCCGAACGGCGCCCGCTTCCGCGGGCCGAAGTAGAAGCGGATCCGATCGCGGGCTCCGCCTGAGCCGGAATAACGTAATCAATTCACCTCCCGATCCCGATCGGGATTGGGCAGGGTGTTGGCATGTCCCAAAATCCCGCCACCCGCTGCCCAGGTTCGGTTGGGCACGACGCTCCGCGCACGCGGCTCGCATGCGCGACACTCGCCGCCGCGCTGTTCTGGCTTCCGGCAGCGCTCGCAGCCGCGGACGTGCAGCCGGAGCCCGCGCCGGTTCCGCATTTCGACTGGAGTCCGGGCGCATCCAACGCGCCGGTCGGCGTCGCGCGCGGGATCTTTCCCGGCCGCGTGGCCTGGGCGAGGGATCCGGCGGCCACCCGCTGGGCCGGGAATTGGAGGCAGAATTCCGACCAATGGTGGACTGATGCCAACACCGACCAGGCCCGGGTGGACGCGATGCTGTCCGCCGCCCTGCGCAGCCTGACGGGCGCGGCCACCGACGAGGCCGCGTGGTCGGCGATCTTCAGACATTACAACGGGCAGGCCCGCGGGCTGGACCGGCGCGGCTACCAGCCGGGCGAGGTTGTCGCGGTGAAGATCAACCTGAACAACAGCGAGGGCGATTCGAAGGCTGACAACAAGATCGACGCCTCGCCGCACACGGTCCTGGCGATGGTGCGGCAGCTGGTCAACCAGGCCCACGTGCCCCCGGGCGACATCATTGTCTACGATGCCCGGCGCTTCATGGCGCCGGCCATTCTGACCAAAGTCTGGAGTGAATTCAAGGACGTCCGGTTCGTCCAGGAAAAGGCGCCGGCGGAGAACCAGCCCGTGAATCCCGCGTATGGCGGCCACCGCGGGCTCGAGGGCGCCGACTGGGTCCCGGGCGTAACGTATTCAGCCGGCACCTACAAGGATGCCCAGTTGATTCCCCGCCAGATCCTCGATGCGGCATATCTCGTCAACCTGGCCCTCCTGAAGGCGCACTCGTATCCCTTCAACACGATGGAGAACGGCGACGAGGGGCAGACGGCCCTGACCCTGTGCGGCAAGAATCACTTCGGCTCGATCAAGGGCACGCCCGAGCTTCACGGCGCGATCAACACGGAGCAGCAGGGCACCCCGCGCGCCTACTCGCCGATCGTGGACCTCGCGGCCTCGCCCAACCTCGGCGCCAAGACCATCCTGTACATGCTGGACGGCCTGTATTGCGGACGCAAATGGCGCTCGTATCCGCAGCATTTCCCGAATCCCCCGTTCAACAACCGGGTCGAGCCCTACGAGAATCCCGACTGGCCCGCAAGCCTGCTGGTTTCGCTGGATGGCGTTGCGCTCGATTCCGTCGGCCTCGACATCCTGTATTCGCAATCCAGGAACAACGTCGATCCGGTCAACAACCAGCCGCGCATCCTGATCCGGGAGAATGCCGACGACTACATGATCGAGATGGCGGACCCCGCGCACGCGCCTTCGAAGACCGCGTATGTGCAGAACGGGAAGCCCGTCGCCAGCCTCGGCGTCCATGAGCACTGGGACGGCGACGCCACCCGGCGGTATTCGCGCAACCTGGATCCCGTCAATGGCAGGGGCATCGAGCTGGTCTACCTGCCGTTGGGAGAGCCGGCGGGCGCCCCGGCATCCGCGGGCAGCGCCGGCAAATCCTCGGTTTCCCAGCCTGCCGGGACCGCGCAAGCCGGGCCCGCCGCGGCGGCGCCCGCGGTGCTGCCCGGAAGGGGGCTCGCGCAGCACGATTTCTTCTACGCTGGCGAGGCAAAGGACGAGCGGATGTTCATCGTGCGCGGCGGCAGGATTGTCTGGTCGTACACGCATCCCGGCCGCGGCGAGATCAGCGACGCCGTGTTGTTGTCCAACGGAAACGTCTTGTTCGCCCACCAATTCGGCGTCACCGAGATCACTGCCGACAAACAGGTGGTGTGGAACCGCGACGCGCCGCCGAACACGGAAATCCACACCGCGCAGCCCATCGGAAGGGATCGGGTTGTGTTCATCCAGAACGGCGCTCCGGCCAGACTCATTGTCATCAACAAGACGACGGGCAACACCGAGCGGGAGTTCGAGCTGCCCGTGAAGAATCCGGACAAGATTCACGGGCATTTCCGGCACGCCCGGCTGACCGCCGCAGGCACGATCCTCGTTGCGCACATGGATCTCGGGAGAGTCTGCGAATACGACGCCACTGGCCGGGAGCTTTGGTCGATGGACGTGCCCGGAGGCATCTGGTCGGCGACGCCGCTGAAGAACGGGAACGTTTTGCTTGCGGGCGGCAAGCGTGTGTTCGAGGTCAACCGCAACAAGGAAACGGTCTGGCAATGGACGCCTGCCGACGCCCCTGAATACACGATGACAAACCTCCAGCTTGCGACGCGTCTGCCCGATGGAAATACGATCATTAACAACTGGTTCAACCAGTGGTCCGGGAAGGTCGATGCGGCGAGTGCACCGGTCCAGGCAATCGAGGTCAGTGCGAACCGGAAGGTCGTCTGGGCCTTGCGCTCGTGGACCGCGCCCGCCGACCTCGGACCTTCCACCACGATTCAAATCCTCGATGAGCCTTCCGCGCCGGAGCAGGTCCGGTTTGGCGACATCGGCGGCAATCCCGACGCGACGAAACAACCCTAACCGGCGGCCCGGGCAACGGAATCTCAGACCATCCCGATCAACCCCATGCAACAATCCCTGCTTCAGCGTTCATGCTCCTCTGCAGCGCTCGTCGTGTTGACGGGCCTCAACGCCTTTGCTGCCGGCGGCGACCTGCCCGCAGCACCCAGGCTTCCGGAGGCCATGCCGGACGCGCCCGTTCTCACCGCGCCCGCGGTTCTGCCCGGCCATGGGCTCGCGCAGCATCCGTTCCTCTACGCCGGGGAATGGGACTATCGCAAACCGGACCAGACGATGTTCCTGGTCCGCGACGGCAAGGTCGTGTGGACCTACTCGATTCCGATCAAGGCTGCGGACGGCACGCTCCAGGAATGGGGCGACGTCACGCTGCTTTCGAACGGAAACATCCTCTACTCCCGCAAGACCGGCGCCGGCATTGTCACGCCGGCGGAAAAGGTGATCTGGAATTTCGACGCGCCCAAGGGCACCGAGATCCATATCGCCCAGCCGGTCGGCCTCGACCGGGTCATGCTCGTCGAAAACGGCGACCCGGCGAAGCTGCTGATCGTCAACCTCGCGTCCGGCGCGACCGAGAAGGAGCTCGTCCTGCCCACCGGCAACCCGGCGAAGTCGCACGGTCAGTTCCGGCGCGTGCGCATGACGAAGGCGGGCACGTTCCTCGTTGCGCACATGGACAACAACAAGGTCGCCGAATACGATGCCAACGGGAAGGAGATTTGGGCGGTCGCGGTGCCTTCGCCATGGGCCGCAGTCCGTCTCCACAACGGGAATACGCTGGTCAGCAGCAATTATGGCTTTGTCCGCGAATTGAATCCGAAGGGCGAGACGGTGTGGGAGTTCGGGAAGCCGGATGCCGCTGCAGCCGGGATCCGGACGTTTGTGATCCAGGAAGCCAACCGGCTGGCCAACGGCAACACGGTCATCGCGAGCTGGTGCGCCAATGCGCTGAAGGACCCCAAGGACTGGCCGGCCTCGGTGCAGATTCTCGAAGTCACACCGGACAAGACGATCGTCTGGGCGCTGCGGTCCTGGGATGAACCGGCGAACTTCGGACCCGCAACCGCCATCCAGCTGCTCGACGAGCCCGGCGTGCCGGAGAATGGCGACCAGCAGCGGTGAACGGGTCGGGGTTGCCCGATTCCTCAGGCGCAGACTGGCGCTACCGGACGCGCGTTGCCTGCCATTCGCGGTGCACGGTCTGGCCACCGCGGCCCGAGGTGTCCACCGAGCCTCGGATCACATCTCCGTCCAGTCTGCCGGAATACCGGTTCACAACCTGGAACCCCTGGACGTCCCGAATCAGGCTGAAGGTGAGCCGGTCATTGTCGTAGGAGAGATTGCCGAGGACAAGATCGCCCGCGCCAACCCGGCTGGGGCCCGACACGCTTCCGGTGATCCGGCCGGTCTCGTTGTGGAGGATCAGTGTGATTTCGCCGCCAAGACCGCCCCGCTGTCCGGGAGCCTGCCAGGTCCAGGTGCCGGAGACAACGGATCCAACCGCGACCTTCTCGACCGTCGTGGCGTTCCGGTTCACCTCGACGTATTTCGTGACGTCGATGCAGCCGCGTCGCGACACCGTCAACAGATAGCGGCCTGTCGGCAGGTCGCGCGGCTGCGGGCCTGCCCTGCCGCTCCGTACGACGTCGTCTGCCCCTCGCAAGCGGTATTCCAGACCTGCTGGTTCGGTCTCCAGCACGAACTGTCCGTGACTTCTCACGAGCGGCGGCACGTTGAGATCGTCGATGCTCCCTTGCTTGATTTCCACCTGACCGCTCCAGTCTTCATAGCCGCCTAGACGGATCCGAACTGGATACCGTCCGGGCTTCAAGTCCTTCAGGGTCAGCGGCGATTTGCCCGCTGCCAGGGTTCCCACCTGAACATCGGCGGCCCCGGGCGTTGTCCGCACGACCAGACCTCCCAGGGCACTCGCTGCCTGATAGGCGGCACACGCCGCCTGCCGCCCAGCCCACGCTGCGGACACGTCGGGTTTGGAATGCTCAGGGGCGGTTGCCAGGTAGTCACGCACCGCCTTGTCCGTCGCCGCGATGCCGGCGGGCGGCGCCGAATCGCGTGTGGCTTCGATTCGCGCGAGAATCGCCGCGTGATCCCGTTGGTCTTGCTCAGCCTTGGCTTGGGCCAGGGCGGCCTCCGCTTTTTCCTTTTGCGAACGCAGTAGCGCGGCCTCCGCCTCGAGCCGTTGCCGTTCCGCGTCCCCGGCGTTCCGGTTCTGTTCCTCCCGGAGCGCAAGCTCGGCCTGCCGTCGTTGTGCCGGGGCGTGGATGCCGAAATAATACCCGGCCGCAATCAGCGCGAGCAACGCGGCCCCGCCGATGATCTTCAGCATCCGTTTCCGCGCGGGTGTCAACGCCCACACGCCGGGTTTGAGGCTCCGCCGGACCACGCTGGGAGCCGGAGCAAGGCCGAGCCGCTCGGCAACCTCGGCCGCGCTCGAAGGCCGGTCCCCGGCCTTTTTTGCGAGGCAGGCCAGGATCGTCTCTTCCCACGAGGCAGGCACGGGCGGATCATTGATCCCGAGTTCATGCCTTCGTTCGTTGAGGCGCGGCGGCAGTACCTCACGAATCTGCGTGGCAATACTCCCGGCGTGGAAGGGCGGTTTGCTCGTAAGCAGTTCATAGAGGGTTGCCCCGAGTGAATAGACGTCGTCCGCTGGTTCGGGGCGTTGTCCGAGCAGCTGTTGCGGACTCATGTACGCCGGTGTGCCGCTCGTGGCTTCAGCGCCGGTCAGGCGCGTCTTGGTCTCGATGAGGCTGCGGGCGATGCCGAAATCGGAGATCTTCAGCATTCCGTCGCGGGTCACGAGCAGATTCGCCGGCTTGAGGTCACGGTGGACGATCCGGGCTGTCGCGTGCGCATACTGAAGCGCGGAGCAGAGCTGCGCGACCAGGGGCGACAATTCCTGGATGTTGACGCAACCGTGCGGTTTCGCGGCTTTCCACGCCGCCACGCTTGATCCGTCGACGTATTCCATCGCAATCGCAGCCATGGTTCCGTCCTCAACGAAATCGTAGACGCGCACGATATTGGCGTGAGTCAGATCGAGGCAGCGGCGGGTTTCCTGTTTCAATTCCCGCACGGCATCGGGATCGGTCCGCACATCGTCCGGCAGGAATTTCAGCGCCACCTCGCGTTCCAGCTTCTCATCGTACGCCCGCCAGACGACGCCCATGCCGCCGCGGCCGACAACCGCGTGCAGCGCATAGCGCCCGAAAACCCGCTGGCTGTCCCCCGGGCCACGCGCCGTCGGAGCGTCATCCGGATTGCGCTCGCGTTCAACGATCACGCGCCTGGTTGGATCGTCCTCTGACATGGCCGTGGCTGAGGCAATCAATTCGCTCCTGCCGCGCAAGCCTTCGCTGTCGCGGGCGTCATTTCTCCGACGGAACAAACGTCACCTCCCGCGCCGCGGTCTCGGAATCCTTCAGCACTTTCTTGATCGCGGCCTGATCCTCTTCATTCGGAGCCAGCACGGAGACCACACGGCCATCCACCCAGCGCGTGCCAATGACCTTGCGCCCGTTGACATACCGCGGACCTTGGCAGCCGCATAGTGTCAACAGCAGCAATCCAAGCACCGCAGACTTTGTCAGGGGACTCCTGCCGATGACCGCATCCAGCATGGATCCGAGTATGCCGGGAATGGCTGCTTGTGCAACCGGATTGCAAAGTCGGAATCTCGAATCTGGCGGCTTCCGGTCAGACTGACGGTGTCGCCCAGGGTGGGGCCGAACCTGTGGCGGCGCAAATGGCGTTGACCAGATCGTCGGTCGGACCGGTCTTGACGAGGCAATCGACCGCGCCCGCTGCGCGCATTGCGTCGCGACTGGTTTCGTCGGCGTGCATCGTCAGTCCGATCACCTTGACCTTGGGCCAGGTTGCGACGATGTGCCGCGTGGCGGCGATGCCGTCGAGACGCGGCATGCTGACGTCCATGACAACAACGTGTGGTTGGAGGCTCGCCGTCATGGCAATCGCTTCCTGGCCATCCGCGGCGAGGCCGGCGACCTCGATTCCGGATTGCGTGTTGAGGATCACGGCGAGGCCGTCCCGCACAATCTTGTGGTCATCCGCGAGCAGCACGCGGATGGGGGCGCGTTTTCGACCGGCCCCGGCGCGCGGGCATTCCCGGGAGTCCTCGTGGCGCCTCTGGCCGGTGCGCCGGTTCCGACCCGGCTGAGCCGCATTGCCCGCGGACAATTCCTTCCCGGGCGGACCCTGCAGGGGAGCGATGAGACGGAACCGGCAACCGCGGCCGGGCTTGCTCTCGATCTCCATCCTGCCGCCGACAGAAGCCATGCGCTCCCGGATTCCGAAGAGGCCGAATCCGACGTCGGCATTCCGACCGGCTGTTGTCTGCGCGGGATCGAGGCCCCGGCCCCGATCGCTGACGAGCACCTCAATCCAGCCGCCGTGAGCCGGCCCGATCCGCACGCTGGCCCGCCCGACGCCCGCGTGCTTCACCACGTTGAAGAGCAGTTCACGCACCGATTGGTAGAGGAGGACCTTGACGTCGGCATCCAACGCCCCGGCGGCAGCGTCTGCGACGACACGGACGATCAGACCGTGCTTTTCACGCATCCAGAGGCTCAACCATTGCAGGCCCGGGACCAGACCGTGCTCGTGCAGCACGGTCGGGCTCAATTCGTGGCTCAGATCGCGCGCGACATCGCCGGCTTCGGTGATCAGCCCTTCGATCCGCTGGAGGGCGTCCGCAATCGGTTTCGACTCGGCGCGCCCGCGCGCCGCTTCGAGGCGCAACCGCGCCCCGACCAGCAACTGTTGCAGATTGTCGTGGAGGATTTGTGCAATCCGCCGCCGTTCGCGTTCCTCGGATTGGGTCAGCTCTGCTGCGAGCGCGCGCAAGCGCGCGGTGCGGTCGGCAACGCGCACTTCCAGCTCCGCCCGGGCTTGCTGGAGCGCCTCTTCCGCCTGCTTGCGGGACGTGATGTCCTGCATGGTGGCCAGCGCCATCGGCCGGCCCCGCAGGTTGAGTCGCGTCGTTGAGAGAAGAAAGGTGTGGCGCTGCGCCGCGTCGCGGCTTGCGGCCATGAAAGTCATCTCCACCTGATGCTGGCCGCGCCCGGTTTCAATCGTGTCCGAAATCGCCCGGCGAAACAGGCAATGATCGCAGGATGGCCCGAAACCGCAGCCCCGGGCATCCTCCATTGAGTTCAGACAGCGCAACGCCTCACCTGCGCGGCAGCCCAGAATGTCCGTCAGGCTGGACGCGGCGAATAGCTCCGCCTGGCGATTTGCCTTCTGAACCCGGCGTTCGCCGTCGACCAGCAGCAGAATCAACGGCGCATGTTCATAGATGGCCTCCAGTTCCTCTTCGCGGTCCCTGACGGCGTCGCGCTCGGCGAGGATTTCCGTCGCCTGTTTGCGCTCGGTGATGGCGCGGAACCGGGCTTCGCTCTTCCGCAGCACAGACTTGGTCGCCTGCGGATCGGTGGATTCGCGCGGTTTTTCGTTCATGATCGCTGCGGGAGTGGAGATGCCTTGTCGGATCATCAGCGCGCCAACGATGTCTTCGCCGCGACGTTCATCGCGACCGGGCGGCGCAGGAACCGTCAGACATCACACGGTGCATTCGATGGTGCCCGACAGGATCGCGTACCGCGTCAGGCTTGCGGTGTCATGGATGCCGAGCTTGTTCATCAACTGCTGGCGGTGCTTGTCGACCGTCTTTGCGCTGATGCCGAGCTCCGCGGCAATCTGCTTGTTGGGCGCCCCTTCGGCGACGAGCTGGAGCACTTCCTCTTCTCGCGGCGTCAGGACCGGCGGCTTGTGGACGGGTGCGACGCCCTGTTCGCGCGCCTTCCGGTTGATCTGCAGCAGGCGTCTCGTGATGGCGGGGCTGAAGAAGCTCCTGCCTTCGCTGACTTCGCGGATCGCGCGAAGGAGGACCTCGCCCGAACTTTGTTTTTCAAGAAAACCCATCGCGCCCGAGGCGACCATGCGGGCGACATACTCGTCATCGCTGCGTGCGGAAAGCGCCAGCACCTTCGCCGATGGATTGTCGAGGAGGATCTGACGCGTTGCCTCGCAGCCGTTGAGCCTCGGCATTGCAACGTCCATCACAATCACAGCCGGGCGAAGCTTCAGCGCGAGTTCAACGGCCTCCCTGCCGTTGGTCGCCTCACCCACCACAGAAAAGCCTTCGTCGATTTGAAGAAACGCCCGCAAGCCGTCGCGGACCACCGCGTGATCTTCAGCCAAAAGGATGGTAATAGGCCGCATGCAGGGGTAGGGGCTGGGAACCGACTTGGAAGCAGGCAATCTGCAGGGATTTCTAGCAGCTTGCGCTGCCGATACAACCGCGAAGTTTTCACCGGGGCGCGGCGGAGTGGGCGGTCTGTGCGGATCGTGCGGGCGCGTGCCGGCCCGGGTGCGGATTGTAGTAGGTAAATACCGTATATCGTTGTGTGTGTTGATCGTGTATCCTCCGACACCGTGAGCCAGTTGCCCCCACACGACCCCTCTTCCCGGACTACGAGACTGATCGGGATGTTCCCTTTGGCGGCCGGAACCCTCCGGGCTGCCGGCTCCCGCTCCACGACAATTCCGCCTTGGCCAACTAAGCAGGGCGGCCAGCCGCAACCCCGCCGCCGCGCCGACAGTGAATGCGATGCTGCGCCGGTCCTCAGTGTGACAGCACGACGGCGGGTTTAATTTCCACCCATGCAACAAAACAATCCGTTCAAGCCATTTCCCATCCGCTCCGGCAGCCGGAATTCCGGCCGCGCCGGCACGGAATTTCGTCCGAGATCGGCGTTTTCGGGCTGGCCGCACGGCTCCTCTGCCGCGATTCCGGACGACTCGGAGCGACCCGGTGTCGAGGCCGGGACTTCGGATGTCTCGTCCGTGGACGGTGAAGCGCCCGGCGCCATCGACCATCGCGACGAGCGCTCGATCCTGCAGCTTTATCTCAACGAGATCCGGCAGACGCCGCTGCTCACCGCGGCGGAGGAACTCCAGCTCGCAATCCGCAACCGGCGCGGTGACAAGGCCGCGCGTGAGCACATGATCCGGGCCAACCTGCGGCTGGTGGTCAAGATCGCCTATGATTACAGCCATCTGGGCCTTCCGCTGCTCGATCTGATCAGCGAAGGGAATCTCGGCCTGATCAAGGCGATCGAACGTTTCGATCCGGACAAGGGCGGAAAACTCAGCACCTATGCGGCCTGGTGGATCAAGCAGTCGATGAAACGCGCGGTGGCGAATCAATCGAAGACGATCCGCCTTCCCGTCCATCTCGTCGACCGCGTCGTGCGAATGCGCGCTGTGATCAATCGATATCTGGAGAAATTCGGTCGCGAACCCGACAACGAGGAGATCGCCTGCGAACTCGGGGTCCCGGTCAACAAGATCGCCCTGCTCAAGACGGTGAGCGTGCGCCCGGCGTCGCTCGACGCGCCGCTCGGCGAGGACTCAGATGCGCGGAACCTCGGCGACATTGTTGGCGACGACAACGCCCGGAGTCCCGAAGAACACCTGCGGGACAAGACCCTGTTCGACGACCTGCACACGATCGTGAAATCGCTGGGCCCCCGGGAGGCGGAGATCCTCAAACTTCGTTTCGGCCTCGATGGCGGAGGGGAAATGACGCTCGATGAGGTGGGCCGGAGATTCAAGATCACCCGCGAGCGGATCCGGCAGCTCCAGGACCTGGCGCTGCGGCAGGTCCGCAACCGGATGCACGAACAGAACAAGCAACGGTCGATGATCGAGATCAAGGAGGAGGAGCGCGCCCAGAAACGGGCCGAGATCTTCCGGGAATTTGCGACCCAGCAGGCCGCGCGTCGCGAAAGCGCCTGACGAACTGCCGTTGGAGCCCGTCCTCGTTCGGGCGGGCCCGGGAGCGCAAGCCCCGGCGGGCGTCCTGGCCCGGATGATTCACACCTCACATCGCCGCAGAGCGTCAGTCAGTTCGATGCCCAAACCTGTCGGCCCACCGTCAATGACATCCGGGCTTAGCCCGCATATCCTGCGACTCTTGCCGACGCCCCAATCGAAAGTGGAAGAATGACTTCGGCGACGACCGAGTCTGGAAATATGCGGGCTACACGGGCAGCGGAAGGCGGATGCGGAACGTCGCCCCCGCATCCTTCTTTGACTCGCACGTGATCGTTCCCGCGTGGCCTTCCACAATGCCCTTGGCGATCGCGAGGCCGAGGCCCGTGCCTCCCCGCTTCCCATGGCTCGTGAACGGCTGGAAAAGCCTGTTCGAAATGATTTTCGGAATTCCCGGGCCATTGTCGCGCACCGTGAGTTCGCACATCTTGCCCGCGCGGCGCGCGGACAGGACGATGGTCTTCCTGCGTTTTCCGATCAGAGCCTCAACGGCGTTGGTGAGCAGGTTTTGAAGGACCCGGATCATGCGGTCATGATCGATCAGGGCCACCAGGCGGGCGTCGGCCCGAACCCGGACGGTGACGCCTGCATTGCGCAGCGCGTCTGCGTTGAGCGAGACCAGATCGGCGAACAGATCGTGCGGCGACACGGGCCGGCGGTCCAGGCTGGCGCTTCCGCGGGCGTACTGCAGGACATCCTCCACCATCGAACTCATGCGGCGCAGCTGGCGCGAAATCGTGCCGCACGCCTCGAGCGTGGCCTTGTCTTCAGTGTGGTTCGTGATCGCCTCAAGCGCGAGCTGGACCGAGGTGACGGGGCTCCGAAAATCGTGAAGGAAGCCATTCGCCATCTCGCCGATGAGCGTGATCCGCTCCTTGCGAATGACTTCATGAATGAACCGGGAATTGGTCTCGCGGAGGTTGTTGATGACCTGTCCAAACAGACCCATGGTCGTCTGCCAGGGGCACCGGTGCAGCACTTCGAGAATGTACCTGCGGGGAATCACGGCCGCATGGACTTCCGTTTGAGTGAGGGCACGCGCACTCCGACCGCTGCCATCGAGGACGCCGAGTTCGCCGATGTAGTCGTCCGCGCTCGCGAAGGCCAGCGTATGGAGGTGATCGCTGCTCGAGTGCTTGAGGATCTCGACGCGGCCTGACAAGACGAGGCAGATGGAATCTGACGGATCGTCCTCGTCGAAGATGATCCGCCCTGCCGGATACGTGACGCGCTGCGCAGCCCGGACAAGTCTTTTGGCGTGTGCGGGCGGAAAATGGCGGAAGAAATGGTGTTTCAGCAGCTCCATGGGATTTCTGGTTTGCGGGCGCTTCAGAGCTGGGCCGAGGGGTCCGATCTCGATCTCCTGAAAGGATTGGACCTTCTTATCATCCTGCACGGGGGCGCGCATTGCGACTCAAAAAGCACCTGCCGGCGCGTCGGGGGCAGCCAGATGCGCAGGCGTGCGGCCGGGACCGGTCCGGGGCGCGAACCTGTCGACAACCGTCTCAAGAGAACTCACGATGTCCGGCATGAGCATCCAGTGGCAGCCGGCCAAGCAGTATCGGGACATCTTCTACCACAAGGCGGATGGCATCGCGAAGGTGACCATCAACCGACCCGGGAAACGCAACGCCTTTCGTCCGCAAACCGTTTCCGAGATGTGCGACGCGTTTGCCGACGCGCGCGACGACCAGACCGTCGGGGTTGTGCTTCTCACGGGGGCCGGTCCTCACACGGACGGCAAATATGCCTTCTGCTCGGGGGGCGATCAGAGTGTGCGGGGGCGGGCGGGCTATGTCGGGGAGGACGGCGTTCCACGGCTCAATGTACTCGACCTCCAGAAACTCATCCGCTCGATGCCCAAGGTCGTCATCGCGCTCGTCGCCGGCTACGCGATTGGCGGCGGGCATGTGCTTCACCTGGTCTGCGACCTGACGATCGCAGCCGACAACGGCATCTTCGGGCAGGTCGGCCCAAGGATGGGCAGCTTCGACGGCGGATTTGGGGCGAGCTATCTCGCCCGAATTGTCGGGCAGAAGAAGGCGCGCGAGATCTGGTATCTTTGCCGGCAGTACGATGCCCGGCAGGCGCTCGACATGGGCCTGGTGAATGCGGTGGTCCCTGTGGCTCAGCTGGAAGAAGAGGGTGTGACGTGGGCCCGCGAGATTCTGCAAAACAGTCCGCTTGCGATCCGGTGCCTCAAGAGCGCCTTCAATGCCGATGTCGACGGGCAGGCGGGCCTGCAGGAGCTCGCCGGCAATGCGACGCTTCTCTATTACATGACCGAGGAGGCCCGGGAGTTTCACACGGCCCAGCGCGAAAAACGAAAGCCGAACGTGAAACAGTTTCCGTGGCTGCCGTAGGGTGGATCGCATGTTTGATGGAGACGCGACGCTCCGTGGCGTCTTCAAATCCAAAGTGTCCTCGTGATCGAGGGCGGTGCGCCTGCCTTCGGGAGTCCCGGAAGACGCCGGGCAGGATCTCGTTGCCGCGCCTCAACATTTTGCCGGGCCTCGCCTGGGGGCCGGCAGAAGCCGGGTGTGAAATCCGATCTCGCGCTTTGGCCGGCTCGGCGGCAGCGCCAGGAGAGGCTGCAGCTTGCGGTAGATGTCGCGCAGAATGGCATCATGAACCAGAAGTTTGCGGTCAATGACCGCCAGTCGCCTAAGAATGTCGGCACCGTTCGCGAGTTCCACGCGCATGCGCAGAAACGCGCGAACAACATAGACGCTCATGGTCGCGGCTGCGGCACTATTGATGACCATTGCTGCCATGATCGCACCGTGTTCGGTGTACGCCCATGGCAGGGACTTCGAGAACTTCAGGCGCAATAGGTGATCACAATTTGTGATCACCCCTTGCTTCTCGAAGGCAGAGATGCGAAAGACGAAATCTGCTGGGAAACGTGTGGCGTTTCGTTTGACCGCCTGATTCAACGTTCGTGTGTTCACGCCATAGATCACAGCCAGGTCGGCATCGATCAGCACCTTCCGCCCGCGGATTGTGAAGATCATATGTTCGATGGGTTCAAGATGGGGCTCGGGTGATTTGGGGTGCATAAGGAAGGGTCGTTCCTCGCACATTGGTCCTGGCGCCAGACGGAAATCAAACAAGAGGTTTCCTCCTTTCGGCAATCTCGGCGCGTCGCCTGAGTGGAGGACGGCAGGCCGGCCTTCGCGCGAGACTAGGGCGTGGCACGCCGTGTCCGCCGCGACAGATTCCACAGAAGGACGCGAAGGCAGCAGAGGGCCTGCAGTCGATCTTCCGCCGTAGCCGTACGAAGCCAACAGCCCGTCCAGCGGATCAGCGGACAAACGGCCAGCTGGGTCGCTTCACAACTTCGAGCACCGCCGTCTTCCGCCAGCCACCGGGCACAACTGTCTCGACGGACCCTTTTTCAACTGCCCTTTTGGATCAAAAACGAAGGCAGGCTCTGATCCGAAATCGCCAGTGGCCGTCCGGATCGTGAATCACCCGCTCCACCTCGGGAGAATGGTAGTTTAGTAGCTCCGTCTTGCTCAGTCGGGAGAGAATACGCCAATCTTCTCGGAAGATGTAGGCGGCATTCCCACCCATCGGGCAGGAACTGACCCTGGCGCGCAGTCCAAGCGGGTCTCACCGATCCTCTTCGGTCTACCTTTTGAGCGCCGCGCAATAATGCTTTTCAAGATCGGCCGATGTTGCCGATCCGAATTCCTGCTTCCTTAGTAGACCGCGCCTTTTTAGGCCCGCAATCAGCTCGTTTGTTTTGCGCACACGAGCCAGTCTTTCGCCAGAAAGGTGGATGATCCCCGCTGAAACCGCTTCCTCAAGGCGATTCACAACACCATCAGAAGCCGCATCGGCTGTGGAGGAAGAATTTGAAGTCATTTCTGGCGATGTAGTCGGTGAGCAGGCCATTATATGCCAGTATCTTGTCACGCAAGATCGCGTCTGTCGAGTAGTCCTCGATTTTGAGTCTGAGCACCGTCGTAAGTGTCGCCACGCCAATCATCCGGCCGTGTGAGTGCCAAAGACGGTTATTGGACAGAATGGTCGCGATCTCTTCTGCCCGGGCTTCCTTGTCCTCGTGCGTCACCGGCTGCCCTAGCTTTGCCGGGTTGCTTTGGTGAGTCGTCCAGTCCTTGAACTTGAATTCCACGAGCCACTTTTTGAGAAGCGTGATCGTCAGGTTCTTGGCTTGCTCGTATCGGCTGAGCATTGCCAGGTCCTGGTTCTGCAAGATCACCAACTCCGCTTCGGTGAGTTCGCCGGATTTCGATTTTCTGATCATCTTCTCGACTTGATCCAGATAACCGAGCGCAGGCACCCAGTCCTTGCCGTTGAAGATCTGGGGGTCGATCGGACCGAGCGACGAGGTGTAATCCATGTAGATCTTGTCGCCGGCCATGCAGAAGATCGTTCCTGCCGACATCGCTTCATCCGGAACCACGAAAAAGACCTCCGCGTAGTGAAATCGGATGATCTCAACCAACCTCTCAACCGTCTCGGCACTCCCTCCCGGTGAATTCAGAAACACGATGAGCCGGTTCCGCGGCGTTCCGTTCTTTCTCAACTTCTCGATGAATTCACGGAACCTCTTTTCGACCGTGGGAAAGATCGGGCCATAGTAAAAGATGCAGTCGCCCTCCAACTGTTGTTCAACTGCCTCCACGCGACTCTTCAGAGTCTCCCTCACCTGGTCGTCGAGTTCACGCATCGTAGATCCTTGTGGAATTTGGAGGTAAGAGGATCTACCCATCTCTTTCGAGAAGGTATTTTCCGATTATCATGAAGTCCGGTCTGAAGAGCCATGTGTGGTTATCCGAGCGGGATTCTCTTCACGGATGGCACATCCTGCAGACTGGATTCGAGACGACCTCCGGGAGTGGCCCAGGCGACGAGGATCTGGTCGGCGTGTTCGGCCAGCCACTGGTTGCGCTGCTCAGCCCGAACAGCGGTGACGCGTTTGGCGGCCGCGAAGACCAGAGTGGTTCGGACTTCTTCCCGGGCCCGTGATTAAGTTCCCTGGCCGCCCTTCTTTTGGGATGTAGGCAGGAGCCGCGTGTGGAAACCGATCTCACGATGGCTGCGCGACGGCGGAGCGAGCAACTGCCGGATGGCAGCGAATAGCTCGCGGATGGCCCCATCATGAATGGAGAGCTTGCCTTCGAGTTCGGCCAGCTTGGCGGCAAGTTGCCGGTTCCCTGCGAGTAGTTCCCGCAGGCGCACAAAGGCACGAACGATGGCAACGCTGACCAGCACGGCTCGCGGACTGTGCAGCACACTGGCCAGCATTGCCACGCCCTGCTCAGTAAACACCGTCGCCGGTTTGCGGACGCCGCCATGGCTTGGTTTTGATGTTCCAGGCTGGAACATCAGAGCTTTCCCCTTTGGTTCGTCCGGTCTTGATATTCCAGTTTGGAATATCAAAGCCCTGGTCTCCTCTAACGTGAGCTTGAACGCGAAATCCTCGGGAAAGCGGTCCGGATTGCGCGCGACGGCTTTGTTGAGATTGAACGTGGTGACGCCATAGAAGCGGGCAAGGTCGGCGTCGAGCAGCACGCGTTTGCCGCGCACAAAGAGGATGCGTTGCTGAATCGTCTCGGAGGCAATAAGCTCGTTTGTGGAATTCAAGTTTAGGGCGCACGCAAACCGAGCGAACAGATGATCTGCGGTTCGCCTTCCTGCTCCTCCTCCTGGACAATGCACAACCGGTCTTCCTGCCGGAGGCTGACCACCAGCGCGGCGAGTTCCTCGTCGCTGGCGCCGGCGCGGAGGCGTTTGTTGAGCAGATCGGTGGCAGCCTGACGGAGCGGGTAACGGTAGATCTGTTCGAGCGTGACCTTGAGCTCCTTCGTCTCAAACAACGGGCTTTCGCGGGTGAAGAGCTTGAGGCGCTCGTAAACCTTGAACCGGGCGCCGGACGGACGACCGAGAGCCCCGCCGATGTTCTTTGCCTCGCGGATGAGTCGCTCCACTCCCTGCTGCAGGATGGTGTGGTGGCGTGGGTCCCGCGCGAGGGCGGGCGTCGCGGGAGCGCAGGCGGCTGCGCGCAAGACCTTCAGCTGCGATTCGGTGATATTGCGCCCCTCGGTGTCGATCCAGCCGAGCAGGTCATTGTCTTCGGCGGTCTTCATGTAAACGAGCACACCCTCCGGAGAGTCTGCGGCGGGAACGTGCTGTTTTGCCGAGTAAACCACGGGCGGCAATTTCGGCACAATCTTCTCGAGAGCAGGGTCGGCTTGAACAGCCTGATGCCAGATTTCGTAGGCGTAGGAGGCGAGATCGACTTCGCCGTCGTCATCGCCGTCGAGGATGCCGGCGCGCTCGTCGTATAGGCTGCGCAGCGTATCGGGTGCGGCCTCGTCCTCGAAGAAGGCCTCGTCACTGCCGACAACCTCGGAATTCTCGCGCAGGCGCTGCCGCACGCGATCGCGAAGATGGATGATGCGGTTGACACCATCCGAGGGAAGGAAGGAGTAGCACAAAATCGTGTCGGCGCGCTGGCCGATACGGTCGACGCGGCCGGCCCGCTGAATGAGGCGGATGATGGCCCACGGTAGATCGAAATTCACGACGATGAACCCGTCCTGAAGATTCTGGCCTTCGCTGAGAACGTCGGTCGCCAGCAAAACCCGGATCTCGTCCGCAGGGCTGACGACGCTTCGACGGTCGTTGCTGACCGGGCTGAAGCGCCACGCCAGGGCGGTGGGATCGGCAGAACTCCCCGTGGCACCGACGACGCTCGTCAGACCGGCGGAGCGCAAGGCGCGCTCAAGATAACGCACCGTGTCGGCATACTGGCTGAAAATCAGCACCTTGTCGGCAGGATGGCGTTCGTTGACCAGGCGGATCAGCTCCTGGAGCTTATGGTCGAATTCCGGCCGCCAAAGGACTGCGCGCTGCAGAACCGAGCGCAATGCCTCGGCGTCGGCGCGAAGATGGGGCAGTAGATGCTCGGCGATATTGTCGAAGATCCGCGGCATGAGATTGGGTGCCGCCTTTGTAATTCCGAAAATCTTCAATGCAACGCTGGTTTCCAGATCAAGAAAAGCCGTGCCCTCCAATCACACTGGCTTGCGAGGCCGTGGACAGGGCGAATGAGATCGCCGCTTTTCCATCAAATATCGGCGCCGGGATTGTCTTTTCGGCGAAATCGGCCTGAAGATTGGAGCTGCCGGACCGCAAACGCGGCGATGCCCGAGGGTCACCTGAAATGGGATGGACGCCCGGGCGGCCTGCGCCGGCCGCCAACGAACACCATGAGGACCATCAACATTTTCATTGCCCTGACGATCGGGGTTCTGCCGTGTGCCGTTCGCGCCCAGGCACTCAACGCCTCGGCGTCCTCCAGCAGCACCCACGCGACAGCGGATCTGGCGCGCTTCGAGCGCCGGGCCGCCCTCGCCAGGGAATTGGGCGGTACCCATGTTTCAATTACCGAGGACCTGCCGCCGTCGCTCTGGCAGTTCGATCCGCCGGACGATCCGTACCCGGCGTGGTTCGTCTACCGGGTCAGCCTGCTGAAGATCTTCCCGCCTCCGGAGCTGCAGCCCTACGTCGACATGAACTACGCGGGTCAGATCGCCGGAATCCTCGAGGCGCGCTGTGCGGTGCTCCGCAAGCTGGGCCTCAAGGCGCATTGGAACTCCAACGAGCCCCAGGTGCTCCCGGAGGCGTTCTTCCGGGCGTACCCGCGGCTGCGCGGTCCGCGGGTGGACCAGCCGAACCGTTCGCGTGGCGCATGGTTCGCGCCGTGCGTCGACCAGCCGGAAACCCTGCGCCTCTATCGTGTGGCCATGAAGAACCTGCTCGCACGCTGCCCCGAGGTTGAGAGTTTCAATTTTCTGACGCAGGACTCGGGCTCTGGGTTTTGTTGGGTGCCGGCCCTCTATCCAGGCATCAACGGCCCGGCAGGCTGCAAGGACCGCCCGATGGAGCAGCGGGTCGCGGGGTTTCTCGTCAATCTTCAGCAGGCCGCAAAGGAGGCCGGTCACGCGATCGCGGTCAACCTGACGCCGATCACGCCGCGGCAGTGGATGATCCCGTCGTTCGCGCCGGCGATTCAGTCAGCCATCATCAAGGCGTTGCCGCGCGGGCTTGCGCTCCAGGGACGCGAGGGACCCGATGGCCGAGCGTTCGGCGTGCGCGGTGCGGGCGGGGCGGGTTCAGGAACCTTTTATCCCGTGCTTGGCATTCCGGTGCCAAGTCTGGCTGGCGCGCGCGGGCTCCGGGAAGGCCAGGAGGACCTGCCGCCAGCGAAGGCGGACGCAACCGAAGCCGATGGAGGAATCCACCCCGTGCTCGTCACGCTTGGCGACGACACGATGGAGAGCTTCAACGTCCGCTTCCTGAAGGCGACGCGCGGCAAGCCGGCGCGGACGCTTCTGGAGCGGATGACGACGCTGCGCACGTTTGCGGCAACGCTGGCGGGCGAGGATCAGGCGGACAATCTGTTGGAAGCGTGGGATTCGCTTGGCGAGGCGCAGCGGCGGCTGGAGGCGCTGGACTTCGGCGGCATGTTGCGTTTCGGCCATGTGCTCAACCGCTGGCTGACGCGCCCGATGGTGCCGTTCCCAGAGAGCCTGACAGCCGAGGAGAAACGGGACTACCGGCGCTTTTTGTTTCAGGCAAAAGGCGAGGAGGAGGCGGACGACCTTGTCGACATCCAGGCGATGCGCATGTACGAGGGCTATGGCGCGCGGCTCTTGTTCCAGCGGGTGATCGAGACGACTCTGCCGGATGTGCGCAGCGCGCTCCGGCGGATTGAGCGCATCGGAGCGGCCGCGAATGACGAGCCGGCGCGCAAGGAGTGGGCGCTGCTTGGCAAGCGGCTCGATGCGTTGGTCTGTTTGTTGGAGTCAGCCGACAATATGGTGGCCTATCAGGCGCAACTCGACCGGGTGCGCTCGCTGGGTCTGAAGCCGGAGAAAGATCCGCCGCTGGGGACGCAGCCCGATTGGGCGCGCGCTGATCTGATGGAGATTGCGCGCAAGGAGATCGACAACGCCGTCCGGCTGAAGGAGCTCATCGAGAGCACGCCGGAACCGTTGTTCGACACCGCGCCCACGCCGGAGGAGGAGACGATCATGCGGCTCGGACCCAACCTGCCTGCGCAGCTCAAACACAAGGTCGACACGATGAATGCGCATTGGCGGGACTACGACCGGATCTTCACTGTGCCGAATCCGTGATTGGTGCGTCAGGGCTGGTCTGCTCCGGGCTGGCAACGTAGGATGAGGGCGGCTCGGCGACCGATAGGGTTTTCGCTGAATCCGCCGGCTCCAACGTTACCCGGACGCGGGCGCTGAGCGCGTCCACCTGCTTCTGCGCCGCCGCCAGCCGCGCCTCGATCCGGTCCGCCAGCGCAAACAGGCTTTCCATCCGGCGGACGAGAGTACCCGACTCCGGTCTTCCCGGCTACGTTCCCGCAAAAACAAGTTCGGATTCTGCGGCCGGGAATGTTGCTGGCATCTGGTCCCAAGTGCGTCCTTCCAGAAGGCGTCCAGCGCGCTTCTTGAAGACGCCACCCCACTGCTTGAAGTAGAACGCGACGCCGGCATTGCGGCACTGGTCCCGAATGTCGAGCACCCATTCCTCTCGAATTGGACGTGCCCCGGGGCCGGACTCGCCACCGACGATGACCCAGTCAATCCCGCTCAGCTTCAATCGGGGCATCGGTGCCAGCAATGGTTCAAGAGAGAGGAACTTCACAAAGGCGCCGGTATTCCGGAGTATCTCAATGCGGCTGGCATAGTTGGGATGCTCGACCGTCACGCCCTGCCAGATGTGCTGCGCCCAAGGAAGATCCGGGTCCAGCTCTGCAAGACGGTCAGCCCGCTTCGTGAGGATTTGATATCGATGCCAGTCCGCGCGACGCATGGTCGAGAAGACATCCAGGATGAACGCAAGCGGAACCTCACGATGGAAAAGATCGCTCATCGAGTTCACGAAGATCATCTGCGCGCGTTTCCAGCGCAACGGAAGCGCCAAGGCGGCAGGATGAAGCGTGACCTGGAAGCCGTTTCGGTAGTTGGCCTGCCCCATCGCCTGCAGGCGGAGCGCCATGCGCTCAGCATAGCAGTGCTTGCAGCCGGGGCTGACCTTGGAACACCCAGTAACTGGATTCCAGGTCGCTTCGGTCCACTCGATGGAGGATTGAAGAGCCATGTGTCTGGCAGAGTTTACGGGAGTTCCCTTTGGTTATCCGGCGTTGCTCGGCATGCTGCCTTCAGTCTGTCCTTACCGATCCAGCCAGAAATGGCCTCAGGCAGACGTCCACGTGTAGTGCTGCTTGAGCTGATTCAACCGGGAGGCCCATGGCACGCGTCGGTCATGCTGCAGTCGGCCGACGACAACACCGGGGGTAACCCTCAGTTCCTTGGCGAAAGCCTGTACGCTCCAGGTGTCAAATCGTGCGGCGTTGACAAATTCCTGGTAGGCTCGACTCGGAATTAGGGTCTCGGCCGCGTACTCGTTGGCTTCTCTTTCCTGGGGATCGTCCACCGCCTGCCGGGGCTCGTCGACGAAGAGACGCTTTCGGATGTTTTGGCGGACGTGCATCGCCTCGTGAAAGAAGCTGAACCAAAGCTGGTCGTCGGTCTTGTAGCGAAGGCTGAGATAGATGCAGGGATTCTGATTTTGCCAGACGCAGGCGCCAGAAACTGCCATCTTCGGCAGCGCCGGAAGAAAGAACAGACCGACTCCAGCCTTGGCGCATTCCGCGACCATCAACTTCTGGAACACCCGCGGGGCGGGACTGATGTTGGCGCGGATGGTCGCTAGGCTGTCTTCCCAGGCCGAGATATCGTGGTCGGGCAGCTCCTGCTTGCGTGCTTCCATCTGGCCCCGCCGAAGCCACGCCGTCACCGCATGCCAGTCGCTGCCCCGGGAGGCGGAATGTCGAAACACTGCGTCGGCTGCGCCCCAAACGTCCTGCCATTGCCTTTCCGAGGCGCAGCCAAAATAGGTCAGAAGCCGATGGGTATTGGTCAATTCATCGGCGGCGCGCTCCACCCAGCGCAAGGCAGCCAGTTCCTTGAGGGGAAACCGTTGGGCCCATTCAACACTGGCGGCCAGCTGCTCCGCCTCCTTCTGGCGTGCCAAGTACTCCCGGTAGCTAAGCTCCAGATTGGTCCAAAACCGGGCAGGCACGTTGAAGACCCGTTCCAGCTTCAAGGCCGTGCCAGCCGAAAGCGGCGCCTCGCCGCCCAGAAGGTCGATGACGTACTTCTCCGTGACGCCCATACGCCGGGCGAACTCGGCCTGCTTCATGCCGAGCGCCTCCAGGCTTTCCTTGATCGTCTCGCCCGGAGCGAGAACGAGGTCGGGAATGAACTGATTGCGAATGGTCTTAGCCATGGTGGTAATCCTCAATGCCAAGGACGATGACTGCGGTCACCTGGTTCCAATCGAGGCCGCCGTCTTCCTTCGTCGGAATCGGATCATGCGCGGGCACTAGAATCAGGCGATAGGGGTGGTCGAGACTGCAGGCGAGCTGGCTTTTCCGGTTGGCCGTCAGCTCGTGGAGGTCCATCTGGGGGAGATTGCGCAGATCCTCCAGGCAGACTGCATCATGTAATTGCTGGAGGCGAAGGATGAACTTCTTCGCCTGGAGGGTTCCGAGCTTTCTCTCGGCATAGCTGTGGTCATTGGAGCATTTCCTCAAGAGATCTTTCTTGAACGCTATGTCCATGACGGCAAAATGCAACAAAAGGTTAACCAAAATGGTTAACGAAAATTGTAATGGTGATCGTTTTCGTCTGCTTCCAGGCGACCGTCGGTGGTTTGCGCGACCCTGGTTTCACGGTTGTGGGTTGGACGAGTCAAGGATCAGCAATCTTGCTCAGCCATTACTCATTGTCTTTCCGCCCTTCGATTGCTGAGGTCCAGCCAACAGGTTCCTCCTCTTGATCCGTTCGAGCAGAGCAGCCGCCGGTTCGTCGGCGGGGTCATGGGGGCCGAGCTTGCCGGCGAAAGCGCGGGCGAGAAGGGAGGGTGTGACATCGCATTCGGCAGACGCTCGTCGGAGTACCAAAAGACTTCGCCGTTAGTAGCGTAAAGGAAGGGAACGCGATAGCCGTTCCAGTTGCCGGAACCTACGGTGACGCCGCGCGAGTAGCGGCGGGCTTGCTCCAGCACGTTTTGCGGACCGACACCGACCTTCTTGGCCTCGATGATTCCCAGAAGGCGGCCATTGACGAAAAGTGCGTAGTCGGCCGGGCCGTTGCTCGTAGGGTATTCGGTGACCGCGTGATGGGTCAATGCACTTTCGTCCATACCATCTCGATACGGGACAATCGTCCACGGCGGGCGGGTTGTCCCCAGCTTCGTGTCGATCCGGGTCTTGCGTGTCCGCCATTCGGCTTCGGTAGGCATCGGAGGAGTACGCTGCTTTTGTAATTCCCAAAAACCTTTAAGGCAACGCTGGTTTCTGGGTCAAGAAGGGCAGGGCCGGATTCTCGTCGGGATATTTTCTTACGCGGCTGGCGTCGCGGTTTTCCAAACAAAAAGCCCGGTCGCGATGACCGGGCTTTGCAGAGTGGGAATGGCGAACGGGTCTACAGGCCGAGACTCTTGCGCAAATCGGGAATCTGGCCGGTTGAACCGAGCTTGTCGTTGCGGCTCGCGATGAACTTCGCGTATTCGTCCATGAAGATCTTCCCCGGCGGGCGGAAGTCGAACTCGGTGGGCTTGTCGCGGAAGAACTCGCGATGCACCCGCGTCCAGACGAGGCGGCCGTCGGTGTCGATGTTGATCTTGGTGACGCCGAGCTTGGCGGCGGGAAGGTATTCGTTGATGTCCACGCCAACGGCGGTGCCGAGCTTGCCTCCTGCGGCGTTGATGCGATCGACCTCCTCCTTGGGCACGCTGGAGCTGCCGTGCATGACGATCGGGTAGCCGGGCACCATCTTCTTGATGCCTTCGAGCACCTCGAAGTGGAGGGACTGCCGGCCCTTGAACTTGTAGGCGCCGTGGCTGGTCCCGATCGCAGCGGCGAGGGAGTCGCAACCGGTCAGCTGGATGAACTTCGCGGCTTCCTCGGGCTTGGTCAGGCAGGCGTTGCCTTCCTCGACCTTGATGTCCTCCTCGACGCCGCCGAGCATGCCGAGCTCGGCTTCGACGGAGATCTTCTTCGCGTGCGCGGCCGCGACCACACGCTTGGTGATTGCGACGTTCTGATCGAACGGCTCGTGGGAGGCGTCGATCATCACGGAGCTGTAGAAACCGGACTTGATGCAGTCGTAGCAGGTTTCTTCGTCGCCGTGATCGAGGTGCACGGCATAGATGGCCTCTGGAAAGATCTGATCGGCGGCGCGAATGATTGCCTCAAGCATCCGCTTTTCGGTGTATTTGCGCGCCCCTTTGGAAATCTGGATGATGAAGGGGGCCTGGGACTGGATGCAGCCGCGAAAGAGTCCCATCGCCTGCTCGGCGTTGTTGATGTTGTAAGCGCCGACGGCGTACTTGCCGTAAGCATGCTTGAAGAGTTGGGCCGTGGTAACGATCATAGGCGTGGCGGTTTGAGAGAAATGTCAGGATACCGTGCGGCGGAACCTCCGCACAAGTGTTTTCTGGCAGCGTTTGCATCGCGGGAGTTTTGATCCGGTCAGGGCGGGTGAAGCAGTTGCAGGAGCTTTCTCGCCCGCGATTTTGTGAAAGAGCCGCGTCAGGCTCTCGGCGGCACGAGACGCCGTTCCGCTACGATGCACAGGTCGCCTGCAAGCCGCGCCGCCCGGAGCCGGATGCGGCCCCGCTACGGAATCGCCGGCGATTGCTGAAGAGCGTTCACCGGGGTGGAAATTCGAATTGCGCTTTCGACCTGTTCTTTGCCAGCACAAGAAACGCCTTGAACGGCGTCATTCGCTTGGAGATGAAGCCCTCGATCAGGTTGGTCCGTCCGGTGTCCAGCAGTTGCCTGACCTCCTCAACGGGCAACTCCTTCTGGCAGAGGTGGCGTTTGAGCGTGAACACAATCCGGCCTTCGTCGCCTGGTTTGCGGACGTAGAAGGAATCGCCGGCCTGCACAATCTCGCCGCCCAGAAGCTTGCTCTCGCCGATTCGCACCGCCGACGAAAGATCGGGCGGCGTCCGCGGCTTCCGTGCGACCGGCTGGCCGTCCTTGTCCAGCTTCGGCGCGCGCGGCGGGAATTCCCAGGTGACGCGGCCGTCCTCGCGCTTGAGAAACGCATCGAACGGGCGGCCTTTTCTGGAAATGAACCCTTGAATCAGCTCCGTCTTGCCGTTCTCAATCAGCTGGACGGCATGCTCGCGGGCCAGCGGCTTCTGGCACATGATGCGCCCGACCCGGAAGGTCTGTTTCCAGCTGTCCGCCGCGCGCTCGCGCAGTACGTAGTTGTTCCCTGCTTCGCAGAGTTCGGCGCCGTTGCGGAGGTCGGTCCAGAACGGGCTCAGTCCTTCGAGGTCCGCCTTGTCGCCGAAATCCAGGCCGACCTTCCACTTGCCGCTCTCCTCGTCCTTGACAAGCCGGAGCGAGGCGGCGAACCGGCGCTGCGTCTTTGCCGACACGAAACCGTCGAGCGGGCCGACAACGCCTTTTGACACCAATTCGCGCACCTCGGCCTCCTCCATTTTGCGGTTGGAGATGATCTTGTAGACCATGAATTCGCCGTCCTGCGACTTGTAGCCGCGCAATGTCTCACGGAGCGGTTTGCCATCGGTGGGCGAGGGGATGTCGGTGACCCGCGCGATCGAGTCATCCTCTTCGAAGGTCTTGACCCGGCCGATGATCCGGCGCGTCTCGGCGACGATCTCCTTCATGAACTGCTCGCGGGAGAATTTGCCGTGCTCGATCTGGCGCAGCTTGTATTCCCATTCGCCGGTCATGTCGGGCTTGGTCAGGCCCTCTGCCTTCACGGCGGCGAGGAACTGAAGCAGGGACTCGGCCTTTGCCGTCGGAACCAGTTCGCGCTGCTGGCGCTCAAGGTATTTCTGATTGATCAGCCCGTCGATCGTGTCGGCGCGCGTCGCGGGTGTGCCGAGACCGCGCTCCTTCATCGCTTCCGCCAGATCCTCGTCGTCGACAAGCTTGCCCGCCCCTTCCATTGCAGAGAGCAGGGTAGCCTCGGTGTAGCGCGGCGGCGGTTTGGTGGATTCGCCGTGGAGCTCGGTGGAGACCGTGCGGGCCTTTGGAGGCTTGCCGTCAGCCGGATCGACTGCGGGGAGCGCTTTCGAGTCAGGCGAATCGTCATCCACGGTCGTGCGACCGTAGACCGCGAGCCAGCCTGGGACGGTGAGCACCTTGCCCTCCGTCTTGAAATCGTGTCCGGAAATCGTGCTGGTGCGCGTGGTGATGTCGAACTCGGCTGCGGGATGGAACGTCGCCACAAAACGGCGCGCGATCATGTCGAAGACCTTCGACTCCATCTCATCAAGGTTCTTCGCCTCGTGCGTGGTCGGAATGATGGCGAAGTGGTCGGAGACCTGCGCGTTGTTGAAGATGCGCTTGTTCGGCCGCACCCAGCCGGCATCCAGGACTTTCTGCGCGTGCGGGCCGAGGCTGCCATGCAGATTGGCCAGCGTCTCGCGGACGGTCGGAATATAGTCTTCCGGGAGGGCCCGTGAGTCGGTGCGCGGATACGTGATCATCTTGTGGCGCTCGTAAAGCGCCTGCGCGATCTGGAGCGTGCGGCGGGCTGGGAGGCCGTAGCGGTTGTTGGCCTCGCGCTGCAGCGTGGTCAGATCGTAGAGCCTGGGAGGAGCCTGGGTGGCCGACTTCCTGTCGTCCGTCACCGCGGCCTGCGGGTGCCCCTGACATGCGGCAAGCACCGCTTCAGCGGCGGCCTGGTCCCAGAGTCGGTCGATGCGGTCGTGTTCGTCGTTGTCCGCCTTGCGGAACGCGGGGCGCTGGTAAACGCCCTCGTAGGTTCCCCGCGCAATCTGGAAGACGGCGGTGATCCGCCAATAGGCGCGCGGCTGGAAATTGCGGATCTCGAGTTCGCGGCCGAAGATGATCGCGAGGGTGGGGGTCTGCACGCGTCCGACCGATGCGACATTGCCGGCGCGCGATCCGAACATGCGCTTGGTGAGCGCGCGGGTGCCGTTGATGCCGATGAGCCAGTCGCTCTCGCTCCGGCAGCGGGCGGCCTCGGAGAGCGCAACCATCTGCGAGCCGTCGCGCAGGTTGCGAAACGCCTCGAGGATGCCCCCCGTCGTCATGGTCTGCATCCAGGCCCGCTTCACCGGCAGCTTGCATTTGGTGAGCTGGTAGATGTAGGTGAAAATGAGTTCGCCCTCCCGCCCTGCGTCGCAGGCGTTGATGACCTGGGAGACATCCTTGCGGGCGAGCAGCTTCTTGAGCTGATTGAACCGGTCCCTGGATTCCGCGATCGGCTTGAGCCCGAATTGTTTCGGGATGATCGGCAGCGTCTCGAGCCGCCAGAAGCCGTAGAGTTTCTTGTCGATGTCCTCTGGCATCTCCAGTTCCACGAGGTGCCCCACGGCCGACGAGATGACATACTCGTCGTTCTCAAAATGCTCGCCTTGCTTTGGAATCTTGCCGAGAGCCCGCGCCAGATCCGCGGCCACGCTTGGTTTTTCGGCGATGATCAGAGACTTCATAAGTGGGCCGGAAGCCGTTAGCCACCGCCACGGAGATTTCAAGCACTACTTTTCATTTCGAGTGGCGCGCGAGCGCACGCGTGCCCCCGCGCACGCGCGAGAGCGGGACTCCTTGCAGGCGATCTGTCGAGGAGCTCCGTCGAACTGCTGCGGCGCGGAATGCCGCGCCGCGACACAACCAAGTCGCGGGGCATGCCCGCTCCTGCGATGTGCGCCTTGCCGCGGCCAGCAATAACCTCGCTCAGCCTGCGGGCAGCCGCGGCGTCTCGGCGATGACGATGTCGAGCGCCTTCATCAATGCCGCCATCGTTTCATCGGTCTCGTCGCCCATGTTGGAGATCCGGAAGGTCTTTCCCTTGATCTTGCCGTAGCCGCCGTCGATGAGGAAACCGTGTTTCGACTTGAGGGTCTTGTTGACCGCGGGAAGGTCGAGATTGAGCGTATTCACGAAGCAGTTCAACGTGACCGATCCGTAGCCTTCCTTCGGGAAAAGCGTGAAGCCCTTGGCGAAGGCCCAGCTCCGGACCGCCTGATTCAGGCGGATGTGGCGGGCGTAACGGTTCTGAACGCCCTCCGCCTTGATGTCCTCGAGCTTGGACTTGATTCCGTAAATGTGCGGGATCGACGGCGTGCTTGGCGTCATGCCCAGCTCGTGGTTCTTCTGGAACTCGACGAAATCGAAATAGTAGCCGCGGTCGGCGAGCGTTGCGGCCCGGTCGAGGGCGCGTTTCGAGACGGAGAACACCGACATGCCCGGCGGGATCGCGAGCGCCTTCTGCGTGCCGGTCAACAGCACGTCGATCCCCAGTTCGTCCTTCTTGATCGCGAGGGCGCTGAACGAGCTGACGGTATCGACGATGCTGATGACCTCCGGAAACTCCCGCACAGCCGCCATCACGGCGGCGATGTCGCTCATGCACCCGCAGGAGGTTTCGTTGTGGATCAGCGTGACCGCGTCGTATTGGCCGGTTGACAGCTCGCGGCGCACGGCATCCGGATCCACAGGCTGGCCCCACTCGAACTTCAGTGGCGCAGCGGGTTTCGCAAGGCGTTTTGAAACGTCAAACCACTTGTCCGCGAAGGCGCCGTTCATGCAGTTGAGCACCTTCTTTTGCACCAGATTGCGGAGCGATCCCTCCATGACGCCCCAGGCGCTGCTTGTGCTGAGATAGACCGGATCCTTGGTGTAGAACAGCGCCTGCAGGTCCGGCTGCATGGACTGGTACAACGCCACGAAGTCCGAGCTGCGGTGCCCGATCATGGGCTGGGTCATCGCGCGCAGCGTTTTTTCCGATACGGCCACCGGGCCGGGGATGAAGAGTTTGTAGCTCATGGATGGAAGAATGGTGAAAATCGGGGAAATCCCTGGATCAGGCAACGGCGAATCGCCCTTGGCGTATGTTTTGGGTCCGTTGCGCCGGCGCCAGTTCAGGTCTGTTTGATGATCCGGCGATTGGCGTCGGCGAGGACAATCACCCTCGGATGCCAGGCGGCGGCCTCGCGCTCGTCGAAGATCGCAAAGGACATGATCGTCACCAGATCGCCCTGCTTGCCGAGGTGCGCGGTGGCCCCGTTCAGGCAGATCGACTTGGAGCCGGCGGGCGCGGCGATGGCGTAGGTTTCGAAGCGTTCGCCGTTGTTCAGGTTGCCGATGAGAATGCGCTCGTACGGCAGCAGGCCGACGGCCGCCATAAACTCCGCATCGATGGCCAGGCTGCCCTCGTAGTTGAGACTACTGTCGGTCACCTCGGCGCGATGGATCTTGGACTTGAGCAGATTGAGTTGCATGGCACGGCTTGGACTGTAGGAAACTACAACGAAGCGAACCGCCGCCCCGATCGTCAATCATCAATCCACTTCGTCCGCGCATGTCGCCGTCCTGGCTGAATAAGAAGTTCTACGCGTTTGAGCAGTACACGATCGATGTGATCCTCGGCCGGAGGGAGGACGCGGGCGCAGCCGTGTACGGAGCGTTCCTGCAGTCGGTGTCGTTCCTGGTCAGCGGGTATGTCCAGCTTCGTTTCTGGCTCTACCGGAAGCGCATCCTGCACGACCAGCCGCTCGGCTGCCTTGTCGTTGTGGTGGGCAATCTCACGGTTGGCGGCACGGGGAAGACCCCGGTGGTTGAGAAATTCGCCCGGGCGCTGGCCGACCGCGGCCGCAAGGTCGCAATCCTGAGCCGTGGCTACAAGAGCAAGCGGCCTCCCTTTTGGCGCCGCGCCCTGAACGCGCTGACGCATTCGGAAGAGCCGCCGCCGCGCGTCGTGAGCGACGGCGAGCGGGTGCTGCTCGACTCCGAGCAGGCCGGCGACGAACCCTTCATGCTCGCCAGCAATCTGCCGGGTGTCGTCGTGCTGGTGGACAAGAACCGCGTGAAGTCCGGCAGCTACGCCATCCGCCGCTTTGGCTGCGACACGCTCGTGCTCGACGACGGGTTTCAGTACCTTCCGCTCAAGGGCCGGCTCAACCTGCTGCTGGTCGACACAACCAACCCGTTTGGAAACGGCCACCTGCTGCCCCGGGGCATCCTTCGCGAACCCGTCAAGCACCTGAGGCGTGCGTCGTACGTTTTCCTCACCAAGTCGACCGGTCGCCGCGACCTTGAACTGGAACAGCTGATCCAGAAGCACAATCCGGGCGTCGACATCATCGAGTGCGCGCATCGACCGCAGCACCTGCAGCGCGTCGGCAGCGCTGAACGCCAGCCGCTCGCCTATCTCAGGAACCGGCGCGTCGGCGCCTTCAGCGGAATCGCAACACCGGAGAGCTTCGAGCACTTCCTCCGGGAACTCGGGGCGAATCTCATCTATACGAAGCGTTTTCTCGATCACTACCGGTTCACACAGGAGGACCTGGATCTGATCTTCAGCCAGGCCCAGCTCGCCGGGCTCGATTTCATCGTGACCACCGAGAAGGATTCGGTGCGGCTCAACGGAAACCTGCACTATCCGCTGCCCCTGTATTATCTGAGGCTTGAGATCGAGATCATCCGCGGAGCCCAGGACTTCCAGGAGGCGGTCTCCCGCATCTGCTTCCCCGAGGAAGTGACGCCAGCCGGGGTTTCGACGAAATCAGTGCATTCGTAGCCGGCATCCCGCCCGGCGATACAGGCCGTGGCGCAGGCTGTTTCTGGAGACGCGACGCCCTCGTCGCGTGCATCTCGTGGAACGCGACGAAGCCGTCGCGTCTCAGAAAGGAACCCCGCCGGGTGGCCGGTGCCGGTCTGCCGGCGTGCGATTCACACTTGCGGCACAGCGGCGTGCGCGGTGTTCTTCCATCATGATCACCGATCCTCGTTTTGAACAATTGGCGGCGACGTTGGCGAACTTCTCGACCAGCCTGCAGAAGGGCGAGCGTGTGTTGATCGACGCCTTTGACGTGCCCGAGGCGATGGTCGTGGCGTTGATCCGGGCGGCGCGCCGCCGCGGCGCGCTGCCGTTTGCCATGATCCACAACGCCCGCATCTCCTGCGAGCTCATGAGGGGCGCCGACAGGGCACAGTATGCGCCGCACGCCGCCGTGGAGCTGGCCCGGATGAAGACGATGGACGCGTACATCGCGCTGCGCGGCTCGGGAAACATCTTCGAATCCTCCGACGTTCCGTCCGCGAGCGTGCGACTGGTCTCACAGCTCATGAAGCCCGTGCAGGATCAGCGGGTGAACCACACCAAGTGGGTTGTGCTTCGGTGGCCGACCTCCGCCATGGCCCAGCAGGCCGGCATGAGCACGGAGGCGTTTGAGGATTTCTACTTCCGCGTGTGCACGCTCGACTACCGGCGCATGACGCAGGGCATGAAGGCGCTGGCGGATCTGATGCGGCGCACGGACCGGGTGCGGATCACGGGTCCGGGCACCGACCTGTGCTTTTCGATCAAGGGAATCGGGGCGCAGGAATGCGGAGGATTGCGCAATATCCCCGATGGCGAAGTCTTTTCGTGCCCCGTCAAGGAGAGCGTCGAGGGCGTGCTGCAATACAACGCGCCGACCGTGTACCTTGGCACGTCATTCGACAACATCCGGCTGGTCTTCAAGCAGGGCCGCATTGTGGAGGCGACCGCCAACAACACCCGGCGGCTGAACGAGATCCTCGATAGCGATCCCGGCGCGCGCTATGTCGGGGAATTCGCCCTCGGTTTCAATCCCCACATTCTGCAGCCGATGCGGGACATTCTGTTCGACGAAAAGATTGCCGGGTCGTTCCACTTCACACCGGGCCAGGCGTACGACGACTGCGGCAACGGCAACAAATCGCAGGTTCACTGGGACATGGTTTGCATCCAGCGCCCGGAATGCGGCGGCGGCGAAATCTGGTTTGACGGCAAACTGATCCGCAAGGACGGCCTGTTCGTCCCCAAGGCGCTGCGGAAGCTCAATCCTGATTTTCTGCTCGGGGAACAGGATTAGCGATCTCTGCCATACTCCTTGTCCGAAAACGCGGCGACGATACCAACCTTTACTTCCCGCAAGCGCTCCTCCAGTGCAAGGCGCTTCAGCTTTCTCAGAGGAGAGTTCACAATATACAGTATGCAAAACACCGGGCTCGCGAGCAGACTCAAGACAAAGGCGATCGATGTAATTGCCGTTCCTATTCTCGCGATCACGATCAGCACTCCTTGGTCGACGAATCGACTGAGGAGAGTTACCAATACCGTAAGGATCAGCAAGACCGCGAGAAGAGGCGCAAATAGCAGCATTCCCCAAAGCAGTTGCGAATGGCGCTTCTTATGATCTTTGCAGACCCAAAAACTGTGTGCCTTGAGGTCATTATACCTCCGTGTTATCGTTCCTGATCCGACTCCGGATCCGACCTGCAGTCCCGTCCAGATCAATACCTGCTGATGAGATACGGCGGTCCGACCACACAATGCACATTTATGATTTTCGGCAGCAAGGACTGCTGATTCGCATACTGGGGGTGTATCGTGCAGCATGACTCTTCCCCTGTTGTTGGGGTGGGGTATGCTTTTGAAGCAGCTTTGTGCACTTATGACAAGAGGGAACCTCCCTCACAGCAAGGTCGGTAACGGCCCCGGACTTTTGCGGCGAAGACCAAGTGCGGCTCAGGGAGATTGGCCCGCACGGCGCAGGGCGGGCCAGTGACGGTCGGGGCGCGCGAATTGGTGTTCTATTGAATTGTTTGCGGAGGGCTTCTACAAGTCCAAGCCGATGAAGACCACGACCTCCGCTGACGCCCCGATGTGCGCCCGCCCGGCCCGGACGCAATGAACGAGACGATCAGGTTTGTCGTGCCGGACGGCACGGCACGAACGCGGGCCGACAAGGTGCTTGCCGCGGCGTTTCCAGAGCACAGCCGCGCGGCGCTGCAGCGTGCCTTTGCTTCGGGCCTCGTGCGTCGCAACGGGACGGTCATCGATCAGAGCGATGAAGTCAGAACGGGCGACGCCCTGGAGTATGCGCTTCCGGAGAACGTGCCGGCGGAGTTGAAACCGGTTCCGATCCCCATCGATGTACTCTACGAGGATGACGATTTGCTCGCGGTCAACAAAGCCGCAGGCATGGTCGTGCACCCCGGCGTGGGAACGGGCGAAGACACGCTCGTGCACGCGCTGCTGGCCCATTGCGCAGGGAGCCTGAGCGGCGTCGGCGGGGTCGAGCGGCCGGGGATCGTCCACCGTCTGGACAAGGAGACGTCGGGCGTGCTGCTCGTGGCGAAGAACGATGCGGCGCACCGCGGGCTCTCCGGGCAATTCGCCGGGCGGCAGTTGCGCAAGGAATACGTGGCACTGGTCTCCGGCGTGCCCCGGCTGAAGAGCGGAGTGATCGAACGCGCCATCAGCCGCCATCCGGTCCATCGCGAGCGCATGACGGTGGGCGAAGGCGGCCGGCCGGCCCGGACGGACTGGGAGGTTGTGGAGGTCTTTGGCGATCAGGCTGCGCTCGTGCGCTGCCGTATCCACAGCGGCCGCACGCACCAGATCCGCGTGCACCTGAAATCAATCGGCCATCCGCTGCTCGGCGATTCCACCTATGGATGGAAACAGAGTCCGGCGCTCCCGCCGGCACCGCGCGTCATGCTGCATGCGGAACGCATTGCGTTTCTCCACCCGGCGACCGCGAGGCCGCTTGATTTGCACGCACCGCTTCCCGCGGACTTTCGGGATCTGCTGGCCGGCCTGAGAAAGGCGGCTGCTAACGGACCCGCACGGTAACCTCGGCCGCAGGAGCGCGTCACTGCATTCACACAACAAATACCAAACGACTCATGAAAACTTTCTTTCGATTCGGAATTCCGGTGGCGATCCTGGCGGTGTTGGCCGGTTCGGTCGACGTTCGTGCGGCGGCCTCCGCACCATTCCGGCAGGAGCAGTCGGTGCGCCATGCGAAGATGGAGATCATCGGGCAGAAGCTCGGATTGACTGATGCGCAGAAAGCCAGCCTCAAGACCTTGCGAAGCCAGTCTGCGGATGCGATCCGCGCAATCCGGGCGAATCCGGCCCTCGCGCCGGAGCAGATGCATGCCCAGGTTGTCGCGGCGCGAAATGCGGCGCGCGAACAGATGCGGGCGATTCTGACCCCCGACCAGCAGGCGCGCATGGCGGAGATCATGAGCCATCGAGGTCGGTTGAACGCGGAGGCGGTCCACCGCGTGCGCATGGGAATGCTGGCCAGCCGGCTTGGACTGACGCACGAACAACGGGCGCAGATCAAGTCGATCCATCAGAAGATGATTGCAGCGGTGACGCCTGTCCGGGCGGATGCGTCGCTGACTGCGGAACAGAAGCAGGCAAAAGTTCGCGAGCTCCGGAAGGCCGGTCGCGATGAGACCCGCGCAGTCCTCACTGCAGAACAGCAGCACAGGCTCAATCGCATCCGTCAGCGCATGCTCGGACCGCTGGACTGATGTATTTGTCGGAACGATACAGTTGCACGCGCGGCGGGGTCGTTGCAGTGGAAACCACCGATGGGCACCGATTCCCGATGCAGCCAAGCGTTCGAATCTCGGCGGGGCGCAGGCTTGCCCGTTCGACAGGCTTATAGCACCTCCATCGCCTCCGAGTGCTGGGGAGTTGTTCATCAACCCCGCGAGCGCAGCCTAGAGCCGAAAGGCTGCGCAGCGAGCGGGGTTTGTGAGCAACTCCCCCGACTGGCG
>Ga0265323_10000048_pt1 | contig 65493 bp, 65 predicted proteins | sample 41225metaG_FD_193580 | JGI IMG/M metagenome (GOLD analysis project Ga0265323, IMG submission 193580) | Rhizosphere microbial communities from Carex aquatilis grown in University of Washington, Seatle, WA, United States - 4-12-25 metaG | ecosystem: Host-associated > Plants > Roots > Rhizosphere...
AACGCGGTCTGGGCAGGTAAGCTCGAGGGGGAGATTTGTGGATTGAGATTGATCGGGGGAGGAAGCTTCGCTGGTCGCCGCATCCAACCCCTATGCACTACGTTTACTTCCGCGACCTTTCGCCCAAACGCAGAGAGCAGCAATGCATCAACACAAGACCCCTGTTTGGCCGGTCCCTCAGCCCGCAGCCCCTGCCGCCAAGGTAAATGGTAAGACATGATCCCCTCGGATCGAATTCACGTGACCGCTTTCAGATCACTTCGACCAAGGGATGACCCTGCCTGACAAGTTCCACAATGCCGGGCAGCCGCGGTTCGATCCAGGTCCGCAACGCCGTGTTTGTCGTGTTGCCAACGCGCAACCACACGATGACGGGCGTCTTCGTCTTGGCCGGGCGCGCCGCACGCGCGGCAAAGTCTTCGTCCTTGGTGACGATCACCGCCGCTGTCTGCAGAGCGTGCGCCCAGATCGGCCCATCGTCGGCTTCGCGCAAACCGACGTCCTCGACATGGGCGGCCTCATGGCCGGCCTCGCGTAGCCAACCGGCCAGCGCCGGAGGCAGTTGGGCGTCGATCAAAAACTTCACTTGGCCAGCGACAGAACAGCGTGGTCGACTTGAGCGGCGGCATATTCCAGACTCGCCTGGATGTCCTCGCGTTCAAGGTAGGGATAGCTTTTGAGGATTTCTGCCTCGCTCGCGCCGCAGGCGAGCATGTCCAGGACGTCCTTCACGCGGATCCGCATGCCCCGGAGGCACGGGCGCCCGCCGCACTGATTCGGGTTGAACGTGATTCGTTCCATCTGACTCATGCCTCCAGCCTACAAGGGCGAGCCGCCTTCCGCAAGCTCGACCTCCTCTTCCGGCAGTTCTCCGCGACGATTACGTCCTCGCCCTCAAGGGACTGACGAACAATGCGATTACGGAACCCTACGTCAGGGTTCTGGCCAGGGCGCAGGAATTCACCGCCAGCGTGGACTACGCCGACTTCGCCGCCTGCGTGCGAGACCTTGAAGCCCGCAACGCGTTTCGCGAATCCGACGGGGCTCGGCTTGTTCTGAAGCCACGTTGACGTCGGCCGAATTGCCGAAATCACCTGCAGAGGAACGAACGGAGCGACTGAAGAACGCTCTGCCAACCAAACGACAGATCTGGCACTGCAGTCCGTTGCCACCTGATCACGAGGCGGCGGGCTGGCGTTGCCAGATTGTAACAATATACCGCTTGCGCTATATTCCCCGGCCCGTATGTTACGATCATGGACCTGGTCCGGATCTACCAATGCCTCTGCGACCGCACCCGCCTGCGCATGCTGAATTTGCTGCTGCACGGTCCGCTGTGTGTGTGTCACTTCCAGAAGGTGTTGGGCGAACCGCAGGTGAAAGTGTCCAAGCATCTCGCCTACCTGAAATCCCATGGTCTGGTCGATGTGAAGCGCGAAGCCAACTGGCGCATCTACAGCCTCGTGGCGAAGCCGACACCGGCGCTGCAGGCGAATCTCGCCTGCCTCCAGGACTGCGCGACTGAGGACAAGATATTTCAACGTGATACGGAGAAGCTGAACAAGCTCCGGGGGACCCTGGGCGCGGACAGCCCTCTGTGTTGCGGCAGACCGCAACCGACGAGACTGAAGTCATGAGCACTCGCGCACCCTACAAAGTCCTCTTTCTTTGCACCGGAAACTCTGCCCGGAGCATTGTCGCGGAATACCTTCTGCGCGCGCGCGGCGCGAAACGATTTGAGAGCTACAGCGCCGGCGCAAAACCGACCGGCAAGGTCAACCCCTATGCCATCGAAGCGCTGGCCAAACACTACAACCTCGACGCAAGCCAGGCGCGCAGCAAGTCATGGGAGGAATACCGGGATGTGAAGTTCGATTTCCTCATCACGTTGTGTGACAAAGCCAAGGAATCCTGTCCGATCTGGCCAGGTCAGCCCGTGATCGCGCATTGGGGCTCGCCCGATCCGGCGGCCTTCGTGGGAGACCACGACAAGACGCTCAAGCATTTCCTCGACGTGGCCTCACAGATCAACAGCCGCATCGGGATCTTCACCGCATTTCGGGACGATCAGTTGAATGAATGGAGCATCCGAAGCGTGGGCGATCAGTTCCAGCTTCCGTCCGCTTAACCCAGGAATTCCACGAAACTAGTCCAAATCTACGACCCGCCGATGTCCCGTTCAACCGGCGGTTGCGGGCCGGAAGGCTGCTGCGGCTGACCCGCCAAACCTCTGATTTTCCGTCCAGCACCTTCACTCCGTCGCACCATGTCCAACGCCGTTGCCAAAAACATGTCCTTTCTGGACCGCTATCTGACGGTCTGGATTTTCGCCGCCATGGGCCTTGGCGTTGTCCTCGGCCATTTCGTGGTCTCCGATCCGGCTGGGTTCTTTGCGCCGATGACGGTCGGGACGACGAACCTGCCGATTGCAGTCGGGCTCATTCTCATGATGTACCCGCCACTCGCGAAGGTGAAATACTCGCAGCTGCCGAAGGTGTTTGCGGACAGGCGCGTGCTTGCATTATCGCTGGTGCAAAACTGGATCGTCGGGCCAGTGTTGATGTTTCTCCTCGCGGTACTGTTCCTGCGCGATCACCCCGACTATATGGTGGGCCTAATCCTGGTCGGCATTGCCCGATGCATCGCCATGGTGCTGGTTTGGAATGAACTCGCCAAGGGCAGCCGAGAGTACGCAGCCGGGCTGGTCGCGCTCAACAGCATCGCCCAGATCCTCTTCTACAGCTTCTTCGCCTGGCTCTTCATCACGGTGCTGCCGCCGTATTTCGGTCTGGCCGGAGCGGTGGTGAAGGTCCGAATGGCCGACATCTTCTGGAGCGTGATGACCTATCTAGGCATTCCGTTTGCCGCCGGCGTGCTGAGCCGGGTCATCCTTGTACCGCTGAAAGGTGAGGATTGGTACGAGCAGAAATTCATCCCACGCATCTCGCCGATCACGCTTACGGCGCTGCTCTTCACCATTGTTGTGATGTTCACCTTCAAGGGCGATACGATCGTCCAGCTGCCGCTCGACGTGCTTCGCATCGCGATTCCGCTCGTGCTGTACTTCGCGATCATGTTCTTCGTCAGCTTCATCATGGCAAAACGGCTCGGGGCGGACTATCCGCGCTCCGCCTCGGTCGCGTTCACCTCGGCCGGCAACAACTTCGAGCTCGCGATCGCCGTGGCGATTGCGGTCTTCGGTTTGAATTCCGGCGTGGCGTTTGCCGCCGTGGTGGGACCGCTGATCGAGGTGCCGGCGCTGATCGGTCTCGTGCACGTCGCGTTCTGGTTCCGCCGGCGGTATTTCGAAGGAGTGCCAGCGGCGGCCTGATCTCATCACTGACTGGTTTTCACGTTATCTTGCTGGGAAAGTACCCGGCCGCCGCTGCCATCCTCGATGCGACAGTGATTTCCGTTCCGCCGGAGCCGAACCCGCCTACGCTACGGAATCGCCAGATTCCTGAACCACCGGCAATCGCGAGTGCACGCGCCTGTGCGTATCGCGAAACGGGTTGCCGGGTTCGGCGCGGAATGCTTGGCTCAGGCCGACACCGTTTAATCCCATGAAACGCATTCTCGCCATTCTTCTCGCCCTCGGAGCAGCCGGCAGGCTTTTCGCCGGCGACATCGATCTGCCGGCCGCACAAAAAGCCGGCGGCATGCCCTTGATGGAGGCGCTCGCCAAGCGGGCGACGGGCCGCGAATTCGCATCGCGGGATCTCTCCACGCAACAGCTCGCCAACCTGCTATGGTCGGGGTTCGGCGTGAACCGGCCCGATGGCCGCCGCACCGCCCCTTCGGCGAGTAATTATCAGGAGATCGAGATCTACGCGCTCCTGCAGTCTGGCACCTATGTCTATGACGCGGCCCACCATCGCCTCCACCAGATCTCATCCGAGGATCTCCGGTCCCTTGGCGGCAAACCCGAGGCGCCGGTGACGCTGCTCTTCGTCGCCGATCTCTCCAAGCGAACGTCGGGCACGGTCGAGAGCAAGAAGGCCATCGCCTGCATCGACTCCGGCTTCATCTCTGAAAACATCTATCTGTACTGCGCCTCTGAAGGCCTGGCCACCGGATACCGCGGCAGATACGACGAGAAGGCACTCGCTCCGAAGCTCAGCCTTCGCCCCGACCAGGCTCTCGTCGCCGCGCAATCCGTTGGCTATCCCAAGCCCTGAGCCGGTCTGGACCAGCGCGAAAACAGCGAGCATCGAGCAGCGTGTAGAAAATCTGGATTCCTTTTGCGCATCCTGAGCCGTTTGCGGCCATTTTTCATTGCGCAGCGTCCACCTGCAAATTCGGTTTCCATTTGCGCCGCCAGCCGCCAAACTGCCCGCAACCTATGAAGAAGGAAATCGTCCTCGCGAAGATCAAAACCGAAAAAGTGGTCGCAATCATCCGCGCCGACAGCCCCGACGGACTGCTCGACTGCGCCAGGGCTCTCGCCGCGGGCGGCCTCACCAGCATCGAGCTGACCATGACCACGCCGGGCGCAATTCCGATGCTGGAAAAGGCGTCCGCCGAACTGCCCGATTTCCTTTTCGGCCTGGGCACGGTGCTCGACACCGAGACCGCGCGGGCAGGCATCCTCGCCGGCGCGAAGTTCATCGTCACCCCGGCGCTGCGGCCCGACGTGATCACCCTCTGCCGCCGCTACGGCGTTCCGGTTTTCGCCGGCGCGCTCACGCCGACCGAGATCGTCGCCGCCTGGGAGGCCGGAGCCGACGCCGTGAAGGTTTTCCCCGCTGAATTCTTCGGACCGGCCTACATCAAGTCCGTCAAGGCTCCCCTCCCCCAGATCGATCTCGTGCCCACGGGTGGCGTCACGCCGCAGACGATCGGCGAGTTTCTCAAGGCAGGCGCGACCGCCGGCGCCGCGGGAAGCGCGCTCGTCGACGGCAAGTCGCTCAAGGAGAAGAACTGGGCCGCGATCACGGCGAAGGCGCAGGAGTTCGTGAAGGCCGTCGCCGCCTCCGGCGTGAAGTGAGATCGCTGGCCATGGAGAAATGCAGAACAACGTGTAACGGCGTCGATTCGCTGTAGAAAGACCGTCCCCGGACCGTGGAAAATCGGTGCCGCATCTTTACGGCATCTCCACGAATCATCCGGCTCAAGCCTCCGCAAAGCGCAGGCTTCGCTCGTGGTCGAGCAGGCGCTGCTTGCGCCAGACGCCGCCGGCGTAACCGGAGAGCGAACCGTCGGCGCCGATGACGCGGTGGCACGGAATTACGATCGCGATCGCATTGGACCCGTTGGCGCGGCCGACGGCTCGCTGCGCACCAGGGCGCCCAACCTCGGCCGCGATCTGCGCGTACGAGCGCGTCTGTCCGGATGGAATGCGCCGCAGCGCGGCCCAAACCTGCTGCTGGAACGGTGATCCGACCGGCGCCAGCGGCAGATCGAACCCGCTCTGTTCTCCGGCAAAATAGCACCGCAGCTGCGTCTCGAGCGCTTCGAGCACCGGATTCGTCCCCGGCACCACGGCGCAGCGCAGCACGCGGCGGATTCGAGCGATTTCGCTCTCAAGAAACAGCGGGTCGTTGTAGCCGGCCGCGCTGAGGCCGGCGCTGGGTCGGCGCCCCCGGCTACAAGTTTCTTCCCGTCGCGAGCAAAACCGCGCCTTGCGTCTTTCGCTCTCGAGCCCGCGGTGGTCAACGAACTCGAGCAGCCGCAAACCCTGCCGGTCCGCAAGCGCGAGCATCCCGCCGAGCGGTGTGTCGATGCGTCGGGCAAGCAGGCAGTCGTCCGCCCGCGCCCCGCGCGGCGGCTTGCCGAACAATTGGAGAAACGCGCCGCGAAACCCGCTGGTGGAATCGTACCCGCCGTCGAGTTGCGCGTCGATCACCGGCCGGCCCGCGCTCACCTCGTGCAACGCGAGGCCAAGCCGGCGCGCGCGCTGGTACGCCTGAAAGGTCAGCCCGTGGTAGGCGCGGAACCGTCGGCGCGCCGTCGACGGATCGATGCCCATCGCGGCGAGGTCCTTGTCGGTCAGCCGCACGGCCGGCGAGGACTCCACCGCCTGCAACAGCTGCGTCACGACTGCGGGCGGCGCCGGCACGCGATCCATCGGACGGCACAGCCGGCAGGGCCGATAGCCGCCGTGCAATGCCGCAAGGGCCGAGGGGAAAAACTCGACGTTCTCCTCGCGCGGCTTCTTCGCGTGACAGGTGGGCCTGCAGAAAATGCCTGTGGTTTTCACGCCTGCAAAGAACACGCCCTCATAGGCGGAGTCGCGCCGGGCGAGCGCCCGGTACATGATGCGGGGCGAAGGGAGAGCTGGTTCCGCCGACAGGTCGGATGGGGAGGAACCCTTGCGCAAATCGGGTGGCACGGGGCGATTCATGGCGGAAGGTTTCGCCCAAGATAGCACATCGGGCGCCGCGAATTCCGCCGATTTTCAGGCAAGGTATTTGGTGACGTCGGGAATCTCCTTCACCCGCCGGCCGCCCAGCCGGCGTTCGAGATACGGATCCACCTCGGGGTGCGCCTCGACTTCCTCGTCGCCCTCCGCCTCGTCCTCGTCCTCGCCCGAGACCACCCAGTTCAGCTCCTCATCGAAGACGTGCGTCATGCGACGCGCCTGCGGTTCGAGGATGAGCGCCGGATTTTTCACCCGCCGCTGCTTCACCAGCTCGAACAGGCAGGGCAGAAACTGCCCCGCATAACGCGCCTGGAAACCGGACATCCACTTGTTCGCCAGACCCTCGCGCCGGTTGAGCAGCACGACGTCGGAAAAGTGCACGCAGGCATCGTACCAGACGTACATCTCGTGGTGCTTCGCGGCGAGCGCGCAACTGATGACACAGATGATGCGCCCGAGATCCCCTCCGCTCACCGGCAACCACGCCTGGAATGCCTCGACCTGGTCGACCGGATTGCGCCTGCCGTCCGCGACAAGGAAGACGTGCGTGGCATCGCCGAGCTCAGGCGCTTCGATGCGGCCTTCGTCCAAACGCCAGCGCCCGGGCTCACCGAGCCCGGCATCAGTGTCGCAGACCGCCTCGTCAGCCGGGAGCAAAACGAGCGCGCGGTCGCCCTCGCCGAGGCCACCGTCGATGAGGTCAGCGACGACTTCGCGCCGGCCCGAGCCGGCCGCGCCGAGAATCAGATAAATCAAGGGTTTTTCAGAGCTCATTCTTCCTGCAGGTGATGAGTTTTACAGAAGGTCGCTGAGGCAGCGGAGGACAGACAAGTATTCAACAATGCCATGACTCTTAAGAAACAACGCTTGCATTGTAGCCGGCCGCGCTGAGGCCGGCCCCCGGGGTCGGCGCCCCCGGCAATACGTTTCCTCCAGCCTCGAGCAAAACCGCGTTTTGCATCTTTTCGCCTCCTGTGCAAATACCTTTCGCGGTATCGGGATGGCGTCGAGTCGCATCAAAGCTTGAACGTCGCGTTCTGCGCGGCGTTTCGCATCCAGTGGTCAACCAGCACGAGCGCGGCCATTGCCTCGACGATCGGCACGGCGCGCGGGAGCACACACGGATCGTGCCGGCCGCGGCCCATGAGCTCGGCGGGCTGCCCCTGCGCATCGACCGTCGCCTGCGGGCGGAGGATCGTTGCGGTCGGTTTGAACGCGACGGTAAAACGGATCTCCTCGCCATTGCTGATTCCGCCCTGGACGCCGCCGCTGCGGTTGGTCTGCGTGCGCACCTGACCCGCGCGGTTCTCGAACGCATCGTTGTGCTCGGATCCCTTGAGCAACGTGCCCGCAAAACCGCTGCCGATCTCAAATCCCTTGGTCGCCGGCAACGAGAGCATCGCCTTCGCAAGATCGGCCTCCAGCCGGTCGAACACCGGCTCGCCCAGTCCCGCCGGCACGCCCCGGACCCGGCATTCGATCAACCCGCCGACCGAATCGCCCTCGGCCCGCGCCGCCTTGATGCACTCGATCATGCGCGCGGCCGTCGCGGAGTCGGGACAGCGAACAGAAGTGGCCTCGACGTCCTTGAGCGAAGGAAACTGCTCCATCGGCGGCGCCGCGATGTCGTGGATGCGGGTGACAAATGCGCGGATTTCAACGCCAGCTGCGAGCCGGAGAAGCTTTGCGGCGATGGCGCCGGCAGCAACCCGGCCGATCGTTTCGCGCGCCGACGAGCGCCCGCCGCCCCGGTGGTCGCGGATCCCAAACTTGGCCTGATAGGTGAAATCGGCGTGTGATGGCCGGAACTTCTCCTTCATCTCGTCGTAGGCACCCGGACGCGCGTCGGTGTTGCGGACCAGAAGTGAAATCGGCGCTCCGGTCGTGCGTCCTTCGAAAACCCCGGCCAGAATCTCCACCGTGTCCTTTTCCTGGCGCGGCGTGACGAGATCGCTCTGGCCCGGACGGCGGCGGTCAAGTTCGGCCTGAATCTCGGCGGGCTCAAGCGGAAGTCGCGGCGGGCACCCATCCACAACGACGCCCACGGCTCCACCATGGCTTTCGCCCCAAGTGGTCACGGTGAAAATCTTGCCGAATGAGTTGGGCACGCCTCCAAAGCGTGGTTTGTCGGCCGCCGCCTAGCAAGCATCTAGCCCGCATATTTCACAGTTTTTGCCATCGCTACGGTCATTTTTCAGCCAGCGGTTTCCGTGATGGCGATGGCAACTGGATATGCGGGCTTGGCTGAATTCGTGCTGTCGCGGTTGCAGAGGGGGGAACAACTCAGTTTACATCAACTTGGAATTCGTTTGAGATGGCCCCTTCGCACTGCCGCACTTCTGCGTCCGTTCAGGCTTCCAAACCATCTTCCCAGCGCCGCATGTCTTATCATATTTGTTCAAGCCTGCCTGTGTTTGCGTTTGCTGCCGCGCTGTTCGCTGTGGCTTCGATTCAAGCCCAGCCCACTGGTTCCTCGCCCGCAGCCAATCCTCCCACGCTTGCAGTCCCAGCCCAGACGCCTCCGCAGGCGGCTGGTGAGGAGATTATCGGACCAATCCAGATGCGGGGAGAGACCCTGGAAGCAGTCCTCTTCCAACTGGGCCGATGGACCGGTCGTTCGATCATTCGCCCGCAGGCGCTGCCCGCGACCGAGGGCTACACGCTCTCGTTGCCGGCGATGCCGAAGAGCGAGGCCACGCTCGCCCTTGAGACCATGCTCGAGCTCAGCGGCGTCGCCGTGAGTCCGCTCGGCGACCACTTCCTGAAAGTCGTGCCGATCGGTCAGGTGAAGATGGAGTCGCCGGAGATGATCGATGGCTCCACGCTCGGCCTGCCTCCGAGCGGGCGAATCGTCAGCAAGCTGTTTCGGCTCACCTTCCTGCGCGTTGCCGAACTCAAGGACCAGGTTCTCCCGCTGCTCAACCCGAACCTCGGCGGCCCCGTCATGTTCGAAAAGACCAATGCCGCGCTGATCACCGATTCCCTCAGCAATCTTCAGCGCGTCGAGCAATTGATCCAGGAGCTGGACAAGCCCACCACCGCAGGCTTGCAGCCAAAATTCTACCCGCTGCAGTTCGCCAAGGCCAGCGACCTCGTCAACAAGATCACGGGCATCCTCAAACCTCCGCTCAGCAACGGTCTCAGCTCGGCAACGAGCCTCAGCGCCGACGACCGCACCAACCAGATCATCCTCATCTCCGACCCGCGCCAGTACGGGTTCTTCGACGATCTGATCGCCAAGCTCGACGTGAAGTCCGACCCCAACACGCGCAACGAGGTAATCCCGCTGAAGCACGCCACGGCGAAGGATGTCGCCACGCTGCTGACGAATCTGGTTTCCGGACAGAGCCAGGCCGCAAGCAAGGCCGACGGCCAAACCGCCCGGCCCGGACAAACCAACATCCCTCGTCCGCAGACGCCCAATGCACCGGGCGTTCAGCCCGGACTGCAGTCGGTGATCACGAGCCTCGCGGGCGAAGCTGGCGCCGGCACGCAATTCAGCACCCTGATCACGGTTCTCGCCGACGACCGCAGCAACTCGATCGTCGTTTCCGGAACGGTCGACGACATCCGACTGATCCGCGAAATCGTGGACAAAGTCGATGTCCTGCTTGCCCAGGTGAGCATTCAGGTCGTCATCGCGGAGGTGACGCTGACCGATTCGAACACAAGCGGCATCAATTCGCTGAATCTCACGCTTGGCACTGACGCCACGCGCGGAACGCACATCACGAATTTTGACACCGGGACCAGCGCAAACGGCATCGCCGGATGGAACATCACTGGCGGAATTGTCAACCCGCTCGCCTTCCAGGCTGCACTTGGAAACACCGGCGCCAACAGCAACGTCAAGGTGTTGTCCGCCGACACAATCGTGACCACGCACAACAAACAGGCGGAGTTCGTCGTGAGCCAGCAGCAGCCGATCATCACCGGATCGACGTCGACACCGAGCGCGACGACCACGAGCACCGGCCTGACGACGAGTTCCCAGGTGACCTACAAAGACATCGGCATCGATGTGAAGGTCACGCCGCTCATCGGCGACGACGGAAGCGTCCAGCTGGAAATCGACCAGAAGGTCGACGACGTGGTCGGCAGCGTCCAAGTCGACACCAACACACAGCCGATCATCGGTCACCGCGAAGCCACATCGTTTGTCAACGTCTCCGACAACCAGATGATCGTTCTCGGCGGCCTGCAACAGACCAAGCATTCCACCAATCGCACAAAGCTTGGATTCCTCTATGAGATTCCGATCGTCAGCCAGTTGCTGGGCGGACGCACACACGAGGAGGACCGGACCGAGCTGCTGCTATTTGTGCGGCCGCACATCATTGCTCCCGGCCAGGCCACGAAGGACGCCGGCGTCAGCATCGACCAGTTGACCAACAAGAACGAGGTGAAGCAGTACCTGGACAATCCGTCGAAGGATCGCAAAGAAGGTTACCTGAAGCAGCTGACGCAATAAGGACACCGGCGCCTCATGTCATGAATGCGCTGATCCAGGAATCCCTCCCCGCCACGCTCGCCGAGCGGCTGACCGACGAACAGCGGCAGGCTGTGATGGAGGCGCCGCGCGGCCAGCGTGCGGCCGCCGCGGCCGCCGCCCTTGGCCAGGGCGAGGCCGACGTCCTTGCGCTCGTCGCGGCGGCAGCTGGGCTGGAGATCACCACCGACATCAAGCCCGACCTCGCGTCGTTGAGTTTGCTGCCGGCCCGTCTCGTCCACGATTTTCAGATCGTGCCGATCGCGGATCCGACCGCCGCCGCGCCGGCCGAAGACGACACGCCCTCCGCTCCGCCGGATTCCAAGACGGTGTTGCACCTTGCCGCCTCCTGGCCGCCCAACGAGACCATTCTCGACTGGATCCGGACGTTTACGCCCCGGCCAATCCGCTGGCATCTCGCGCTGCCGGACCGGGTTCACCAGCTGATCATCGAGCATTTCGGCGTCGGTTCGGGGAGCCTCGAGGACTCCGGCGAGGATTTCGCGCCGGTTCAAAATCCGCAGGCCGCGGACGAGGTCGTCGACGCGGACGCCGCCGTCGTGCGCTTCGTGAGCGACGTCATCAGCCAGGCGATCACGGATGCCGCCACCGACATCCATTTCGAGCCGCAGGAGGGCCAGCTGCGGATCCGCTACCGGGTCGACGGCCTGCTCGTGCCGGTGCCCCTGCCGGAAAACCTGCTGCGCTTCCAGGATGCGATCATCTCGCGCCTCAAGATCATGGCGCGGCTGAACATCTCCGAGCGCCGTCTGCCGCAGGACGGCCGCATCAATTTCAAGGCCGACACCAACGTGCTCGACATCCGCGTCTCGACGATTCCGACGATCTACGCCGAGAGCGTGAGCCTGCGCCTTCTCAACCAGAAGAAGGAGGCGTTTACGATGGACCGCCTCGGGATGGACGCCGAGGAGCAGACCATCATCAAGAAGGTGCTCGAATATCCGCACGGCATCATCCTGGTCACCGGTCCGACCGGTTCGGGAAAATCGACTTCGCTCAATGCGTTTCTCCGCCAGATCAACTCGCCGGACCTGCGCATCGTCACGATCGAGGATCCGATCGAATACGAGGTGCCGGGGGTCAACCAGATGCAGGTGCGGCCCGAAATCGGCCTGACCTTCGCCAGTGCGCTGCGCCACGTGCTGCGCCAGGACCCCGACGTGATCATGGTGGGCGAAATCCGCGACCTGGACACCGCCGAGATCTCAATTCGCGCATCGCTCACGGGCCATCTGGTCTTCAGCACCATTCACACGAACGACGCCGCCGGTGCCTACACGCGCCTGATCGACATGGGAGTGGAGCCGTTCCTGGTTGCATCCGCAATCGAGCTGGTGATCGCGCAACGCCTCGTCCGCCGCCTCTGTTCGGCGTGCGCCCGGCCGCAGCCGGTCAACCGGATGAAGCTTCGCAACACGCTCGAAGTCCTCGGGCTCGATCCCGCCGAAGCCGACGCGACCCCCGAGCTCATGGGACCGGTCGGCTGCGATCGTTGCCGGGGCAGCGGCTACCGGGGGCGCATCGGTATCTTCGAGATTCTCCAGCCAAACGACGAATTGCACGACCACATCCTGAAACGCGAGTCGGCGCGGGTGCTGACGAAATGCGCCCGCGATTATGGCATGCTCACCCTGCAGCATTCCGGATGGGCTAAGGTCAAGGCCGGCTACACCACGATGGACGAACTGCTGCGGGTCATCACGGTGACGGAAAAATGAGTCCGAGAATGATCCTGTGCTTCAAGCGATGGTCTGGAGGCGCGACGCCCTCGTCGCGTTTCACAAGAGCGCACGCGACGGGGGCGTCGCGTCTCCATGAGACAATCGGACCAGCCACTGTCTCCCGACTCCTTGCCGCTGCCTCCTGACCCCGGTCTCCTGCCCTCCTGTCTCCTCTTCCTCATGCCCCGCTTCAGCTACACCGCACGCGATGGATCCGGGCGCCCGGTTTCGGCCGACATCGACGCCGCGACGCGCAAGGAAGTGCTGCGGTTGCTCGCCGCACGCGGTCTGTCGCCGGTGAGCGTCAGCGAGGCGCCTTCGGGCGGAAAGCGTCCGTCGGAGCGTTCCCGGAAGCCGGCTTCGCCGGAGGCGCCGGCGAGACCCGGCGTCCGCACGCCGAATGGGCCGGTGACAATCTCCCGCCGGCAACGGCTGCCGTTTCTGCAGGCCCTTTCGGATCTCACTGCGAGCGGGCTTTCCGCAGGTGAAGCGGTGCGGTTGCTCAGCCAGCGCCTTCAGGAACCGGCGTTGCGGGCGCTCTGCCATGGCCTGTGGGAGCGGCTCAGCGAAGGCCAGCCGCTCTCGCGCGCCATGGAAGCGTATCCAGGGATCTTCGACACATCCACCGTGAGCCTGATCCAGGCGGGCGAGGCCACCGGGAGCCTGAACGACGTGCTCCAGCGCCTGATCCAGCACTTCACGGAACAGCGGGAGGTGCGCCAGAAGCTGCTCACCGCGATGGCGTATCCGGCGTTCATCTGCGTCATGGCGGTCGGCGTGATCGTCTTTTTCTTTTTTGTCCTGCTGCCGAAGATCGAATCGCTGCTCACTGCCCTCGGCGGAAAGCTTCCGTTCGCCACGCGGCTGCTCATCGACTTGTCGCATTTCTTCATCAGCTACGGTGTGTTTGCGATTCTGGCCCTCGTGCTGGCCGCCGTCTCGTTCTGGCGATGGCGCCACACCGAGGCGGGCCGCGTTCGCACCGACGACTGGCTTCTGCGCCTGCCGTTCGCGAAGACGTTCGTCACCACGACGACCGTCATGAACTTCAGCCAGACCCTCGCGGTGCTGATCGAGAACGGAGTCACGACGGCCGAGGCGCTTCGGATGACCGAGCGCGTCATCAGCAACCGCACCCACCGGAGCGCGTTTTCCGAGGCAACTGGGCGGGTGCTCGAGGGCGAGAGCCTCTCGGTCGCGCTTGCGCGCACCGGCTGTTTCCCAAACCTCGTGCTCGACCGCCTGGCCGTGGGCGAGAACACGGGAAACGTCGTTCCCAGCCTCAAGGAGATCGCCCGCACCTACCAGAAGGAGCTCAGCCGCAGCATTCAGGTGTTCACGACGGTCGTCTCCACCGGCGTGCTGCTGTTCGCCTTCACGTTCGTGGGGTTCCTCGGCTACGCGATCTTCTCCGCGGTCTTTTCGCTCAGCGCGAGCTTCAAGTTCTAAGGAAATTCACGGGCTGAAACCCGTGAATTTCCTAGCGGTTGATCTCGACCGAGGAGACCCGCATCACCACGCTGACCAACGCGGGATTCGCCGGGTTGACCGTGAGCGAGAACTGCTCGATCCCGACGTAGGGGGAACGCTTGTCGAGCTCGTTGTAGAAGCCGAGCAACGCCGGCAGATCGATGTTGCGGACGGCCACCTGCACGGTGTTGACCGAGAACTGGCTCGTCGGCTCGGTCCCGAGAATCTCGCTGGACGTGCTGTTCCGCACGCCCACCTGATCCGCGATGGCGCTCAGCTCGCCCAACAAACGCGGACTGCTGAAGGTGCGCGCGGGATCGAGGTGCTCGATGGCCTTCACGGCCGCGGTCTCGATGCTGGCGCGGTTGTCGATCCACTGCTGCTGCGTCGCCAGGTCGGCTGCGTTTGCGCGCCACTCCGCCCAAAACGCGCGGGCGTTCCGCACTTCCCGTCCCAGCCAGACGATTGCAACCAGCGCGAGCAGGGTCGTCAGCAGGATCTTCTCCCGGATGTGGCGGCTGAAGAAGAATGTCTTCATGACGGGGCTCCGGGCCCCAGCGCCTCCGGTTTGAATGTGACGGTGATGGTGAATCGCGTGATGCCTCCTCGATCCGTCGTCGGGCCCAGCTCCACATTGTCGCACGCGGGCAGCTCCTTGAGCGCGGCCTGATAGTTGAAGACGTCCGACGTCGTATTGGTCTGGCCGTCGACTTCCAGCACGTAGAGGCCCTTCGTCCGCGCCTGGGAGAACCAGATGGTCTTGGGCCGCTTGCCATTGAGGATTTCCAGCATCCGGATGGGCATCAGCCGGCGCGTGGACAGCTCTTCGATGTGGTTGGCGAGATTGTGCTTCGTCTCGATCTTCTGCACCGTCGGGGCCTGCTCCGCCTTTCGCGCCTGCTCGCTCTTCAACCAAAGCCGGCCGCCTTGCAGGCCGAACTGGACTGCCGCGGCAACCACGATGGCCGCGGCGCTGCCCATGAAGGCGCGCCAGAGGTAGAGGTTGCGCGCACGCTCGCGAAGTCGCGCGGCAAGTTCCGCCTTGTCGCGCACGTCGATCGAATCGATGTGGGTTCTGTCAAAACGCGAAACGCGGTCCCCCACCGCAAACGCCAGATCGCCGTCCCCGATTCTCGAAACCGACCCGGCCGGCGCATCCACCTCGACCGGCCTTGGAAAATCCGCGAGCTGGGCCGTGAGTTCGGCGCGGACCGCCGCGCGCTCGAACGCCGGGGCATCGGCCGGAATCGCGCGCGTGCGCACGAGCGCCGGCACGGCGTCGGATCCATCCCAGCCGATTGCCGTGATGAATTCCGGTGCCGTGACGAGCAGCGCGGCCGGCTTGTTCGGCGCGAGACCGAGGCAGGCCGCAAACGCCGGCAGGACCGCGTCGGCCTCCGCCCAGACCTTTGCATCCTCGACGGTGAACCGCCGGCGGTAGGCGGCGTACACCAAAACCCGGCCCGCATTCGGCCCGACGTAATAGCCATAGCAAAGCTGGGCGACTGAAAACGGAGACAGCCCTTCGAGCGCAAGCTCCACCTGGGCGGGAACATCAGCCGGCTGGGTCCCGGGTGGCAATGGGACCACCCGCAAAAAAAACGCGTCGTCCGGCAGGAGCACCACCTTCTTTCGGGCGGAAGCGGAACGCTTGAGATTCTGCAGGATGCTCATTGCGGCGAAGGCTGGGTCGAAACAGCTGTATCGACGATCTCATCATTCTCCCGGATTTCGAGCAGGGTAAAGGGATAATTCAATGCCGGCCCGGTCTGGCTGGACGTAGACGTCGATGAATCCGTGCTTGTTGAAGCCACAGCGGAGCTGCCGGCGGAAGTCGAGGTATTCTGCGCAGAAGTCGTATCATTGGCGGCGGCTGAGCCCGTCGACGTGTCGGAGGTGGTGGGCGGGTCCGAGGGCGGCAGTTGCGCCCCACCGGAGGACGTCACGACCGCGCCAACCCGATAGGACGCCGAGCCTTCGCTCACCGTCACGGTGACCCGGAGGCAGCGCACCTGCGCGCCGAGCGCCGTTGAAGCGGCCTGGCCAACCAGGCCGGTCATATCCTGCGCGCTTTTGAAATAGGCGGGCCCCTGCCGCGAATAGGAACCGAGGCCGCCGAGGTAGTCGGAAATCATCTTCACGGTCGCCTCGTCGTAATTCCCGAGCGCAGCCAGTGTCGTCATCTTTGCAGTATTGATGTTCGGCTGGCTGAAATCGAAGAGCGACACGCTATCCGCAAAAGCGCGCCAGAGATCGTTCGGGTGGCCGGCTTCGTCGTAAAGCGTGTCGCGCACAAACTGGATGGACGCGAGTTCGGAGAACGAATGCAGCGAGCGGCCCGGGGGATCGTGCGGGATGACGGCCCGCTCGTAATCGGTCGCCCGCGCGGTGAGCGAATCGGCCGGCTCGTAACCCTTCTGGATCCAGACCAGGAGGGCGTCAGCCAGACGCTCGGCGTCAGCCTGCTTCTGACCCAACAACTGGAAGAGGTTGCGAAGCGTCGGGAAGTCGGCATGGGGGAGTGAAATCTTGCCGCTCTCGTCCTCGATCGTTGCCTCCACCGTCAGACCTTCCGGCGGCGTGTAGCCCGCAAAATCGAGCGGGTTGCCCCAGCCCTCGGTCGGACTGTGCAGGGCGCCGTTGGTCGCGCGGAATTCCTGGAGCACCGCCAGCGTCGTCTCGAGCGCCGAGTAGGCATGCACCCGCAGGCGGTCCGCGCGGGCGTCGCGGGCGTCCGCCAGCAAATCGACCGACATCTTCTCAAGGTACTTCGTCAGCGCAAACGACGTGAGCAGCAAGGTCATCAGCACCAGGAGAATCACCGAACCGGTGCGGCTGCGATACCACGGGCCGGGACTGGATTCTCCCTTTGGATTCAGGCGTGGCATGATCGGCGAAGCGTCGCCCCAGACCATCTGGCAGTCATTCCCGGCAGCGCCGACGCATGCATCTCTGTCGCAGGGGCACGATCCTGCCTGCCGTGCCGCAGCCTTGCTGTGCCCGTCCGAAGCCTTCGGTGAAGGTGGGGCGAAGGCTGGTCGCGCGCTCGGAAATGGGCGCAGCGAGACTGCGCCCCTACGGGACGGAATCAGACGTTCCATCCACGAATGAATCCGCCCTGACAACTCCGCAACGGGTCCGACGCATACTGTGGGCTTCCGCCCGAGAATTTGATCTGTTCGCAACATGCTTTTCAGTCCGATGATTCTAGAAAGGCGGCAGCGCCGTGCCCGCCGCCGGCAGGGTCACGATCGTCTCCCGCGTCAATTTTCCATAGACAAACCGCAGACGCAGGCGCGTGGGCAGCTGCCACTGACCGCTGTTGTCGCGCTGCAGCGTCGGATAATTCTGCCAGCTGTTCAGAGTCGCGTTGTAGTAGTCGTAGCTCAACCCGGTGACCAGTGGCGTCAGCACGGTCGCGCGCGGCGGTTCGTCGGCGAAATGCTCCTCCAGCCGGGAATGCCAGTAGAGAGTCAGCCCCTGGTCCTGCCGCACGCCCAACGCGCAGACCACATCGGGCAGCGGGCCGGCAGGCCACGGAATGACGCGACTGCCCGCAGGCAGCTCAAACGTCAGCAGCGTGGTCCTCGGCCCATCCGGCAGGCGGACGTCCTGTGCGGCAAGCGCCTGCACGCCTCGCGCGCTTGGCATGCCCGTCGAATGCAACGTCTGCTCCAGGAAGCGGGTGACGGCGCGCACATGCTGATCGAACAAGCGCACGTCGACGCCGCGCCCCCAGAGCTCGCCCATCGAGAAAATGAACTGGTTCATCGCCACCAGCAGCAGTCCGACAAGGGCCAGCGACAGCAGGAGCTCCAGCAAGGTGAAGCCGCCTCGCAAGCAGGAGACCCGAGAATGGAGAACGGAGGACGGAGGCAGGAGGTCGGCGGCAGGAGGCGGGGAAGAACGGTCCAAAATGCCGTTGAGTGGGGACGCGACCTCCGCCCGTTCCGGCTTCCGGTCGCGGCATTGGAAAACCCGCTCTCCAGCCTCCGTTCCCCATCCTCCATTCTTCATGGCACCGCCCCCTGAAGCTCGAGAATGCGCTGTTTCACCTGATCCATGAGTGCGGACCGCTCCACCGGGTCGGACCACGTGGGTCTGAGCAACAGAAAGGTCTGCTTGGTGCGGTAGGGCTCATGGCGGGCCGGATCGGTGATCTCACAGGTCCAGGTGACCGAGAAAAGGTCGACGCTTTCCGTCGACGCGATGTCCGCCTGCCAGTGTGCGTGCTTGTTTCCGCCGAGATCCAGGTCGCCGCCTTCCTCAACCTTCTTCCGGTCCGGTTCCGTCAAGGCCGCGGCCCGGACGAATTGGAGGTCGGCGTCGTATTCGTTGCGCCGGCCGACCATCTCATAGGCGTTCAGCGCATTCACGTACGTGGCGCCCAGCACGACCGCAGCCATCGCGAAGATTGCAAGGGCGATGAGAACTTCCAGCAGGGTGAAGGCGGGAACCATCCTTCGGTTGATGCCGCAACCGATGGCGGCGCCGGTCTTTGGCCGGCGATCTCGCCAGTCGGAGACGGGTGCCGCTTCGCAATCCGACGGCGACAGCGCGCCGCCCTCCGGATTCTGCCTGAACTCACCGTCTGAAGATTTCGCCCTCACGATTTGTTCTCGGTCTTTTCCAGGACCGGGGCGCATGTCCACGGATCGATACCGAGCTGCCATGCAGTCGTGCCGATCCGAAATTGAACCCGGAATGCCGTGCAGGTGCCGTCGGGGTAGAAAAAGACGCGGGGCACTTCCTGCGTCTCCACGACCTGGCCGGCGATCAGGATCAAGCTCCCGCCCTTCGCCGCCTGCAGGAACTGGGCGCCGACCTCGCCGCGGGAGTTGTCGAACGCAAGCCCATCGGTTTCCAATCCGTTGCTCCAGACCAGTTTCTTTCCCTTCGAATCGAAGCTCAGGCTCGTGTCGCGCTCGCTCAGCGAAGCCAGCTTCTGCGCCGAGCGACAGGCCTGCCAGAAAACATCGTCTGGCGACGGATGATCGTTGCTGAGAACGCCGGAGGCTCCAACCGCCAGAACCGCGCCGATCAGGCCGACGAGCGCAAGGACGAGCAGAATCTCCAACAGCGTGAACGCGCGCGTCGCCGCCGCCAGGATCCCATCCCCGGACGCACGCCTACCAGTTCCCAATGTCGTCTTCCGTTCCATCCGTCTTGTCAGGTCCCTTGGACCAAAGGTCGTAGCGATCCTTGTTCTTCACGCCAGGATAGCGGTATTGGTAGGGTTCGCCCCACGGGTCGGTTGGAAGCTTGCTCTCCTGGAGATACGGCCCGCGCCAGCGTTCGGCCTTATCCCCGGGAGGCGTGATCAATGCCTGCAGGCCCTGCGCGGTCGTCGGATAGTCGCCCAGGTGAATCTTGTAGGCGGCCAGCGGCGCCTGCATGCTCTGGCTCACAAACATCTTGGCAATGTCCTTCTGAGCCCCGCCAAACAGGTTGCCGACATTGGTGACTGCGAGGCTGACGAGCAGGCCGATGATCGCGAGGACGACGAGGATTTCGAGGAGCGTGAACGCCTCGCCTGACCGCCGGTTTGTGCTGGTGGGAACGCAGGACGCAGGCTTCATAGGCTGGAAAGTTAAACGCCAGCCAACCCGGCTTGTCGAGCCCGGGCCGGCAGTTGTTCAGACGCGACCGGACCTGGAAAGTTTCGCTGAGATCCGATTTCGCGGCCCACGAAGCCGCCGACCGATCAAACCTCATCGGCCGTCAGCCACCGAAAGTGCACAATCTCAAAACGGCGGCCATAGGTCCGGTTGGTGTCGCTCAATGCGTCGGCCGCCCCCTCGGCCGCATCGACGGTATCGACGTAGTCCGGCACGCGCTGAACAACCGCTTCGCACCGCGCGCGACCCTCCACTGCACCCGTCGCCGGATTCGTTGCGTCGCCGTAGGCCCGCACGAGAAACGTGTCGGAGCGCACCGTCAGCAACGGACCGATCTGGCCGAGCACGTCGGCCTGCGTCAGCCAGCCGGGGGCGAGCGTCGATGGATGGCCGCGGGAGGCAGCCGGCCAGGCCAGCCCGGGGCTCGGCCCCGCCGCGGTTGGAAGGCCCGGGGCAGGCGCGAGCGACGGCGGCGGATTGACGGTTGCATCCAACGCCGATTGGAGCAGACCGCATCGACGCGATTCTTCGGTCTGGCCTGTCAACGGCCGGTTGACGAACTCGGCGAGCGACCGATATGGACCGTGAGCCCGGATCCCATTGACCACGGCCTCGGCGAGGCGATTCACATCCGTTGCGCTGAGCGCACGAAAACCGCGCCAGCCGTCGGCGTCGCCGCCATTGAGCACCGGACTGCGCGGAAACGCGCTGGCGACGCTGACCGTTGTCGGGGCGCCGGTTGCAGGATCCGTCCAGACGAGGCTCTGTCCGTTGAGCGATGCGAACAACGCCTGCCAGGCCAGGACCGAGGTCGAATTCACGTTGAACGGGCCGTCGACGAGCAGATGCGCAGCCGCCGTTTCGTAGTTGCGCACCACATACGGCTCCGGAGGCAGGCCGCCGGGCCGGTAACCGATGAGCCTCCGGTTCGGCAGGGTCGCAGGCAGGGCGCCTCCTCCGCCCGGGAGCGTCGAGAAGAAATGGCGATCCCAGAGCGCCGCATTGAGGCTGTAGTTGAAATCGGGCGCGCCGTCGGGAGTGTGCGGATCGGCGTACGAATGTCCCACGGTGCAACCCGGCCCGGCGCCGGCCGGCTGCAGATTCGCGTGTTGCAATTGGGCGAGCGAATGTAGATCGGCGCACGGAAGGGCAAAGAGTGTGGCGTTGCGCTGGCCGCCGTCGACCGCCGTATGGCTCGGGCCCCAGAACGTGTCGGCGGCGCCGAGAACCGTGTTTGCATTTCCGGCACGGGGGGTGGCGGCGTCATACTGCGGATTGCATCCCCACGCCGCCAGCGCACCGATGTCCGGCGCGCGGAGGTTGAAGCTGGCCAGCCATCGAAGCCCCGTGGCGTCATCCGGCGCATTCTGCCGGCTGTCCGATAGGCGCAGCCCGATGCGAACTGGTGCGCCCAGGAATGGCATCGCGCCGGACGAGTCCGGTGCATTCGCAGCGCAGTCGGTGACGTTTTGCAGCCGCGATCCATCGCCCAGAAGAAATTCGAACCCGGCGGACCCGGCGGAGACGCGCACCTGCACAGCTGTGGCCGACGGGTCTGTTGCGGCCGTCAGGTCCGCGAATATGCAGCTCGCCTCGGAATATCCGGCGTTTAATGCGATACCGGCGCCAGTTGAATACCGGATCAGGTTTCCAGAACTCGCAGGAAGCGTGAAGACCTTCGCTTCGCCGGGAAGAAAATCGGCTTGCCGGATGAGAAACTGCGGGTCGTCGCCAAGCAGCAATGCCGGTGCTCCGGCGACCGAGGGTGCATCCGCGACACCGGGAGGATTTCGCAGTTCGATGGATCCGCTCTGCCGCCAGACAAGCCGGTAGTCCGCCGGTGCGAGCGCGACGTTGTAGGGATTGGCCAGTACAATCGTCGGCCGGAACAGCAGGCGGAATCGCCCTCCTGCCCGGTCCGCCCCCCAGACGATCTGGACGAGCACAACGACTGTATGAACGCCGTGCTGCACCGGCGACTGGGCGCGCGGCGCGATCTGCCAGCGACCGTTCACGATCGTGGGCCGCAGCTGATAATAGGAGCGGATCAAATCCCAGGCCGGCCCTCCGGGCCACACCTCGCCTCCCGGAACCGAAGATCCTGCCTCGAGACCGCGCGTCAGATCCTTCTTCAAGCCCCCATCGCGCGCGTTCGCCAGGACGCCCAACGACCAGGTTGTCAGGTCGTGGAACCGGGCATGTACGGTCGCAATGCTGAAACTGGAATCGGCATAGACGATCTGTTCGGGTGTTAGAATGTTCCCAAGACGGCTGCGCAGCGCAGCACCGGCGGCCGTGCCATTCTTGGCTGTGACATAACTCGCGAAGCCACTGGCGAGTTGTTCGAGTCCGTACTGCTGAGCCGACATGAATTGCTGGAGGTTGTCCGCCGTTCCGGGAGGCGCCCCGGCGTAGGTATTGGCGAGATTGAACTTCGCCTTCACCCCCTCGTCTCCGACCCACCAGGCGTAATGGCCGACGGTTCGCGGACCGTCGAAACCCGGAAGACCGGTCGCGTGCAGCGGCTGGCACGCAAGCTTGATGCGCTGGGCCGGCGAACCGACCGCCGCGTTCAGCAGCCAGGCAGATTCGTTGTCCGGAGTCGGGTCGGCGACCGGAGGCAGGTCCGGCGTGAGCGCGAGCGGATTTGTTTCGTTTCCACTGACCAGCCATGCGAGCGGATCGGCCGAGTTCGACGTGGCATCCCAAACACCGGTCCAATACGGATTGCCGGCGCTCGCGGACCAAAGATCCGCACGCGCCGTCACACGCTGGTCGGCGCCGCCGAACTTCTGGAGGCGACCGATGGCCACCTGCAATGCCAGCTGCGCATTCTGGCGGGCTTCCACCGCACGCTGCGCATTCGCGGCCGCGGCAGTTTCGATCCGGGTCAGTGTCGCCAGGCTGAGCAACAGAATCACCGTGAACGCGAGCAGCGTGACGGTGATGAGCAGCGCGAAGCCGCCGCGGGCGCGGCCTCCCGGCGCCGTGGCAAGCGGTTTTGCGCAGCACGCGGACGTGCACAGGGGATTCATCGGTCGGATCACGGGGGCGTGCCGTTTCCGATGAGCCGCCGCCCAACACCGGTCAACACGTCATTTTCACCCGCAGGAGCCGGTCCGAACGGCGCTTAGCCGGAACCATTCAGTCGAACCGTGGTTTCCTCTGCAAAGACCCCGGCTACAAATTCGCCTTGATCTTGTCGAGAATCGTCAACGACAGGGCTTCATTGCCGAACACACCGACGCGAATCTGGGCTCGGGATGTCGCATCGCTGACCCTCAGGATCTTGATCTCGATCTTCGTGTCCTCGATCGTCCGCGCCTGGATGACTGCGGTCAGCGCATCGTGCGTCTCGCTGATCTTTGCGAACTGCAGCTGCTCCATCGCCCGACTGGCCGCGTGCTCAGACCTGTCGAAATTCCCGGCGAGCTCGGCATCAAGCCTCCCCTGGACCCAGGCGACCGTTCCGGCACCTGCGGCTCCGGCCAACACCGCGATACAGCCCGTCAGCAAGGAAGACAGCACGATCCCACATGACACGACACCGGCCTTCCAAATGGTTTTCATGATTTTTGTTGAAGCGTTGAAATCGCAGCGTTCCGAACGCTGGCGGCTATCGTGCGGCGGGTTCAAGCCTGTGCGATTCCAGATTCTTGGATGATATCGACACTTCGATTGACCGTCTTCCGGACAACCGGTTCCAGCCCAAAACCCCCGTCCCGCCGAGCCGACCGGAATTTCACAGATTCTTGTGAAAAAATCATTGGCCCCTGCACATGAAATGGAATGCGGGGCGTGCGCAAGCCGCGTCCTCGTTCACATGCGTTTCGATGTCCCGATCGGAACATCGGATCGCACGGTTCCGGGAGAGCTCGGCTGAGGTCTCGCCCTCCTGAAAACACCGATGCCCGACCGCTCATCGCACCCGGGACGACGTCGCCGGATCACCTTCGACGGACCAGGCCTGCGTCCTTCGCCATCGCCAACAGCACCATTCCCGCCGCAAATCCGCCTGCGTGAGCCCACCAGGCCACGCCGCCTTCGGAACGGCCGCCGAGCAGGGATCCAAAACCGTTGAATGCCTGGACGACAAACCACAGAACGAGAAAAATGAACGCAGGCACCGGCACAATCGGCACGATCCACGGCACGAGCGTGAAAATCCAGGCCGTTGGAAAGAGAAGCAGGTAGGCCCCGAGAATGCCCGAGATCGCCCCGCTCGCGCCAATCATCGGAATCGGCGAGTCCGGCGAGACGATCACCTGAAGCGCCGCCGCCGCCAGTCCCGAAAGCAGGTAAAAGACGAGAAAGCTGAACGGGCCCAGCCGGTCCTCGACATTCTTGCCGAAGACCCAAAGGAACCAGCAATTGCCCAGCACATGCAGCACGCCTCCGTGCAAAAACATGTGGGTCAGCACCGTCAGCCATTGCGCGCCATCATTCCAGTGCGCAAGCAACCGGCGCGGCACAAGGGCGTACTCCACGACAAACGGGTCCATCCGCTTCGCAAACGTCAGCCACACTTCGAACGCAAACACCGCGACGTTTGCCGTGATGAGCAGCATCGTCATCACCGGCGCACGGCGGTTCGGATTGGCGTCCCAAAGCGGCAGCATGCCCCGTAGAGAATCGTCAATTCCCAGGCTGCCAAACTCGAAATGACGGTCGGGGGGCGGTCGCACCTTGGCCGGCGCTGCAATCTTCGCCAGAATCACGAACGACATCGGTCATCTGATACGCCATGGTCTTGGCACTTCCAACTCGTACGCCGCCATCCGCAGGCTTATTGATCCGAACGCATGAAACAGCGGACGATCTTCAATGTCGCGGTTCTCGGCGCCGGAGCCATCGGCCGCGATCATATCGCCAGTTTTCAGAAACACGCCTCAGCGCGGGTCGTCGCACTGGTCGAGACCGATGCTGAACGCGGACGAGCCGCTGCCGCCGCGTACCTCGTTCCCAATCTGTACACCGATTACCGCGAGGTGCTCCGGCGCGCAGACGTCGATATCGTCTCGATCGCCCTGCCCAACCACCTGCATGCCCCAATCGCGCTCGCGGCGCTGAAGGCTGGAAAACATGTGATGCTGGACAAGCCGATGGCGACCAACGCCCGCGATGCCGCGAAGCTGGCGGCGGAAGCGAAGCGGCGCCGCCGTCTGCTGATGGTTGGACAGAACCAGCGATTCACGCCCGCAGTCCAGACGCTCAGGCAGATGGTCGAACGCGGCGTGCTCGGAGAGGTTTACCATGCCAGGGCCATGTGGCTCCGCCGGACCGGCATTCCGCGCATCGGTTCGTGGTTTACACAGGAGAAACTCTCCGGCGGAGGCTGCACCTACGACATCGGCGTGCACGTCCTCGACCAGACGCTCTACCTGATGGGAGAATTTGAAGCCACGTCGGTCTATGGGCAGATGTCCGCCAAGTTCGGGCCGCGCGGGCTGGCCAATGGCAGCTGGGGCTGCAGCGAGATCGACCCGCAAAAGACATTCGACGTCGAGGACGCCTCCATCGCGCTCATCCGGCTGCGAAGCGGCCGCACCGTCCAGCTCGAAACATCGTGGGCACGGCATCAGGAATGCGACGACATCAACGGCACGCAGCTGTTCGGGACCGACGCCGGAGCGACCACAAACCCGCTGCGACTTTTTCATTCCGGCCGGCGGGGCTATTGCGTGGAATCGATTGAACCCCTCCCTCCCCGGGTGAATCCAAACCGGATGGTGCATTTCATCAACGTCCTGCTCGGGCGGGAGGAAACGCATGTGCCGCCCGCGCAATCCGTGGCGGTGCAAAAGATCCTCGACGCCATCTACCGTTCCGCCGCCACCGGGAGGGAAGTGAAGCTGCGGTAGGAACACAGCAGGCCGCATGACCGCGCCACACACTCGTTTGGTGCTTGAATGCCGGGCGCGGCATGCTGGACGTTGTCCCCATGAACCTGACCTTTTTCTGGATCGATGCTTTCACGGACCGTGTCTTTTCCGGCAATCCGGCCGGCGTCGTGCCGCTCGAGCACTGGCTGCCCGATGACGTGATGCAGCGGATCGCGTTCGAGAACGGCCTGTCCGAAACCGCCTTCTTTGTCCGAACCGGACCGGGGCAGTTCCACCTGCGCTGGTTCACGCCGGCGATCGAGGTCGATCTCTGTGGCCACGCCACACTCGCCAGCGCGCACGTGCTCTTTCGCGAACTCGGCCAGCCCGGCGACACCGTGATGTTCGCGTCCCGCTCGGGCCCGCTCCCCGTGAGACGGTGCGCCGAGGACAAGCTCGAGCTCGATTTCCCTGCGCGCCCGACAACGGAGCCTGGCGCCGCGACGCAAACCCTCCTGCGCGGGCTGGGCCGCACCCCCGAAGCGATCTTCCGCGCCCCCGCCCGATGGCTGTGTGTCTACCCTTCCGCCGCCGATGTGCGGGACTTGCGGCCGGACCATCCGCTTCTCGCTCAGGTGACGCCCGGCCGGATCATGGTGACTGCTCCCGGCGATGGTGACTGCGATTTTGTGTCACGCTATTTCGCGCCCGATGCCGGGATCCCCGAGGACCCGGTGACCGGCTCGGCCCATTGCACCCTCGCGCCATATTGGGCGGCGCGACTCGGCCGGACGCAGCTCCACGCGCGCCAGGTTTCCGCGCGTGGCGGCGAACTCTGGTGCGAGCTTCGCGGCGACCGCGTTGGAATCGCCGGGCGCGCCGTGACGTATCTCCGCGGTACGCTGTCCGTGTAGCGAGGCCGCCCGCCGTCCGGTTCAAGGGCGCTGCGCTCGTTTGCCTCCGATCGGGTCCGGGTGCGTGAATGGGCCGGAGCCTGCAACTCGCGCCAGACAGTCCCAGGGGGGTCGACAGAGGCCGTTGTTGCCACTAATCGCATCGGCATTTCGGCCGTCCGCCGGCGTCAACTGTACTTGAGTACTGGCCGAAATTCCGGCACTGTACTGGTTACATTCCTCCGCGACTGATGCTGCCCTGCGCCCGTGCGCAGGATTACTGTGTGATTCGAACGCCATGACTCCCCCGCTGCACGCTCCTGAAATCGCGAATGCACCCGCTTGTCCGGACAGCCGACTGCCGCGCCCCGGCGTTCCACGGGTTCCCGCGCCACCGGCCGTTTCGGCCGGCGACCGCGCGTCGGCGCAGCCGCTGTACGCCGGGCTCGCCGCCTCGCTGCTCCGGCTCATCGAGCAGGACACGTTGCGGCCCGGCCACCGCGTGCCGTCGGTGCGCCGCATGTCGCTCCAGCGCGGGGTGAGCATCTCGACCGTGCTCCAGGCCTACACCGTGCTCGAAAACCGCGGCTACCTCGAGGCGCGCCCGCAAAGCGGCTATTATGTGCGCCCCCGGCCGCTGCTCAGCGTTCCGGTGCCCCGCATGGCGCGGCCCATGGCCCGGCCCGCCTATGTCAGCCTGAGCGATTTGACGACGCGCATGCGGGACCTGTCCCTCGACGCGAACTACGTTCCGTTCGCCACCGCCTGCCCGCATCATTCGTTGTTCCCCACGAAAAAGCTCGCACGACTTCTCGGATCCGTCAGCCGGGCCGACCCTTCCATGGTGGGACGGTACGCAATGAACTGGGCGTATGAACCGCTGGCCCGCGAAATCGCGCGGCGCTATCTCCTCGCCGGAGTCCCGCTGCTCCATGACGAGCTGGTCGTCACTGTCGGCTGCACGGAAGCCATCAACCTCTGCCTTCGCGCGGTGACCCGGCCCGGCGACACCGTCGCGCTCGAGACGCCCGCGTACTTCGGCTTCCTCGAGATCATCCAGAGCCTGAACCTCAAGGCGCTGGAAATCCCGACGGATCCGCGCGAGGGCATCTGTCTCGATGCGCTGCGCACCGCCCTCGACCAAAACGACATCAAGGCCGTGCTGGTCATGCCCAGTTTCCAGAATCCGCTCGGTTCCTGCATGCCCGACGCGAAAAAGGAACGGCTCTATCGCCTGCTCGCCGACTACGGTGTTCCCGCCATCGAAGACGACATCTACGGCGACCTGCAGTTCTCCGACCGCCGCCCCAAGCCGCTCAAGGCCTGGGATACCGAGGGCCTGGTGATGCTCTGCTCGTCGTTTGGCAAGACGCTCGCCCCGGGTTTCCGCATCGGCTGGGCGGCGCCCGGACGCCAGTTCGAACGGGTGCGCCACCTGAAGTTCACCAATACGATCGGTACTCCCGCGCTGCTTCAAAAGGTGCTCGCGGACTTCCTGCGCGATGGCGGCTACGACCACCATTTGCGCTCGATCCGCCGCGCATACCAGAACCTGATTCATCTCTTTTCGCAGGCGATCGTCCGGCATTTCCCCGAGGGCACCCGCTTCAGCCGCCCGCAGGGAAGCATGATTCTGTGGATCGAACTGCCGGCCGGCGTCGACTCGCTCAAGCTGCATGCGGACGCGCTCAAGCACCGGATCAACACCGCGCCCGGCCCGTTGTTCTCGGTCAAGGACCGCTACCGGAACTGCCTCCGGATGAATTGCGCAATCCCGTGGACTGCGGAGATCGACGCCGCGCTGCAGACCATTGGCGAGCTGGCCAAGCGCCAATTGTAGAGACCTGTCCGCCATGTCCCCACGTACAACACCCACGCGCACCGCCCTCATCGCCGCATTCGCGACCATCTATATCGTCTGGGGCAGCACCTACCTCGGCATCCGGATCGCGGTGGAAACGCTGCCGCCGTTTCTGATGGCAGGAGCCCGCTTCTTGATCGCCGGCGGACTGCTCGCGGGCTGGCTGGGAGCAACTCGGGGATTCAGGACGACGGCGCGGCAATGGGGGGACAATGCAGTGGCCGGCACGTTTCTGCTCCTGGGCGGCAACGGTTTGATCTCCTGGGCCGAACAGTACATTCCGTCCGGGCTCACGGCGCTGCTCATCGGTTCCCAGCCGCTCATGATGGTGCTGACGGAATGGATCTGGCGCGGCGGCCACCGTCCGACCCGGATCACGTGGGCGGGTCTGGTCTTGGGTTTTCTCGGCGTCGCCTGGCTCGCAGCCCCGTGGCAGAGCGCCGCGGGCGGCGGCCTCAATCCCGGCGGCGTCATCGCGATCCTGACCGGCTGCGTCTGCTGGGCCTTCGGCTCGATCTACAGCCGCCGGGTGCGTGCGCCGGCCGAGCCGCTCGCGGCCTCCGCGATGCAGATGCTCGGGGGCGGCGTCGCGCTCATGACCGTCGCAGTGTTGCATGGCGATCTGGCGGCCTGCTCGATGGGCGCTGTGTCCGCCAGGTCCTGGCTGGCATTCGGTTACCTGATCGTGATGGGATCGCTTGTTGGGTTCTCAACCTTCGGATGGCTGATGAAGCACAGCACGCCGGCGCGTGTCTCGACCTATGCGTATGTGAACCCACTCGTCGCCGTCTTTCTCGGCTGGCTGATCCTCGGCGAGCCAGTCACCGCGCGCACGCTGGCCACCACCGCAGTCATTGTCCTGTCGGTGGCGGTCATCACTTCAACAGCTGCTTCGTCAGAAACGCGGTCTGCAGTCCGGCGAGTTCCTTGAGCCCCTGCTGCGCCAGCGCAAGCAGATGCTGGAGCTGGTCCTGGGAAAACGTTGACTCCTCGCCGGTTCCCTGGACCTCGACGAACTCGCCGCGGCCGGTCATGACGACGTTGAAATCAACCTCCGCGTCCTTGTCCTCCACGTACGCCAGGTCAAGCAGCTCCTGCCCCTGGCAGATTCCAACACTGACCCCAGCGACCGAATCCGCGAGCGGGTTCTCCGCGATCCGCTTGTTGTCGAGCAGACTCTGGATGGCGAGGCGTGCAGCGAGATAGGCTCCCGTGATCGAGGCCGTGCGGGTCCCGCCGTCTGCCTGCAGCACGTCGCAGTCGATCCACAGCGTGTTCTCGCCGAGTTTCTGAAGGTTGAGCACGGCACGGAGCGAGCGTCCGATGAGTCGCTGGATTTCCACGGTGCGTCCGTCCAGTTTGCCTCGGCTGATGTCCCGCGCCTTTCGCTCGAGCGTGCTGTACGGCAGCATCGAGTATTCGGCGGTCAGCCATCCTCCGGTCACGCCCTGCTGGCGCATCCAGGTGGGAACCTTGGGTTCGATGGTGGCCGCGCAGATGACCTGGGTATGGCCGAAGCGGGCGAGCACCGAGCCGGCCGCATAGGGGGCGGGACCGGCCTCGAAGGAAACGGCGCGAAGTTCGTCGGCGCGACGACCGTCAAAGCGGAGGGATGGCATAAGGAGAGCGTCTGGGCAGGCGGCTATGGAAATGGATCGTTGCTGGGTTCTTCACGCGGATAAGAGGGCCCGGTCAGCTTGAGCGACTTCTTGCTGCCGACCGGATGCGCGGCCATGTGGGCGATCAGGCGGTCGTTGAAATCCTTGGCGGGATCATGGCCCATGCGCTTGAGCGCCTGCACCATGGCGGCCACCTCGACCAGGCGCGCGATGTCGCGGCCCGGCCGCACATAGATCTCAATGTGCGGCACCTTGATGCCGAGAATGTCGTAATAGGATTCCTCGAGGCCGGTGCGTTCCTCAACCGCATCCGGCGTCCACTCCCGCAGGCTCACGACCATGTCGATGCGTTTCTCGAGCCGCAGGCTCTTGATTCCAAACATCTCGGCAATGTTGATGATCCCGATGCCGCGGCATTCCATGTAACCCCGCGTGAGCGCCCGGCTGCTGGCCATCAGTTCACGTTCGTCGAGCACTTTGATGACCGTGATGTCGTCGGCGACCAGGCTGTGCCCGCGCTCGACGAGGGCGAGAGCGCACTCGGATTTTCCAACGCCGCTGTCGCCGCGGATCATCACGCCGACGCCCTTGACATCGACGGTGGTTCCCTGCTCGGTCGCGGAGGGGGCGAACTCGTTGTCCACGCACAACGTCGCCGTGTTCACGAAGTTCATCGTGATCATCGGCGTGCGCAAGATCGGCAGATGCCGGTCCTGCGCGACTTCGATCATTGCCTTCGGGCAATTGTAATTGCGGGTCACCACGACGCACGGGATGTGACGATCCGCCATTCCGTTCAGGACGCTGCGCTGGACCTCCTCGGTGCGCGTGCGCAGGAATGTCATTTCGGCGGCACCGAGCACCTGGATGCGTTTGTTCGCGAAATACTTGAAGAACCCGGTGAGCGCAAGCGCCGGACGGTTGATCGCCGGCTCCCGAATGAGCCGGTGCAGACCCGCGCGGCCAGTCACCAGCTCGAGCTTGAGCTTGGCGCCGTAGGTCTCGAAGAAATGCGCGACGGTGATGCCGTGGATTGCTTTGGGCATGGGGTCAGAGATTGAAGTCCTTGCCGAGGTAGAACTCCCTGGCCTTGGCGTCGTTGATCAGGTAATCCCGCGGCCCCTCGGCGATGACGCGGCCCTCGTGAATGATGTAGCCGCGATCAACGATATTGAGCGTTTCCCGGACGTTGTGGTCCGTGACGAGCACGCCGATGCCGCGATCCTTCAGCTGTCGGACAATCTTCTGGACGTCGGCGACAGCGATCGGGTCGATTCCGCTGAACGGCTCGTCCATCAGCAGGAACCGGGGTGTGGTCACCAGGGCTCGGGCGATCTCGAGCCGGCGGCGCTCCCCGCCGGAGAGCGTGTAGGCCTTCTGCTTCGCGAGGTGGCCGAGACCCAGTTCCTCAAGATGACGGCGGACGCAGGCGGATCTGTCGCGCCGTGCGATTGGAAGCGTCTCGACAATGGCAAGGATGTTCTCCTCGACCGTGAGTTTGCGGAAAACCGACGCCTCCTGCGGCAGGTAGCCGATCCCGAGCCGCGACCTGCGGTGCATGCGCAAACGGGTGGCATCCGATGCATTGATGAAAACACGCCCGCGCGTCACCGGCACCAGCCCGACGATCATGTAGAACGTGGTGGTCTTCCCTGCCCCATTGCGGCCCAACAGACCGACCACCTCGCCGGCGTCAACCCGGATATCAATGCCATTAACGACCGCACGCTGCCCGAAAACCTTCACGAGACCCTCGGTGCGGATGAAAGCCGCCGGCCCCGGCCCGGGTGCGACGGCCGCCGCTGCGGTGACCGGCGGCGTGACCGGGTGTGCGGGATGCGATGCGGAAGCCATGTTCAGGGCAGTTTCGGCGGTTCGACCGGCGGCACTGGCGGCGGCTGGTTCCTGTCAAAGCCGAGGTCCTTCAACGGCGGGAGCACGATGCGCACGTTCGTGCCGTCGATGCGCCGCTGGCCGCGGTAAAGTATCAACGGCTCGCCGGTGGCGGTCGTGTTGTTGCCATGATCGACCACGGTCGGATGTCCTGTCAGCGTAATACGATCCTCGCCGGGCAGCACCTCGGCATGGTCGCAGGTGGCTTCGCGATCCCCCTGAACGATCCGGACCTTGCCCGTCGCGACAAGCGACTTGAACTGCTCCTGCTTGCCGATCGTATCCTGCTTCCGGCCGCTCCGCAGCGAAACGACTTCGAGGCGGTCGCAGGTGATCCGGATATTGTTGCCGGTGACGGTCACGTTGCCGGTGAAGACCGAGAGCGTCTGGGTGTCGCTGCTCGTGATTTCGCATGACTGCGACTCGATCACGGTGTCGGGCACCGCCGGCTCCTCCGCAGCGCGCGCCTGGAAGCAGTGTGCGAGCAACAGACAGGACAGGACGGTGCAAAGACAGCGGATCATCGGAGAATATCGTTCAGTCGGGCGTGAAAAACTACCCGGACATCGCGGTGGATGGAAACCTTTTTCTGGGGATGATCGTAGATCCAGTCTTCGCCCGCAGCCTCGAAGTCATCGGTGATCAGGCGCAGCGCACCGGGACCACGCACGCGTTTTTCGTTCAGCAGGACAACCGCCGACGGGCTCAGGAAGACCGATTCGACCCGGTTCGAAGCATCGCCAGAGAATACCGTGAGATTGAGATCGACCACATCGAGGCGGTTGTCGTTGACGTAGATCCCTTCAGCGCCGCACAGGAGCCACGAGCGGTATTCCCCGTTAAAGGTCGGCACGCGGAAGTTGATCACCGGCGCATTGGCCGTCAGCGAGGTCGGGCGGTCGTCCGCCGCGCGGGAAGCGTCTGCACCAGGCAGGATGCAGGCAAGGAGCGACAGAATGAAAAGTTGCCGGAAGCGCACGGGATGGCGGTCAGCCCGACCTGTGGAGAATACGGTCGCAAACCTCCCGCACTGCACCCCGCCCGGCCGGGCGCGATGCGACGTAGGTGGCGGCGGAGATGGCCGCCGGCATCGCGGCGGAGACGGTGGCGCCGACGCGGGCCCATTGCAGCGCCGGAACGTCGATGTCGTCGTCTCCCATGTAGCAGACCTGGGTGGACGCAATGCCAAGCCGCCCCGCCAGTTCCTGCAACGCGACGAGCTTGTCTGTGCGGCCCTGGATCACGTGGGGAATCTGTAGTTCGGCGGCGCGGATTTCGGTGGCCCTTGAGGCGCGGCCGGAGATCCATGCCAGAATAATGCCGGCTCTGCGGCACCGCAGGAGCCCCGTGCCGTCGAGGATCGAAAACGTCTTGGATTCGGTTCCGTCGGACCGGACGCTCACCGTTCCGTCCGTGAGCACGCCATCAACGTCCATCGCGAACAGGCGGATTGCCGCCCAGGTCTTGGCCGAAATCTTCGGTTTTCGAATGTTTGCTTTGGTCGGCATGTTTTCTGGGGTGGCACGAAAATTGGGTTCCGGCGCATTATCCGCAGGCTGGGGCAAAAGATCAAAGGCCTCATCCCATCCAGCGGACAACGGATTCGATCACTTTCTCCTTCGTCGGGCGAAATGCCGCTTCAAGCTCGGGCGCGAACGGCACGGGCAGGTCAAGCGCGCCCAGGCGCAGCGGCGGCGCTTCGAGCGAAAAGAAGTGCTCTTCGGTGAGTCCGGCCACCAGCTCCGCCCCGAAGCCGTGGGTGCGCCGGCCCTCGTGGAGCACGATCAGCCGGTGAGTCCGGGACAGCGATTCTTTGATCGCGTCGAGCCGGAGCGGAGATAGTCCGCGAAGATCCCAGAGATCGAAGGTGCGCTCGTACTCCGCGGCGAAATAATCGCAAACTTCGCCGGCCAGATGGACCATCTCGCCATAGGTGATAAAGGTCGCGTAATCGCCAGCCCGCAGGCGTTTCGGATTCCAGATGTCGCGGTAGTTGGGATCCCAGGTCACCGGGGATTTTCCGCGGCGGTACAGTCCCTTGTGTTCGAAGAGGAGGACCGGGTTGTCGTCCTCGAAGGCGGCCAGCAGGGCGTTGAAGGCATCCTGCGGATTGCTCGGATAGAGGGCCTTCAGTCCGGGCATCGACAGGAAAAGCGACTCCAGCTCCTCGGAATGGAACGATCCAAAGGTGAGCCCGCCGCCGCACGGCAGGCGCAGCACCAGGGGCAGACGGGCGCCCGAACGGAAATGCATCGTGGCGGCGTTTAGCGTGATCTGGGTGACCGCTTCGGTGGAGAAATCGGCAAACTGGAACTCCTCGATCGGACGGTGCCCGTTGAGCGCCAGGCCGATCGCGTAGCCCGTGCATCCGCTCTCGGCGAGCGGCACGTTCATCACCCGCGACCGGCCGAACTCCTTGAAAAGATTCTCGGTCACCTTGAATGCACCGCCGTACGTTGCGATGTCCTGGCCGAGAACAAGGGATTCGGGGCGTTCAACGAGGATCTTGCGCAGCGCCCGGTTGAGCGCCTGCGCCATGGTCAGGGATTCGGTCGTCGAACGTTCCGCCGCCGGATCGGACGCAATCGACGGCACCCAGGGTTGCGCCGGAACTTCCTGCGCAAACAGGTCCCCTGCCATGCCCGCCGCATCGGGGCGCGGCTGGGCGAGCGCAATCTTGAGGCAGTCCTCCACGAAGCCCGTGATCTCAGCCTCCAGCGCATCGAGCTTCGTGCCCTCGGCGGCGGCAAGGCGAGCGCGCAATTTCGGCAGCGGATCTTCCGCAAAAAACGACTCGGCTTCTCCCGGCTTGAGGTAGTCGCACGTGTCGTAGGCGGCGTGCCCGCGCAGGCGAAGGGTGCGCGCCTCGATCAGCATGGGCCGGCCGGTCTGCCTCACCCGGTCGATGGCGGAGGCGATTGTCCGGAGGTTGACCTCGACATCGGCGGTACAGTCGAGCACCTGACCCTCGATCCCGTAGCCCGCGGCGCGCCGCCAAAGCTCGGTGCCTGCGGCATACTGTTCGCTGGTCGGCGTGGAATAGGCGTAGCGGTTGTTTTCGATGACAAAGAGGACCGGCAGACCCAGCAGGGAGGCGAGATTCAGCGACTCATGCACATCTCCCGTGCTGCTCATCCCGTCGCCGATGAACGCGAAGCCCATGGCAGGCCGCCCGAGGCGGCGCTGCGAATCGGTCGCGCCTGCCACAGTCGATACCATGGCGCCAAGGTGGCTGATCATGGGTATCGAGCGGTTTCGCGGATCGCCGTGGTGGATGTTGCCCTCGCGAGCCTTGGTCGGGCTCGCAGCGTTGGCGAAGTACTGGTTCAGGTGCTCAACCAGGTGACCGCTCCAGATGAGATGTCCCCCAAGATCGCGATGGGTGAAACAAACCACGTCGACATCCTTGTCCGCCAGCAGGGCCAGCGGCACAATGAGGCCCTCGTTGCCCTGCCCGCCGGTCACGGTCCCTCGAATCAAGCCCTGTCGGAACAGATCCAGAATGCGGTTGTCCGCCGTGCGGGCCGCAAACATCCACGCGTACGTGCGCAGCAGGGCGTTGGAAAGGTCGGAATCGAGATCCGCGGGCCGCAGATTGCGCCCGTTCAGGATCGCGGGGGGTTCTGGATAAACCATGCCGGGCTAAACGGTGGCAATGAGCCGGGCCGCGTGCAAGCACCACTTCTGTTTTCCAGTGACGACGGAAACTTCACGCGTCGCGAATTCACACAACGTGATTCCATGGTTCGATGATCCTCTTGCATCGGCAAAACGCGAACGCGTCCCGATCATGAACAACCCATTCAACGCCAACCGAGCATGGCGCCGGCCATCGAGCACGCCCCTTTCACCGTCCACCGGCATTCGAGATTTGACCCGGATGATCGCCGAACGGAGTATCGGCCGATGAAATCCAGTCGCGCCCTGTTGCTCGGGTTCGCCACGGTGATGCTGGTCTCCGCCGCCGCAGCGCTCGACCGGCCCGAAGTCACGTTCAAGGTGTTTCAGTTTCCCGCCGACAAGATCCCCCGCGTCGACGGCGATGCCGGGGACTGGGCCATGGTCCCGGACGACTACGCCATCGGCATGGACCAGTTCGTCGATGACAGCAGCCGGCACGCGAAGCCCGACACCACAAAACTGGATGTGAAGATCCGCGTCGGCTGGGTCAAGGGACTCAACCGGCTGTATTTTCTCTACGAGGCCTACGCCGATAGCTGGAACTTCTCCAGCCCCGACCTCAACAACAACATTTTTGAAGTCGTGGTCGACGGTGATGCGTCCGGCGGTCCGCTCGTTGACCGGGGCAGATCATGGACCGCCGAGGAGGTCGGCGCCGCCCGCGCGGCGCCGGAAGCCCGGATTAGCGCGGCCGAGTCGCATTGGGCGATCCAGGGCGCACATGCACAAAACTACCACGTTTTCACTCCTGCGAAAGACAAGGACTGGTGCATGGCGTGGAGCGCGGCGACGTGGGTGAAGGAACTTCCATGGGCGAATTCCGCCTGTTCCTACAATTTCAAGTCGGGTGAGTCCGGCAAACTCGTGCTCGAATTCTGGATCACGCCGTTCGACTACGCAGGCCCCGAGGGTCCGCAGCGCGCGATCGAGTCCGTGCTCTCGGAGAACAAGATCATCGGCCTGAGTTTCGCGATTTTCGACCGCGGAGACCCGAAACGACCCGGCGGCAACCCGTTCTGGAATCTGTCGCGCCATCACTCGATGGTGGGAAACGCCTCGGAATTGTGCGCGTTCAAGCTCATGCCGGTCGAACCCCAGTATCAGAAGCCAATCGAGGCGCGGTGGTCCTGGACGATGGTGGACATGGACCGCCGTCTCGTCGCCTTCAAGGACCTGTCTGTCGGCAAAGTCACGTCGTGGAAGTGGAATTTCGGCGATGGCGAGAGCTCGACTGATCAGAATCCGATCCATGCCTACAAGGAGGCCCGGTCCGACTACGTGGTGATTTTGGATGTCGAGGGTCCGGCCGGAACGTCGCGCCGGTCGAAAGTCTGGGACATCCAGTTCAAGTGACGCTCACCTGGCCTCGCCGGCTCGGTTCCCCGAATCTCAAGGCTTGACAATTTACCGTACGTGATACACGACTGTATCACAATGCCATCCACCGCATCCATCCGCGATCTTCGCAACCGGTTCCCCAAGGTGCGGAAGATCCTGGAAGCTGAGGGCGAAGTGCTCCTCACCGAAAGCGGGACGGCGAAATACCGCCTGACGCCGTACGCCGCCCCCCCAATCAGTATCCCTCCGCCTGTCGATTATTGGGCCCGGCTCACCGCATATCATCCGAACCCCATCCCGGCGGAGGAAGCTCGATCCCTTCACGAGGAGAACCGTGGCGACCGCTGAAACAACCTACGTTGATCCAAGCGCGCTCCTGAAGCTCTATCTCCACGAGCCCGAATCTCATCGGATGGCCAATTGGAGGGCAAAAGCGGGTGGCCCGCTTGCGGTCACCCTTCATGGACGCGTCGAGCTGGTTAACGGGATAGCACTCGCGGCCCACCGGAGGCTCATCGACGAGCGCGCGTTCACCGCAGCGCTTGCTGCCCTCGATGACGATTTCGAGCAAGGCCGTTATCTGCAGGCAGACTTGCTATGGCGGGCCGCGTTGAAGCGGGCCTCGGAACTGAGCCGCCAGCACAGCCGGACCCTTCGCACGAGATCGTTGGACGTGCTTCACGTAGCCAGCGCGCTCGAACTCGGGTTTCGCACGTTCATCAGTTTCGACACACGCCAGCAGAACCTTGTTCGGGCCGTGGGACTGAAACTTTTCATTCCAAACTGATCACGCAGCTGCTCCGACTCGGCTACGGGCGGCGCGGCGTCAATTCCTTGAGCCGGGCATAGAGGTTTTCCAGCCTTGGCATGGCCGCGCCCACGGCCCGGGCGCGCAGTTGTTCCAACCCGCCGCGAGCAAAGAAATGAACGCCCTCGCCGAGGAGGATCAAAGACGGAGTCCGCTGGAACCGGGCTCCGTTGCGCAGGTCAGAAGATTCGCTTGGTCGATTGTTCCAGATATCCCAAACGCCATACCTCCGCCCCAAGCCATGACCCCAAAGTTGCTCCTCATTGCAACGTTGAGCGTAATTCTCGGTCTGCCCAGGGCGCTCCTGGCAGAGGGGCCGCTCAGCCAGGCAAACCTGGAGAGGCTTCCCGAGATCCTGCGCGACGCACTCGTTAAGGAGGCGGCAGACTCCGGACACTGGGCGTACACTGAGACGACTCTGGTGACAGGCTCGAAGGGCAAGCCCCACGGCGAGACGATTGTGCGGTTCGATCCATCGAAACCCTATGAAGAGCAATTCACGCCGGTAAAGATCGACGGCAAGGAACCGACCGACAAGCAACGCGACGGATATCGTCGGAGGGGCGAACATCGTCGCCAGAAGCTGGAGTCCGACCCAACAAAACAGGACGCGGCGGTCAGCGCACCTCGCGCCACGGTGGGCGGTAAGAAAGTCTCAATCGACTTCGAGCATGTGGCGGTTGTTGCGGAAGACCCAGCGAGCCTCACCTACGAACTGCCGTTCAAAAGCACTGAGAAGATGGAGGTGCCGGTGGACAAGTTCCAACTTCTGATCCGTGTCAACCGCGAGCACCGCGTGCTCGAAAACGTCGATTTCAAGCTGAAAGAGGGGTTTCGGGTGAAGGTTATTGCAAAACTTAGCGCGATGGAATTCCGCATGCGCTTCACAACCGTCGATCCTCAGTTTGCGCCGCAAATGACCTCGCTATCAGGAGCATTGGCCGGGGGGATGCTTTTCATGAAGATCGACATCGCCACCGACACAAAGCGCACCGATTTCCAGCGCGTGAAACCCTTTAATGAACGCTTCGGTGTGAAGGTCGGACCGGTGCAGGTCCTCGAGTTCCTGCCTTAGTATCGCGAACGGATCGTGCTACCGGTGCCTCGGCGTCAGTTCCTTGAGCCTGGCATAGAGCCGCTCCAGCCGCGGCATGGCGGCGCCGGCGGCCCGGGCGCGCCGCAGGGGCTCGCCCCAGATCGCCTCCACCTCGACCTCGCGGCCGGCAAGGTAGTCGAGCAGGCTCGAAGGCGAATAGGCCCCCATGCGGCGGGTGTGCGCGATTTGCGCATCGATGAAGCTCGGCGGAATCACGTAACCGAACCGGGCTGCTGCCCCGATGATCTCGCCCATCAGCGCCCGCGCCTCGCAATCCGTTTCCGGCGAATCGAGGATCCGGTCCGTCGTCACGCCCCCGCCGGCGATCGTCAGACCGTTGAACGGCACGTTCCAGATCAGCTTCCGCCAGCGGGCCTCATCGAGATTGTCCACGCCTGAACAGTCCACCCCGGCGCGGCAAAACAGCGCGACGAGCTCGCTCAATCTCGCCGACTGCGCCTTCTTGAATTCGCCCATCGTGACATATCCGGCGGTATAGACCCGGATCTCGCACGGCGCCTCGCGCACCACCGCGACAAACGCGAGCCCACCGACAATCCGCCCGGCTCCGAAGAGCGACGCCAGCAGCTCATCCGAACCGAGTCCGTTCTGAAGCGTCAGAATGACCGTCTGTGGTCCGATCAGCGGTGGCAATAGCAACGCCAGCCGATCATTCGCCGTGTTCTTCAGCGTGATGATCGCCACGTCGACCGGCCCGATTTCCCCGGTTGTCGCATAAACGTGGGTCTTTTCCGGCGGGAGCGCCTGCACCGAGGCGCCGTCACGGATCGTGATCCCACGGGCGCGCAGTTGTTCCAACCCGCTGCGCGCAAAGAAATGAACGTCTGCACCGGCAAGCGCCAACCGCGCCCCGTAGTACGTCCCGACTGCACCCGCCCCGACGATCGCCACCCGTTGAAATCTCGTTTCAGCCACAGCGGACAGACAACACAGCAACCTGCGCACGGCAATCACTCAATCGGACGCGAGATCCCCTCCACCCTCCAGATGCTGCCGATCCGCACAGAGCCTTTGACTCCGCGAAATGTCTTCTCCCGACATCTCCCTATTTCGCGGTCAGGCGCTTGACGATCTGATCGGTCAGCTGCTGCACCAGAGCCTCGACCTGTGGATCCGATTTCTCGGCACCGGTCGTTGCCCCTGCATCATCGCGTGCGGGCACCGCGCAGATGACTCCGGGTCGGAAATCGCTGTTGTCGCACAGTTCGCACTCCTTCAGCCCCTCGCGCCGATCCTGCATGCCGAGGCTCTTGCGCAGCGCCATAAGATCCCGGAGCTTCTCGCCACCGATGGAACGGAGGCTGCCGCCGTTGAGCTGCGAGGCGATCCAGATGACCTGGCAGTAGGCGTCGGTGTTCTCCATCTTCCACTGGGCATCCTCGACATCCTTGCCCCAGACGATGACACCGTGGTTCTCCATGAGGACCGAATAATGGTCGACCGCGATCCGGGCAACCTCCTCGGCCACGGCGGGCGTGCCGGGCGTCGCGTACTTGGCGTAGCCGATTTCGCCGAGGAAAACCTCGGCCTCCGGGATCATGCAGGTGGGCGGAACGACGCCGGCCACGGCGAAGGCGGTCGCGTGCGGCGGATGGGCGTGGACGCAGGCCTTCGCCTGGGGCTGGGCCTTCATGATGGCGAGGTGCGTCTTGGCCTCGCTCGTGCGCTTGCGGGTGCCGGCGACCTGGTTGGCATCGAGATCGATCAGGCAGATATCCTCGGGCGTCATGAAGCCCTTCGAGATAAGGGTGGGCGTGCAGAGCACCAGATTGTCGCCCACGCGGAGGGTGATGTTGCCGCCATTGCCGTCGACGTAGTTCTTCTCCCAGATCCGGCGGCCCATGTCGCAGATGCGCTGTTTGAGCATCTGGATGGCCGGCGACTTGAAGAACCTCTCGATCTCAGCCGGCGTCTTCGGATCGCTTCCGGGCGTCCACCTAAACTCGTTGTCCGGGACAATGAATTTCTGCGTCGGCGCTGTCGGCGCCTTGGCGGGCTGGGTGGGCTGGGTGGCCTTCTGCGCGACCGTCTGGCCGGCGAGCTTGACGCGGCCCTGCAGCAGATCGCGGGCGGATGGCGTGAGAATGGCATCGGCGGGGACCGACTCGCCTTTACGAAGCAGTTCCTCGGCTTCTTTGGCCGTAATGACTTTGCGCATGGTATGGAGAAAGTGAAAGTGAAAGTGAAAGTGAAAGTGAGAGTGAAAGTGAGAGTGAAAGTGAGGGTGAAAGTGAGGGTGAAAGTGAGGGTGACGGTGAAAATGACGGGGCTGATGGAAGTGTCAGAGAACAGAAGTCAGGATCGCGAATCAGTGGGCGGTGGGCTGGCGGTCTTGTGGTCTCGCTGTTGCTTGGGCGGAGTGTAGAAAATCCGGTCGATCAATGCAGCGTTGTAGGCGTCCACCGGCGTTAGTTTCTCAAACGGCATCGTGGCCTCGGCCCCCTCGGTAAAACCCACAATGTGTCCGACGCCAGCGCCAAGATTGTCATAGACCACCACGCTGTTGCCCTTGGCCAGCGGCTCCATCGGCGCGCCGCCAAACTGGCTCTTCGAAAACGGCTGCACCAGCAGGAAGCGGGCACCCTTGTAGGCGGGATCCTGCTTCGAGAGGGTGACTCTGCCGATGACATAGCCGAGGCGCATTTTAGAAGTGAAAGTGAGGGTGAAAGTGAAAGTGAAAGTGAGGGTGAAGGTGAAAGTGTGGGTGAAAGTGAAAGTGTGGGTGAAGGTGAAAGTGTGGGTGAAGGTGAAGGGAAAGCGGGAGTGGTGGAAAAGGGGGCTAGGGACGTCGTCGGGATGGTTTTGGCACTTTCACTCTCACCTTCACTTTCACTTTCACCTTCACTTTCACCTTTCCTTTCACCTTTCCTTGCGCGCCTCCGGCGCGTCATCGACGATGCCGAGGATGATGTTGCGCAGGGGCGATTTTGGGTCTCCCACGAAGTCGCGCGTTTTGGAACCGTCCGTTGACAGGATGACCTGCTGATGAAGTCCCGCGCCATGCGGATCGATGGCCAGGATCGGCGCGCCCTCGTCCCCACCTTTCTCATCGAGGGGCTGGCAGATGATCGTGCGGCAGCCATGCATGCTCGGGTGGCTGACAGTCGCAACGATCACTCCATCGACGCGGGCGAGAATCATGGGTCAGTAGATCCGGAGGTTGTCGACCATCACGCAACGGCGCGTGCGGGTGAATGTCTTCGGATTGGTGATTCCCTCGCCGGTGGTGGTCGCGATCGAATAGCTGAGGTAGCCTTCGCCGCCGAGCCCAAGGCCGGCCGTGGACGGACCATTCTTGACGAACAGCGTCGTATCGAGCGCGCGGGCCATCCGGGTCATGTGATCGACGTTGAGCGAGTGGATGATTGCGGAATGCTTGTAGCCGTGCTCGGAACGGAAGGCGTATTCGATGCCCTGCTCGATGCTCTTGACACGCACGATTGGCAGCATGGGCATCATCTGTTCCTCCATCACGAAGGGATGATCGAGCGACGTCTCGGCAAAGAGCATCGGCGTCGCGGCGGGAACGCTTGCGCCCGCCTCGCGCGCAAGCACGGCGGCGTCACGACCGACCAGCGCGCGGTTGAGCACCGCATGCGAACAACCGCCGGCGTCCTTCGAAACGGTGAACGCCGCGGCCGTGAGTTTCTCGAGCTGGGAACGGTTGAGCTGCACGGCGCCTGCCTTTTCGAGGCCGCGAATGAGCGCGCCGGCCATTTGGTCGAGCACGAAGACCTGTTTCTCTCCGATGCAGAGGAGATTGTTGTCGTAGGCGCCGCCGGTGATGATGTCCCGTGCGGCCTTGTCGGGATCCACCGTGTCGTCGACGAGCACCGGCGGGTTGCCCGGGCCGGCGCAGATCGCACGCTTGCCGGACTTCATCGCGGCCGACACCACGGCCGGGCCGCCGGTGACGCAGAGGAGGCGGACAAGCTCGTTCTTCGTCAGCGCATCGAACGATTCGAGCGTGGGCTTTTCAATCGTGCAGATGAGATTCTCGATGCCGAGCGCGGCGTGAATCGCCTCGTTGTAGGCGCGCACCGCGAGGGCGGCCGAACGGGCCCCGCCAGGATGCGGATTAAAGACGACCGAATTGCCTGCGGCGACGATGTTGATGATGTTGCCGCTGAGCGTGGGCACCGAATGCGTGACCGGCAGAATCGCCGCGACGACGCCAAACGGCGTGAACTCCTCCATCGTGATGCCGTGATCGCCGCTGAGTCCATAGGGCTTCAGCCATTCGACGCCCGGGACGAGCTTCACGATCTGGAGCTTCTCGATCTTATGCTCAAGGCGCCCGATCTTCGTCTCCTCAAACTCGAACTTGCCCCACTCGACCGCGCGGGCGGTGACCAGTTCCTTGACGATCTCGACGACCTTGACGCGGCCGGCGATGCCCTTCTCTTTCAGCTGCAGAAACGCGTCCTGCGCGGCTGCACAGGCTTCCTTCGCGTCCCCGAAGATGCCAAAACGCGGACCGCGATGCGCAGCGGACGAAGCCGGCGACGCGGCCTTCGGCACGGGAGCCGGGGCGGCGGCCGCCTGGGGCGCTCCAGACGCAGCCGCAGCAGGCTGCCCGAGGCCGCGGAGCACGTCCTCCACAACCGCGCGGAGGGTCTTCTCATCAATTTGGATGTTGGCCATGGTGATTGGGTAATGCCCGGAGGGCTCCTGCTGGAGACGCGACGCCCTCGTCGCGGGTTCACGGCGACGGGGGGTGTCACCGCTCCAACGGATGGATCACTTTTTTGCGGGATAGATCTTCTGATTCAGGACATCGACGGTATCGACGATGCCGGTGACGACAGCGTCGACGGGCAGCGTCTTCATGCCGGTCGCCTGCCGGGCCGAACTGCCCTGGCAGAACAAAACCAGCTCGTCGATTCCGGCGCCGAGCGAGTCGACGGCGACGATGGTATTGGCGCCCGGGCGGAACTGTCCGGGACTGGCTTCATCGACGAGGAGCGGTCGAAGGAGCAGCAATTTGCGGCCCTTCATCGCCTCATCCTTCTTGGTGGCGACGACCTGGCCGATAACGCGTGCGAGAAACATGGTGGCAGACGCGCGGCGTGATCCGGCCGGCGGAGTACCCGGAGGCCGGACTGGCCCGCGCGCGTTGACTACTTCTTTGCGGCCGCGTGCTTCGGCAGCACGAGCTGGACGTCGTCGTGCGGGCGCGGAATGACCTGCACGCTGACAACTTCGCCGACCGTGCGCGCCGCCTGCGCGCCTGCATCGGTGGCCGCTTTGACGGCGGCGACGTCGCCAACGACCACAGCGGTCACGAGCGCGTTGCCGACCTGTTTCATGGGGCCGGCGAGGGTGACGTTTGCCGCCTTGAGCATGGCGTCAGTGCCGGTGACAAGGGCGGTGAGGCCCCGGGTTTCGAGCAATCCAATGGCGTCGGACATGGAATTATGGGAGTTGGAGGTTGTGGTTGATGTTCTGAAATTCAGGAGCGGGCGGCGATCTGCCGGAGTGTTTCGCGGGCAACGACAAGTTCCTCGTTGGCGGGAATGACGAACACCTTCACCCGGGACGACGGCGCGGATATCTCGCCCTCGGTGCCGCGCAACGCGCCGTTCGCGGCCGGGTCGAGCACAATGCCAAGCGGCTCGAGGCCGCCGAGGATTGCGGCGCGCACGTCAGTTTGGTTCTCGCCAATGCCGGCGGTGAAGACGATCGCATCGCAGCCGCCAAGCTCGAAATGGAAGGCGCCGATCCAGTGCCGGGCGGAGTGCGTGAAGACGTCGAGCGCGACCGCGGCCCGCGGATTGCCCTGCGCCGCCGCAGCGCGGATGTCGCGTACATCGTTGGCAACGCCCGAAAGACCGAGCAGTCCGCTCTCCTTCGTCATCTGCCGTTCGATCTCCGCCAGCGGAAGGCCAAAGGTCTTCAAGACAAAAGGAACCGCGGCGGAATCCAGGTCGCCCACCCGGTTGTTCTGAGGCAGGCCCGACTGCGGACTGAGCCCCATGCTGGTGCCGATTGCGAGGCCGTCGCGAATGCCTGTAATCGAGCTGCTGCCGCCGAGGTGACACGAGATCACCCGCAACGGCGGGCCGCTGACTGGAGTGGGTCCGGCCTGGTAGAGGACGCGAACGCGTTGCGCGACATCCTGGCGCCCAAGCAGCTCAGCCGAACGTTCGGCGATGAACTTGTGACTGGCTCCGTGAAAACCGTAGCGGCGAACACCTGCTTTGTGCCAGGCCTCGGGCACCGCATAACGCGTCGCAGCCTCCGGCATCCATTGGTAGAAGGCGGTCTCAAAGAGCGCCACCAGCGGCACGCCGGGAAGCTTCTCCTGAAACCGGCGGATGCCCGCGGCATACGGCGGATTGTGCGCAGGGGCGATCTCCCGGAAACCCTCCAAGGCAGCGATCACCCGCTCATCGGCAGGCACGCACCCGGTGAGATCCCGCCCCAGCACCGTCTTAAAGCCGACGCCGTGCAGATCCGCGGCGGACTGGACGTGGCCCGCAGCCTTCAGCTCGGCGAGACAATCATCGATCGCCCTGCCATAGTCCGATACACGCTCATAGCCTCCGCGCGCAATCAGCGCAGCCTCGGTTCCGTCGAATCGAAAGAGACGGAACTTGAACGAGGTCGAGCCGAGATTGGCGACGAGGATGTTCATGAATTCGGGCGGACGGACCGGTGGACCGGAACGCGCCACCGGCGGAGGCCGCCGGCAGGCACGCTCCCGGAATGGTCGCCCAACGCGTGGTTCAGGACGCGCCGTTGATCCAGCGACCGAGCTGGGCCAGATCTTCGTGGGGACGCGGAATCACCTGCACGCTGACAACTTCACCCACCGTGCCGGCGGCCTCGGCCGCAGCGTCGATCGCAGCCTTCACCGCGGCGACATCACCGCGGAAGAACGCCGCAACATAGCCGCTGCCGACCGCCTCGTAGCCCGTCATGGTGACGTTGGCGGCCTTGAGGGCTGAGTCCGCAGCTTCGAGCAGCGCGCAAAAGCCCTTCGTTTCGATCATGCCTAATGCATCCTGTGTCATGAGAGTAAATTGGCTTCAGGTTTTGGTTGGCGCCGGATCACAGGCTGATCTGTTTGATCAGATCGGGGTGCGGGCGCGGGATGACGTGGGAGCAGACGAGCTCGCCGACGCGTTTTGCGGCTTCGGCGCCGGCCTCGACGGCCGCTTTGACGCTTCCGACGTCGCCTTTGACGATGACGGTCACGAAGCCGCCGCCGATTTGGATCTGGCGGGTCAGCGTGACGTTCGCCGCTTTGACCATGGCGTCGCTCGCTTCGACTGAGCCGACGTAGCCACGGGTTTCTACCATGCCGATGGAATCACTCATATTGATGGAGGGTGAGGGTTGAGTTGGTTGTGAAAACTTGCTTGCGGGCTATTTCAGAAGTTCGGCCGGAGTATCCGATTGAAGGGCACAGGCGTTGCCCTCGTCGGTGTCGATATGCACCTCGAGGCGGAAGTCCGCGTGCACGCGAACCAGCATGCGATCGAAAGTCATGGCGCACGGCCCGCCAATCCGCAGCTTCATGAAGTCGCCCGCCTTCACGTCGTAGAACGCGGTGTCGTCGGGGCTCATGTGCACGTGCGGGGCGGCGCGGATGACGCCCTCCTTCATTTCAAGAAATCCATTCGGACCCATCAGCATGCAGCCGGGCGTCCCCGCGATGCTCCCGGACATCCGGATCGGAACATCGAATCCGAGCGCGATCGCATCGGTCAACGCGAGCTCGACCTGATTGAGGTCGCGGCAGGGACCGAGAATGCGGAGATTCGAAATGACCCGGCTCCGCGGGCCGATGAGCGTGACCGATTCCTGCGCGGCGTACTGGCCTTTCTGATAGAGCCACTTCATCGGCGTGAGCGTGCGGCCCTTTCCGAAAAGCGTTTCCACGGCCTGCGGCGTGAGGTGGCAGTGGCGTGCGCTGACGTTCACCAGCAGGGGATTTGGCGCAAGCGCAACCCGTGGCGGCGTCCGTCCGAGGCGTTCATATAGCGCGCGGCGCACCAGATGTTCGATCTGCGCGCGGTGGGGCGAAGAGGGCGGCGGGAGCATGGATAGGGTGATAAGTCCAAGGTGACTCCTGGTAGAAACGTTTCAAAGAGTCAAAGAAAAAGTTGCATTATCTTCCAAAATCTTCCAATATCTCTCAAATAATGCAACAAGAGGAGCGTCAGGCGAGAATCGAGGCCCGTCTCCAAGAGGCTGAGTTCGCCTCGCTTGAGGAGCTTGCGCAACACGTCGGAGTTTCGGTTTCGACCGTTCGTCGGGACTTGGCCGAACTGGAGCGCGCTGGAAAAGCCAGGCGCACCCATGGCGGCGCCCGCACCCTTCAACCGAAGTCAGACGAGTTTGTCTTCAATGTCCGCGACACGCGCCAGGTGGATGAAAAAGAGGCGATCGGCATCGCCTGCGCCTCCTTGATCGAGCCGGGGCAGAACGTGATCATCGACAGCGGCACCACATGTTTTCACGTGGCCCGGCAGCTTGCCGACAAGGTTGCGCAGGTGATCACGAACTCCCTTCCTGTCGCCAATCTGTTCTCGGGCTCCAGCCGCCAGGAAGTCCTGGTTTCCGGAGGCATCATCTATCCGCGCCTCGGTGTATTGGTCGGTCCGCATGCCGTCGATACGTTCTCGAAAGTGCATGCCGACGTCGCGATCCTCAGCGGCAGTGGAATCTGCGAAGAGGGCATCTATAATTCGCACGCGCTGCTGGTGGACATCCAGCACGCGATGATGACCGGTGCCGCCAGGGTGATCTTCTGCCTCGACCATTCGAAGTTCAACCGTCGCTCGACCTTCTTCCTCTCCGATTTCGAGCCGGTCGACACGGTGGTGACCGATTCGGAGGCGCCCGAACCGCTGGTGGCCGCGCTCCGCGCCAGTGGAATCGAAGTCGTCGTGGCCCGGGGCGCGCCCGCCGCCGCGGCGGTGAGATAAGGCTGGGACGCGGATTCGCCCTCCGGGAATCGATGGATCGCAGCAAGCCCGCTTCCCTGGCTTCCGCACGTCTGTCGTGACGAATCCAATACTTCTTCACAAACGCCCGTTACCTCGATGTTACAGGGCGGCACGGCGTGATTCAGAGTGAAATTGCCCCCGTTTTCCTCGATGGAGCCCCGGCGGAAACGCCATCCAGAATGGCAACTCGGTTTACCTGGTTCCGCTGGCAAGAATAGCTGCTGATCGGCGACATCGTGGATGTGTCAAGCCAATGCTGAACTGAATGGACTTAAACTGTGCATCCATCTATTCATTCGCCATTTACATCATCATTTTCACGGGCTTTTGTCCGCGGTTTTGCGCCGGATCGAATCACACCGGGAGGAGCCCGATTCCCCTCTCCTGAGATCGGCCGTATCCACATCAGAACGACCTCGCAAGCGGTGCCGGAATCGCAGGGTTCAAACGCGCCGAGGAAAATGCCATCGATTGGCGAATGATTCCCGCGCGTCCGCCGGCAAATTGTCCATTGCTGACAAGTTATTCACAGGCTTCTTCAGAACCGGTTTCCAGAGCGAAATCAGCGGTTTCTCACAACCGAGTCGCGCGCGCTCCGAAGCCTCCGCGGATAGTCCAGTGTCGCATGCAGACCCCGGCTTTCGTGCCGGTGCAGCGCGCAGTCCACAATCAGCTCCGCGACCTGGACAAGGTTTCGAAGCTCAAGGAGGGGCGGCTCGATTGAGAAATTCCAGTAGTACTCGTGGATTTCCTTCTTGAGATTGGCGATGCGGGTCCGCGCACGTTCAAGACGTTTCGTCGTCCGCATGATGCCCACGTAATCCCACATTGTGCGGCGGAGTTCGTCCCAGTTGTGCGAGACCACCACGCGCTCGTCCTCCGTCCCGCCGCCGAGATCGATCCAGTGCGGAATGCGGGCCCGGGGCAGCTTCCAGGTCTTCAGAAAACCGTCGACAGCAGCCGCTCCCCGGCTGGCCATGACAACCGCTTCAAGGAGCGAATTGCTCGCCAGCCGGTTGGCGCCGTGCAGCCCGGTGCACGCAACCTCTCCGCATGCATACAGCCCGGTCAGCGACGTCTCGGCGGCCAGTGTCGTCGCGACGCCGCCGCAGGTGTAGTGCGCAGCCGGCACGACCGGAATCATGTCGCGCGCAATGTTGATGCCGAGTCCGTGGCAGGTCCTGTAAATGAGCGGAAACCGCTCGCGCAGGAATGCATCGGAGCGGTGGGTGATATCCAGCCACACGTGCGGCGCGCCCGACCGCTTCATCTCCTGATCGATCGCCCGCGCCACCACATCGCGGGGCGCCAGGTCGGCCATCGGATGATAACGGCGCATGAACGCGTTCCCCTCGGGGCCGCGCAGCACCGCACCTTCGCCGCGGACCGCCTCGCTGATCAGGAATCGGAGATTCGTCGTCGAATAGAGCGTCGTGGGATGAAACTGGATGAACTCCATGTTCCGCACCTCGACCCCCGCACGATAGGCCATCGCGATTCCGTCTCCCGTCGCGATGTCGGGATTGGTCGTGTAAAGGTAGACCTGCCCCGCCCCGCCGGTGGAAAGCATGACGACCGGCGCCGCAAAGACCTTCACGCGTCCGCTGCGCACATCGAGCGCATACAGTCCGCAAACATGGTTGCCCGCCGCCGACGGACCTTTTCGACCCAACTTCGCTGCCGTGACCACATCGATCGCAAAGCAATGCTCGTACAACGCGATCCGGGGCTCCCGCGCAACGGCCCTGAGGAGCGCCTCCTCGATCGCCTTCCCGGTCATGTCCTTCACGTGCAGGATGCGGCGGCGCGAATGCCCGCCTTCACGCCCCAAGTCGTAATTGCCTTCCTTGTCCCGCGAGAATTTCAGGCCGATATCAACCAGCTCCCGCACGCGCGCCGGGCCGTCCCGCACGATCTCGCGCACCACGCGTTCGTCGCAGAGTCCGTCGCCCGCCACGAGCGTGTCGCTCACATGGCTTTCGAAATCGTCCGTGTCCGACATCACCACGGCGATTCCGCCCTGCGCACGATTGGTGTTCGACTCAACGCTCGTCTTCTTCGTGAGAATCGCCACCCGGTGGCCGCGCGCGGCAACGTTGAGCGCGAAGCTCAGACCGGCAATGCCGCTGCCGACCACCAGGACGTCGAAATTCCGGGTCACAACAAGATGTTGTCGATCAACCGCACTTCGTCGACCCAGACGGCGATTGCCATCATCGCCTTCCCTGGGAAAACCTCCCGCACGGTCTCCATGGTGTTGGGGTCGACGATTGACGTGTAGATGACGCGGACGCGGCGATGCTCACCCATGTGGTGCGTGGCCTCCGCGATGAGGCGATCCGAGTTGCGCACGCCGCCGTCGACCATTTCCTTCGCCTTGTACAGGGCCTGGGAAATCGCAAGCGCCTCGATCCGCTGGCTCGCCGTGAGGAAGCGATTGCGCGAACTCATCGCCAGGCCGTCCGGCTCCCGCACCGTCGGCGCCGCCACGATGTCGACGCAGAAATGAAGGTCGTTGACCATCTTCTTGATCACCGCCACCTGCTGGGCGTCCTTCTGGCCGAACACCGCCAGGTCGGGCCGCACGATGTTGAACAGCTTGGCCACGATCGTGGTGACACCGCGGAAGTGGATCGGCCGGGAGATGCCGCACAGCGGTTTCGAGATCAGCTCCTCGGTCACGTAGGTCGAATAGCCCTTGGGATAGATCTCCTCGGCCGCCGGCGTGAACACCAGGTCGGCACCGGCCTTTTCGCACAGCTCGATGTCGCGCGGCAGGTCGCGCGGGTAATTGCCAAAATCCTCGCTGGGACCAAACTGCGTGGGATTGACGAAGATCGACACAATCACCGTGTCCGCTCGCTCCTTGGCCAGCCGGATCAGGCTCAAATGGCCCTCGTGAAGAGCGCCCATGGTCGGCACCAGGCCGATCAATCGATCCTTGGACCGCAGATTCTCCGCGGTGGATTGCATGTCGAATATGGATGCGATCACTTGCATGGAAAAAAGTGGGCGATCTGACCCGGATCGGGCGCCGCCCAATAAACACCAAGCTTGAACTATCCCGGCGCGACGAACTTTAATCAAGTCGATTGCTCGGTTGGTGCCGCCTCGCGGGCGCCTGTTCATTTTCAGCCACGCTTTCTCCTCATTCCCGATGATCCGCATCAACGAACACTACTCGAAGCTGAAGGCCTCATATCTTTTCGCCGACATCGCCCGCCGTGTCGCCGCCTACCAGCAGGCCAATCCCGCCCGCGCGATCATCCGCCTCGGAATCGGCGACGTCACGGAGCCGCTCCCGCCCGTCTGTGTCGCCGCCTTGCACGCCGCCGCGGACGAGATGGCCCGGCGCGAGACCTTCAGGGGCTACGGCCCGGACCAGGGGTACGAGTTCCTCCGCGAGGCGATCGCCCAGCACGACTACCGGGCGCGCGGCTGCCCGATCGAGCCCGACGAGATCTTCGTCTCCGACGGCGCCAAGTGCGACTGCGGCAACATCCAGGAACTCTTCGCCCAGGACATCCGCGTCGCCATCCCCGACCCCGTGTATCCGGTTTATCTGGACACGAACGTGATGGCGGGGCGCACCGGTCCAGAGCGCGACGGACGCTATGAGGGAATTGTCTACCTCGACTCGACGCCGGCCAACGGCTACGTCCCCGCGCCGCCCGCGGAGCCGGCCGACCTCGTCTACCTCTGTTTCCCGAACAACCCGACTGGCGCCGTGGCCACGCGGGCGCAGCTCGCCGCGTGGGTCGATTACGCGCGGCGCAACAAGGCGGTGATTCTCTACGACTCGGCCTACGAGACGTTCATTCGCGATCCCCAGCTGCCGCATTCCATCTACGAGCTGGAGGGCGCGCGCGAGGTTGCGATCGAGATCCGCAGCTTTTCGAAGACCGCCGGATTCACCGGCACCCGCTGCGCCTACACGGTCGTGCCGAAGTCTCTCGTGGCCTACGACGCCACAGGCGCGGCCCAGTCGCTCCATCGGCTGTGGTACCGCCGCCAGTCGACCAAGTTCAACGGCGTCTCCTATCCCGTGCAGCGCGCCGCGGCCGCGATCTACTCCGCCGAGGGCAAGGAACAGACCCGCGCGCTCGCCGACTTCTATCTCGGCAACGCCCGGCTCATCCGCGAGGCGCTCACCCGGCTCGGTTTTTCCTGTGTGGGCGGCGAAAACGCGCCGTACATCTGGGCGAACGTGGGACGCGACTCCTGGGCGTTCTTCGACCTGCTTCTCACCAAGGCGGGGGTTGTCTGCACGCCGGGCGCCGGTTTCGGCCGGTGCGGCGAGGGGCACGTTCGAATCAGCGCGTTCAACAGCCGCGAGAACGTGATCGCCGCCCTCGACCGCATCGCAGCCGCGCTGAAGTAGATCACCGGTCGGCTTTATGGCGAAGCCGTCGAACGGGTTGACCCCGGCACAGACCGGCCTCAGCGCGGCCGGCTACAAGGACCCGCTGTTTCGTAGGCGCCAGACGGCGCGTTGCGACTGATGCGGGAGGGGGACCTCAATCTTGTTTTGTCACGTAATACGTTACAAATGCGATCCCCCGCTGCACTCGGAACGAAATCGAAATGCACGTCGAAGGACGTGGCGCGCCGACAAGCTGCAGGTCATTCAGTCACAAGCGGGACCCTGGCAGCGGAATCGTGGACCCAGAAGCGCGTGACGACGAGCCAGGCGCAGCGGATGTCGTAACCCCATTCCGTGTCGATCAGCTCCACGGACCGCGGCTCCCCGGACGACCTTGAGTTGATCTCCTTGAGGCGCTCCACTTCCTCGTCTGCGAGCCGGCGCGCGGAGCTGAAGGCCTCCTCGACGGACACGGAGGACTCACATAACACGGCTTGCTGGACGGGCCGGCCCGCCGGCCCGGTGCTGAGCGAAAATTGAACAACCGAGAAGTCGCGTGAATCGGATTTGGAGTTGCTCATGACGGATTTTCATGAGCCCAAATCATGCCAATAATAGGCGATACCAGTTTTGACCAAAGAAAAACCGCCGTTTCCAGGCGGCGGTTTTTCGGGTTTCCCCGCTCCAGGAGGAAGCGGAGTTTCGATCCAGAAAGAGCTGAGAACAGTGGGAAACGGACGCCCAGCCGCCGCTATTTCGGCAGCGCGGCCGCGAGGTCGCGGCTCAGGCCGGCCACCGCGTCGCTGAGCTTCGCGGCGAGCTGGCTGTAGTCGTGCCCACCCCAGCGCAAGCCCGCGGCTTCAAAGTTTCCTTCGGCTACGGTATTCGCAGACGCCGTCGAGGCCACGATTCTCCATGAGGCCAAGAAATGCACCGATCCGTCCGTTGCGCCCTCACAGGCCAGGATCTGGACCAGAACGTCGAAATCGCGCTGCTCCTCGACCCGGAACGGCTGCATCGAGATCCGCGCCACGTTCGGGAGGGCCTGCAGGTTCTCCACCAGGACGCGCTCAACGCCCTGTTCCAGCGGTTCGCCCCAGCGCGCGAGATCCAGAAACGCGACCTCGTTTGCGTTGGAGCGGATTGCAAACGATTTGGTTCGGAGGTACGCCGGAACTTCCACGTTGCGCACTCCGATCACCCACCGCTTCGGGGCCGCCTCCGCCTTCGCCTCCGGGCGCGCCGGTTGCGACGTCAGCAAATAGTAGCGCGTGAGGTCCGGCTGCGCCGACGGCAGGGGAATCGAACAGGATGCGAACAGGCCCAGGCCGGCAATCAGCAGGCCGAAAACTGCGGCAATGCGTAGCGACGCGGCGTCTCGCGACACCGGAGCCGGACGCGGCTCCGCTACAAAATTGCCTGCGGGCCGGCTCCCACGGTTCGCATCAGGTGGTGCCGCAAGTTGCAGGCATGGGACTTCTTGGCCAGAATAACGCCGGCCCAGCGAGATAGCTTTCGACTTCATGTTTTGTCTCCGTTGGTTCTCCACGGAAGGTCATTCCGACTTTCGCCCGGTGATCAGGGCATTGGGGTGGCGTTCGAGAAAATCGGCGAGGCGCTCCACCGCCGCTGCCGCTTCGCGCAATTGTTGCATCGTCAGGTTCGCCTCCTCGGCGACTCCGCTCTGCGCCGCGATAAAATGCTGGGCGCTCGATGCGGCATCGTTGAACGTCCCCAACGCCTTTCGGGCGTCCTTGAGCGTCTCGGCCAGCTGCTCGCTGGTCGGCTGAACCTGCGAATCGATCCGCGCGATCAATGCGCGCAAATCGTTGCCCGAGGCGTTCAGGTTTGCCAGGGCTTGTTTGATCCCCGGATCTGAGACCATGGTCTGGATTGCCTCGGCCGTCTTGGTCCAATGTTCGCTCAGGCCCGCCGTGTCGATCCCCTGCAGCTTCTGGTTGGCGGTGGCGAGCGTCGCATTGAGGTTGCGCGACAGGCCTGCAAAATCCACCCGCTTCAAATCCGACAGAATCTCCGTCAGGCTCGCCTGGTATTCGGAGATGGTCGACGGCACCGAGGGGATTACCAAACGCTTGGCACCGGCGACGGCCGCCTCCGCCGGATACAGTTTCGGATCGTAGAAATCGAGTTCGACAAACAGCAGGCCGGTCGCGAGTCCGACGACGCCGAGCTGCGCGCGCAAACCGTGGTCGACCAAGGTCTGGAGCTTGGCCCGGTCGGACACGTCGATGGGCTTGCCCTGGTCATCAACGATCATGTTGCGGCTAAACTCGCACAGGACCGCGACCACCGATTTGTTGGTCGCGGCGTTGTACTGGATGTTGAGGTCGGCCACGCGCCCCACCCGCACGCCGCGCAGCTTCACGGCCGAGCCCAGGTCGAGACCGTGGATCGACTCGTCGAAATAGACCACGAACCGCTGCGGCTTGGAGAAGAAATTCACCCCGCCGAACGAAAGCAGCGCCAGAATGATGAGCAGCATCGCTCCGAGCACAAATACACCGACCACCGCGGGACTGATTTTGGTTTTCACGACTTTGGCTTCCGAAATTGGTTGAAGGATGACGCTGGAGCCGCCCGACGGTCAGCGCCTGCCTTGATTATATTCTGTTGATCTTCTGGCAACCGGCTAAGCTTTCTCTTCTCCGCGGGTCAGGAACTCCCGGACCCGAGGATCGTCGTTCGCAGCGGCAAGCTCGCGCGGCCGCCCCTCGGCGATGATTCCGCGCGCCTCGTGGTCGAGCATGATCACCCGGTCCGCAAGGGCGAAAATGCTGGCGAGTTCATGGGAGACGATGACCATGGTCGTTCCGAGCGTCCTGCGGATCTGAAGGACGAGATCGTCCAGCTTCCGCGAGGTCACCGGATCGAGCCCGGCGGACGGTTCGTCAAGAAAGACAATGCGCGGATCGAGGGCCAGCGCGCGGGCAAGCCCGGCCCGCTTGCGCATTCCACCGCTGAGTTCGGAGGGAAAATAGTCCTCATATCCGGCCAGCCCCACCTGGGCCAGTTTGAGGCTCACGATCTCGTCGCGTTCGCGCCGGTCGAGCGTCGTGTACTGCTCCAGGGGAAGCGCGACGTTCTCGCCCAACGTCATCGAAGTCCAGAGTGCGGCGTTTTGATACAGCACGCCAAATGTCTTGAGCAGATCGCGCCGCGCCACAAAGCCGGCCTCGGTGAAGTTCTCCCCGAAATAGGACACCGAGCCCCGCGCCGGTTTCATCAGTCCGATCAGGTGCCGCAACAGGGTGCTCTTCCCGCAACCGCTGCCGCCGATGACGAAGAACAGCTCGCCCTCCTGCACGGCAAAGGAAACTCCGGAAAGGACGACGGTATCGCCGTACCGGCATTCGAGGTTCTCGACTCCGATTGCCGCCGGAGGGGCTCCGGGAACGGGCATCTGCACCGCCGTCTGCGGATTGTCGTTCATAGTCCCAGAACGTTGAACAACACTGCGAACACGGCGTCCGCCACGATGAGCAGCAGAATGCTCGTGACCACCGCGGATGTCGCGGCGCGGCCCACGCCGGCGGCGCTGCGTTCCGCCTGCAAACCGCGCAAACAGCCGGCGACGGCGATCAGCATGCCAAAGACGACACTCTTGATCAGGCTCACGCTGACATCGGACAGGTCGATGATGCTCTGGGTTTCGATCCAGTACGCGTTGGGCGGAATGCTGAGCACCGAGGCCGACACAACCATGCCGCCAAAAATGCCCAGGCAATTGGCGTACATTGTGAGCAGGGGCGTCATCAGCGTCAGCGCCACCAGGCGCGGGAGGACCAGAAAGTCCACCGGCGCGATCCCGAGCGTCTCCAGCGCGTCGATCTCCTCCCCTGCCTTCATGTTGCCGAGCTGGGCCGCGAACGCCGCGCCGGTGCGCCCGGCGACAACCACGCCCGTCATCACCGCCCCCATTTCCCGGAGGGTGCTCAGACCAACGATATCGGCCACCCAGATATCGCCGCCGAACTGCCGCAGGATCAGCGCGCCGGTGTAGGCCAGCGTCAGGCCGACGAGAAAACTGCTGAGGCTGACGATGGGGACCGCCATCGCGCCGCATTGCTGCATCTCCGAGAAGCAATCGCGCCACCGAAACCGCCCCGGACGCCGGATCAGTCCGATCGCGCTAAGTGTGCATTCGCCGACGAAGTTCGCGAATTCACGCGTCTGGCGCCACAGGTCGGTCGCGGCCAGTCCAACGGTCGTGAAGACATTGCGCGAATGATCCGAGGCGAGCCGCTTGTCCTGCGCCTCTTCCAGCTGCCCGACGAGACGGCGCACCGGTTCCGGCAGCGCGGCCATGTCGCACGACGCGTTCGCTCCGCGACACCAGCACCGCATCTCGTACACAAACCGCACGAGCGAACTGTCCCATCGCTCCAGGCCGTCGACCCGGATGCGCACGGCGCCCGCCTTCTGGTTCCCGCACACCGTTCTCCAGACCGGCAGCGGCTTGGTGATGCGCCAGTCGCCGCCCAACGTCACCACCAAGCCATCTCCCTCAGGGATCGCATCGGCTCGAGCGCTCAGTGGCATCGCTGTCATCGGCGTCATTTTCGCCTGTTCGCCCCGACTTCACCAGAATTTTCTTGCGGGCTGTCACGCGGTTCAGCCGGCTTCGGGGAATGGAGCGGAGCAGACAAAGGGTGGCGCCGGTCTTTGACCGGCACTTTGACGGACCGCTACGCCAGTCGGAGACTGGCGCCACTTGGCGGTCGGGCGCGCTCAACGGGGCAAGGACAAGCCAGAGCCGGATCGCGCACGTCCGCCTTGCTTCTTTTTGGTGTTTCCGTGTGTTTCATGGTCTGTTTCCCGCCCGATGCGCTTCCAGACCGTACTCTTTGATCTCGACGGCACGCTGATCGACCACCTTCCGGCGATCCACCGCTGCTATGTCCACACGCTTCCGCAGCTCGGGCTGCCCGCGCCAACCCGCGACGACGTGCGCCGCGCGATCGGCGGCGGCCTGGAGAATGCAATGCGCCGCTTTGTCAGCGAAGCGGATCTCCCCCGCGCGCTGGCCATCTTTCGCGCGTACTGGGACCAGACCATGCTCGACGGCGTGGAACTGATGCCCGGAGCCATCGAGCTGCTTCGCGCCCTGCACGCGCATGGGGCAACGTCGGCCGTTCTGACCAACAAACACGGCCCATCGTCGCGCCGCGTCTGCGAATACCTCGGAATCCAGCCGCTGCTCCGGGGCGTCTTCGGCGCCGGAGATACGCCGTGGCTGAAACCCGACCCGCAACTCACAGCCCGCGTGCTCGAATCGCTCGGGGCCGGCCCGGAGACCGCCTGTCTCGTTGGAGATTCGCCCTTTGACGCTGAAACCGCGCGCCGCGGCGGAATCGCCGGCTTCTTCGTGACGACAGGCACGCATTCCGCCGAGGATCTTCGCGCCGCCGGCGCGGAGCATGTCTATCCCAACCTGACCGCACTTGGCCGCGATGCGTTCGGGTTGGAACTCGTTTCCTCCGGTCCATGCAGGATGATATGAATCCAGTGTCCTTGAATTCCGAAACACGTTGCGATCAGGTCAAGCTCTCATGCAGCGGTTTTCCTCTGCAGCAAGGCTCTCGTCCCATCGATCGCCTTGTCCGCGCAGCGGGCATTTGGCGAGGCGCTGACTGCGGCTTCGATGAGCCTTCAACCTCATGGTCGCATCAAGACTCAATCCTGGTCTGAAGCGGCGCCTCGCTAATCGTCGTTGTCATCCACTTCGGCGCCGGATCCTTCGCAGTCGGGGCATGCGATGCTCCCGGTCCCGTTGCAGGCCGGACACCGTTGGGCACCGCGCGGCGGCTCAACCAACAGTTCGAGCTGGCTTTCGTCCGCGGTTCCCCGGCCTTCGCATTGCGGGCAGGCGATGAATCCTTTTCCGTTACAGCGTGTGCACGCAGGCATGTGTGTTCCTATTTTTGCCGGTTGTTGTGATGTTGGACAATTCTTGTGGACAGACGGTCGCTCGTCGAGCCCGCATCGCAAAAACTCGTGCCACATGGAAGGCGCTGCGGCTCGCCAGAGTCCTTGAGCTGCGAAACGGGTTCCGATCCGGTCAAGTCCTCAGACAGAGACTCACTGTCGATGGCGGATTTGCAGCGGGGTCGCGTCCGGCTCCGACTGCGCGTGACGCCGCGCCGCGACGTTGACGACCAGCCCGTCAATCGGCAGATGCCTCCCAGGGTGCAATTTCCGCGCTTCCCCTGTTTCGATCCGTGTCTATCACTGTTGTCCCGTGACTGGTTCCCATCAATCGGTTGACACCCTCGCCGGCGTGCTCGAGCGCATCATCTTCCTCAACGAGGAGAATCACTACACGATTGCCGAATTCCGCCGCGAAGACACGAACGAGAAGGCAACCATCGTCGGGGCGCTGCCCGGCGTACAGTGCGGCGAAACGCTTCATCTGCACGGCCAGTGGACGCGTCACAGCCAGCACGGCGACCAGTTCAAGATCGAATCCTTCACCTCCGAGCTGCCTGCCTCCGTCTACGGCATCCGCAAGTACCTTGGCAGCGGTCTCGTGTCCGGCATCGGCACGGTGTACGCAAACAAGATCGTCGACGCGTTTGGCACCGACACGTTTCGCATCTTGAGCGAAGAGTCCGCCCGCCTCCGCCGCGTCGACGGAATCGGTCCGAAGCGGGCCGCGGCGATCAAGAAGGCGTGGGATGAGCAGCGGACGCTGCGCGAAATCCACATCTTCCTTCAAACGTACGGAGTGACGACCTCCCAGTGCGTCAAGCTCGTGGACCGCTACGGATCGCAAGCCAAGTCCGTCCTCCTTGCCCAGCCCTACCGCGTCGCCCGCGAGATTGAGGGCATCGGTTTCAAGACCGCAGACCGGATCGCAATCAACCTGGGATTTGCAAACGACGCGCCGCCCCGTCTCGACGCCGGAATTCTGTACGCCCTGGAAACCCTCCAGGAGGACGGCCATACGGCGTACCGCGAAGCTGATTTGCGCGACCATGCCGCGGAACTTCTGCAAACGCTCCGAGAACGCATCGGCGCGCGGATCGACGCCCTCGTGGCGGCAAACCAGCTCGTCCGTCATCAGCCGGCCGGCGTCGCAAATCCGCTGCCCGGCTCTGCGTTCATCCAGCTTCCCGGCAACGACCGCGCCGAACAGAAGATCGCGGCGGTGGTGGCGCGCCTCACGCGCGTGGGCTCGGGGTTGCCGCCGATCAAGATCGACGCCGCAATCGACTGGGCGCAAAAGCGCGCCGGATTTGTCTTCCATGAACTGCAGTCCACCGCGGTTCGCCGGGCGCTCACGCACAAGCTCGGCATCCTGACCGGCGGGCCGGGCACGGGAAAGACCACCATCCTCCGGGCGCTTGTCGACATCCTGAAGGCAAAGCAGGTGCGCGTGCACCTCGCGGCGCCCACCGGTCGCGCGGCGCAACGGCTCGCCGAAACCACCGGAGGATTCGCCTCGACCATCCACCGCCTGCTGAAATTCGACGCAGCCAAGGGCGGTTTCACGGTCAACGAATCGAGCCCGCTCGCGACCGATTTTCTCATCGTTGACGAGGCGTCGATGCTCGACGTCCGTCTGGCCGCCGCGCTGTTCAGCGCCGTGCCGTCGCGCGCCCATCTCCTGCTGGTCGGCGACATCGATCAGCTGCCCTCGGTCGGCGCAGGCAACGTGCTCAAGGACTTGATTGCGGTAGGAAACTCGCTCTCCAGCGGCGGCTTGACGGGCGTGGGATACCCGCCCGCGGGCGATGGCTTGACGAGCGTAGGAAGCCCGCTCGCAGGCGATGCCCAAAATCGTCCGCAAGCGAACTTCCTGCATAACGCTCCGGGCAGGGCTGACTCTGGCCGCCTGCATCCGGCCCCCGAGATTCCCGTCACGCGCCTGACCGTCATCTACCGCCAGCAGGGGCAGAGCCTCATCGTCGCAACCGCACACGCCATCAACGCCGGCGAGTCGCGGCCGCCGCCCGCCGTTCACGATCTCGGAGCCCTCCAGAGCCACGGCGACCTGCATTTCATCGCGGCCGATTCCGCCGAGGACTGCCTGCAGAAGGTTCTGACGCTGTGCACGGAGTACATTCCGCAGCACTATCGCTGGCTGCATCCGATCAACGACGTCCAGGTTCTGGCGCCGATGCACAAGGGTGTCGCGGGCGTCGCCAATCTGAATCTACAACTGCAGGCGGCGCTCAACCCCACGGATGAGAACTCGGCTCCGGGCGATTCCAGACATCGGGTCGCAGGAAGTTCGCCGGCGAACGACAAGGAAGATCGCCCGCGAGCGGGCTTCCTACAAAACACGAAGCATTCGGCGCTGCGCACCGTGAGCGGCGAATTCCGGCCCGGCGACAAGCTCATCCAGCTTCGCAACAACTACGACAAGGGGCTTTTCAACGGCGACATCGGCGTGGTCGTGTCCGTCGATCCCGCTGCGGGCGCGCTCACAGCCGATTTCGACGGCGAACGGCATGCGTTCGCCCGCGGCGACTTCGGCGACGTGGCGCTCGCCTACTGCATCAGCATCCACAAGAGCCAGGGCAGCGAGTATCCCGCTGTCGTCATCCCGCTGCTCAAGGGCCATTTCGTGATGCTCCAGCGCAACCTGCTATACACCGCCCTGACACGAGGGAGGAAGCAGGTGTTTCTTGTCGGCGAACCCGCCGCATACGCGATGGCAGTTCGCAACAGCGAGTCGAAACAGCGCTGCACGCACCTATGCGAGAAGATACTGCGCTCGATAAGTCCGGCCGACTAACCACCCCTCCCGGCGGTTAGACCTTGAGCTCGCACGGCCGATTTTCGAAACTGCGGGTGTCCTTCGACTTACCGGCATGAAGCATACCCCTGCGGTCCGGGTTACCCTCGTCTGCGTCGCCTACTTTATTTTGCACGTCGCCACCCATTGGGCGGCTGCTGCGTTCGAGATCAGCCCTCATGTGGCGATCTGGTATCTGCCGAGCGGCTTCGCGCTGGCGCTCCTCACCCTGCTCGGCCCCCGTTATTGTCCGGTGGTTCTGGCGGCCAGCATCGTTTCGGCGCTCACGGCATCAACGCTGCCCGGCTGGTGGTTGAGGATCCTGCTGCCGGTGCTCTTCACCGTCAACTACGCGGGCATGGCCTGGTGCATCCGGCGGCTCGTCGGCCCGGTGCCTCTGTTGCGGAACTTCAGGGAGACGTTGATGGTAATGCTGGCGACCGGCGCTGCGCCCGTCGCTTCTGCGATTGCAGGATGCTGGCTGCTGCAAACCAACGGCCTGCTCCCGCCGGGCAGGCTCTTCCCGCGGATCGCCCAGTGGTGGATCGGCGACGAAAGCGGCATTCTTACGGTCGTGCCGGCGATCATGGTTTTCGTCGCACCCGGGATTCAGGGAAAGCCTTTGCCGCGGTTTCTGCAATGGACCTGGCGGAGATGGGCCGAGATCGCGGTGCAGATGCTCGCGCTGCCCGCCTGCCTGTGGCTCGTGTTCGACAGCGCCTGGCTGCTGGAGCACCACGCCTTCTACCTGTGCTTCCTTCCGCTCATCTGGATTTGTCTCAAGCACGGGATCGCCGGGGCCACGCTCGCGACTTCCGGGCTGATGCTGAGTGGTCTGATCGAGCTGCACCTGACGCAGGCGCCGCCGCACACCGTCGTGGACTTCCTGCTGTTCGCGCTGGCGGCGGTGGTCGTGGGTCTCGGCCTCGGATCCACCGTGACCCGGCGTTCCCGTGCAGAGGCCAAACTCGCCGCGAGCGAGGCACGCATGGACCGTGTCATTGCAGGAGCACAGCTAGGGTTGTGGGATCGCGACGTCGCGTCGGGCCATCTCACCTTCAACCGGAGGTGGGCAGAGATGCTTGGTTACGCACCGGAAGAGGTGGAGCCGCATGAACGTTCGTGGCTGCGGCTCATCCACCCGGAGGATTTGCACCGGGTGACCAGCGCGCTCGACGCCCACCTTCAGGGCGAAACGCCGTTCTACGAGATCGAGCACCGGTTGCGAACGAAGGACGGCGGATGGAAATGGGTGCTCACCCGTGGTTCGGTCGTGCAACGCGACGAGACCGGCCGCCCCCTGTGGGTCTCGGGCACGCACATCGACCTGACCGACCGGAAACGCACCGAGGCCGAGCGGCACCGCCTGCTCGAGATCATCGAGGCCACCCCGGATTTCGTCGCCACGATGGATCTTGAGGGCCGGACGATCTTCGCGAACAGCGCTCTCCTGCGCCTGCGGGGTCACGCCGATCTGGCCTCGGCCCGGGGACAGCCTCTTTCCGGAAATCATCCCGCCTGGGTCGTGAGTCTTCTGACCAACAAGGCGATTCCGGCCGCCCTGGCAAACGGCTCCTGGCACGGCGAAACCGCGATGTTCGACCGCGAAGGGCGCGAGTTTCCTGTGTCCCAACTGCTGCTGCTGCACCGCGATGACGACAACCAACCGGCATTTCTTTCGACAATCATCCGCGACATCTCCTACCAGAAGAAGGCCGAAGTCGACCGGATGGAAACCGAGCGCAGGATGCTGCAGGCGCAGAAGCTCGAAAGCCTCGGTGTGCTCGCCGGCGGGATCGCCCACGATTTCAACAACCTGCTGACCGCAATGCTGGGCAACGCCAGCCTCGCGCGCCTCGATCTTCCCGACGGCTCCCCGGTGCATTATCCGCTGGGCCAGATCGAGAATGCCGCCGTGCGCGCCGCAGAGTTGTGCAAGGAGATGCTCGCCTATTCCGGCCGCAGCCAGCTCGCGGCGGCCCGCGTCGACCTGAGTGCGCTCGTCCAGGACACGACGCAGCTTCTCCAGGTGTCGATCAGCAAGAAATGCGTGTTGAAACTCGAGCTCCACAGCCCGCTGCCCGGGATCGTCGCCGATTCCACGCAGATCCGCCAGATCGTCATGAACCTGGTGATCAACGCCTCGGATGCCATTGGCGAGCGAAGCGGCCTCATTCGCATCTGCACGGGGGTCATGCGCGCCGACCGGCAGTACCTCGCGGAGACATTTCTCTCCCCGGAGCTGGCGCAGGGAGACTACGTTTTCCTCGAGGTGAACGACAACGGGTGCGGCATGGCGCCGGAAGTCAAGGCGCGCATCTTCGAACCCTTTTACTCCACCAAATTCTCAGGGCACGGGCTCGGGCTCGCCGCCGTTCTCGGCATCGTGCGCTCGCACCGCGGAGCGATCAAGGTCTACAGCGAGCCCGGGCGCGGCACGACCTTCAAGCTGCTGTTTCCCGCGATCGCAGAAGGCGTCCAGGAGCCGGAAAAGCCGGGTGATTCAGTCTCCTCCTGGCGCGGTGTGGGTCTCGCGCTGGTGATCGACGATGAGGAGACCGTGCGGGCGGTCGCCGCACGCACCCTGGAGAGCCTCGGATTCACCCCGCTGATCGCCTCCGACGGAGCCGAGGGTGTCCGCGTGTTTCGCGGTCATGCCGACTCACTGCGCCTCGTGTTGCTGGATCTGACCATGCCGCACATGAACGGAGAGGAGACGTACCGCGAGCTGCACCGGATCAATCCCAGAGTGCCGGTCGTGCTCATGAGCGGATTCACCGAAAAAGACACGGTAGACCGTTTCGCCGGCAAGGAGCTGGCCGGCTTCATCCAGAAGCCATTCGACCGCAACCGCCTCCAGGCCAAGCTGCACGCCGTGCTGACGCAGCGCCGATAGGCGATGCGGACGGTGTCCCGTCCAGCGGCGGCAGACCGTGAGTTGCCACTTCGTGTGCGATTCAGTGTTCCGACCGGAACATCGGATCGCACAGAATGCCCCGGGTCCGCTGGTCGTCCTGAGGATCAGGTTGCAGCCGGCGGGTTCCGGTTCGCGGACAGGCCGGGGTTTTGCTGCGGAGAAGGGCGTGAAACCCCCGCCCGCTGCGTGCGCCGGCCGAAGTATTCCCAGCAGAGCACCGCCGCAGCCGCGGAGACATTGAGCGATTCGATCGCGCCGCGTCCGGGGATCCGCACCAGCATCTCGCACGCTCCGGCGACCTCGGGCGCGAGCCCGTGCTCTTCGTTGCCAAGCACAAGCGCCACCGGTCGGGGCGGCGCGGTTTCCCCGGGGCCGGACGGGCGCGCGGCGAGGATTGGCGCCGCGCCCCGCACCGCCGCCCCAATGACGAGGTAGAACGGCCGCAGCGAACGGATGAATTCGACGAGCGATCCCACGGCATGGATCTCCACGTGCTCCATGCCGCCCTCGGCCACGCGGTACGCCGCCTCACCCGGCAGGGCCTGCTCGGGATGCTCGGGTATCACGAGGTGCTCCACGCCAAAGAACGCCGCGGTCCGGACGACGGCCCCGAGGTTGTGTGCGTTGCCGATGCGATCGAGCAACAACAGCGGCGCATGTTCCTGCGCCCAGCGCCGCAACTCCTCGGGCCGCGGAGGGCGCAGCACCCGCTGTTCGATCACCGCCACGATTCCGCCATGATGGACCGTTCCGGCGATCTTCTCCAATTCCGCAGGCTCGACGCACCGGTAGATCTTGTGCGCTGCGGCAATGGTCCGGCAGATGATGGCGATCCGCCGTCCCGTCGGGTAGTCGAAATACAACCGCTTGATCGCGCCGGCATCCCGGGCGAACAAGGCCTTGACGGCCGCCAGCCCGCAAACCGTGTGTTCCTTTGGTTTCATCGCAGCAAATCGAAAGCAAACTGGAAGAGTATGGAAGAGCCACAACCAAGCCGAGAATCATTTTGCATGAGATGACGAAGGAAACGAAGCCAGAACGGATTCTTCCACGGGGGTTCGGCCGGAGCATCAGCCGGGCAATCTGGCATTGCGCACCGCCCACGGCGATTGCCTGAATCTGCCTCGGTCCGGATTCGCTCGACACAGTGGTTCCGACCACAAGGAACCGTGGCATGGTACGGGCATGAGAACCGTCGTTGTAATTGCCGATCCGCAGATTCTCAGTGGAACACCCGTTTTTGCTGGAACCCGCGTGCCGGTAAAGACGCTCACTGATTACCTCGAAGAAAGCGCTTCCATCGATGAGTTTCCCGATGACTTTCCCACCGTTCAGCGCGAACAGGTGATCCAATTCCTTGGACATCTGCTCAACCGAATCGCGCGTCAGCAGATTCTTAAGCAACTCCCACTGGCGGGTGATTGCGTTGTGGACGGCGACCTTTGGCATGTTTTGAAGTCGCAGGTTGGTGCATCCAGGTATGCCACTGGGATAACATTTCATATCCGACTCGGAGAAATTGAGACCCGCTGAACAGAGCCGGCGACGAGCCCGGAAGAACCGCAGGCTTCACGGATCACACAGATCCACTCGCCGTTTCGACAGGCTCAAGGCCCCGGGTGTGTCGAGGGGCTGGCGCTCGCGGCCACAGATTCAGGCCAGTTGCCCATTCGCGCAGATTCGCGGGCGGGGCTGTGCTGGCCATTCACGCGACGAGGGCGTCGCGTCTCCATCCTCTTCGACCTCCGTTCCCTCCTGTAAAATGGTCTGGGTTTGGTTGCAG